>Ga0075011_10000969_pt1 | contig 15348 bp, 7 predicted proteins | sample TARM_MetaG_T_14_FD_72354 | JGI IMG/M metagenome (GOLD analysis project Ga0075011, IMG submission 72354) | Freshwater microbial communities from Pennsylvania, USA, analyzing microbe dynamics in response to fracking - TARM_MetaG_T_14 | ecosystem: Environmental > Aquatic > Freshwater > River... | reverse complement strand
TGCCAGAGGTTCCGCTTTGATAACGAATGATATGACCACGCAATACACCCCAATTAGCTGGGATGATATTGATCCTACAGTGATTGTTGATGTTGACGGTCAGGCCTATCTTTTTTGGGGCAACACCCAATGCTATTATGCCAAACTGAAAAAGAATATGATTGAACTCGATGGCCCTATTATGCCGGTTACTCTTCCGCGCTTTACAGAAGCGCCGTGGATTCACAAAAGAGGAGAGTGGTATTACCTTTCTTATGCTTCAGAGTTTCCTGAGAAAATATGCTATGCGATGAGCAAAAACATCAACGGTCCGTGGGAGTATAAAGGTATTCTGAATGAAATAGCGGGTAATTCAAACACCAATCATCAGGCTATTATTGAGTTCAAAGGCAATTGGTATTTTGTGTATCACAACGGGGGGATTAATACGCAAGGAGGTAGTTTTCGCCGTTCGGTATGCATAGATCGTCTGTATTACAATGCCGATGGCACCATAAAACGGATTCAAATGACCACGGAAGGAGTTCAATAAACCTTCTGCTATTATACTTTTCGCACATAAAATGGTGTGCAAAAAAGTGACGCGAAGTCACGTGCCCTTTCAATGATCTGATTGTCAGCTTGTTAAGGTGCGTGACTTCGTCGTAAAAGTGACGCAAAGTCACGCACTTCACCGAAGTCACCAATCATCTCCATTCTTTATTGCAACGTTCTGTTAATTAACAACTTACCAGTACCCTTTACAAAAGAAAACGTATAAATCCGTTGTCCACCCGGTGTATACGGTATTTGTTCACCTTCAAAATAAATAATTGCAGGTTGCATTGAGTGAAAGGACTTGTTCGTTCGTATCTTTGTGTATCTAGAAACCTAATTGTAATACCTATATGAAGTTGTTTGTGATATTTTTAATACTTCTTTTGCCTCTTCAAGGCAACGCCCAGCAACCATTTGTTTTGTCTGAAAATATTCTACAGTCACATCCGCGTGTACTTACTGACGGAATCAATAAAAACAATATCATTAAATTGATTAAAGAAGAGAGTTGGGCAAGAGATATTTATGATAAATTGAAAGTCAGGACGGATTATTATGCCCAGCGAGACCCTCAATGGCTTACATCCCGCTTGCAGATGTACTGGAAAAGTCATGCCACACAGGTCTACATAAAAGGAGAATACTTGAGCCATGCAGGAGGCGAACGTGCTCCGGCACCTACTGTTCAATATGCAGGGGCTCGTAGTCATGCAACCAATTACGTCAGACCCTCCTTAGTTGACTTAGTTCCCTATGCTGAAGATGCTCGAGGTATACAGCTACGTAACGGTTCCTTACCCGGTAAACCCCTGGAGTGGGCTAACATCAGTAAAACAGGCACTATGATTGGAAGTATCAATGCCGAAATATTAGGCATAGCCCGTGATGCCGCCTTTCTGTGGTGGATAACCGAAGACGAAAAATATGCCAAACTATCTGCTAGTGTATTCGATACTTACATGACTGGTATCTACTATCGTCAAGTTCCTAAAGATTTGAATAACGGACATCAGCAAACATTGGTGGGAATGACTTCTTTTGAGGTTATTCACGAAGATGCTTTGGGTGCAGTTGTTCCACTTTACGATTTTTTATACAATTATCTTTCGTTAAAGATGCCTCATAAGATGAATGTTTATGCTGTAGCTTTTAAAAAATGGGCAGACAACATCATTGATAATGGTGTGCCACATAATAATTGGAACTTGATTCAGGCTCGTTATATTATGGATATCGGATTCATATTGGAAGACAATCGGAATTATACCGATGGAAAAGGACGTGAATATTATTTAGATTATGTGCTGAACCGTTCTTCCATTCGTCAGTGGAGTTTGTCTAAACTAGCAGGATATGGATTTGATTCCCGGACAGGAATATGGGCCGAATGCCCTGGATATAGTTGTAATGTTGTGGCAGATTATGCCGACTTTGTAGCTTTGACAGACCGCCATCTAAAGTTTGATCTGGTAAAGCAATTGCCAATTATAGAAAAAGCGGTTTCTGCTACGCCTCAATACTTATTTCCCAATCGAATGATATGTGGTTTCGGAGATACGCATCCCGGATACCTACGTACCGATTTCTTTGCGCGGATGGTACTTAATGCGCAACTTAACGGAAAAAAAGAACAAGAGAAAACCTTTACCAGGATGTTGAAACTCTTTGCACCAGGCTGGACTGACAGAACAACCGAAAAGAATGTCCGGGTAGCCGTTGCTTCATTATTTACGGAAAAGCCATTGAAACTTAATCCAAAGATAGAGGCAGGAAGGATAGAAGATTATGTGACTCCTACTTTTTACGCGCCGAATGTGAGTTGGTTTGTACAACGAAACGGCATGAACCCGCGCCACAGTCTGATGATCTCTCAGAATGGCAGTGAAGGTAATCACATGCATGCCAACGGAATATCGATGGAACTTTATGGCAAAGGATATGTTCTTGGCCCCGACGCAGGCATCGGTTTAAGTCTCTATTCCGGTCTTGATTATCAGGAGTATTACGCTCAGTTCCCGGCTCACAACACGGTTTGTGTTGACGGAATATCTGCTTATCCGATTATGAAGAGCAATCATGCGTTTCAGTTGTTGGCCTGTTATCCGCAACCGGGGGTGAATGATGTGGCATTCAAAGATGTAACTTTTAGTTCTGTAGGTTTTCGGGAGCCTGAAACACAGGCTGACCAAATGAGGCTGATGAGTATTGTTACTACTGGCCCCGAATCAGGATATTATGTGGATGTGTTTAGAAGTCGCAAGGAAAAAGGAGGAGACAAGATGCATGATTATTTCTATCATAATTTGGGACAAAACATGAATATTACTGCTGCCGACGGAAGTGACCTGAATTTGCAACCAACAGAAGAGTTGGCTTTTGCAGGTGCTCACCTATATGCATACTCTTATCTATTTAATAAAAAAAGTGTTGAGACAGCAAAAGATGTACGGACAACATTCATTGTAAACACACCCGATGGTGATGATATTTACATGAATATGTGGATGAAAGGGGAGGCTGACCGAGATGTGTATTCCGCATTGAGTCCCATGTGTGAGGGCTTGAGTCGGGCACCCGGAATGCCATATAATATAAAAGAGCAACCTATGCTTACATTTGTGGCCCGTCAGAAAGGTGAAGCGTGGAGACGTCCGTTTGTGGTGGTTTACGAACCCAGTACTAAAACAGAACCGTCGCATATAGAATATGTAAATTATTTTAAAGCTCAAACCAATGCCGATGGTTTTGCCGGTATCTGTGTCAAAAGTAAAAAAGGACGTATCGATTATATCTTTTCACAAGAATCAGCTGTGGCATCGGCTACATATAAAGGCATTGATGTAACGGCTACGTATGCAGTTTGCTCGGTTGATGCAAATGGCGATCGCCTATACTTTTTGGGAGATGGCACCCGTTTACGATCCTCGGAACTATTTATTGAAACTAAACAAAAAGGAAATGTAGTTGCTGAAAAGAAAAACGGCCAATGGCATGTGCATGCTACTGTTCCTTGTAAAGTCTGCATCTCTTCTTCGGGAGTTTTTTTGCGTGGTTCGCAATTCGAATATGAATAATTCCTATATTTGTGAAACCGTAGACAGATAATGATGCGGTGAAACAAATAAGAATGCATGTATCAAATGAAAAACACGTTGAAACATATACTCCTTGTATTACTATTATTATTGCCTATCTCTATTTATGCCCAATCGTATACCTTTCGAGGGGTAACAATGGCCGAAGGGCTTTCCGATCTTCTTGTTAATAGCATTTATAAGGATTCCGAAGGATTTGTTTGGTTGGGAACTGATAATTGCTTGGATCGTTTTGATGGAGTGAAAATTAAACATTATCCGTTTCCTACTGCCGACGTAAAGCGAAAACGTGTCAATGTGGTACTGCAAACGGCCGCTCAGGAATTATGGGTTGGCAACGGATTGGGTCTGTGGCAGCTTAATAAGAGTACCGATCAAATGACGCAGGTTGCGCCCGGAGAGATAAACTTTACTGTTTATTCTCTCTTTGTTGATTCGAAAAATATGCGATATGTAGGAACTGAGAAAGGACTTTTTGTGTATAAAGAAGGGACTTTTAAGCGGGTGATGCCCGACAAGAATATGTTTTCTCCCAGTAACCGTATTAATGGTATTTGTCAGGATGCAACAGGCCTGTTGTGGCTGGCAACGGAAAAGGGAGTATTTTCTTACCACCCCGCCACTGGTATAATAAAAGGGTATCAATACGCTATTAACGGTAATGCAATTCAGTTTCGTGGTGTTGCTCAAATAAAAAATACACTATATTTGTCGACTGCTACTGCCGGTATTATAACATTTGACATTCGAAGACATGAATTCGATCGATTTCCTGATCTTGGATCAAATATAATTTCTTCTATTTCAACCGACGGGAAAGATATGATTTTTGCTGCAACTGATGGCAATGGCGCTTATTTCCTTTCTCATAGTCGGCGCGCGGTGGTGCGTTCATTTGTTCATGATGCGCGCGACAAGGCTTCTATCCGTTCCAATTCTGTTTATTCAATGTTGGTTGATAAAGAAGGGATTGTTTGGATTGGTTTTTATCAGTCGGGTTTTGATTACAGTCTCTATCAGAGCGGATTGTTTTCTACTTATACTTTCCCACCGTATTTTACTTCGGCAGATCTTCCCGTACGTTCATTCTACATTAACGGGCACGAGAAGCTTATTGGTACGCGAGACGGACTGTTTTACATCAACGAAAAAATAAATATTGTAAAGAGCTATGTTGTACCAGTTTTACGTTCCAACTTGATCCTTTCTATTGGCTATTACAATGGAGAATATTATATTGGCACATATGGTGGTGGAGTATCTGTTTTCAATCCCTCTACATTGTTCATGCGTAATTTCTCAAATCAAATAACTGGCGTATTTGCAAAGGGACACGTCTTTTGTTTTGAGAATGACAAGAACGGTAACTTGTGGATTGGAACTTCGGCCGGACTCTATTGCTACTGTTCAACTACCGGTGAGCTGAAAGAATTTACTACTTCTAATTCACAGATTCCTGAAGGTAATGTATACGAAATCTTCTTTGACTCTACATGCAAAGGCTGGATATGTACGGAAACAGGCTTGGCTATTTATGATCCGGTATCACAAACCATCAAGACTAATGTGTTTCCCGAAGGTTTTGCACAAAAAGAGAAGATCAGGACTATTTACGAAGATTCTTCACACAATTTACATTTGTTGCCCGATAAAGGTAGCATGGTAACCTGCAATCTCTCTATGACCCATTTTTACCGCACTCCCATGAATGCTTCTTTGCATGGAAATGCCTATATGTCAGTTGTTGAAGATCGCGATGGGTGGTTGTGGTTTGGCTGCGATGACGGATTGCTGCGTGTAAAAGATAACAATAAGGTTTATTCCAGTTATAATTTCAGTGATGGACTTCCCAGTCCTATTTTTACTAACGGTACGGCCTATAAAGATCCAAAGGGAGTTCTTTGGTTTGGAAATACCAAAGGGCTGATTTATCTTCATCCGGCACGTTTAAAGGATGTGAGGCGGCATCCTTATAAAATTGTACTTACAGATGTATTGGTTAACGGTTCTCCTATTGATTCACTTACAAGGAAAGACTATGCACAAACAGGCGAACTATCGTTTGCTCATAATCAGAACAATGTGACCTTTAGGTTCGTTAATCTCTCATACACGGATCCGGCAACGATGGTTTACGAATACAAAATGGAAGGAAACGATGAAGAATGGCATTTGCTAAACGGAAATAATGAAGTGAGTTACTACGATTTACCTCCCGGTAACTACACTTTTTTGGTTCGAATTCCCGGAGATGAGTCCTCAACAGTGTCGGTTTCGGTTAATATAGCTCTGATGTACTCACTTTGGTTTTGGTTGTTTATCATTACCTGTGTGGCTTTTGCCGGAGTAATTGTTTACCATTACCGGAAAGAAAAATCCTACTTACCTAAGATTTCGATCTCCTTAGAAGAGCAAACAAACATATTAGGTGAAGAAAAACTGCACGAAGAAAAGTACAAAACAAATAGACTTACCGATGAAGAGTGTAACTTATTGCATCAAAAGGTCAGAACGTATATGGAAGAAAAGCGTCCCTTTGTGAATCCCGATTTAAAAATTGCCGATTTGGCTAAGGCGGTGGATACTTCTTCTTATTCCCTTTCGTTTCTCTTTAATCAGTTTCTGAATCAATCTTATTATGATTTTGTGAATGAATATCGCATTGCCGAGTTTAAGAAGATGGCCAATGATGCAAGGTATGCCAAATACACGTTAACTGCTTTGGCAGAGCTGTGCGGTTTCAGTTCTCGAGCTTCTTTTTTTCGTACTTTTAAAAAAAGCACTGGCATTACTCCAAACGAATACATTCGTACTATAGGAGCGTTTAATCAATAATGATAAAAATACAGCTTTTTGTCCTTCAGAGTCTTAAATAATAATTTGAGACTCTGTTTTTTATTTGTGTAATTTGTTGATAATCAATGAATTACTTTCTAATAGGTCTTACTTAATGCAATGAGATTTATCCTTCGATATTTTACGATGTTACCATTTGTCTAGGAGGTATATTTGTGTTCGTAATTAGAACCTAATAATCAAATGTTATGAAGGACCAATCTCATTCAATAAACAAAGATGTGGTAGTTCGTTCTTACGAACAATACTATTCAGCCATTCTGAATTATATATCTTATCGTATTAGTCACAAGTACGAAGCCGAAGATCTGACACAAGATGTATTTGTGCGCTTGCTCGACTACAAGCCTATGCTCTGCGAACAAACGGTGAAATTCTTTTTGTTTACAATTGCCCGTAACATCGTAACTGATTATATACGCAGGTATTACAAGAAACAAGAGGCTGCGTCATACCTCTATGATTCTATCACCATGATAAACAACGAAACGGAGGAACACATCGTAGTAAAAGATATCTTGTCGCTTGAACGTAATTACCTGAAAACCTTTCCAGAGCAACGTCGCTTTGTTTACTCATTGAATCGTTTTGAAAATGAAACGACTCAACGCATAGCACAACGAATGGAATTGAGTCCCCGTACAGTAGAAAATCACCTTTTACTTGCTCGAAAATCCATGCGTACGTATCTCAAACAATGTATTTAGTGAAAACATATTAACTCTTTTGGATTAAAAAAAACAGCTTATGAACAAAGATCATTTGAGGTTAGTCAGGTGTCAAATCTGCTCTCTATCACAGTTAACCCTATTGAAGTTTAATCTTAATTTCTAATTTTATGAGACATTTAAAAAGTATTCTAGTATGTTTATTGATGTTGGTTTCACTGACTGCCTTTGCTCAAAAAAGGATTACCGGTTTTGTTTCCGATGCGTCAGGTGAACCAATTATTGGAGCCAGTATTATGGTGAAAGGAACTTCGAATGGTACTATTACCGATTTGAATGGAAGCTTTGCACTAAATGCGGACAAGGGAGTTTTGGTCGTCTCCTACATTGGTTATAAAAGTCAGGAATTGCCTATTGCTGGAAAAACATCTTTTACGATTGTATTGAAGGAAGACACCGAAGTGCTTGATGAAGTAGTGGTAGTAGGATACGGTACAGCCAAAAAGGCTTCTCTTACCAGTGCTATTTCTCAAATAAAAGGTGAAGAGGCTTTTAAAGACCGTGGTATTAATAATGTTTCTGTCGCTTTGCAAGGAGAAATTCCCGGTTTGATTGTTACTCGTAGTTCTACTCGTCCGGGTAGCGAGGGGGTATCCATGAAAATTCGCGGTGATATCTCAGTGAATGGAAATTCAAGCCCGTTGGTTTTAATTGATGGAGTAGCAGGCTCGTTGGATGAGTTGAATCAGTTAGACCCTAACGATATTGAAAATATTTCTGTATTGAAAGATGCATCTGCTGCGATTTATGGTGCTCGTTCGGCTTCAGGTGCAATGCTCGTTACAACCAAACGCGGTAAAAAAGGTGCTCCAAAAGTGATATATAGTGGTTCAATTAGTACGACTATAGATGGTATTCAGATGCCAATAACTACAAATGGACAATGGCTTGACATGTTCTATCAAGCACAGTTTCAGGATGCTCGCGCTGATAATCCAAGTATAACCGATTATTCAAAAATTGCATACGATAAATTTAATTGGTGGATAATGGCCTCCGGTAGTGTGTTAGGAGGCACTATTCCCGAAACAGGACAAACTCTTTTCGACTTACCTCTCTATCAGAAATTGAGAAAGGGAGAAACTATGACCTTAGTTAGAGCCGGTAATAATTGGGTGCATCGTTATGAACCTAATAATTACATTATAGACGAACTTTATGGCCAAGCTGTTTCACAGAAACATTCTTTAAGCATTTCAGGAGCTGATGACAAATTCAGCTACATGGCATCGTTGGGTTTTGCCGATAACGCATCACAGTTGAAAGTGGCTGAAGATGGTGAGAAAAAATATAGCGGACGCTTGAATATGGACTATCAAGCATCTAAAAACTTGAAATTTGAAACGGGTATGTCTTATGAAATGCGTAATATTACCACTCCGAGTACAGATGTTGGTACAGGATGGACTGATCCTTGGTTCTGGTCTTTCTATTCTCAAACCGGCAACGTGTATGATACGTTTGATGGTAAGCGTAGTGCATTGGGCGGATTGATTGAAGGTGGTCAGGTGAAAACCGATTTTACAACATTTCGTTCAACAATGAAAGCTACTTACGATCTCTCTGATTTAACAAAAGGTTTATCTGTCTCAGTATCGGGAGCTTATAAAACGGTGCAAAAAAACATTCAGACACTCAAGAATAAAGTTCAGTATTATGATTACAATGACAATCCTACCGGGAACAAACAAGGTCCGGGCTCATTGACAGAGCAGATGAGTAAATGGACAAATACAACGCTTGGAGCATTTTTAAATTACGAACGTTCGTTTCTCGATGTTCACAACGTAAGTGCCATGTTAGGTATGACCTCCGAAGAAGAAGCTTACAAAAATGTGACAGCCACACGCAAAAGTGGTCCTTTATATGAAGAATCCGGACTGATTGATTTAGATGCAATGATTAGCGGCACAAACAATGAAGCCAACGGTGGTCAAAACGAATGGGCCTTCTTGTCGTATGTAACTCGTTTGAACTATGATTATGATCATAGATATTTGATAGAATTTGTAGGACGCCGAGATGGTTCTTCAAAACTGTCAGTTAATCAACGATGGAAAAATTTCTTCTCAATTTCAGGTGGTTGGGTACTGTCTAATGAAAAATTCATGAAAGAATTTGATTGGTTGAGTAATCTCAAGATTCGCTATAACTACGGTAAAACAGGTAATGTTGAAGGTATAGGCAACTATGAACGTTTTGCTACAATTTCTACAGGCACCACTTTCTTTGGCAATGGGTCGACACTTATAGGACAGCCATCACTTAGCTTGGGTGGAATGACTTCAGACTCTCGTACATGGGAAACTATTAATAGTTATGATGCTGGTATAGATTTTGGCTTCTTGAACAATAAGTTATACGGTTCATTTGACTATTTTAAGAAAACAAATAATGGAATGTTTATTCCCGTCACTTATCCGGCTACGTTGGGAGCCAGTGCTCCAAAAACCAATAACGGTAAATTTAATGCTAAGGGATGGGAATTTACGTTGAATTGGAAAGACCAAATTGGCGATTTCAAGTACAACATTGGTGGTTCTATCGGTGATGTTAAGTCCAAAATCATAACACTTGAGAATAATGAGAATGTCCCCAATCCGGGAATAAACTCCAATCGCTTGGTTGGAATGCCTCGCAATTCTATATATGTTTACGAAACAGCAGGTATTTTTCAAACTCAAGCAGAAGCAGATGCTTTCTATGCCAAGTATTATTGGAATGAAAATCATACCGGTCCCAAACCAGGAAATATACTCCCTGCACCTGCAGAAAAAGGACAGAATCGTTTACGCCCTGGTGCTCGTATTCTCGTTGATCGAGACAACGATGGAGCTATCACAACAAAAGATATATACTTTGCAGGCGATAATGATCCGCATTTAACTTTTGGTTTTAAACTTGGTTTTGAATACAAGGGCTTTGACTTTCAAGCGTTCTTGCAAGGCGTAGGAAAACAAGTTATTTTGCGCCAAGGAAACTTTCGTGCTCCTTTTGCTGCGAATTATACATTACAAAATAATTCATTCATTGGCAAATCATGGTCAGACATTGCGATCCTTGATCCTATTTATGATGATCCTGCTACAAGGGATAAAGTTGAAAGTACAGTCAACCTAGCTAATATAAATACGAATACAAATTACACTATACTATCGCGTAATAATGCGTTCAATTCTTTTAACTACGACAACAAAGACGTTAGCGTGCAGAAATCGAGTTATATGCGTCTGAAGTCGTTAGTAATTGGTTATACCATTCCGAGAGCGATAACAACAAAAGCAGGTATCAGTAATCTTCGGGTGTATTTCTCAGGTGACGATTTATGGGAGTGGACGAAAATTAAAGATGGTTACGATCCGGAATATGGCGAACAGTCTAACAACACATTTCCATTTAGCCGCTTGCTTTCAGTCGGTGTGAATATTACATTCTAATTAAAAAATAACAAATATGAAAAAGATATTTATATATATAGCATTTGTGGCATTGCTGTGCGGATGCAGCGATTTCCTTGATAGGGAGCCTCTTTCGCAAGGAACAGAAGTTATCTTCTACAAAACGGCGTCTCAGTTTTCACAGGCAGCCAACTCACTCTACAATCTTGAAGGTTGGAAGAACTACAACGGTAGCTATGAATTGCGTATCGATCAAGGTACGGATATTGCCGGATTAAGTAATAACGGAGGAGAGTCCGCTCCCGAAACCGATTTTCATTGGGATAAGCCATACAGTTATATCCGTAATTGCAACATCTTGCTTCAAAAGGCTGCTGAATATACTGGCAATCAGACGGATATAGCTAATTCAGTGGGTACGGCTTACTTCTTTAGGGGATATCAACATTTTTACTTGTTACAACGGTTTGGAGGTGTGCCAATTCTGGATCATGTACCCGATGTGAACGATCCGGTCATCAAAGGTCCTCGCAATAGCCGTTATGAAGTAATCAACTTTATTATCAATGATCTGCGTGCAGCAATTCCTTTGCTTCCTCAAGAAAAGAACATTGCGGCCAACGACAAAGGAAAAATTAGTCAGGAGGCAGCAAAAGCTTTCTTGGCTAGAGTATTACTATTTGAAGCTACTTGGGAGAAATATGTTCCTTCTATCAGTTATGATTTGGATGGTGATGGCACTACTGTTGGCGCTGGCTTAATCAAACCTTCAGGATATCCAACGGTAACTGATATGCTAACCGAAGCAAAAAAATGGGCGGCTGAGGTGATTACTGAAGCAGAAACTGGAACGTTCGAATTGTGGAATAAATGTGATACATTGAGTTATTACTACTTATTCAATATAGATGATAAGAATGGGAATGTGTCCAATTTTATGAATGCAGGTAAATCTACTAATAAAGAATTCATACTCAGTGTGAAATACGATCCGGATTTGAATAGTCCGAGTGTAAGTATTACAACGGATATCGCACGTGGCGCTCTTGGTTTTAGTGCCTTGTTCGGTGAATCGTTTCTTTGCCGTAATGGATTACCAATCTATATCAGTCGAGATGGTGTGTCTCGTGAAAAAAACCCTCAATTTCTTGGTTTTGAACATTTCTGTGATGAATTTCGCAATCGTGATTATCGCTTTATTGGCTGTACTTTGCCTCCCGACCGCCCTCGTTGGGTAGGCGCAGCTGCTGCTGAAAATCAGAACCCGCGTACCTCTGAGTCTATTGGTAAAGCCTATCCTGATCCTGTGTATCCGAAAGTACCTTACAATCCTAATGATCCAGCGTTTAATAGTTTAAATACAATTTACACTCCTACACTTTTGTCTGTAAACTTTACTCATAGTGGTTATATGTGCCGAAAATTCTTACCGGAAGGAACGCGCATGTTGAACAAAGACACTCCAGATTGGCCTGTTATCCGCCTTGCCGAAGTACATTTAATTTATGCCGAAGCAACAGTCGAATTGGGTAATGGACAAATCTCGAATCAAGATTTGGATTTCTCAGTTAATAAAAATCGTGCTCGCGCTCGGATTGCTCCGCTTTCCAATGAACTGATATCAGGCCTTTATGATGCAAACTATTTTGATCACGTTACAGGGCGGACAATTATCAAGAAGATGAATATGTTAGATGAAATTCGTCGCGAACGTGCATGCGAACTATTTGGCGAGGGTTTCCGTGAAAATGACTTAAAACGCTGGGGTATTGCTCATGTCAATTTGCGTGGTCAGAAATTGGGGCGTTTTGTTTATGGTACCGAATACATGACTGCTACTGCCAATGATGCTACTTATCATGGCCAACCGGCATACCAACCAGATCGTTTTCAATCGAAAAATGGTATAATTGAGGAGGCCGGTCCTGATTACGGACGTACAATCACGACACTTGCCAGTGATCTGCTTTATTCACAACGCAATTATCTTGCACCTGTACCATTGACTCAGATTCGACTCAATAAATCATTGACACAAAACCCGGGTTGGTAATGACGTTTTAAATATTTCAATAATAGCTCCGCAATTAATAAAGCTATTATTGAAATATTTAAAAACTTTTTTTAAGTTTAGCAAGCAAATATAAAATCAAAAGAAAGTAATATGAGAAGTCTTTTTTTAATATTGACACTTCTGTTTAGCGGAATTATCTCGGTGAATGCCGATTTGGTTGTTTATCCGGCACCCAAAGGTGCGGAGCTAAATGCCGATTTTACAGTTAGTGTGCGTCAAAATAATGAGCTATGGCAGCTTTCGCCATCGTATCAGGTCAAAGTAGATGAGGTACGTTATGCAAAACACAATGTAGAATTAGCTTCAATGGCGTATTTCGATTTTACTGGTGAGGTTGAAATTTCTGTAACATATAATAAAGGTGATATAAATGAGGCACGTATTCGTCCTCTTTCGTATAATATTAAACCTGAAATAAAAGGTAATACGATGACATTCAAATTAAATCAACCACGTAACCTGTCTGTAGAAGTTAATGGTGATATTTTTCACAATTTGCACTTGTTTGCGGGTCCGATTGATCATTTCAAAGTAAATAAGAAGGATAAAAACCTTGTATATTTTGGCGCCGGAATCCATACGCCTACAAATGGACGAAATTTTATTATTCCATCAGGTAAAACGGTTTATGTAGCAGGAGGGGCCATTCTCAAAGGACAACTTTTGGTGTCAAATGTCTCTGATGTGAAAATTCTTGGTCGTGGACTGATTGATGTTTCTGTGAAAGAAGGTATACGCATAGAGAATTCTAAAAATATAGAGGTAGAGGGAATTACGCTTACTCAAATCCCTGTTGGAAGTTCCGATTCGGTTTTCATCACAAATGTTAAAAGTATCAGTTATTATGGCTGGGGCGACGGCATGAACGTTTTTGCGAGTAATAATGTGCATTATGACCGTGTCTTTTGTCGAAATTCCGATGATTGCCATACGGTTTATGCCACTAGGAAAGGATTTGTAGGCGGTTGTCGTAATATAACAATGCGAAACTCGGTGCTTTGGGCAGATGTTGCACACCCCATTCAAATTGGTACACATGGAAATACACAAATTCCAGATATTATTGAGCAGCTGTATTACTCTAATATTGATATTCTTGACCATAAAGAAATGCAAATAGATTATCAAGGTTGTTTGTCGCTTAACGCAGGTGACAGTAATTTTATTCGTGATGTAGTTTTTGAAGATATTCGTATTGAAAATTTTCGTCAGGGACAACTTATTAATCTTCGCGTGTTCTACAACTCGAAATATTGTACTTCTCCAGGACGAGGAATTGAGAATGTGCTTTTCAAAAACTTAACTTACACCGGTACAAATGCCGAACTCTCGATTATTGCCGGTTATGACGAACAGCGTAAAGTGAAAAATATTACTTTTGAAAATTTGATAATCAATGGAAAGCATATAACCGATGATATGCCAGAGAAGCCTGCATGGTATAAAACAGGTGATATGGCACGTATTTTTATTGGTGAACACGTTCAAAATGTCTCTTTTAAATAGCTAATACGAATCAAGTCAGTTTAAAGTAATTGCATTTTTAACCCATTGGCGGGATTATCAAGTTAAGAGATTTATGCTTGGGAAGTTGCGTATATTTACAAATCCACCCCTTTACATCATGAATCAGACAAATCTTGTCAAGAGCAGGTTTATATATTATTAACTAATAAACAGGGAAGCAACAAGGAGCGGCAAGACTTTGGTAAAACATAACCAACTTTTTGAAAAACATAACCGACTTTTCCAAAAAGATAACGAGCAATTTTAAATCATAAACCGTCTTTTGGGTCTTGAGCAACCGTCTTACGACCGTAACACGGTTGCTCAGGAACCTTTTGCTACTGTGCAAACCGGCGCGATATACCGTGTAAATGCAATAATAAACCGTCAAGACATAAAAAAAGGCAAGAGTATGAACTCCTGCCTTTGCGCCTATAATAATTTGAATATACTATAAGATTATAAGTACAAAGATAATACATTATCCTGTCAATTCCAAATCATTGTGGTTATTTTATCAGGTTATTATTAGGGTACAAACCGTGGTGTTTCGAATGTAACGAAAACCGCCAATACGCAAAATAAATACATAAAGGAACCAACGAAAGGCCGTATATACAAACAATAAACAGCTATATGCTTATAAGGAAACATCACCAAAAAAGTTGGTGATACTTGGTGATACTTGGTGAGGCTTTTTTTTAGCCAAGTATCACACATACAAAACTGATAATCAAGGTATTGCAAGCTTGGTGATACTTGGTGATACTTCTTTTTTATCATTTTATGAGGAATTGCCAGAAGAATATCTCTTTCATTGATGTGTGATGTATAACAATAAATATAATACCGAACCTGCAAAGAAATCCAAAATATAGTTCTTAGAAACATTATTTCTGCTGCTAAATATGTAAATTTGTCATTATTTGAAGGGTACGATGAGGAACGTATGGTTGATTTACTGTTTGACAGTGTTATACTGAATGCTAGAAAAGATTCTTCACAGAGAGATACTAATCTGAATGTAACCCTATATATTGGCCGAATCCATATTGAATAATTTAGTAATATAGTTTATTATCATGAGAATATTTCTTGTTTTTTTATTCGTTTTATGTTCGTCGGTGTCTACCGTTTGGGCACAAGTGGTGTCT
>Ga0075011_10000968_pt1 | contig 15348 bp, 13 predicted proteins | sample TARM_MetaG_T_14_FD_72354 | JGI IMG/M metagenome (GOLD analysis project Ga0075011, IMG submission 72354) | Freshwater microbial communities from Pennsylvania, USA, analyzing microbe dynamics in response to fracking - TARM_MetaG_T_14 | ecosystem: Environmental > Aquatic > Freshwater > River... | reverse complement strand
CGGGCGAAAAGCGGATCACCAAGTTTGTCAAAGGGTTCCCGCAACGGCGTTGGGTGAAAAAGAGTGCAAACAGGCGGGTCGAGGCGTTGGATTGCCGGGTTTATGCCCTGGCTGCCTATGCGCTCATCAACCCGGACATGAAAAAGATTTTGAAGAAAATGCAACAGGAACGGGCCGAACCGGCGCAGGAAAAAGAAGACTCAGCGGTCAAGAAAATAGGCAATCGCCGTAGCATGAGAGCGGCTAACAAAGGGTTTGTGAACGGGTGGAAGTGATGAACATAGCAAAAGAAATTACTGCGGGTGACTCTATCAACTGGAAGGAGTCCGTTGCCGAATACCCGGCCTCCGACGACTGGACGCTGCGTTTCTCTCTGGTCAACGGGGCGAGCAATGTGGAGTTTTCCGCCTCCGCCGAAGGTGACGTCTATGCCGTCTCCCTGCCCGCGTCGACGACTTCGGCATGGCATCCGGGCCGTTATCGCTTTCAAGCATACGTTGTTCGCGGTGAGGACCGGCACACCATCGGGACCGGCACCGTCGATATCCTCCCCGATTTTTCGTCCGTCACGACATTCGATGGCAGGACGCACGCCGAGCGCGTGCTTGAAGCCATCGAGGCCGTGATCGAGAAGCGGGCGAGCAAGGATCAGGAATCATACACCATCAAGGGGCGGAGCCTTTCCCGGACGCCTTTGCCCGAATTGCTGGTCTTGCGCGACAGGTACAGGCGCGAAGTCCTCGACGAGAAGCGGGCCGAAAAAGTCAGGTCAGGAAAGAAACCCGGCAACAAAATCCTTGTGAGGTTCTAATGTTCGGACTGTTCAAGAAGAAAGAGCCTGCCCGCCGCAGATACCCGACTCCTCGGCGCGTTGTTTCCAACCGTCCCGGCTACGTCCGCAGCATGACCCGTCAGGCCAAAAGGCCGAGGGGAGGCCGCCGGACATATGACGTGTTGAAAACGAACCGTCTGACCAGCGATTTCCTTGCCCCCATTGAAAGCGCCGACATGACCGTTCGCGGGAAGCTGCGCAAGGCTCGCGGATTGTCGCGCAACCTGTGCGCGAACGATCCGTTCGCAAAGAAGTTTCTGCGGCTCATGGCGACCAATGTTGTCGGGCCGCACGGTGTCGGGTTTCAGAGCCGGGCGAAAGACCCCGGCGGAGAACTAGACCGGAGTGCAAACGAACTTATCGAGTCCGCTTTCAAGGATTGGGGGAAAAGAGGGACCGCTTCGACCAATGGCCTTTTGTCCTGGCTCACGTTGCAGACCTTGGCAATTACCTCCGTTCCCCGAGACGGTGAAATCTTCTTTCGCGTTATCGAGAACTTCCCGAACAAGTACGGGTTTGCCCTGCAACCGCTCGAAGCCGACATGGTCGACGACGAACTCAACGGGGCCGCCAGAAACGGCAACGAAATACGCCTCGGCGTGGAAATAGACGAATGGCAACGCCCCGTCGCCTACTACGTTTTGACCAACCATCCAGGCGACTATCAGTACTCGACCGGGCAGCGACATGAACGCATACCAGCCGAGGAGATGATCCACATTTATCTTGTGGAGCGTGTCGGCCAGACTCGCGGCATTCCCTGGTTTCTGACGTCCGCGCAGCGGATGCGGATGCTGTCCGGCTATGAGGAGGCCGAACTTGTGGCCGCGAGAACCGGCGCGAGCAAGATGGGATTTTTCTACGACGGGGAAAACGGCGACACCTACCAGGGCGACGACGAGGACAGCGACGGCAACCTCATCACCGAAGTTACCCCCGGCCAGTTGGAGCGGCTGCCCAATGGCATCAAGTTCGAGGCGTTCGACCCGCAGCACCCGACCACCGCATTCAAGGAATTTCACAAGGGCGTATTGCGTGGCATCGCCGCCGGGCTCGGCCCGTCCTATAACGGCCTAGCCTCCGACGCCGAAAGTGTCAGTTTTTCCAGTATCAGGCATTTCACGCTTGAAGACCGTGATTTTTATATGGGCCTGCAATCCTGGATCGTCGAAGGATTGCACGACCAGATGTATCCCCGGTGGCTACGCATGGCCTTTTTGACCGGGGAAATAGCCTTGCCTTTCTCCAAATTCAACAAGTTCAACGCACCCCATTGGCAGCCGCGCCGATGGGAGTGGGTCGACCCGGCCAAGGACACCAAGGCCAAACGTGAGGACCTGGGGCTCACCGCATCGCCGCAACAGCTTTGCCTTGAGCGTGGCCGGGACTTTTACGAAATGGTCGACGAAATGGCAGAGGCACAGGATTACGCCCGACAAAAGGGCGTCACCCTGGCAACGGCAAACCCTGAAAAGCAGGAGGAGAACAGTGCCGAAGCAGAGTCTTCAGACAAGGACGATTGAGTCCGGTCCGCTTTACCGCGAGTTCGCCCTTAACCGCGAGGCGGTAAACGAAGAGGAACGGACCGTCGAACTGTCCTTTTCCTCGGAAGAGCCTGTCGGGCGGTGGTTCGGAAATGAAATTCTCGACCACTCGCCCGGCAGCGTGCGGCTTGCCCGGTTGCGCAACGGCGGAGCCATCCTGATGGATCACGAACGCCGTGACCAAGTCGGGGTCGTCAAATCGGTTGACATCGGGACGGACCGCAAGGGGCGGGCCGTCGCACGCTTTGGGAAAAGCGCGCGAGCCGAGGAGATTTTCCAGGACGTGAAAGACGGTATCCGCACGTTGGTCAGTGTCGGCTACCGGATTTACAGGATGATCCTGGAAAAGACCGACGAGGACGACGAGACATACCGGGCGATGGATTGGGAGCCCTACGAAATATCCATCGTTTCGATACCCGCCGACACTTCCGTCGGCGTCGGCAGGGCCGCAGACAACGACATCAACCAAATCACCATCGAGGGAGCAAAAGATATGCCCGAGAAGAAAGATCAGCACACCCCCGCCACCGAAGTCCGCAGCGAACCCGCTGTCCCGGTGGTCGACGTCAACGCGGCCCGCGAAGAGGCCAAGCGTGAAGAGTCCGCCCGCATCCGCGAAATCACCGCCATCGGCGAACAGTTCGACATGCGCGACCTGGCGACCGAAGCCGTGAACGGCGACACCTCCGTCGCCGATTTTCGCAAGGAAATTCTCGAAAAGATGGGCAAACCGCGCAAGTTCACCCCCGTCGCCCCGGAACTGAACGACAAGGAAAACCGGCAGTATTCCATTCTGTCGGCCATCCGTTCCAGCCTGAACGGCGGTTCCTGTTACGAACGCGAGATTTCCGACACCATCGCCAAAAAACTCGGCAGGGACACCGAGGGTATCTTCGTACCCACGAACCTGCGGTTCACCCCGGACATGGTCCAACAGCGTGCCCCGCTGAACACCGGTTCGGTCGCGACCGGCGGTGCCCTGGTCCCGACCGAACAGATGTCCATGATCGAACTGCTCCGCAACCGCATGATGGTCAAGCGGCTCGGCGCGATGGTCCTGTCCGGCCTGACCGGCGACCTGGCCTTCCCGAAGAATACCGGAAGCGCCGAACTGTCGTGGGTGGGTGAAAATCCCGGCGTTGACGTCGACGAGTCCCAAGCAACCTTCGATCAGCTCGACATGAGTCCGAAAGCGGCCACCGCGACCACGGCCTACACGAAAAAGCTGCTCGCGCAGTCCTCGCCCGACATCGAGTTCTTCGTTCGCAACGACCTCGCCACCATCAACGCCCTGGGCATAGACCTCGCGGCCATCGCCGGAACCGGCGTCGGCTACCAGCCCACCGGCATCCTGAACACGTCCGGCATCGGCCTGGTCGTGGGCGGCGACAACGGCGCGGCCCCGGATTGGGGCAACATAGTCGACCTGGAAAGCGCGGTCGCCACGGCGAACGCCGACGTCGGCACCCTGGCATACCTGACCAACGCCAAGACGCGCGGCAAGCTCAAGCAGACCGTGAAGGCTGCCGGAACCGCGCAATTCGTTTGGCAGGACGGCAACGAACCGGGCTTCGGCATGATGAACGGCTACACCGCCGGGGCGTCCAATCAGGTCCCGAGCAACCTGACCAAGGGCACCGCCAACGACGTTTGCTCGGCCATCATCTTCGGCAATTGGGCCGACCTGATGATCGGCGAATGGGGCGTCGTCGAAATCCTGGCCGATCCGTACAGCAAGAAGAAACAGGGGCTCATTGAGGTCACCAGCTACGCCCTGTGCGACATCGGCATTCGGCACGAAGAGTCCTTCGCCGCCATGAAGGACGCACTTACCAACTAATCGACTATCAGGCAGGGGGAGGGCTCGCGCGAGCCCTCCCCGTAGCCAAGAGGTACAGACCATGAAAATCGAGATCATCGAAGCGACCGTCGCCAGCCATAAGGACGTGTTTCCCGGACAGAAAATCGAACTGAACGACCGCGAGGCCAGCAAGTTGATTCGCTTGCGCAAGGCCCGCCTCCCCGGCGGTTCCGACTCCGCAGGCTCCGGCCCCGTGACCGTGGCCGACCTGAAAAAGATGAATAAGAAAGAACTCATCGAGACGGTGAACCGCGAGTTCGACCTTAACGTCGACGACGACATGAAGGTCGCCGAAATCCTCGACCTGGCCGAAGACGCCATCGAAGAACGGGGCGAGTAAATGGACTTCAACGCGGACCTTGTCGACATGCTCGACCCCGAAGACTTCGGCGACGTCGCCGATTTCGGCGGCATCACGGTCAACGGGATTTATGACGTCGAGGCGGTCGAGATTGCGGCAGGCCACGGGTTCGTCATGTCCAAGGTCCACACTTTCTCCTGTCAACAGAGCGCCTTGCCCGAGTGGATCGGGAAGGGCACCGAACTCGGCATCACGGGCGGGACCTTCGTTATCGGGAAAATAGATCCCGACGGCTCCGGCCTCGTTGAACTGACCTTGGAGGTCAAGTAATGGCGCACGTCAGAACGCGAATCAGGGAGGCCATGAAAGCGGCTTTGACCGGGCTGCCGACAACCGGCGCGAAGGTATTCAAGTCGAGGGACTGGCCGAGGAACGCCGAAGAACTCCCCGCCCTGCTCATCTACAGCGGCCCGGAATCGTCCGAGCCGGTAGATTTCGACGAGGCCACGGACCGCGATTACGACGTCGTCGTCGAAGTGGCCCTCTTTGCCGGTGCGGAAGAAATAGACGACCTCATGGACCGAATAGCCGTCGAGGTTGAAAACGCCATTCAGGCCGACCAGACCTTCGGCGGTCTGGCAAAAAGCACGACACTTACCGGATCGGAGCCCGACGTCAACCTCGATGGCGAAATGCCGTTCGGGTCGTTGGCAATGACATACAGCGTCAACTACGTCGCCGGCTCCGACCCCGAAGAAACCTTGTAAGGAGCAATCAAAATGGCAGTAAAGCCCGAATACCTGAAAGGGACCAAGGCAAAGGCCACGCTCGGCGGGGTGAAGATCAAGGGGCTCAACAGCCTGACCATTCCGCAGCCCGTGCGCGACACCTTCACCATCGAGGAGTTCGAGGAAATCGACTTCGAGGAAACCAGCGACCTCAAGTGGGAGCGGGGGAAGATGTCCGGGAACTACATCAAGAACGACGCGACCGGGCAGGCCGTGCTTCGCGCCAAGCTGTTCGCCGACGAACCGCTCACAGACCTCCGGCTGTACGAGGATGAAACGGACTTTTGGGCACCCGATGTCGCCGCCAAGTCCTTTTCCTGCTTCAAGCTGGTCGGGATCACACCGCCCGAGGTGCAGAAAAACGCCGTTGTCCCGTTCTCCTGCGACATCCTGGTCCAGGGGAATCTTGCCCGCTTCGGTACGCACCTGACCGGCTCCGGCATCGCCTTTGTCTCCGCCTCCGGCGAAACCCCGGACACCATCACTGATACCGATTCCGGTTTCCTGACCGCCGGGTTCAAGGCAGGGCAGACCGTGATTGTCGAAGATACCGACAGCAACGCCGGGCAGTACACCATTGCCGGAGTCGCTGCCGGGGTGCTCACCCTGTCCAGCATCGGCGACCTGGTCGACGAAGTGGCGGGCGAGTCCGTCACCCTGCACGGCGGGAGCATGACCATTTAACCACAAACCGCCGGGCCGGTTTTAGGCCCGGCGGATTTCAGGAGCTATACCTTGCCGAAAGTTCAAGCCGAGAAAACCGCTATTTTCCCCTTTGAGGATGGAAAGGCCGAAATACGCGCCTTCCTGCCCGGCGACCCCCTGACCATCGACGCCGAAACCGCCGACGTCAAACGCGAATACCGGATCACCGAATCGGGCGACCTAGAACCCATCGTCACCGCCCTGACCAACCGCAGGCGCAACATGGAGTTGACCGTCTGCCGCCGTGTCGTTTCCTGGGACGAAACATTCCTCGACGAAGACGGCAGGCCCATGGAGTGCAACGACAAAAACAAGATCAAGGCACTCGACGGCATGGACGGGTTTTTCGACTTCGTGAATCGAAGCGGAAAGAAGATCGACGCCGATGTTCGCAAGGAAAAGGAGGCGGAAAGAAAAAACTCCGGGAATACGCCGCCTGGCTCGGCGAAGGCGGCGACAAAGTAGGCAGTTGCGAAGACTGCCGGGAGATTTACGCCGAGTTCGAGCAGGAACCGCCGTGCGCGAAATGCCGCCCACCGGCCCTTATGCCGGGGAACATCGAGGCCGCGCATATCTACTGCCTGTGTTCCGGGCAATGGCGCACGGTCGGCAGATTCAGGGAGCGCATCGACCTCGACATCGTCGCGGTTAAAACAGTGATGGACCTGGAAGGCGTCCCGGATCAACGGGAGTGTCTGTCAAAGGTCCGGGACATCACAAGGATAGTGTTGGAGACGAAACATGCCCAAAGTTAAAGGCCCAAGCGTAGAAACCAGGCTAACCGCCAACACGACCGATTTTGATTCCAAAATGCGGGGCGCTTGGTCCGGCGTCAAGCGGCTCGACGGGGCAGTGGCCGGACTCGGGGCGGTCATGGGCGGGCTCGCTGTGGCGCAGTTCGCGAAATCCGTGTTCGACTCCGGGGTAAGGGCGGAAAGATCGGCTAAGTCCTACGAGGCCATTACCGGGAATATTCGCGATGCTGGCGTCGAAATGGATTTTGTCCGCAAAGAGGCCGACCGCCTGGGGCTGGTCTTCTATGACACCGCCGATGCTTATAAATCTCTGTTTGCAGCTTCGCGCGGGACCAGCATGGAGGGCGAGGCGACCCGTAAGATTTTCATTTCTCTCACCGAGGCAGGTACGGCTTTAGGGCTCAGTAACGACGAAATCAGCGGTTCGCTCTATGCCGTCACGCAGATGATGAGCAAGGGAAAGGTCCAGGCAGAGGAGTTGCGGGGCCAGTTGGGCGAGCGGCTGCCTGGAGCCTTCCAGATGGCGGCGCAGGCCATGGGAGTGACCACCGCCGAACTCGACAAGATGCTTGCCGATGGTCAGGTCATGGCCGACGACCTGCTCCCGCGTCTTGCCGACCTGATGCACGACAAATACGTCGCTGGCGCGGAAGCTATGGCCGACGGTCAGGTCGCCGCCGTGAATCGGATGCAAACATCGTGGGAAGATTTCAAAACTAGCCTGTCCAGCAGTGCGGCGGCAGTCGGTGGTATCAAAGCCGTGACCTTTGCCCTTGAAGGGGCGACCGAGGGTGTCGAAGGATTGGGCCGGATGTACGAAACGACCGCCGCCATGTGGCGCGGCGAACTCGGCTTCGGGGAGTGGCTGACCATGAGCCACGACGAGGCCGAGCACTGGCTTGAAACCGTCACCGAAGTCGAGAAGCTGGAAAACCGCATCGCCGATTTGCGGCAGCGGCAACGCGGCCAGATATATCGAGACGAGAAGGAAGCCACTGAGGCCAAAATAAAGGAACTCGAAGCCGAACTCGCCACGGCCAAGGACGCGCAGCGGCTCAACTCCATGAAGGCCATCAAGGGCGATTCGCTCGGGTATGGCGACATGTCGTGGACCACGGATAAGCCGGACGCGACCGAGGAACACAAGGCCAACGCCAAGGAGTTGGAGCGGATCAGCGACCGCATAACCGACACCATCAACAAGAACGCCCTCAACCGATACGACTACCAGCGCGAGAAACTGCGCCTCGAAGTCGAGGACTTCCGGGCGAAGGGCTTTGATGTCGTGGAACTGGAACGATATCAGGCCAGCGAACTCAAGAGGATCAGCAGCGAGGAGGCCGAGGCCAAGGCAAAGGAGATTAAGGCTGTTGAAGACCGTGCGGCCAAGGAACTCGCGCAGATCAACGACGAGTTGACTGATACGTACAAGCGAAACACGCTTTCCCGCTTCGACTACGAGCGCCAGAAAGTGCAGGAGAAGGTGGACGACGCCAGGGCGCAGAACGCTTCCTACGCCGCCATAGAGCGTTACCAGGCGTCCGAGTTGAAGCGCATCCGCGAGGAGGAGACGGAATACCTCAAGGATGAGGCCGAGAGGGCGCAAAAACATACCGACAAATGGAAAGAGAAGTTCGGCGAACTCGGCGACGTGGGGGAAGACGCCTTCGGGCAAATCGGGTCGTCCATGACGTCGAGTTTCAAGACCGGCGACAGCCTGCTTGACGGGCTCATCGACAAGCTGTTGGACGTCGCCGTGATGAACCCGTTCGAGGATTGGATCACTTCCGGCAGCGGATCGGGAAAAGGGCTGTTTGGCCTTGGCTTTCTCGGATTTGCAGACGGCGGCGTGTCCAATAGCCCCGGCCTCGCCATGGTTTCCGAGGGAAAATACCGAAACGAAGCGCACGTCCCCTTGCCCGACGGCAGGACGATCCCCGTAACCCTGGACGGGGCTACCGGGGCGGTCGCCTATTTCGATATCGACGTCTACGTCGATGGGTCTTCCGGCAATCAGGAAAAGGATGAGCGGTACGCCGACACCATCGCCAAGACGCTGGAAAAGCGCCTTGATGCGGCCATCAACGCGAAACTCCGCCAAGCGCAGCGGCCCGGCGGGATAATGAACGGAGGGCCGAAGATATGATCCCGTTTCTTCCGACCGATTTGCCGAAACCGTCGGTATCCATGCCGAGGGACAGGGAGGCCAGGGCCAGGGAACTCACCTTCGGCGACGGCTATAACCAAAGTTCAGAGGACGGCCTGAACTCGATTCAAGACACCGTTTCGCTGTCTTGGCCCGGCCTGACCGAGGAGCAGGCCAACAGACTCGACGACTTCTTCACCGAAAGGGCCGGGGTCAGGCCGTTTTACTGGCAGTATCCGCGTGCCGCCGCTCCGCAAAAGTGGAAGTGCCGCAAATGGACGCGCGTGCCGAGAAAAGCAAAGGGGCGGGACAGCATTACGGCCACATTCAAGGAGGCGTTTGACCTTGACTCTTAGCAGCGATTCGCAACGGTCCGCGCCGGGCAAGATCGTCGAACTGTACGACCTGGACGCCACGGCCATCGGCGGTGGTGTGCATCACTTTGTCAAGGACACCGATTTCGGCGAGCCGGTCGTCTGGCGCGGGAACACATATGCTCCGCTCCAATTCGAGGCCGACGGCTTCGAGACGAACGGACAGGGGACCTTGCCGAGGCCGACAATCCGTGTCTGCCACATAAACACGGCTTTTATCGCCACGGTGTACGAGTTCGACGACCTGGTCGGGGCGACCGTGACGCGGTGGCGCACCTTGGCCCATTATCTCGACAACGGGGCACAGGCGAGCACGCAAGAATATTACAACCTGGACATATACAAGATCGACCGCAAGTCCGGGCAAAACAAGGTTTATATCGAGTGGGAACTTGCCGCCCCCATGGACCAGGAGGGCCGGAAGATTCCCGGTCGCCAGGTCGTTCGGGACGCCTGCGGGAAGATGTATCGCACCTGGAACGGTTCGGCCTTCGAGTATGGATTGGCAACGTGCCCATACACCGGGAACGCCTATTTCGACGCTTCCGGCGCGGTTGTGTCCGCACCGCTCGACTGGTGCGGAAAGAAATTGTCCGATTGCAAATTGCGCTTTGGAAACAACCCGCTGCCCTATGGTGGGTTCCCTGGCGTTGCGAGGGTAAGATCGTGAGTCTGAGCAAGTCCATCATGGAAGCGGCGATGGAGCACGCCCGGAAGGAATACCCGCGCGAGGCGTGCGGCCTTGTGGTCGACGGCGCATATCTGCCGAGAAAGAACACGGCGCAAGACCCCGAATCAGACTTCCGTATATCGCCGCAGGGGTGGGTTGTAGCGGAGCGCAAGGGCCGTATTGAGGCCGTGATCCATTCCCATCCGAACGGACCGGCACACCCGAGCCATCACGACATGACCGGGCAAATCAACACCGGACTCGCCTGGGGCATAGTGCCCATGGTCCAGGGGGTCGCCCGGCATCCGTTCTTTTGGGGCGGAGACGCGGCCATACCCGACCTTGAGGGCCGTGAATGGCGGCACGGCGTCACCGACTGCTATTCGTGCGCCCGCGATTGGTACAGGTTGACGCAGGGCGTCACCATCCCCGATTACGCCCGCGCCGACGAGTGGTGGGATGGGGCCGACGACCTGCTCAAGGACAATTTCAGACAGGCCGGATTCGAGGCGGTCGCGCATGGCCTCGAACCCGGTTTTAAATTCATGGTCGGCGACGGTTTCCTCATGCAGATCGGCGGGGACAAATTGAACCATTGCGGCGTGTACCTGGGCAACGGGCTCATGCTGCATCATCTGCGGAACCGGCTGTCACGTACCGAGCCGGTCAACCGGTGGCGCAAGTTCATTCGTCTTGTCGTTCGGAGGGTTCCGGTATGATGCGGACCGTTCATCTTCACGGCCAGCTTTCCGAGTTGTTTGGGGGGCCGTACAGAATAGACGTCGTCACGCCCGCCGAAGCAATAAGGGCTCTAGGAATTATCCTTGGCGACGATTTCATCAAGACCATTCAGGGCGGCGAATGGCATATCGTGGCCGGTGATTGTTTCGACGAAGGGGAGGACTTCGGCACCGAAGAATTATGCCATTTCGGCCTGGGAGCGAGCGACCTACATATCGCCCCGGCTGTATCCGGCTCCGGCGGCGGTTTTTTCAAGGCTGTGCTCGGGGTCGCCCTGCTTGCGACTGCGGTGGTTACTGCCGGGTCGTCTTTATTCCCCATGGGAATCGCCATGAACGGCACGGCGTTTACTGCGTTCGGGGCAAGCGTGACTTGGGGCAATCTCGCGACCTTGGGCGGCATGATGGCCCTTTCAGGCGTGGCGGAGATGTTGAGCCCTACGCCGAAGCTCTCCTCGGGCTATGCGAGCAGGGAAAACCCCGAAGACCAGCCTTCATTCCTGTTCAATGGTGCGCGGAACACCAGCGAGCAGGGCGGTCCCGTCAACATGGTTTACGGTAGGCACCGAACCGGATGGACGCTTGTGTCGAGCGGCACGTCGGTCGAGGACGTGGAAGCGGAAGGCGGCGGGACGGGGCGAGAGAGAGACAACACGCTCCGCAGCAAATCGGTTACCAGGGCCGTCGGCATCTTGAGCGAAGGGGAGATCGGCGGGCTTGTCGACGGCGCAAAATCCATATTTTTCGGTGACACGCCCCTCATGGCGTCCGACGGGACGTATAATTTTGAAGGCGTATCCTGGGAAATCAGGCACGGTATGCCGGATCAGGATTATATCCCCGGATTCCCAGAGATAGAGAACGAAACCGAAGTTGCCGCCCTGGTGGCCTACGACAACCCGGTTGTCCGAAGCATCACGAACAGCGAGGCTGATGCGGCGCGGGTGCGGATTCGTTTGGCCGAGGGGCTGTTGACGCAAAACGCCAATAGCGGATGGATCGAAACGGCTACGGTGGACAGCGCCATCGACATCCGTGAGGCAGGAGGGGAATGGTCCGAGATCAAGGCCGACACCTTCGATGGCAAGGCAACGTCGGCCTATGAGCGGGCCTACAGGATCGAAAAGCCGAGAGGGTGGTCGTCCTGGGATATCAGGGTCCGCCGGACAACCGAAGACACCGATTCGGCCTACATAAAGGACGCGGTAACCTGGCAGGCCGTCACCGAGATTGTCGACGCCAAACTCACCTATCCCGACACGGCGGTCATTTGCCTGACCGTTGACGCCGAACTCTTCGGCAATTCCGTGCCGACCGTGTCCTTTGAAATTTACGGCATCAAGGTTGAAGTTCCGAGCAACTACGACCCGCAGGCGCGGACATATGACGGGATATGGGACGGGACGTTCAAGATAGCCTGGACGGATAACCCGGCCTGGATTGTCCGCGACGTCTTGAGCAATGATCGTTACGGCCTCGGGTTGGCCGACATCGACAAGTGGATTCTCTACGAAATGGCGCAATACAACGATGGTTTCGTCCCGGATGGATACGGGGGCACCGAGCCGCGTTTCACCCTCAATATCGCCTTGCAGACGCAGGAAGAGGCGTATCATGTCGTCAACTCGATGGTGTCGTCCATGCGGGCAATGTGCTATTGGGCGAGCGGGGCGGTAGCCTTTTCGCAAGACAGTCCCAACCTTCCCACGTTGAGCCCCATCTCTGCGGCGAACGTAGAGAACGGCGATATCAATTATCAGGGAACCAGCAAGCGCAGCCGCCACACCGTGGCCCTGGTCACTTGGAACGACCCGGACGACGCATACCGGCCCGCCGTCGAAGTCGTGGAGCACGCAGAGGGTATCGCGCGATACGGGTGGCAGCCGACCGATATTGTCGCTATTGGCTGCACCTCGCGCGGCCAGGCGCATCGCCTCGGGAAATGGACCCTCGACACCGAGCAGCACGAGACGGATATCGCATCATGGGTGAATGGTTTGGACCATGCCAATGCCGTCCCCGGCGAGGTGATCCCTGTTGCCGACGAGGCCGTGGCCGGGTTGCGCATGAGCGGACGGATCAAGAGCGCCGAGGGCATGAGCGTCACCATAGACGCCCCGGTGAATATAGAACCTGGCGAGGGGTACGTCCTGACGGTCGTTTTACCGGACAACACAACAGCCGACAGGGTGTTGACCAACGCTCCGGGGAAAACGGACGTCCTCACCTTCAACGACGAGTTGAGCACCCTGCCGCAACCCGGAGCGATGTGGGTCATTTCCGCGACCAATGCGGAGACGCGACTTTTTCGCATCGTCGCCAACCGGAATGACGAAATCCATAAATTCGAACTCCTAGCTCTGGAACACGATCCCAACAAGTTCGGCAGGGTCGAACAGGGTATTCAGTTCGATCCGAAGCCTGTTTCCGTCCATCCTACCGGTCCGTTGTCGAAGCCGACTTCTCTTGCCATAGACGAATATCTCTACACTTCGGGCGATGGCATCGCCCCCGGCGTGCTTTTGTCCTGGGTGGCCGCGAGCGACAGCCGCGTGGCCCGCTACGAGGTCGAGATAAAGCGTCCTGGCGACGTGTGGGAGCCGGGCGGAACAACGCCGACAGTATCCAAGGAATTTCAAAACACCCGCAACGGAACCTATGGGTTCCGCATACGGTCGTTGACCGCGACCAGTCTTCAATCCGGTTGGCTGACAATGGAAAACGTCGAGGTCGTCGGGCTGAATCAGCCGCCCAACGACGTTCAAAATCTGGTCATGTGCCAACGAAACGGACAAGGGGTTATCGCCTGGGACGCCGTCGTCGATTGGCGGCGAATGATCTATTACGAGATTCGCAAGGGAACGGTGTGGGATACCGCCATGCCGCTCGGCCAGACGCATGAATTGACCTATCCGGTCGGAACCAACGGGACATACATGGTCAAGGCCGTGGCCGCTGGTTCGTATTCGGACAACCCGGCGATGGTCGTGGTTGATGGCTCCGGCAGGCTCTCCACCAATGTTCTTGCCGAATATGATGAAGACGCCCGCGGGTGGCTCGGCACGTTCGGGGGATCGGCCATCGAATCGGACGGCAATGTCACTCTTTCCGATCCATCTTCCGAAGGCTGGTACGAAATTCCGGCAAGCCATATCGTGACCATGGACAGCCCGGCGTTATGCAACGTGTCGGTTGATTACCAACTCTATGGGGCCAGCCTTGTCGATGATATTTACGATGTCGTGAACGTATATGACATCACTGACCTGTATGGTGGATATGGGCAGTATGTGCATGCCGTCGTGTACATCAGAACGATGGTCGATAGCGTGTGGGGGGAATGGCGCAAATACATCCCCGGATCATACTACGGCGAACAATTCGATTTTTACATCCTCTTGACCAGCGACCGCGCCGACGTGGCCCCTCTGCTTACCGAACTCTCGTTCTCCGTGGACGTTCCCGACCGGGTGGAAAGGAAGGACAATCTTATCATTCCTGTTACCGGGCTGGACGTCGAGTTTTCCACGAAGTTCAACATTGCCCCGGCTGTTGTGACGCAGGTTCTTCAAGCCGCAGGCGGTGAAGACGTTGAGTTGTCGGGGGTTTCACAGACCGGGATGTCGGTCAAGGTAAAGGATATATCCGGCGCGTATACCGAACGCTCCATCAACTTTATTGCACAAGGGTATTGATATGTCACAAGTTCCTATTACCTTTCCGTCTCCGACGTGTTCCGGCGTTCAGCTTATAGCCAAGCTCCTCGAACTCTTCGAATCGGCAATCTCCAACCGCCTGGGTGATGTCCGCCCCCCCGACGTTCAGACCGGTGAGACCTGGGTGGACTCATCCGCCGCGCCTGTATTGGCGTTGAAGATGTGGACCGGGACCGACGACGCGCAACTCTTGACCGTCAACGCAGAAACGGGCGCGGTCGGGATTGATGCGTCTGCATTGGGCGGGCACCCCCCGGCATATTATGCACCGGCCACGCACGACCACGCCGGGACATACGAACCCGTATTTTCCAAAAACTCGGCGTTCAATAAGGATTTTGCCACCGAGGCCGAGGCTAATGCCGGAGAGGTCAACAACAAGGTCATGACGCCCCTGACCACGGCTCAAGCTATAGCCGCCCTCGCGCAGAGTGGCGGCGTGCTCGGCGTAACCGATCTCACGGCGACACAGGCCGTAACGGTTCCCGCCAAGGCGCGTTGGGCGCTAGTGATGTTGACCGGTGCCGGAGCTGGCGGGTCAAACTGCCGCAATTTTGGCGGGGCGAATGTTACCACGGGAGGGGGCGGCGGCAGCGGTGAGCGGTTGTTAGGGCTGGCATACGGGTTGATCCCCGGCGACACGATTACGGTGACTGTGGGAGAGGGAGGAATAGCGGACACCAATGGTAGCGCGACGTCATTTGGGGCATACCTCACAGCCGAGGGGGGGCAATGCTCTCAAGGTATTCTGGCAGGGGACAATGGGGATGCGGTCGCTGGAGCGAGCGGCGTTGTCTTAGCGGCTGGCTATTATCAGCTAGGAGCCGGTAAAGGAGTATCTAGCGCTCTGCCGGGCGACTCCGGCGGTGATGGGGCAACTGTCTGGAAAGAAGGAGTCGGCGGTGCTGGTAAG
>Ga0075011_10000966_pt1 | contig 15369 bp, 12 predicted proteins | sample TARM_MetaG_T_14_FD_72354 | JGI IMG/M metagenome (GOLD analysis project Ga0075011, IMG submission 72354) | Freshwater microbial communities from Pennsylvania, USA, analyzing microbe dynamics in response to fracking - TARM_MetaG_T_14 | ecosystem: Environmental > Aquatic > Freshwater > River... | reverse complement strand
CCCAGGAGCAAGTGTTGGCTTGCCTGTTTGCCCGCAACGTCACCGAGCGCAACCACATGGAAGAGGAACTCATGCAGTCGGAGCGGCTGGGGCTCATCGGCAAGATGGCGGCCAGCCTGGCGCACGAGATCAACAATCCCCTGGGCATCATCCAGGCCAATGCCGAGGACCTGATGTACGAGGAAGGCGCGTCCGAGGACGTCAAGGAAGGTCTTGTCACCATCCAGCGCAATGCCATCCGCGCGGGTGAGATCACCACCGGACTGTTGGAGGCGGCCACGCCCCGGCCCATGGTAATGGAAATTCTCGACGTCAGGGCACTGATTGCCGATTCGCTCTTGCTGTTGGGCAGCAAGAACAAGCGGGATCGAGTGGCCCTGGAGATAGGGGGCCGCCCGTTGTATATTCGTGGCGATGAACGCGCCCTGCAACAGGTGCTGGTCAATCTGGTGTTCAACTCCCTGGCCGTGACCGACGGGGACGGCAGCATCACCATCCTGGCCCAGGGCGGGGTGGAAGGGGAACCGGAAACGGTACGCATCGAGGTCCGGGACACCGGCAAGGGCATCCCGCGCGAGAACTTGACACAGATTTTCGAACCGTTCTTTTCCTCGCGCAAGGGAGGATTCGGCCTCGGACTGTTCATCACGCGGAGGATGGTGGAACGGCTCGACGGCCTGATTTTCGCCGAATCCGAACCGGGTAGGGGGACCTCCATGTTCCTGGAATTCCCGGCTGTCCGTCCAAAGGAGATATAGTCATGCCCGAGAAGATATTGCTGGTGGACGATGAACAGGAGTTGTTGTCCGTGCTGAAGCGGTCCCTGGCCCGCCAGGAATACGTGGTGGACACGGCCTCCACCGGTCAGGAAGCGTGGAAGGCCCTTTCGGAGACGGTCTACGACCTGGTGGTCAGCGACCTGGCCATGGAACCCGTGAACGGCCTGGAACTGCTCAAGCAGATCCGTGGCATCGACCACATCCTCCCTTTCATCATCATGACCGGGGCCGGGTCAATCGAGACCGCGGTGGACGCCATCAAGCTCGGGGCCTACCACTACATAACCAAGCCGTTCAAAACCCAGGAATTGGTCCTGCTGGCCCGCCGGGCCATTGAGCACGGGCAGCTGCACCGCAAGCTGGAAAGCTTCAACGGCTTGGCGGCCAATGCCGACTCCGAGTCCATGGTCATCGGCAACAACTCCATGATCCAGCAGATGATGACAATGGTTGAGAAGGTCTCGGATTCGGACGTCTCCATCCTCATCCAGGGCGAGACCGGGACGGGCAAGTCTCTGTTCGCCAAGCGCATCCACAACATCAGTTCCCGCGCGGAGAGACCTTTTTTCACCATCGACTGCGGGGCGTTGTCCGAGAACCTGCTGGAGAGCGAGCTGTTCGGCCACGTCAAGGGGGCTTTCACCGGGGCCATTCGGGCCAAGCGAGGCCTGCTCGAGGAGGCCCAGGGGGGGACGGTGTTCCTGGACGAGATCGGCGAGCTGACCCCGCCCACCCAGGTCAAGCTGCTGCGGGCCATCCAGGAAAAGGAGATCAAACCCGTGGGCGGGAACACGCCGATCAACGTGGACGTGCGCTTCCTGTCGGCCACCAGCCGCAACCTTGAGGAGGCCGTGGAGACCGGGGAATTCCGCAAGGACCTGTATTACCGGCTGGCGGTCATCCCCCTGCATCTGCCCTCCCTGCGTCATCGCCAGGAGGATATGGTGGTCTTCGTGGACCACTTCGTGCGCAAGTTCAACCTGCGCTACAACAAGGAGGTTCTGTCCATGACTCCCGGGGCCATGCAGACCCTGCTGGATTCCCCGTGGAAGGGAAACATCCGGGAGCTGGAGAACGTCATCGAGCGGGCCGTGCTCCTGGCCGAGGGCAAGACGATCAGCGTGGAGAATCTGTGCGCCCGACCCATGTGCTTCGCCGAGAGGCTGACCGACGGCGAGGAGGGCTCGGTGTCCCTGAAGCACGCCGTGGAGAGCGCGGAGATCAAGGCCATCCGCCATGCCCTGACCGCGGCCGGGGGCAACCGCTCCAAGGCGGCCAAGATCCTGGGCATCGGACGCAGGACGCTGTACGACAAGATCGACGCCTACAATCTGTGACGTCATTTCAAACGACAGGAAAAAGGGCCGGTTCAAGCGAGCCGGCCCTTGTCCTTTTTATGTGACGGAAATTAAAACAGGCTGCCGAAGTCCAGGATCTTGATCATCTTGAGTTCCAACCGGTAATCATCCGAGCCGGCCTTGTTGCCTTCGTACCAGCGGTGGACCGGGGCCTTGGCGACCAAGCCGGTAAAGAGTTTCCACGGCTTGTATTTGTAGACCACCTTGGGACCGACGTACCATTCCACATAGGCGTTCTGCTGCCCGATTCCCATGTACTGCGACTCTTCGCTCATTTCCCAGGATGACTCCGCGCCAATGTCCCATCGGTCGCTCAGGGCGTATGCGTAGCCGAGGTTCCAACGAAGCCTGTCACCTTTTTCGTAGTCCTTGGCTCCCTCGGCGAAGGTGGCGAAGTTCACCTCGGTGTCGAAGCGGTTGGCTCCTATGAAGTAGGTTGCGCCAAGGCCTGTCATGAAGCCCCAGGCGTCGTTGCCCACGAAGTCCGAGGAGTGGGACCCCACCGAGGCCGTCGGTACGATGCCGCCCAGGTCCAGGCCGACCGACAACCAGTCGCCTTTATTCTGGTCGTAGAGTCGCTTATGCAACAGTACGGCAGTATCGCCGATGCCGTAGGTTTCCCGGTTGCCGGCGTTTGTTTTATCCAGATGGACATTGTAGACGGGCGTCGCTGTTCTGATGTCCAATCCGTCCATGATGCCGTAACGGGTCTTGAAGATTTCGTTGAGCTTGGTGGTCTTGATGTTGCCGTTCTGACGTTTGCTGCCTTTCCAAATACCATTGCTTTTGGCGAAGACCACATTGCCTCCCACGGCGAACAGCCCGGCCGGCATGCTCAGTCCGCAGGGGCCGAAGGTCGAACCCACGCCTCCCCAGGCCTTGGGAGCGGGCTCTTCGGCCAGTGCGGCCCCGCAGAGCAGGGAGACCAGCAGACAGGCCAGAACTCCGATTTTCACTTGGTACATCCATTTCTCCTTTTTGTCGGCGCGGGCGGCCTGAGCCACGGACGCCGGATTGCAACACGTGTCGTTTGGTGTGTCGGATCACGTTGATCGGACAACGCGACATGGACCGCCGATGCAGTTACCAGCCAGCGGTATAGGGGGGCGGGAATCAAGAACTATTCCAGTATGAGATGGCGTTCCGGAATGAGTGGTCGGAGGGCCGCACACTCCTGCTTCAGAGGCCCGATCCGAAATTCACAAGAGTGATTTTTCAGGGCTTGAATCGGGATTCCGGGGCTGGCGGCGTGGACCGGACTCGGATGTGGGAAAGCACCGGCCGGGGTGGTCTTGCAGCCTCTCCGCGGCCCTTGAAGCTGACCTGCCGGGCGCTCGGAAAAGAGGACAGCTTCTTCCCCTGGATGTTTTTTCTTCTTCGCAATCAAATTGAGAGAAATGTGCCGGTGTTCACAAGATGGCTTCAAAAACGGTGCCTGCGGGGGAGATGATTTTGTGCGGGGTCCGGCACAGTGTGTGCGCGAGATCGCTCGGAAGCCGGGGTGGGAAGGATGTCTTTAACAATTAACATGCCGTATTCTATAGATTTTGTTTCAAAAAAAAGGGTGGCATGAAACTTGGTTTAGTCATGATGCATTCACGGCGGGCTCATGTAACGAGCTGGCTATTCCCAGGAGTATGGGGGGGGCGTGAAATTCCTATCGGGTTGAATATTCGCCCGGCCTCGACGGAACACTCAAGGGGAAGGCGTAAGAGTCGGGGGCCGAGTGGATGCGCGTGTTGGCAACAAGAATGATTGAAACAGGTAAGGAGGAAAGAGTGCGTAAACTGCATCCATGGCATATGGCCCTCATGCTCGGCATCATGATGATGGGATTGAGCACCGGGGCGTTTGCCTACGAAGCCATCACCGGTCCCACCGGTGTATTGTCTTATGACCAGGCCAAGGCCTATCAGGGTTACACCCTGTTCGACCCCACGGTGGGAAGCAAGACCACCTATCTCATCGATATGCGCGGAAACATCGTTCACACTTGGAAGAGCGAATACACTGCGGGCCTGCACTCCGAGCTGCTGCCCAACGGCCACCTGCTGCGCGCCGGAACCATTCCCAAAAAGAAGGAACTGGGGTACTGCGGCATCGGCGGCGCAGGCGGAATTCTGGAGGAATTCGACTGGAACGGCAAAAAGGTCTGGGAGTACAAACTGTTCACGCCGAACAAGGAAATCCAGCACCACACCTTTTGCCGTATGCCCAACGGGAACACCATGATCCTGGCCTGGGAGGCCATGACCAACGACGAGTTCCGCAAGCTGGGACGCAATCCCCTGACCATCCCGACCAAGCCTGTGATGTCCAAGGGCATTCCCCACGACCGCTTCTGGGTCGACTTCGTCCGAGAGGTCAACCCCGAGGGCAAGACCGTCTGGGAGTGGCACGCCAAGGATCACATTGGCAAGGGGCCGAAAAAGCTGGATATCAACTACAGCCTGCCGCGTCCCATGGGGGAGATGTACGCCACCTACGACTGGTCTCATTTCAATACGGTCAACTACATTCCCGAGACCGACACCGTGGTCCTGAACTCCAGGAACTTATCCGAGTTCTATTTTGTCAATCACAAGACCGGCGAGATCGAGTACCGCTGGGGCAACCCCTCGGCCTGGGATTCCACCGCCAAGAAGCCCGGCTACTGGGATGACGGTTCGCAGCAGCTGTTCGGCGACCATTGCGCCACCCCGCTCAAGAACGGCCACATCCTGGTCTTCGACAACGGTTCCGAGCGTCCCCAGGACCGCCGTTCCCGGGCCGTCGAGGTCGATCCCAAGACCGGCAAGGTCGTCTGGGAATTCGCCACCCGCCAGACCAACAGCTTCAACTCCCACCGCCAGGGCTCCGTGCAGCGGCTGGCCAATGGCAACACCTTGATCACCTCCACCCACGGCGGCCACATCTTCGAGGTCACCATGGACGGCGACGTGGTCTGGGAATTCATCAGCCCGATTTTCGCGGGCAAGACCAAGGCCGTTGTCAACAACAAGGATGCCTTCCCGTTCAGTGCGCATATCGACGCCATGACCAACATGGTTCACCGTGCCTACCGCTACGGCGAGGACTATCCGGCGTTTTACGGCAAGACCCTGACCCCACAGGGGTATATCGCGGGTGAGGACGCGCCGCGTTTCTTCCGCGACTACCATGCGGGCGCGGGCTTTGCCGCTCCGGCCTCCGCTTCCGCTGCCGCACCCAAGGCCCCGGCCAAGGCCGAGGCAGAGGACGACGGCGGCGACGGACCGGCCATGGTCGCCTACTAGGGGCTCATCCAAGGTCGGTCCCGGCTGCGGCCGGGGTCCGACCCCCGGGATCGGGCTTCCGCTCCCGCAACCACAGACTCCAATCCGGGTCGCTCCGCGTGGGCGACAAAGGAGATAGAACATAATGAAAAGACGTGAATTCCTCACCGGCGCAGCGGTGGCTGCCGCGGCTACGCTGGTCAATCCTCTGAAGGCGCTGTCCTTCCCCACGGTCTTTCCGCACGGTACGACCATATACAAGCCCGAGAAGTGCTTCGGCGGATACACCGTCTTCGGTACCGAAGTGGAATCCGAGGGCACGGTTCTCATCGACATGAACGGCAACGTGGTCCGGCAGTGGCAGAATATCTGCCAAGCCGAGCACCCGCCCAAGATGCTCAAGGGCGGCTTTCTGGCCGGGGCCATGCGTCCCGCTCCGAAAAAGAAGGGCCGCGTCTGGGCCGATCCTGATTCCACCGACTTCGTGGTGGTGGACTGGGATGGCAAGGTCCTGCGCCGGATTCCCCGGGCCGGTCTGCATCACGACTACCAGTTCGAGGGCAACCCCGTGGGCTACCACACCCCGGCCATGGAGCTGGACAACTACAAAGGCAAAATCCTGATTTTGTCCCACAAGTTCACCCACAACCAGTATATCTCGGACAAGGAATTGTACGATGACTATCTGGTGGAAGTGGACGCCGACAACAATGTGATCTGGGATTGGGTTGCCTCCGAGCACTTCGACGAGATGGAATTCCCCCTGGATTTCAAGAAGACCATGTACAAGTACCCGACCTACTCCATGACCCGCACCCCGGGCCGGAAAGGCGGTGACTGGATCCACGTCAACGCCGCCTCCTACCTGGGCCCCAACAAGTGGTGGGACGAGGACAAGGAGAAGTACGCGGCCTTCAATCCGGAGAACATCATCATCTCCTGCCGCCAGACCAACACCAACTTCATCATCGACAAGAAGACGAAGAAGGTCGTCTGGCAGGTCGGTCCCGATTTCTATCGCGATTCGGTCTGGGAGTTCGGCGGCAAGAAGTACAAGCGCGCCCTGTCCAAGCTTGGTCAGATCATCGGCCAGCACCACACCCACATGATCCCCAGGGGGCTGCCGGGCGAGGGCAACATCATGGTCTACGACAACGGCGGCTACGCGGGCTACGGCAAGCGCAACCCCGGCGCGCCGCAGGGCTGGTCCGATGCCCGCCGCGATTACTCTCGCGTGATCGAGTTCGACCCGCGCACTCTGAAGGTGGTCTGGGAGCATTCGGCCAAGCAGATGGGCATGCGCAACAAGTACCAGTTCTACTCGGACTACGTCTCCTCGGCTCAGCGCCTGCCCAACGGTAACACCCTGATCACCAACGGCGCGGTCGGACAGTTCCAGGAAGTCACCCCGGATCATGAGATCGTCTGGGAATACATCAGCCCGTATTACAACCAAAACGGCAAGTACAACCTGGTGTACCGCGCCATGCGTGTGCCGTACGACTACATTCCGCAGCTGGACAAGCCTACGGAAGTCAAGGTCACTCCTCCGGATAACACCACCTTCCGGATCAAGGCCGGCTAAATAGACATTGAACTTCGGGCGGGACGGCTTCGGCGCGTCCCGCCCGCACGAAACCCCGAAAGGAAAGTATAATGAAACATCTTGTCGTCACCCTTTGTCTGACCGCCCTGTGCCTGCTCTTTGCCGCTTCCGCCTTTGCCCAGGACGGCATCGTCAGTTTCAACAAGGGCTCTGCCACGGAGATTATGGCCATCGAGGATATCGACATTCCCGAGGAACTGGCCCAGGCCATCGTGGATTATCGCAAGTCCCATGGCGATTACAAATCCGCCGAGGACATGCTCAAGGTCCCCGGCATGACCCAGGACTTCATGGAAGAACTCAACCCCCAGGTCACCGATGACGGCGACGTTGTCTTCGACCCTGACGCCGAGCCCGCATTGGCCCCGTCCAAGTGCTAGCATTGGTTTAACGCTGTATTGAAAAGGCCGCCCTTAGGGCGGCCTTTTCCGTGGTTTATCCGGCCAAAGCGTACTTCGCTTCATTCTGTCAGAAGTACGCTTGAACCGGATGAATCATCAAAGCCCCCGGCAACAATCCGCTGCCGGGGGCTTTGATGGTGTGTCCTTTTCTATGACGACACTTTTTCCCTTGATTTTGGGTCTTGTCCATAAAAGTTGGCACCATAGTCTCCATCCATAAAACCCAGTTGAATAAGCACAACGAGATTCGCTATTGGTATAAAAGAGAATAAAATATACCCACCAGCACGACCTCTGTCGTGGAATCGCTTAACGCCAACTGCAAGCGCTATCCAGGTGCTAAGAATAGCCATGGGAACAAAGACAAGGGTGTCCATTCCATCTGGCCAAGTTGGTTGAATGATGAAGAAAGGTGAGAAAAACAAAATCTTGCTAGGGATAAACCCTTTCAGCCAATAATCAAGACGAGTACAACGCCCTTTAAAACTAAAAAATGTGTGAAGAATTGAACCGTTATAGGCAGGTGCTATCGAATAAGTCATCTCAGTCTCTTCCTTGCGTAACAATGATACATTGACTTCTTTCGATTTTAATACGGTGATCAGTAAATCTTTTGTCGCAAAGTTGCAATAGGTTGAGAAACGCCCCCGGCAGCATTCCATTGCCGGGAAATCTGGGGACACAATACTTATTTTAAAGCTTAAGGAGCCTTATGGCGAGATTTGCGAGAGTTGTGGCACGGGGTATCCGCGCCATGTTACACAACGCGGTAACCGCAGACAGCAAGTCTTCTTCTGTGAAGAGGATTACCCGGTCTATATTGAATTAATGCGTAAATGGTGCGCGAAACACGCGGTCGGAATCTGGGCGTATTGCCTCAAGCCGAACCATGTACACCTCATCGCGGTTCCCCAAACCCCGGAAGGGCTTTCCCGAGCCATTGGGGAAGCGCATAGACGATACACCCGCCACGTCAATTTCAGGGAAGGGTGGCGAGGTAACCTGTGGCAGGGGTGTTTCGCGTCCTTTGTCATGGACGAGCGTCATTGTTTGTGCGCCGCCCGGTATATTGAGTAGCCCGGTTAAGGCGAAGCTCTGCCCGAAGCCGGAAGCGTACGCATACAGCAGTGCGAGAGCCCACCTGTCAGGGGACACCGACGTCCTACACCGCGGCGTTGCTCGATCTGGTCGGGGGCTGGAAAGTGTTTCTTTCGGAGCAAGACGACGAAGGCGAAAATCACCTTAGACAGTACGAAAGAACAGGCCGTCCCGCCGGGGATGCCGCTTTCATCTGAGCGCATGAGTTGAAATTGCGGCGGAAATGGAAGCCCGGAAAGGCCGGAAGGCCCAAGAAAAAATAGTATTGTGTCCTCAGATTTCCAGTTGTTTTCAAAAGTAAAGGAGTACCTCTGGGTATGGAGGTGGGAGGCTAAACGCGAGAGGAGGAGGGGCATTTTGTTGGTCCACTGAGCGGCGGACTCTTTAACGAGTTATGCCGCTTGGCGGGGCCAAGCGGCATAACCGGTATAACTTTCCTTCAAGTGACTGCAACCTGCGACTCGGTATCAACGCAGGTGAGACACTGGTCGACGATTCAAAATCGTCTTTCATTCTATGAGGAATGAAATCATTGCAACCTACATCAAGCCTCTCTAGCCGTTCTGCAGATAATCCTTCGCAAACTGCGCGTAAAACGCAGATCCACGGTGTAGAGCGCATTCATCTACCTTGAATTTATCACTGTGGTTGCCGTAAGTCGCACCGATCTCAGGATTCAGTGCTCCGATAAAGGCATAGACGCCTGGTATTTTTTCCATAAAATACGCGAAATCCTCCGAACCGGTCGTCATCTCCAAAGGAGCTAGACTTTCTTCCCCGTAGAGCTGCACGACGGCGTTCCTGGCTATGCGGTTCAGGTCGTCGTGTTCATTGATTACAGGACCTGGAAACTGCCAGTACTCCAAGCTGGCCTCGGCTCCGCAGCCTTTCGCCGTATTTTCGATCATATCCTGCATGATGCTCTCAATGTCCTTCCGCAGCTCCCTGGAGAATGTCCGGATAGTCCCCTCCATCTCGACCTTGTCGGCAATGACATTAAAGACATTCCCGCCTTGAATGGTTCCGATGCTGATGACCAGAGGATTAAGCGGGTTGTTGCGACGGCTGACAAACGTCTGCAAGTTATTGATTATGGCTGCGGCCGCCACAATCGCATCCGTTCCCATATGGGGGGCAGAGCCGTGACAGGCTTTGCCCCGCACCGTGATCTTGAAATTGTCACAGGAAGCCATGCGGCGGCCCGCCTCCACATTGATCTTTGGCGCATCCAACGTTCCCCAGATGTGCATTCCCATAATGGCGTCCACTCCGTCGAGCAGGCCCTCTTCTACATAATATTCCGCACCGTGGCAGGTTTCTTCCGCAGCCTGGAAAATCAGCTTCACAGTACCGCACAGATCCTGACGGATGTCCGAAAGGATTTTCGCCGCGCCGAGCAGCATGGCAATATGGCAGTCATGGCCGCATGCGTGCATCACGCCCGGATTTAGGGAACGGAAAGGTACATCGGCATGCTCTTCAATGGGCAGTGCGTCGATATCCGCACGCAGCATCACCGTTTTTCCCGGTTTGCTTCCCCGAATTACACCGAGAACCCCCGGCCTGCCGCTGAACCGTTTGGTTTCAATGCCCATTGCCTCCAAGTCGGACTGAATGGAATCCGAGGTTTTATCCTCCTTCCAACTCAATTCAGGATGTTGATGGTAATATCTTCTCTTTTCAATAATAAAGGTATCATACTGTTCGGCCAGTTCGCTAATTGACATTACTCTTGGCTCCTTTCCGTTTACCGGAATACAATGTTTATATTATAAAAGGTTGATAAATATTCCAGCAATAATAACGGAGGTGATCGTGACGGTCACAAATCCACCCACGATCATCTGCGGCAACATAGCGTCCATCAGGTACTGCTTTTCCTCAGGCGTTTGCGCCAGAGCCTTGGCGGCTTCCTCCGTCAAGACATAGTTGGGTGGGAAGCCGTAAAGGGAGGTCAGCGAGGCCGACACGGCCATATAGGGGCTGATGTGCAGTATCTTTCCGGCAACCATGGCAAAAATCGACATTCCAATCACGCCGACCACGATGATCGTAACAAGCGGAAGCGCAATGCTGCCGAGCATGGCGGGTGTTGCTTTTGCAAGGCCGGAAAACACAAATATCATCAGGACAAACATCAGGAATCCAAATGAACCGGCTTTATGAAGAGAATCTTTATCCAGATACCCAAGCTCTGTAGCTATGATGCTGAGGACCAGAGCTACGACCGCTATATTCAGCAACCCGCCGGACCATACTTGAATCAAATAGGACAAAACGCCAACAGAAGAAAGCTTTGCAAGAATAACAGCTGTGGAGTTGTACTTGTCTGGAACGGGGGGAATCAATTTCCTGCGGGGCTCTTCTTCCGCCGCCAGCTTGCCGTTGTTTTCCTCCACGTTCACACTCTGTACGGCGACAGCGGACCCATCGCGGTACGCCTTTAGCAGTTTTTTCCCTTCTTTTTTCAGCAATAATGCAGTCAGTGGATAACCAGCAAACCCCTGGATCACATACATACAGATAGCGAGGACGGAAGCTGTTTCCAACCCTTTCAACGCCGCTGCCTGCTGTACCATGACTGCTGCGACGATTCCACCTGACAGCGAAGGCAGGCCAGCGATGACATAGTCTTTGCCGACCAGGGGAATACAAATAAGCAAGCAAAACAGAATCATTCCCGAGAGACCGACCAATGTGATGACAATAATCTTCCACTGGCCCATCAGTTCCTTGACACTAATGATGGTGCCCATGTGGGTGATGCAGAACAAAATTGCCAGCATTCCGCCCAACGGGGCTCCCATGCCGGCAAGTGCAACAATATTTTCCGGAAAGAAGGTCCAATACCCCACCAGGAATAGGCACGCCACCACAAAAACCGATGGAATCCAGGCTTTTGTCCTCGTACCCACAAAATCACCGACCGCATACAGAGCGGCAAGAATAAAAAACGCTACTATAGCTTGCATAATTTCCCTTTCCAAAATTTTACAATATTTTTCGTCAATCTAACGCGTTGCCATCATCCGGCCAGAGGTTCTTGCGGAGCATCATGCCGATGGCCGTGATTCCATTTTATTACGCAGGATATGGAGAATCCCCTGTTTATCCGGTATAATGGTCTCGCTAATAATGTGTTTTTGCGATCTGATTGATCGGACGGAACGTGTGATGCGACCAATTCCACTCCCACAAAAGCGTCCATGGAAAGATTAGCCACCTGCACCGCCAGCCTCGCCGGAAAACCATTCGTGAAAAATTCGGTGTAAGCTTTATCTACAACCACAAATCACACATGCTGTCCGAAAAACGCTTTGGTCTTCAGCTTTCGCGCAAAATCGAAACCACCTGCCGGGAAAACCTCCTTCATGCTTTACGGGGACTGACACCTCTGCCTTTCTTCTACTAATAACAATCCATCAGTGCTAATATTTTATTACTGGAATAATAAAATATCAACTCCTTCAATAAAAAATATTGAAATCTGGGAAATCTGGCGACAGGGAAATCTGGGAACAGGTGGGAAACCTGCGAAATCTGGAGACACAATACTTATTTTAAAGCTAAAGGAGCCTCGTGGCGAGATTGGTGAGATTCGTGGCACCTGGGCATAGTTTGCCAGAAGTACCCCTAATTGGCGCAAGCACACGGAAGGTTGAAGGCAAAAGAAAAAGGATTCAGGCGATTGCCTGAATCCTTATGTTTTTGGTGCGCCAGGTAGGATTCGAACCCACGGCCGTCGGCTTAGAAGGCCGATGCTCTATCCACCTGAGCTACTGGCGCGTGGATGTCTCATTAATCAAGGCCGGCGGCAGAGGTCAAGGATATTCGGCGGCTCGTCATTGGCCGATGATCTTGACCAGGACCCGTTTTTTGCGGCGGCCGTCGAACTCGCCGTAGAAGATGCGCTCCCAGGTTCCGAAGTCGAGTTTGCCCTCGGTCACGGCCACGACCACCTCGCGGCCCATGATCTGGCGTTTCATATGCGCGTCCGCGTTGTCCTCGTATCCGTTGTGCCGGTACTGGGAGACGGGGGCGTGCGGGGCCAGCTTTTCCAGCCAGACCTCGTAGTCGTGGTGCAGGCCCGCCTCGTCGTCGTTGATGAAGACCGAGGCGGTGATGTGCATGGCGTTGACCAGGCACAGCCCCTCACGGATGCCCGACTCGCGCAGGCAGGCCTCCACATCCTCGGTGATGTTCACGAACGCCCGGCGCGTCGGGACCTCGAAAAAGAGTTCTTTGCGATAGGATTTCATGTCCTTTCCCCTAGCACAGCCGTGTCCGGCGGACCATGGAAAAAGTGTTGGGTCGATTCATCCGGCAAAGCTTTTTGTGTGCCTTCGGCAGAGGCGTGCGGGCGCGGGGCTTTGTCAAAGAGGGAGGGGGCTAGTAGGCGAAGGGCTTTCGGTCCCGGACCTCGAGCATGAACGGGATGCCCCGGACGGCTTGCTTTTTGATCCTGACGGCGGTCAAGGTGTAGATGTCGCTGCGGGCGGCAGAGAAGGCGCCGGGAACGCGAGCGGTCTTGCCAGGCAGCGGATCATCCTTGCGCAGGATGCCGAGCACGTCGACCCAGGTCCCGGCGGTGTAGGATTCGGCCCGGTCCACTTTGACCAGGGCGGTCACGCCCACGGCGTCGGCAAAACAGCAGAAGATGAACAGCCTGCCCACGGCGATGTAGCCTTTTTCGTCCAGTTCCGGAGAGCGCAGGACCATGCCCTGGAAGGCGTAACCCTCCCCCGCCTTGGCCCAGCCCCCGATTTCGCCGTTGAGCAGTTCGGCGAGATTGATCCGGGTGAAGATCCTGTCCTGATATACGACTTCGCTCAAGGGCTTGGCCGCATCGTCGTATTGCAAGGTCATGCTGCCGCCCGTGAAGTCGTCCGAGGAGAATTGCCCATCATTGGTGAAATCGGTCTGCCGGGCCGCGCCTTCGGTGGCAAACGGGTTGGGGCTGAGCAGGGCCGTCAGGGCGATACCGAGAAATACGGCGATGGACAGCATCTCGGTCGGCCTGGGTTTGCGCAACGGGCGGGAGTACCCCGCCAGGCCCACTAGGGCGATGAGGATCCCGGCGGCAAAGGTCAGCCAGGAGTATTTGGGGTTGATGAACTGCCAGTAGCGGTCGGACCAGGCGAACACGGCCATGAAAAGTCCCATGCCAGTGAGTAGGCCGGATTCGAGGATGCGCAGGGACCGTTCCACGCTACAACCCCGCCTGCGCCATGAACAGGCTGGTCAAATAGACGGAAATCACGGGGACCAGGATGAGTGTAACGGCGATCCGCCGTTTGAACACGCTGAAGAACATGGGGATCAGTTTGAGGTCGACCATGGGGCCGAGGGCCAGGAACGCGACCTTGGCCATGGTCGGGAAGCCTGCGAACGACGCGGCGACGAAGGCGTCGGCTTCGGAGCATATGGACAGAAGTACGGCCAGCAGCATGAGGCCGACAATGGCCATCCAGGTGGTCTCGGTGAAAAAGTTCAGCCACTCGGGCGGGGTGAAGGTCTTGAAGGCCGAGGCTACCAGCGCGCCGAAGACGAGGAAACGGGCCATGGAGAGGAACTCGGTCCCGGTGTGATGCAGCACGGCCCTGAACGACCTGCCGTGGGCTTCGTGTTCGTGGCAGCCGCAGTCGCAACCGTGGTCGTGCTCATGGTGCCCCGCCGTCCGGCTCTCGTCGAATTTCGGAAGGATATCGGGAGAGCGGCGCAGCACCGTCTCGGCCGGGGCGTCGCCCAGGGCCAGTCCGAGGCCAACGGCCGGGATCATGACCAGGCACAGCCGCAGCAGCGTTATGCGCAGGTCTCCCTGGAAGGCGAACAGGGTGGAGGCGATGACCACCGGATTCACCACCGGGGCGGTCATCATATACGGGATGGCCGTGCGCGGCGGCACGTTCTTGAGCATCAGCCTGCGGGCGATGGGAACAATGCCGCATTCGCAGCTCGGCAGGAGTATTCCCGCGAAAAGGCCCACCGCGACCTGGCCGTCCGCATTCTTGGGGATGAAGCGCAACATCGCCTTTTCGGACACGAACACTTCCAGGATGGCTCCGACCAGGGAGCCGAGCAACAGGAACGGCGAGGCCTCCAGGACAATGGCCGTCGCCGTGGTGGAGAAGAGCATGAGTTCTGCCATAAAGTTCAATCCGAAATCAGCGTTTTTCCCAGTCCCGGACCTCTCCGGGGATGATGGTGAACAGTCGGTTCTGTTCGGGGGGCAGACCCTTCAGGACCTCGAATCGCGCCGGGTCCCGTGTTTCCACTTTGTTCAGCAGGTGCTGCCACTCGTAGTCGAGCTGGCCGGTGGTTTCCACGATGGGGGCGGCCTGTGCGTGTTCGTCTATCTTGGCTGCGTCGAAATTGTAGCCCCGGTTGCGGGCCTCATTGAGCACGGCCGCGAGGAAGGCGTCGATGGCCGAGAGCGGGTCCGGGTGGTTGCGGAAGCGGATGAGTTGAGGATGGTTGGTGTACCCCCTTGTTTGGCCGCGCAGGACCTTGCGGGCCAGGAGGCCTTCGCGCCAGACCGCCGTCAGCCCTTTGACGTCGAGGAAGCGGGGATGGACGGTCCACAGCCGCATGGCGCGCCTATCTCGTCTCGGCCAAGTAGCCCAGCTCGCGGGCGAAATCGTCGGTGTCGGCGGGCAGGTCGTGGAGCAGGTGGCCCAGGCGCATCATCTCGCCGGTCGGGAAGTCTTTTTGCCAGCGTGCGTAGTAGCCGGTGAAGCCGTACATCCAGAGCATTTCCGAGGCCTGAATGAATATCTGGCGGGCGAGCGCCTTCCAGGTGGTGGAGGTCTCGATCTTCCAGACGGGGTACTCCTCGCCGCCGACCTCGCGCTTGCCCTTGAAGTCGATCATGAT
>Ga0075011_10000965_pt1 | contig 15381 bp, 14 predicted proteins | sample TARM_MetaG_T_14_FD_72354 | JGI IMG/M metagenome (GOLD analysis project Ga0075011, IMG submission 72354) | Freshwater microbial communities from Pennsylvania, USA, analyzing microbe dynamics in response to fracking - TARM_MetaG_T_14 | ecosystem: Environmental > Aquatic > Freshwater > River... | reverse complement strand
AGCTGACTCACAGACACACGGCGATGAAGATGGCGTTCTATGTATCCATCTATCACTTCGATATTTAATCGTCCTGCGTGAGGATGACTCTGAAACGGTTGAGAGTGTTTGGTCAGCAATGCAAGTACAGTATGACTGCAAGACTCGCACAATAAAGAGTCATCAGGACTAGTTCGCACTTCTGAGGCCAATAAATTAATAAGGTGTACTGTTTGAGAACAGAGTCCAAAATAGCAGTCGGACTCAGACAACCGATACACTTTATCTTTGACCGAAACGCTGTGCAGGTGATCTAAATCGACATTGAGAACAAATATGTCCGATGGCTTATCCACTCCGCCAAAGATGTGAACTGACGTAGGAGACACAATACACCCCTGCCCCGGTGTTATACGGTTTCCGTAACCATTGACATCAAATTCAACATGACCTTTCAGTCCGATAACCACTTGCATGTAATCATGAGCATGGCCTGAAATCTCAGTAGACAGTGTTATATGTTCTGCTAATTTTGGCTCTTGTTTCGTCTTATGCTGCCTGTCGCCCATCCGTTATCCCCTATTCCCTGGGTTATTATCACTCCTGAATCAACTTTCTATTGTTTATTAAACCTAGTGCAACCTCCCCAAAATTGTGCAAAATAACCACAGGCTTCTGTGCCTGAAGAAAGGCACCATCAAACTAAGCTATTGATTAATTTCTCATACTTTCTACTTCTAAAGCATCAATAAACGGTACAAACGGAATAACCGTACAAAAAAAGTGCCAATCAAACAATTGAACCTGAACACAGGATAAAACAAGCCTATAGCACCATTATTAATAACGATTTAAGGACCAGGGCAATCGAGCGAGTTCAGGTTAAATTTGGGGATGGATGGAAAGGGGCTTATATCAATCACGATAAGTTAGTATTCAGAGTATTGTTCCGAAAAAACCAGCCCAAATGATCAAAAATTTATCTAGATTTGATATTAATCGTCCAGTTTTAAACAGTGGATGATTTGATTACTGCTTCCGCGCCAGTCCAGACTTGGATCAGCCAGTTCCTGCTCAAATTTGCCATCCACCAGTACGTCAATATACTCAACGACTTGTTGCTGCTCTTCTGTCAGTTCTGCAAGTAGATATCCCGTCCACAGCCAGATATCTTTTCCTTTACACTCCTGCTTTACCCGTTTCACTAACGCCAATACAGCAGACACATTTTGTGGATGCAGCGGGTCTCCGCCTGATAACGATAGACCACGACGCGGAATACGCTGATCATTTAAGTCAGCAATAATGCGCTCTTCCAGTTCCTGAGTATACGGATGACCAGAGCGCAAAGACCAGGTACTCTGGTTATAACAACCTTTGCATTGATGGACACAGCCGGAGACAAACAACGTACAGCGTGTCCCCGGACCGTTGACCACATCAATAGGGTGATATTGATGATAATTCATTGTTTACCTTACAGATGCTTCACCCGGCGTTTAACTTCTTCTTGTTTACCGAAGTTAAACGGACGCGCATCCGGACTACCTAAGTAACCACACACCCGACGGGTAACCGACACTTTGGCAGAATCATGATTGCCACATTTCGGGCAGACGAAACCTTTACTGGTGCAATCAAACTCACCGGTATAACCACACTCATAGCACTCATCAATTGGTGTATTCGTGCCGTAATAAGGCACACGTGAATAACTGTAATCCCAGACATTTTCCAACGCTTCAATGTTGCGCTGCATGTTAGGGAACTCACCATAACAGATGAAGCCACCACTCGAAATTTCAGGGTATGGCATTTCGAAATCAATCTTATCGTATGGATTCACCGTTTTCTGTACATCTAAGTGGAAGCTGTTGGTGTAGTATCCTTTGTCTGTCACTCCATCAATCACGCCAAACTCTTTCGCATCTATGCGACAAAAACGGCTACATAAGTTTTCACTCGGTGTGCCATACAGGCTGAACGCATAACCAGTTTCATCTTTCCACTGGTCTACGGCATCACGCAGACGCTGAATAATGTCTAACGCATGCTGACGAAGTTTACTATCGTCATAAACATGATCTTCAGCACCGAACAGTGCAGTAATGGTTTCATGCACGCCAATGTAGCCCAGTGAAATCGATGCCCGGCCATTCTTGAAGATTTCAGTAATTGAGTCATCCGCTTTCAAACGTACACCACATGCACCTTCCATATAAAGAATTGGCGCAACACGAGCTTTCACTTTTTCCAGACGACTAATACGAGTTTCAAGAGCACGACGAGCCAGTTTTAGCTTCTCATCTAACAACTCGTAGAATTTGGTGATATCGCCGTTCGCTTTCAAAGCAATACGCGGCAAGTTCAGGCTTACGACACCCAGGTTGTTACGACCTTCGTGAATCAGTTCACCATTTTCTTCATAAGTATTCAGGAAGCTACGACATCCCATTGGCGTTTTAAACGAACCCGTCACTTCAACAACCTTATCGTAGTTGAGAATGTCCGGGTACATACGTTTTGATGCACACTCCAAAGCAAGTTGTTTAATGTCGTAATTCGGATCAGCTTTCTTATGGTTCAAACCATCTTTAATAGCGAATACCAGTTTCGGGAACACCGCCGTCTTCGCATTTTTACCCAATCCAGCGATACGGTTTTTAAGGATAGACTGCTGAATCATGCGTGATTCCCAGCACGTACCCAGACCAAAACCAAACGTTACAAATGGCGTTTGTCCGTTTGCAGTGTGAAGCGTGTTCACTTCATATTCAAGAGACTGGAATGCATCGTAACACTCTTTTTCTGTACGTGATTTAGCAAACTCTTCAGGATTATGGATATCCCACTCTTTTGCTATATCCAGATGTTTTTGATAGCTGGCTGTAACATAAGGGGCCAGAATTTCATCAATACGGTTAATCGTAGTGCCACCATAAATATGGCTCGCAACCTGAGCGATAATCTGTGCTGTAACTGCAGTTGCGGTTGAAATTGATTTCGGCGTATCAATTTCAGCATTTCCCATCTTGAAGCCGTGCGTCAGCATGCCCTGCAAGTCGATAAGCATACAGTTAAACATTGGGAAAAATGGGGCGTAATCCAAATCATGATAATGGATATCGCCTTCTTCATGCGCTTGTACGATATCACGTGGCAAAATACGTGTTTTCGCATAATGCTTCGCCACAATTCCCGCCAGCAAGTCACGTTGAGTAGGGATCACCTTTCCGTCTTTATTCGCATTCTCATTGAGCAAATCGGCATTGCTCTCTTCGATCAAGCCTTCTATTTCTTTGGTTAATGCGCTCTGTTTTTCTCGGGAAATATCACGATCATGACGATATTCAATGTATGAACGAGCTAATGCTTTGTATGGACCTTGCATTAGCTCGTTCTCTACCATGGTCTGAATTTCAGCAATATGAACTTCTTCGTAATCTTTCAATTTCAGTTCAACAGCAAGAGCGACGTTAAGCGCATAAATTGCTATCTCTTTATCCACATGTTCTGCGGCACTTTCAACTGCGGATTGAATACGGTCCCTGTTAAACGGGGCTTTAGAGCCATCACGTTTGATCACGATAGGTTTCAAAATTTCTCCTTACCCCAGCATACTCACAGAGTTATCCACAAACACACTATATAGGGTTTCTTATTATCCAACTGACACTATATGTTGTGTCGTATTTAAACTCCGACATCAAGATTTAGTATTGATATAGATCAACAAATTTAGACCAACGAGCAGAATTGATTCAATCTTATAGCACAGGATCTCAATCCTGTAAGAAATGCTGCAAACCGCAAAAATTGTGATAAGCGTTATTGCTTTTTCAGGAGCCTTGCTACAGTAAAGGCTACGCAGAAAAACTTCGGATAAGGTACTCTGACATGCTCAAATTTCAGGCACAGTTGATCACTCATTTACTGATATTTACCTCATTATCTTTGCAGGCAAATGAGTTAAAAGTGGCCAGCTGGAATATGGAATGGCTTACGGTTAATCCGGATAATAAAATCTATGAAGGAAAACGAACGCCTGATGATTTTGTCGCATTAAGCGGTTATTTTAAAAAGCTCAACGCCGATGTCATCGGATTACAAGAACTGGATAGTGTTGCCGCCTTTAAGCGGATAAGTGCATCTCAATACAATATCGTTTTGTCTGACCGTTCAAAACCGCAATTTAGTGCCAACCAATACGCTACCACCAATCAATATACAGGATTTGCCATTCATCAGTCGGTACCTTTTAGCGATCCGCAAGATGTGGATTTTTACCGTCAACCGAGCCATAAACTACGATTTGCTGCCTATGTCATTTTATATCCGGAGAGTGATACCCCAATACATTTGCTGTCTGTGCATTTAAAAGCTGGCTGCATGACCAAATTTAACAGCAACAAAACCGAGTGTCAGAAACTGCTCATTCAGGGCAACAATCTGAACCAGTGGATTAAAGAGCGTGAACAGCAAAACCAAAAGTACGTGATCATGGGAGATTTTAATCATAATTTGAGCTACTCAGGTGATTGGCTATGGGAAGTCTTTACCCGCGATCTGCGTACACCACCCAAACTTGCGACCAAAACGACAGAGCCTTTGTGTAAAGTGCGCAAACGAAATAATGCTAAATATCTCCACCAGTTTCGCTCTCTTATCGATCACATTATCGTCAGCTCTGGACTTTATGACTCTGACGCAGTACAAACAGTGTTCGATGAAAGAGATGTTCTGACTTATCACCTCAGTGATCATTGCCCTGTCTCCACACAACTGAGCTGGTAAAAAATACCCCATAAGAAAGTTTATTACGGGGTATCAAACACCTTATCAGCCTGCTTGCTGCGCGAAACGTCTTCGCATCACAACGTAATACAACACCGGAATCACCAGCAAAGTCAGTATGGTTGAAACAAAAATACCAAAAATTAAACTGATGGCCAGACCATTAAAAATCGGATCATCGAGAATGAACACCGCGCCGATCATCGCGGCGAGTGCCGTCAGCATAATGGGTTTCGCCCTGACTGCTGCAGATTGAATCACAGCTTCAGAAAACGCCATGCCCTCTTCCACTTGCTGGTTAATAAAATCCACCAGCAAAATAGAGTTACGAACGATGATTCCAGCCAAAGCTATCATGCCGATCATTGACGTTGCCGTAAACTGAGCCCCCAGTAAAGCATGGCCCGGCATGACACCAATGATGGTCAGAGGAATCGGCGCCATAATTATTAATGGAACAAGATAGGACTTAAATTGGGCAACAACCAGCAAATAGATCAGTATCATACCAACCGCATAGGCGATGCCCATATCACGAAATGTCTCGTAGGTAATCGTCCACTCACCATCCCATAAAATAGAAACGCCGTTCAAACCATCTGGTTGCTGAATATAGTACTGGTCAACAACCATGGCTTTATCAAGTTCACTGCCGACATTAAACATACCGTATAAAGGGCTATCAACACTACCCGCCATGTCTCCAACAACCATCACCATCGGAACCAGATTCTTATGTACGATGTAATCTTCCATTGGCGTTTGCCGTACAGAAACCAGATCTGACAGTGGGTAAGCGTTCCCGTTCATACTTCCCACTTTCATATTCAGCACCTGCTCTAGGCGAACTTTCGCCGTTTCACTGGCCTGTATCTGGATCGGTATTGGGTACTTACTATGCTCACTATGCAGGTAGGTGATCGGTTTACCACCTATTGAGGTCGCCAGTGCATCAACAATCGATGCATACGGAACCTGATAATGTGATGCCTTACTTCTGTCGATAGTCACCTGCCATTTTTGGTGCAACTCTGGCAGGTACATATCCACATCAACAATATCCGGTGTTGAACGGAAGATCTCGCGAACCTGTCTGGCAGCTGCATTACGAATTTCAGGTGTCGGGCCATAAACTTCTGCCAATATAGGCGACCAGACCGGCGGACCTGGCGGCACTTCGACCACTTTGACTTTACCGCCGAATTTTTCGGCGACAGCATTAAGTACCGGACGGATAGAACCGGCAATTTCATGGCTGTCACGCTCTCGTTCTTTGCGGCCTGCTAAATTGACCTGAATGTCCCCCTGATTAGCCTGATTGCGCATAAAGTAGTGACGAACCAAACCATTGAAGTTAATTGGGGCAGCTGTTCCTGCATAAATTTGATAGCTTTCAGTTTCCGGGACTTTATTCAGCTCGGCCCCCATCTCAAACAGGACTCGTTGAGTTCGCTCTAACGATGTTCCTTCCGGCATATCAAGCACAACCTGAAATTCAGACTTGTTATCAAAAGGCAGCATTTTCAAAACAACCGCCTGAAAAACAGGCAGCAATACCGAACCGGCGATTAGGGCTAAAATCACCAACAACAACATAAAGCGGTTACGCCCCTGATGTTTTGCGGTAACAAACGGTGCCATTATTCGATGAAATATCGAGTTAGCACCAGCACTTCCCTCATCATGATGCGCTGCAGGTTTGAGAAAGTGTCCCGCCAGCCACGGCGAAAGAACAAATGCAACGGCTAAAGAAATCAGCATCCCCATTGAAGCATTGATTGGAATAGGGCTCATATACGGCCCCATTAAGCCAGAGACAAACGCCATTGGTAGCAATGCTGCTATCACGGTTAGCGTGGCCAGAATCGTCGGGCCGCCCACTTCATCTACGGCAGGAGGAATAAGCTCACTTAACTTCTGTTTTCCCATTGCCATGTGCCGATGGATATTCTCAACCACCACAATGGCATCATCAACCAGAATACCAATAGAAAAAATCAGTGCGAACAGCGACACTCTGTTTAGGGTAAACCCCCACGCCCAGGAAGCGAACAGAGTAATCAACAGAGTAACAACGATTGCGATACCGACAACAGCAGCCTCTCGCCATCCCATCGTCAAAACCACTAAAATCACCACAGCGGTGGTCGCAAAGGCTAACTTTCCAATAAGCGTATTACTCTTATCGGCCGCAGTTTTACCGTAATCACGGGTAATTTCAACGTCGATTCCCTGCGGTATCAGTTGATTTTCCAGTTCAGCCAAACGGGTCTCGACTGCGTTTGCAACATTAACGGCATTTTCACCACTTTTTTTCGCAATCGCCAGCGTGACTGCCGGGTAAATTCCCTGCTTATCACTGGTCCATACATTGTGTGTCGGTGTATTCACACCAAAACTAACCGTAGCAATATCTTCCAGATAAACGGGTGTGCCATTATGTAACCCAACAACCAGTTGCTTGACCTCTTCCACATGCGTTAAAAACTGCCCGACCTGTACCGGAAACTGTTGATTATCATGAGTAAGCGATAGCATAGTAGAGCTGGAGTTAGCAGAAGGCAGACTCTGGTTTAACTGGTCCAGCGTAATACCAAAGCTGTTCATTTTTACCGGGTCAAGACGCACGTCAACAATCGTATTGTGACCGCCAACGGTATAAATATCACGCGTACCATCGATACGCTTAAGCTCAGTTTCTAAACCATGAGCAACCTGAGTTAATTGCTGCTGATCCAGTTCACCACTTTTATCCGCCAGTGTGATAGTCACAATCGGAACGTCTTCAATACCTTTGGGTTTAATGATTGGCTCACCAACGCCTACCCCTTGAGGCATCCAGTCTTTGTTGGAGTAAAGCTTATTATAAATTCTGACCACAGCATCATTGCGAGCGACTCCTACGTCGAAAATCGCGACAATCATTGCGCCATCAGGCTGTGAAAATGAATAGATCTTATCAATTCCCTGAATTTCAGAGATCACTTGCTCTGCCGGTGTCGTCACCAGACTTTCAACTTCGGCCGGAGAAGCACCAGGGAAAGGAATATAAACATCTGCGAAAGTGACATCAATTTGAGGCTCTTCTTCTTTCGGTGTCACTACCACCGCAAAAAGTCCCATCAACAGCCCGACTAAAGCGAGCAAAGGTGTCATTGCAGAATTCTGAAAGGCCGCGGCAATGCGACCCGAAATGCCGAGTCGTTTGTCCATGATTACTTACCTTCTGCGTTAAGGGCCACAGTAGAAATGACATCGCCTTGTTCCAGGCCGGACAACACTTCCGTATAATCGCCATAAGTTTGACCTAACCGCACAGGGTTAAGAATCCGATCTTCGCCTTGAATACGATACACAGAACTCAGCTCTGCTCTTCGTACCACAGAACTGTTAGGAATTAGCATGGTATCTCTGTCACCATAGTGGAATTCTGTTTTAACCCACATTCCGGGTACAAATGACGATATCCCTTCAGGCAAATTAAGGCGGATTTTAAAGGTGTGTGATTGAGGATCTGCGTAGCTGAATAAGCTGTATTGAATCGGTAGAATTCGCTCGCCCTGGGAGGAAACCACCGCAAACTGGTTAACATCAGCCACCGCAGTCTGATAACGTTGAGGAATTTCAGTCTCCACTCGAAGCTTATCAATAGAGAATCCACTCACCAAAGGCATACCGGGAGCAACAGTTTCACCCAGCTCCACATGTCTTTGAGTCACAACGCCATCATAAGGTGCGGTTACACTGGTATATCCCAAGGATTCTTTTGCCTGTGCTACCGATGCCTGAGCAGATTTGACCGCAGCCGTTGCACTGCGAGCCCGCGCTTCAGCGGAATCCATTACATCCTGAGAAATTGCGCCCTTGGGAAACAACTGACGGTAACGCTTAACTTGTGCCTGAGCTTCTCTGTCCTGAGCCAGAGCACTGGCTAACTGGGCTTGAGCCGCATCTAAAGATGCCGATTGCTGAACGGCACTGATTTCCAGCAGCACCGTTCCCTGTTTTACATAATCGTTGACATCAACGTTCAAGCCGACCACTCGGCCAGAAGTTTGAGAAGCAACAGTACCCTGATTAATCGGTTGAACCACACCATCAAGCTGAATAACTTGCGGGAGCGACTCGCTTCTGACGATATAACGTTCACTGACTTGCTCTGCATTGGCGCAATTGGTAACAGCCAATGCCATTGCAACACTTAAAGTTAACCACTTCATACGTCACTCTCCTTAGTGCTTAAGCTATTCCAACGCTTCAAGTGTTCATAACATGGTGAGCTTAAGCCGTTTGTGATTGAGTCTGTTTTTCGTTGTTCATACAAATAAATAAGTTCGTTGCACCCAGGCCAACCATCATGCAAGCAAAGAAGATCCAAGCACCAGAATTCCCTAAAGCTAGGCTGGATACGACAGGCCCCGGGCAGATGCCAGCAATTCCCCAGCCTAAACCGAAAATGGCAGCTCCGCTTAATAAGCGACTATCGACTTTGTTATTAGTCGCTAAACAAAATTTCTCCGCATTGAGAGGCTTCTGTTTTGGCTTAATTAGCAAAAAGTAACATGGCATAAACACCATCAAGGCTCCGCCCATGACAAACATTAAACTTGGGTCCCAGTTTCCGGCAACATCGAGAAACCCTAAGACTTTAGCCGGATTCGCCATACCAGAAATGATCATACCAATGCCAAACAACACACCAGCCAGCAAAGACGTCAATCGAAACAACACATTATTCATTGAAAGTACCTATTAGTTATGTCTCATCGTATTTGAATTAAAAAAGCGCTAGCCACAGCTTCAAATACAATAAATTATCGGGGGTTAAAGAACATGAAAGCGAATGAACACGGTTATGCCAGCAACAGCCATAAACACGCATGTCGCTACAATAGAGCGTTTCGATAAACGCCCCATACCACAGATTCCGTGTCCACTGGTACAGCCGTTACCCAAACGTGTACCAACCCCAACTAATAGACCCGCAACAGCGAGCATTGCACTGGTTGTTTCAAATTGCACGGGAGCATTACCACCAAGCATTAACGCTGCAATAACACCACCAGAAATCATCCCGACAGCAAACAATAAGCGCCATGCAAAATCTTTGGTCTTAGGTGTCATCAACCCAGTTAAAATGCCACTAATTCCCGCCACTTTTCCATTTAAGAGCAACATCAATGTTGCTGAAATTCCTAATAATATGCCTCCGGCCAAAGATTCCCATGGAATGGAAAATGCCATAACTACCTCTATTATTTAAATTTAGTACAAATTTTAGCCACAAAACGTATTTTGTAAGCTGTGAATCAATTGTGCTACACGTGTGTCTGCGAGCGAATAAAACACTTGTTGTGATTCTTTACGAGCCTGAATAATCCCGTGTTTACGAAGCACTGTTAAATGTTGAGAAAAAGCAGACTGACTCAATGAGGAGCCTTGTTGTAGCATACCCACCCCCACCTCACCTTTAGTAAGCTGACACAGAACCATTAAACGTTCCGGGTGCGCCATTATTCTCAGAAGCTCAGACACTTCTGCTGCATTTTTTTTCATTGTACTAATGTCGACAGCTTCCATCGTCTAACCCTCTTGTGAATTTATAAATTAGATCTTACTAATTAATATAAATTAGTCAACACTTATTTAGATAATACAAAATTAGAATATTTAACATTAGACATTTCTAATAAATAGATCTATAGTGAGCTCATTAATCCAATGGAGGGTATAACAATGACGATTGAAAACGGTGTAAGAGTATTAGCGGGCAGTATGATACTGATCTCAGTAATTTTGACTGTATTCGTTCACGCTAACTTTGTTTGGTTGACGGTTTTCGTTGGTGCCAACCTGATTCAAAGTGCATTCACAGGGCTGTGTCCTGCGGTTTATTTTCTGAAGAAACTAGGCTTAAGTTAATCGCTTACCTTAAAGCGAGATACCAGTTCTATACCAAAGTAACCTCAACATGCAGGACTAATCTGGTTGAGGTTACTTGAGTATATAACTTGATGAATCGATACAAACTTGGAGTTAATTATGACTAAGATCGTGATCATTGGTGGTGTTGCAGGTGGTGCTTCTGCTGCAGCCCGCGCTCGTCGTTTAAGTGAAGATGCTGAAATCATTATGTTTGAACGAGGGCCCTTCGTTTCGTTAGTGAAATAGATGATTGACCACTTTTTTAAATTTTCTTTTTTAATTCATCTATGTCATTGATTTTATGGAGATCAACATGACCAAAATCGTAATTATCGGCGGTGTTGCAGGTGGCGCATCAGCAGCAGCTCGCGCAAGACGTCTTAGTGAAGATGCACAAATTATCATGTTTGAAAGGGGTCCCTTCGTTTCGTTTGCTAATTGCGGGTTGCCGTACCACATTGGTGGAGACATCAAAGAGCGTGGTAATCTTCTTCTACAAACACCTGAAAGTTTCCTGGCGCGTTTCAACGTTGATGTTCGTGTTATGAACGAAGTTCTGACCATCAACCGTGAAGAAAAAACGATCACAGTTCGTAACCTTCTAGACCAAAGTGAATACACAGAAAGCTACGATTTCCTACTTCTAAGCCCTGGTGCTGGACCAGTTGTTCCGCCAATCCCAGGTCTAGATAATCCATTAACGCATTCACTGCGTAATATTCCAGACATGGATAAAATTATCCAAACCATTAATACCAATCAGGTAGATCACGCAACGGTTGTTGGCGGTGGTTTTATCGGTTTGGAAATGATGGAAGCCTTCCACCAGCTAGGTATTAAAACTACGTTGTTGGAAATGGCTGATCAGGTAATGACGCCAGTTGACCGTGAAATGGCTGGTTTTGCTCATGCTGAAATTCGCGCTAAAGGTATCGACTTACGTTTAGGCTCGGCACTCAAGTCAGTTGAGTTCAAACCAACAACAGCACTTGCAAGTATGGATTCAGGCCAATCAGAGCATCAACATATTAATGGTGAGCTTGAACTAACGCTAAGTGATGGAGACACACTAACAACTGATATCTTAATCATGGCTATCGGTGTTCGCCCTGAAACCAAACTAGCTTCAGAAGCTGGCTTACAAATTGGTGAACTAGGCGGTATCTACACTAACGAATACATGCAAACCAGTGATCCATCCATCTATGCAGTAGGTGATGCTATCGAAGAAAAAGACTTCGTGACGGGCAAATCAACAATGGTTCCACTGGCTGGCCCTGCAAACCGTCAAGGTCGTATGGCAGCAGACAATATGCTTGGCCGCAAAGAAACTTACCGTGGTACACAAGGTACAGCCATTTGTAAGATTTTCGACTTAGCGGTTGCATCAACCGGTAAGAACGAGAAACAACTGAAACGTGACGGTGTTGAATACCAAAAGGTTTATGTCCACACGGCAAGCCATGCGAGCTACTACCCTGGAGCAGAAGTCGTTTCGTTTAAAATGCTGTTCGACCCTAAAACCGGTAAGATCTTCGGCGCACAAGCGGTTGGTAAAGACGGTATCGACAAGCGTATTGACGTAATGGCTGTTGCTCAACGTGCGGGCATGACTGTTGATCAACTTGAGCATTTGGAGCTAACTTACGCGCCACCGTACGGCAGTGCGAAAGACGTGATTAACCAAGCGGCGTTTGTTGCCAACAACCTTATCAAAGGCGATACCAAAGCGATTCACTTTGATGAATTAGACAGTTTAACTGATGATCAAATCTTGCTTGATGTACGCAACCCTGGTGAGCTACAAAACGGTTTCTTGTCAGGTGCAGTTAACATCCCCGTTGACCAGTTACGCCAACGTATGGAAGAGCTGCCAAAAGACAAAGAAATCATCATTTACTGTCAGGTTGGCCTGCGCGGAAACGTGGCATACCGTCAGCTAGTGAACAACGGCTATAAAGCACGCAACCTACTTGGTGGCTACCGTACTTACCTGTTTGCTAAAGCATAATAGAATACAAATTTCTATTTACTAGATATTGGCCAGTATTTCGATGCTGGCCTTTATCAGGTTGATCATCGAACGCAACGTTTAACAAAAACACCATCTGTTGCGACTCCGCTTTAAAGAATTCCCTATGAGTACTTCTCTATAATCATCTGTTTATACGACTTGGTCTGCAGCGCAACCTCTGTCAATCCGAAGCGATTAGCTAAAGTTTCAAGTTCTGATTTATATGTTGAGAGCATTGATTCATCATCTGTCATTATCGCAAACTCGGCAAAGTCACCAATCCCATCTAAAGTGTCTACTGTGACATGAAACTTGCCAACAAAGTAAATACTTCTAGTTTTAACGGCGTTTAAGGTCACTTTATAGCCCATAGTTTCGAGCATACTTATCGCTGCTACTTCATCAGTAATATTGGTTGCTTCACATCGATCTGTTTCCGGACCTTTACAGATCCAGAGTTTGATTCCTGATGGCTCCATTTTACGAATACAAACACTCTTTTTTTGCGCATCTAACGCTTTGTCAGGCGTATCAAAATACCAATCACACTCTGTATTATCCTGAAGCATGACCTCATGAGGTATATGTTTCAAAACCTCTAGAAAGCGAGCTTTTGATTCTAGTTTGTATTTTAGTTCTACCTCGTACTTGCCCTTAAAATGACTATTACTCATGTGTTGGCTCTCTCAAAAAAGCACAGTGAATATGTAACCCTCCCAATATTCAGCGACATAGCTGAGTGTAGTGCAGGTGTGGGGCGTACCATCTTATTAGTGTGTCATCGACATCGCTAATTCAACTGGAAACAGATTACTTCAAGTATCGCGATACCAAGTTTCTACTAAATAATAAAAGTTCCAACTAGTCGCTTATTAAATTTAATTCGTAGTTGTATACCATAAACAATTCCAAATTATTTTTACGTCACAATGTACTTGAAATATTAGCGGCAGCAGCAAGAAGACTGTTAACAAACATTGTCCTGTTTTCCTCATTGAACCGTATAATTGGCAGGGATATTGATATTGCAGCAATAGCAGAACCAGTAGAATCACAAACTGGAACAGCAATACAGCTTAATCCAGATTCTAACTCTTCATTATCTTCTGCATATTTCTGCTTTTTCACCTGTTTAAGCTCTTTCAGTAATAGTTCACCATTTTCATGAGTGTTTTGAGTATGCCTAATATATTCTGTCGATTCTAATAGGGAGATAACTTGATTTGTATGCATATGACTAAGCAGAGCCTTTCCCATTGCCGAACAATAAAGCGGAATGCGTTTTCCTGCCCTAGAATGCATTTCTAAATGGTGACTAGACTCTTCTTTGTGAATATATAAAACAGATTTTTCATGTAAAACTCCTAAGTGGACAGTTTCATTTGTTCTCTCAGCAACTGTTTTAATTTCTTTTTGGGCAAGCTCTATCAGTCCCTTGTATTCTTGAGCATTTGAGCCTAACTCAAATAGCTTAAGTGTTAATACATATTTATCGGCTTCACCCTTTTGATCGACGAAGCCTATAGATTTCATCGTTTGCAAAAATCGGTAAGTCGTTGCTTTTGACATTTTCAGACGTTTAGATAGTTCTGATACTCCGCTCTCACTTTGTTCTCCCAATGCTTCAAGAATGGTAAAAACTTTAAGAACAGAAGACACCGAATCTTGTTGATTTAAACAATCCATATCAGACATTCCAACTATATATTTTTCTCAAGTCTTCACCCTTAAATAATTTTCTAGGTACACTTTCCTTAAATAATTTTCTAGGTACACTTTCCTTAACTAATTAAATAGCCATAAGAAATAAAGTCCGTAATCACTCAATAAATAGAGAAGAGAAAATGAGTTAAAGATTATACAAACGCGAGTTTTGATGTACTGTAGTTATATTGATATCGGCTATTCACGCCATTTCGGCATAGCTCGATTTCAACGACTGTATCACTCTCCCAACTAAGACTTTCAACTCTCGCGTTGCCATCCAAATCATGCAGAACAAGCGCGTTAAAATGCTCAGATTGACTGCGCACCACCGTGTAAGAAACTTTGCTTGTTGCCGGGTTATCAAGTCCAAAGCCTAAATACATAGACGACGGTTCATTGACGAATATTTGTTGGTTAAAATCACTTTCGCCGTCAATTTGGTAGTGCAACGTCTGTTCTACAAAGCTATTTTGATAACAGTCTTGTAAACAAGCCAAGACCTTCGAAAAAGGATTACTAGTAGGAATAAATGACTCATCATGGCGATGGCTCCCTCTAATAATATACGTCATATCCAGAGTTTTATTATGGGGGTTATGCACTTTAGTCAAATCTAATACACAATCGCCAAACCATATTAATGTTCTACGATATACAACCCCTTTATATGCTTCATTGCTCCACTGTTTAATCACATGGCTATCGACTTCCGGAGGAGGAGAATTCCAATCGGCAACCACATCTAAAAGGGTATAACTGTCATTCTTATCGTAATATAGAACTTCTGGCGTATTAGGAGACTGGTTACCCTCATCAACCGTCAATGTATTGTGGGTCGCACTATTCTTGTAGTACTTGTAATGCAGCTCTGCTCCATATCCGGTCGTTCCAAGATCCGGGATGATTTCTTTGCCATTTCTGCACAGCACCAAATTCAAGCGATCGTAATGATCGTGTTCACC
>Ga0075011_10000964_pt1 | contig 15388 bp, 14 predicted proteins | sample TARM_MetaG_T_14_FD_72354 | JGI IMG/M metagenome (GOLD analysis project Ga0075011, IMG submission 72354) | Freshwater microbial communities from Pennsylvania, USA, analyzing microbe dynamics in response to fracking - TARM_MetaG_T_14 | ecosystem: Environmental > Aquatic > Freshwater > River... | reverse complement strand
CGGGCTGCGGCGCCGCAGCCCGGTCGGCAAGCTCATCCTGGGGGCAGGCGCGCAGCGGATCCTGCTCGACTCGCCGTGCCCCGTGCTGGCGGTCAAGTCCTGACGTCGCGTCCTGACGTCACCCCTGGTGCCGACGGCGGTCGCCGGCCGGAGTCGCACAGGAATCCACGGGAATCAAACGGGTCGGGGGGTCGTTGCCAGGGAGGTCGCGCACCTGCCGGCTGCGCCGGGCGACCGGGTGGGTGGCGCGGCGCCACAGAACCCGCCGATGGTGAGGTTTGGACGCGTCGCGAAGTACAATATTCCCGTCCGCCGGAACGTCGACGGTCCGAGCAAGGCCCCATCGGGCCGCACACCTCCACCGGCGGGACACCGCCCCCTCGAACGCCGAAAGGTCGGTTTGTGGCGTCCACGATCCAGAGCACCACACAGCAGAACATCACCCTGCCCCGGGAGTTCGAGCACCCTGCCCTGCAGGAGCTGCTCGCCCGCGGCACGGCCGAGGGCCGCGTCGACGCCGAGTCGTTCCGCGTCGCCTGCGAGACCGCCCAGGTCGGTGACGCCAGGCGTCTGAAGACCGTCCTCAAGGCGCTTTCTCTCGCGGGTGTCGAGGTGGGGATGCCGACGGTCAGCAAGGTCGCCGCCGCCACCACCACCCGCACCACGAGCGCGCGTGCCAAGGCCCCGGCCACCCGTACCAAGGCCGCCGCGAGCACCAAGGCCGCGGTCGCCGCCTCCGAGGCGGGCGCCGAGGAGGCCGCCAAGACAACGGCCGCCAAGAAGCCGGCCGCCAAGAAGGCCGCTCCGAAGACTGCCGCGAAGGCCACCGCCAAGGGATCCGCCGCCACGTCGGCGGCCAAGAAGGCGGGCGCCGAGGGCGACGACGTGGTGATCGAGGACGACGTCGAGATCGAGGCCGTCGAGGTCGACGTGGCCGACGTCGAGGACACCGACGAGGTCACCGAGCAAGCGGACGAGAAGCCGGCCGAGAAGGCCGCGGCGACCCCGGAGGAGGAGTCGACCGACCAGGGCTTCGTGGTCTCCGACTCGGACGAGGACGACCAGCCGGTCCAGCAGGTCGTCACCGCCGGTGCCACCGCCGACCCGGTCAAGGACTACCTCAAGCAGATCGGCAAGGTCGCGCTGCTGAACGCCGAGCAGGAGGTCGAGCTCGCCAAGCGCATCGAGGCCGGCCTGTTCGCCGAGGAGAAGCTCGCGAAGGAGTTCGCGGACTTCGACAGGACGAAGGCCGACTCGGACACCCGCCGCCTGGTGCGTGACCTGCAGTGGATCGCCCACGACGGCAAGCGCGCCAAGAACCACCTGCTCGAGGCCAACCTGCGTCTGGTCGTCTCGCTCGCCAAGCGCTACACCGGCCGCGGCATGCTCTTCCTGGACCTGATCCAGGAGGGCAACCTCGGTCTGATCCGCGCCGTCGAGAAGTTCGACTACACCAAGGGCTACAAGTTCTCGACGTACGCCACCTGGTGGATCCGTCAGGCGATCACCCGCGCGATGGCAGATCAGGCACGCACCATCCGGATCCCGGTGCACATGGTCGAGGTCATCAACAAGCTGGCCCGCGTGCAGCGCCAGATGCTCCAGGACCTGGGCCGCGAACCCACCCCGGAGGAGCTGGCCAAGGAGCTGGACATGACCCCCGAGAAGGTGGTCGAGGTCCAGAAGTACGGCCGCGAGCCCATCTCGCTCCACACCCCGCTCGGCGAGGACGGCGACAGCGAGTTCGGCGACCTCATCGAGGACTCCGAGGCCGTCGTCCCGGCGGACGCCGTGTCGTTCACGCTGCTCCAGGAGCAGCTGCACCAGGTGCTCGACACCCTTTCGGAGCGCGAGGCCGGCGTGGTCTCCATGCGCTTCGGTCTCCAGGACGGCCAGCCCAAGACCCTGGACGAGATCGGCAAGGTCTACGGCGTGACGCGTGAGCGCATCCGCCAGATCGAGTCCAAGACCATGTCGAAGCTCCGCCACCCGTCGCGTTCGCAGGTCCTGCGCGACTATCTGGACTGAGCCGGAGTCGGAGTCGAAGTGCTGCCGCGAGGAGACGGCACCGTCTGAACCGGATGACCGGAGAGGCCCGTACCCCCCGGGGGTGCGGGCCTCTCGTCGGCTGTGTCGCTCGCCCGTGGTGGTGGGTCCGTGCCGGGGGTCCGTCCGCTGTGTACGACGAAGGCCCGCACCAGGCGGTGCGGGCCTTGGCTCGACGGTGGTCGCGTGAACGGTGGCCGGGTGAACTCAGCGGGCGCCGTGCTCGGCCATCAGCTTGTCGGTCTCGTCCTGGACGTGCGTGGCGACGCCCGTGTAGGCGGGTGCGTGCTCGCGCGAGTGGTGGCCGCAGAACAGCAGCTCTCCCACCGGCAGGACCACGCGAACATACGCCTGGGCGCCGCAGCGGTCGCAGCGGTCGGCGGCGGTCAGCGGTTCAGTCGTCATAGTGGTCACGAGACAATCGAACCATCGACCCATGGCTCGTTGTTCCGAAAGCGCCTCTGGTTCGCCCCTGGCGTAGCGGACCGGAGCCCGGAGCGCCGCGGGAGGATCGCCGCGCGGGGCTCGTGCAAAGCGCTGTGGGTGGCGTCGTCTACCCTGCAAGCGTGACGACGACGGCCTCGGATTCCAGCTATACCGCTCGGCACCTGTCGGTCCTGGAGGGGCTGGAGGCGGTGCGCAAGCGCCCCGGCATGTACATCGGGTCGACCGACTCGCGCGGACTGATGCACTGCCTGTGGGAGATCATCGACAACTCGGTCGACGAGGCCCTGGGCGGCTTCGCCACACGCATCGGCATCGTCCTGCACGCGGACTCCTCGGTCACCGTGACCGACGACGGTCGCGGCATCCCTGTCGACGTCGAGCCGAAGACCGGCCTCAGCGGGGTCGAGGTCGTGTTCACCAAGCTGCACGCCGGCGGCAAGTTCGGCGGCGGCTCCTACACGGCGTCGGGCGGTCTGCACGGTGTCGGCGCCTCGGTCGTCAACGCGCTCTCGGCCCGCCTCGACGTGGAGGTGGACCGCGGAGGCAAGACGTACCGCATGACCTTCCACCGGGGTGAGCCGGGAGTCTTCTCCGACGGTCAGTCGGGCCCGTCACCCGACGCCGACTTCAGCCCGTTCATCGACCGCTCCGAGCTGGCCGTCGTCGGCAAGGCCAAGCGCGGTGTGACGGGCACGCGCGTGCGTTACTGGGCGGACCGGCAGATCTTCCCGAAGTCGGCGGTCTTCAGCTATGACGAGCTGGTCACCCGCGTGCGCCAGACGACGTTCCTCGTCCCCGGCCTCGAGGTCACGGTGCGCGACGAGCGCGGGCTGCCCGGTACACCGGGCGATTCCGGCCCGCACGAGGAGACGTTCCAGCACCTGGGCGGCGCCGTCGACTTCGTCGACTTCCTGGCGCCGGACACCCCGGTGACCGTCACGTGGACGCTGCGCGGCAAGGAGACGTTCACCGAGACCGTTCCCGTGCTCGACGAGCGCGGGCACATGACGCCGCGTGAGGTCGAGCGCGAGTGCGAGGTCGACATCGCCCTGCGCTGGGGCACCGGGTACGACGCCGAGGTACGCACCTTCGTCAACATCATCGCGACGCCCAAGGGCGGCGCGCACCTCGCCGGCTTCGAGGCGGGCCTGCTCAAGGTCATCCGCAAGCAGGTCGAGGCCAACGCCCGACGGCTGAAGATCACCGCGAAGGACGCCGGCGACAAGATCGAGAAGGACGACGCGATGGCGGGCCTGACCGCCGTCGTCACCGTGCGTCTGGCCGAGCCGCAGTTCGAGGGTCAGACCAAGGAGGTGCTCGGGACCGCACCGGTGCGCGGCATCGTGCTACGCACCGTCGAGAAGCAGCTCGGCGCGATCCTCACCTCCACCAAGCGGGACGACAAGGCGCAGGCGGCCCTCCTGCTCGACAAGATCGTCGCCGAGATGCGAGCCCGCGTCAGCGCGCGCAAGCAGAAGGAGATCTCCCGCCGTAAGAACGCGCTGGAGACCTCGTCGCTGCCCGCCAAGCTCGCCGACTGCCGCTCCGACGACGTCGAGCGCTCGGAGCTGTTCATCGTCGAGGGCGACTCGGCGCTCGGTACCGCGAAGCTCGCGCGCTCTAGCGACTTCCAGGCGCTGCTGCCGATCCGCGGCAAGATCCTCAACGTCCAGAAGGCGTCCATCAGCGACATGCTCCGCAACGCCGAGTGCGCGGCGATCATCCAGGTCATCGGTGCCGGCTCCGGCCGCTCCTTCGACCTGGAGGCGGCGCGCTACGGCAAGATCGTCCTGATGACCGATGCCGACGTCGACGGCGCCCACATCCGCACCCTGCTGCTGACGCTCTTCTACCGGTACATGCGCCCGCTCGTGGAGGAGGGCCGCGTCTACGCCGCGGTCCCGCCGCTGCATCGCGTCGAGGTCGTCGGCGGCCGCGGCAAGCCGAACGACTACCTCTACACGTACTCGGAGGACGAGCTGCGCGCGACGCTCAAGAAGCTGGACCGCGCGGGCAAGCGCTACAAGGACGACATCCAGCGCTACAAGGGCCTCGGTGAGATGGACGCCGACCAGCTCGCAGAGACCACCATGGACCCCCGCCACCGCACGCTGCGGCGGGTCCGGGCGCAGGATGCCGAGCGGGCCGAGCGGGCGTTCGAGCTGCTCATGGGTTCCGACGTTGCGCCGCGCAAGGACTTCATCATCGCGGGCGCCGACGCGCTGGACCGCGCTCGCATCGACGCCTGAGCCGGGTGCCGGGAGCGCTGGGACGCGCTCGGCTGGTGTCCGCGTACTGGGCAGAAAGTACTCGCATGTCGGGACGGGTTCTAAACTCGACTCATGACCTCGCGCTTCTCCCTCACTCGTGCCCTCGCCCTTCCTACCGCGGCTGTGTTGGCGGTCGGCCTGCTCGGCGGGTGCGCCGGCGGCGGCGACGCGTCTCCGCTCGACGACGTCCAGGCGGGCCAAGAGGCCCCGGCGAGCCCGGACGCCGACGAGTCGCCCGCGAGCTCCGCCACGGACGAGTCGCCGGCGTCCGGGCTGAGGGTCTCGGAGGACGGCCTCGAGGTCAGCTACGACGGGGTGGCCGGCATGACGGCCCTCGACCTCCTGCTGCAGCTCGACCCGACGGCGACCACCAGCGGCGAGGGGGAGAACGCGTTCGTCACGGCCATCGCGGGTCGCGCCGCCGATCCCGCCGAGAACGAGTTCTGGGGCTTCTACGTCAACGGCGAGATGGCCCCGGTGGGCGCGGGCTCGTACGTCATGGAGGATGGGGACGTGATCACCTGGAAGCTGGAGACCTTCTGATGGCGAGCTCGACGGCGGCCACGCCGGAAGAGCGCGAGGCGCCCCTGCGCGAGGCGCCCCTGCGCGAGGCGCCCCTGCGCGATCTGGCCCTGCGCGACCTGGCCCTGCGCTGGTGGCGGCCGGCCCTCGCCGTCGCCGCGCTCGCCCTGGCCGTCGTGTGGCGTCTCGTGCGTGCAGACCTCGGCGCGCCGCCGAACCTCGAGCTGCTCACGGCCTCGGCGTTCCTGGCCGCTGGCCTGCTCCGCCACCGAAGCGCCGCCCTCGTCCCGCTCGTGGCCGTCGCGGTCAGCGACGTGCTGATGGGCAACAGCGCGATCCTCCTGTTCACCTGGAGCGCCTGGGCCGTCATCGGACTGGGCTCCCTGCTCACGAGGCGCGTGCGCGTCGGCTGGCGGCGCTACGCCGCGGCGCTCGGCTTCGGGGCCGGAGGGACCATCGTCTTCTACCTCTGGACCAACTTCGGTGTGTGGTTGCAGTGGCGGGGCACCTTCTTCGGCGATGGCTGGGACGGGCTCGTCCAGAGCTACGTGGCGGGTCTGCCGTTCCTGCGCACCCAGCTGCTCGGCAACCTGGCGCTGGTCCCGGCGGCCGCCGCGGTCGTCGTCCTCGTCGAGCGTCTGGAGCGCACCCGGGTCACCGCTGCTCAGGTGGCACCCGCCCGCTGACCCCGCGGCTCCCGCGGCACCGGCGGCGCAGCCGCCACAGGACGCGCACACTGGTCGCATGAGCGGGCGTGTGCCGGACCAGCCGGTGCATCTCGCGCTGAGCCTCCAGCGCTGGGAGCACCTGACGTTCGTGCACTGGCGCTACCCGCCGGCCGCCCTGACGGCCCTGGTGCCGCCAGGGCTCCGGCTCCAGCTCCTCGACGGGTCGGCGTGGGTTGGCTTGACGCCGTTCGCGCTCGTCGACCTCCGGGTGCCGGTCCTGCCCCCGGTCCCCGGCTGGTCGACCTTCGCCGAGACGAACCTGCGCACCTACGTGACCGACGGTCGACGCGACGGCGTCCTCTTCCTGCGAGTCCACTGCGCCCGCCGCCTCGTGACGGCCGGGTTCCGGGCCGGCCTCGGCCTGCCGTATGCGTTCGTCCGGGGCGCGGTCCGGCCGGGGCGCGGCACCACGACGTACGAGGCGCCCGGGACGCGGGTCGTCACCGAGATCGGGGACCCGCTCGAGCCCGACCCCCTGGTGGCCTCCCTGACCGGACGCTGGTCGGCCTTCAGCCACCATCTGGGCGCGCTCCTCCGGGTCCCCGTGGAGCACGAGGCGTGGCCGCTGCACGATGCGCGTGTCTCCCGCGTCACCACCGACCTGTTCCGGAAGTCCGGCATACCGGACCCGCGCGGTGAACCGTTGGTGCACTGGTCGCCGCGGGTCGATGTGCGGATCGGCCCGCCACGGCTGCGTCCCACCTGGCCACGGGCGCGGCGGGACGGCTGGGGTCGCTAGCGACCCCGTCGTCCCGCCGGCACGGAACAGGCTCGTGGCCCGCTCGGCGCCCAGCCCCCGCCGGCGGCCGCGCGGCGCCAGCGCATGCGAGTCGTCGCACCACGCGCAAGCGTGGGGACAGGCAACCCGGCCGCAGGGAGGGGTGGAACGTGCGAGCGATGGTGTACCGCGGGCCGTACTCGATCCGCGTCGAGGAGAAGGACATCCCGCGGATCGAGCACCCGAACGACGCGATAGTCAAGGTGACGACGGCGGCCATCTGCGGGTCGGACCTGCACCTGTACCACGGCATGATGCCCGACACCCGAGTGGGGTCGACCTTCGGGCACGAGTTCGTGGGGATCGTCCACGAGGTCGGTCCATCGGTCGAGAACCTGACGGTGGGGGACCGCGTCATGGTCCCGTTCAACATCTACTGCGGCTCGTGCTTCTTCTGCGCGCGCGGCCTGTTCTCGAACTGCCACAACGTGAACCCGAACGCCACGGCGGTCGGCGGCATCTACGGCTACTCGCACACCACGGGCGGCTACGACGGCGCCCAGGCGGAGTTCGTGCGCGTGCCGTTCGCCGACGTCGGCCCGGCGATCGTCCCCGGCTGGCTGTCGGAGGAGGACGCGGTCCTGTGCACGGACGCGCTGGCGACCGGATACTTCGGCGCCCAGCTCGCCGACATCGAGGAGGGCGACGTAGTGGTCGTCTTCGGTGCCGGGCCGATCGGCCTCTACGCGGCACGGTCGGCGTGGTTCATGGGAGCCGGCCGGGTCATCGTCGTCGACAGCCTGGACGACCGGCTGGAGGCGGCGAGGACCTTCGCGTACGCGGAGACGTGCAACTACACCGAGCACCACGACGTCGTCGTGTGGCTCAAGCGGGCGACCGGCGGCCTGGGCGCGGACCGCGCCATCGACGCCGTCGGCGCCGAGGCCAACGGCAACACCCTCCAGCACTTCACGTCCGCGGTGCTCAAGCTCCAGGGCGGGTCGCCGGTGGCGCTCAACTGGGCGATCGACTCGGTCCGCAAGGGCGGCACCGTGTCGGTCATGGGTGCGTACGGGCCCATGTTCAGCGCCGTGAAGTTCGGGGACGCGATGAACAAGGGCCTGACCCTGCGCTCGAACCAGACGCCGGTGAAGCGTCAGTGGCCCCGGCTGTTCGAGCACATGCGCAACGGGTACCTCACGCCGAGCGAGATCGTCACGCACCGGATCCCGCTCGAGCACATCGAGGAGGGGTACCGCCTCTTCTCGTCCAAGCGGGGCGGCTGCATCAAGCCGCTCATCGTCGTGGACGACGCCGCGTAGCCGCGACGCCGTCGCCGACGACACCAGCAGCCGCGACACCAGCAGCCGCGACACCAGCAGCCGCGACACCAGCAGCCGCGACACCAGCAGCCGCGACACCAGCAGCCGCGACACCAGCAGCCGCGATGCCCGCGGTCGCGCCGCCGTCGCGGACACGTCAGGAACCGGAGGAAGCCGACGATGCCGTACACCGCCCACAAACCGCCGCTGCCCGAGTCGATCGAGGAGCTGAAGGCCCGGATCCCGGGCTGGGGCGCCGACCTCGACCACGCCGACCGTCCCGCGTTCCCGCGCGAGGTGAGTCTGCCGACGGGGGCGCGCTGGGAGCTCCCACCCCAGCAGGAGGAGCCCCAGTGGCGTGAGCGCTCGATCGAGCACGAGCGGCTCACCCCCGTCTTCGGCACCTCGGTGCCGCTCAAGGGCGCCTCGGGCGCGATCCGCCGCTTCGCGTACCGGCGCTTCAGCGAGGCCCGCGCCGCCCACTGGCTGCTGCTCATGATGGGCGACCGCGTCGACGTCGTCGAGCACCGTCTGGCCGGTCTGAGGGACCGCCGGGCTGCCCGAGGAAAGGCCCAGAGGAGGGGCGCGGAGCAGGACGGCGGGCAGAAGGAGGGCTGAGCCGCGGCCCGCGCAGATGCGGGTGCCCCGGCTTGCCAGCACCGTAGACAGAGCCGTTGGCGCGTCCAGAGTCGGCGCGCGCGGCCATCTCGAAGGGACACCAGATGTTCTTCCACAAGCAGGAGCTGCAGTTCGCCGCCAAGCCCGACAAGCCCGACGCGGTGTTCGCCCGCAAGCTCCAGGAGGTGCTCGGCGGCCAGTACGGCGAGATCACCGTGGCGATGCAGTACGGCTTCCAGTCCTGGAACGCCCACATTCCCGGCAAGTACCGCGACCTGCTCTACGGCATCGGCGCCGAGGAGTTCGGGCACGTCGAGATCCTCGCGACGATGATCGCCCAACTGCTCGAGGACGCCCCCCTCGGCATCGTCGACGGCGCCGTCCAGGACGACCCGACCGTCGCGGCCGTCGTGGGCGGGACAGACCCGCAGCACGCGATCGTGGCCGGCGCCGGTGCGCGCCCGGTCGACTCGAACGGCAACCCGTGGAACGCGGGGTACGTGACGGCGTCGGGCAACCTGCTCGCCGACTTCACGGCCAACGCGAACGCCGAGATGCAGGGCCGTCTCCAGGTCGCGCGGCTCTACCACATGACGGACGACCACGGCGTCAAGGACCTGCTCGCGTTCCTCCTGGCCCGCGACACGATGCACCAGAACCAGTGGATCGCCGCCGCGGCGGAGCTGCGCGAGGAGGGCGTCGAGGACATCCCGGTGCCGAGCACCTTCCCGCTGGGCAAGGAGCACCGCGAGGTCGCGTACCAGTACATCAACTTCTCGGACGGCCAGCACGCGTCCGAGGGCCGCTGGGCCTCGGGTCCGACGCCGGACGGCAAGGGCGAGTTCGAGTACGTGGCGGCCCCGCCGAAGGGCGTCCCGATGCCGGCGCCGACGACGCCGGACCCGCGCCTGCACGGCACCACGGGCGAGCCGAGCGTGCTCAGCAAGGCGAAGGGCGCCGCCAAGGACGCGCTCGGCAAGGAGTGACGCCGGTCGAGCGCCGGGTGGCGGCGGCCAGCAGGGCCCGGCGCCAGGCGTGATGGCGACGGGGTCGCGGCGCCGTCACACCGGCGGTGCCGCGACCCGTCTCGCCGCCCGGGGTCAGCCCAGGGACGGGATGACCACGAGCGCGCCCCAGGAGGCGAGCGGCCCCAGCAGCACCAGCGCCCCGCCCCAGTTCAGGAACTGCTTGTACGTGTGCTCGCGGCGCTCTTCCTCGGTGTACGCGACCATGAGGGCGCCGTTCGTGGAGAAGGGCGAGCAGTCCACTACGGATGCCGAGACCGCGAGCGCCGCGACCAGCCCGATCGCCCACACCTCGCCGGTGAGCAGGAACGGGACCGCCAGCGGGACCAGAGCTCCGAGGATGCCGGTGGTGGAGGCCAGCGCGGAGACCACGGCCGCGATGAGGCAGATGATGAGCGCGGCGAGCAGTGGGGCGCCGATGGAGGCGACCGAGTTGCCGAGCCAGTCGACGACTCCCATGTTCTGCAGCAGGTTGACGTAGGTCAGGACACCACAGACCAGCAGGGCGGTGGGCCAGCAGATGTTGTCGACGGCGCCCTTGGCGATGTCGGAGAAGATCGCGGCGAGGACGCACACGATCATCAGGGCGACGAAGCCGATGTCGTGGTCGAGCACGAACGCCTCGACGCCGAGGACGACGATGCCGATCAGGGACCAGACGAGCTTGGCGTCGACGACGGGCCGCTCGAGGGAGATGTGCTCGGCGGCGCCGCCCCGGTCTGCGCGGAGCAGCTGGCGGCCGCCGAACGCGAAGTAGGCGGTGGCGACGGTCAGCAGGATGAAGCCGAACGCGGCGCCGAACAGCGTCATCGGGCTCGACGGCAGGTCGTTGGCGCGGGTGACGTCGTTGACGATCATGCCGTAGACGCCCATGGGCGAGAAGGAGCCCGCCGACGCACCCTGGATCACGGCCATCCCCATGAGCACCGGGTGGATCCGATGTCGTTTGGCGAGCCCGAGCGCGATCGGGCCGACGATCGCCGCAGCGGCCGGCGTGAGCGCCCCGACCGAGGTGATCAGGGCCGTGACCAGGAACATCACCCACGGGATCAGCGAGATGCGCCCGCGGACCAGCCTGACCGCCACATAGACGATCGCGCTGATCGCCCCCGCCCGTTCCGCGAACGCGAAGAGGTACGTCACCCCGACGAGCGTGACGAAGAGCCCCACGGGGAAGCCGCCGAGCACGGTGTCGACGGACACGTCGAAGACGAAGGTGCCGACGATCCACGACGCCGCGAGCGCCGCGGCACCGAGGTGGACATTGCGGATCGTGGCGAGGACGAACAGGGCGGCCAGGACGAGGACCGAGATGACTTCCGGGGTCACGGGCGATCCCTCCTCCGGCCGGCGCTCTGCAGGGCCTCGGCGCAGCGCGCGACGGCCTCCCGCCTGAGAGACCCGGCGAGGCGTCGGCCGGCCTCCGCGGTGCAGTCGTGCTGGGAGGCGACGACGATGGCGGTGCTCATGTCCCCAGGCTCGGCGCGGAGCGGGGGCGTCGTCGCGCGCAGTGGCTGGGGGAGCGCCGCCCGTTGACGTCGGTGCGCGGCCCGGCGTCGCGGCGCCGTGCACCGTGCGGCAGGATTCCCGGCCGCCCGACAGGCGACGCGTACAGTTTCCGACCAATGCATACCCATGCAATGCCCGCCCAGGACGCGACGGAGACCCCGCCATGACCGCAGCCCCCGCCCAGACCGACCTCGAGCCGGCCCTCGACCCCGACCGGCACAACACGGTGACGCCGCGCAACGTCACCACGTTCGCCGTGGTCTCGGCCCTCGGCCTCGCGCTCTTCCTCCTGCCGATCCCCACGGGCGACGGCGCGTTCACCATCCCGCTCGGGCTCGCCATCGGCTGGCTCGAGAGCTCGGTGTTCGCCGCGGCGCCCTTCGACGTCGCCCAGTGGCTCCTCGTCGCGATCATCTCGGTCTCGGCGCTCGGTTCCCTCGTCGTCGCCGTCTCGCGCCGCACGCCGCGCAACCACTACCTGGCGCGGGCGTTCACCACGCAGCCGCTCTACCTCGCCAGCCGTCTCTTCGCCGCTGCCGCGATCTGGATGATCGTCACCGGCTGGGGCCCCGAGCTTCTCGTGTCCGACGTCACCGGTGGCGTCATGCTCGGCATCACCGGCCACCTCGTCGCCGTCTTCGTCTTCCTCGGCTTTGCCATCCCGCTTCTCACCGACTTCGGCGTCATGGAGTTCATCGGGGCGCTGGTGTTCAGGGTGGTGCGCAGGCTCTTCACGCTGCCCGGCCGGGCGTCGGTCGACCTCGTCGCGAGCTGGTTCGGCTCCTCCCTCGCCGCCGTGCTGCTGACACGCGACCAGCACGAGAAGAACCACTACACTGGCCGCGAGGCGGCCGTGATCTGTACCAACTTCGCCTTCGTCTCGATCCCGTTCTCGCTCTTCGTCGCCAGTGCCATCGGCATCGAGGGCCACTTCGTGCCCTGGTACCTGCTCATCTGCGCCGTCGCGCTCGTGCTCGCCGTCGTCACCCCGCGCATGTGGCCGCTGAAGTCCGTGCCGGACACCTACCTCGACTCCACCGCGCCGGAAGCCGTCCGCGGTGCCACCGAGGAGGTCGTCCCCGCCGGTCACAACGCAGCGACCTGGGGGCTGCGCCTTGCCACCGCCCGCGCCGCCTCCACCAGGCCCCGCGACGTCGTCCGCTCCGGCCTGCGCGCCTACGTCGACATCTACCTGGACCTGATCCCGCTCATCCTCGGCTGGGGTGTGCTGGCGCTCGCGGTCTTCGAGTTCACGCCCGTCTTCCAGTGGATCTCCACGCCGATGGGCTGGTACCTGAGCCTGTTCGGGGTCGAGGGCGCGATGACCTACGCTCCCGCCACCCTGATCGGCTTCCTCGACATGTTCCTCCCGGCGGTCCTCCTCGGCGGCGCCGAGACCGCCCTGACGACCCAGCTCATGCTCGGCGCGCTGTCGATCGTGCAGATCATCTACCTGACGGAGACCGGCATCTCGATCCTGAAGTCGCGGATCCCGATCAGCCTCGGCAAGCTCTTCGCGGTCTTCATGATCCGTACGCTCATCGCCATCCCGCTGCTGGCGCTCGGCGTGCACCTGGTCTTCTGACCTGCGACTCCGGGAAACACGCAGCCATTCGCCGCCGCGGCCCGTGGCTGAACGCGTCGACAGCGCCTATGGCCGCGGGCGCTCGGCGACCATGGAGGGTGCTTTAGCGCCTGACCGTATCTCGGCAGAACACCGCCCGGCGGCCAGGTTCGACGAACGCATCTCGGCAGAACATCGCCCGGCGTTCACCCTCACGCACACCCGTACCGGCGCGCCCGCACGGCTGCGCCCTTTCGTGAGAGGCCTCCGCGTGTCCACCTCGACGCACGAGAAGCAGCCTGCCTCCCCGCAGGCTCCCCGCAAGACCTTCGACCTGGAGCGGTTCTTCCGGCTGAGGGAGAACGGCACCACGGTGCGCACGGAGCTGATGGCGGGTCTGACGACGTTCTTCGCCACCGCGTTCACCATCCTGTCCATCCCGGGCATGATCGGCGGCGACGACCCGGAGCTGACCGCCGCGGTCTTCATCGGTGCCACGATCGCCTCGGTCTTTGGCACGCTGTGGAAGTCGCTCTACGCGCGCATCCCGTTCGTGCAGGCCCCGGGCATGGGTCTCGGTGCCTTCTTCGTGGGCACCGTCATGCCGGGCCTGGCCGTGCTCGCCGGCAACCCTGACATGCCGCGCTCCGAGGCCTACCGGATGGGTCTCGCTCTTGTCTTCATCGCGGGTGCGCTGTTCCTGCTCACCTCGTTCTTCGGGATCCGCGAGCGGATCATCAAGGGCATCCCGAAGAACATCAAGATCGCGCTCGGCTCGGGTATCGGTCTCTTCATCACCCTGCTGGGCCTGCGCCAGGCCGGCATCACCCGGCCGGCGGGCGGCACCTTCGTGACGCTGGTGAATTTCTCCGACTTCGCCCCGGACGCGAACGGCGTCATCTGGGCCCGCGGCGCCCTGATCGCCCTCTTCGGGCTGCTCGTCATGGGCATCCTCGCGGCCCGCAAGATCAAGGGTGCGGTCCTCATCGGCATCATCGTCGCCGCGATCGCCGCGTACGTGACCGGGCACGCCAGCGTGCCGGAGTACTTCTCCTTCGACCTCGGCAGCCAGTTCTCCGCCTTCTGGAACCTGTCGTTCTTCCGCCTCGACTTCGTGGGCTTGTTCGCCGGCACCGGCGATGGCGGCAACGTCTTCGGCGTCCTGCTCGGCATGATCCTGGTCTTCGCGCTGGTCAACATGCTTGACGCCCTCGGCACGATCTTCGGTATCTCGAACGCCGCGGGCCTCGTGGACGACAAGGGTGTGGTCAAGGGCCTCACGGCCGACGCCGTCGGCACCGCCTTCTCGGGTCTCGCCGGCACCTCCCCGACGACCACCGTCGTCTCCTCGGCCTCGGGCATCGCCGAGGGTGGCCGCACCGGCCTGACCTCGCTGACCACCGCCGGTCTCTTCGTGCTGGCACTGTTCTTCGCGCCGTTCGTCGCGCTGATCCCGGTCGTCGCCACCGCCCCGGCCCTGATCTACGTCGGCTGCCTGATGATGTCGAACATCAAGAACGTCGACTTCACGGATGTCACGGAGGCGATCCCCGCGTTCCTCGCGATCGCGATCATGCCGCTGACCTTCTCGATCGCGAACGGCATCGCCTTCGCCCTGATCTCGTACATCGTGCTCAAGCTGGCCGCCGGCAAGTGGCGCGAGATCTCGTGGGTGTCGGTGATCTTCGCCGCGCTGTTCGTGCTGCAGTTCGTGCTCGGCTGAGCCGACTCGCTCTCGTGCCCGGGGCCGGGCCCGCGCTACGGCGTGGGCCCGGCCCCGCGCGTTTGCGGACGCGGTTGTCACCTCCGGCGCTCGGATCGTGTGAGGTAGGGGTATGGCAGGAGCGCGGGGCACGAGGGCGACGACGCGGCGGCCGGCCGCGAGGAAGCCGACTGCCACGACGCGGCGGACCTCGGCGAGCAAGGCGACGCCGGGCAAGGCGGCGGCGAGCAGGCCGGCGGCGGGCAGGCGCCCCGCGGCGAAGCAGCCGGCGACACGGCGCAGGCCGGCCGCTGGGCGCACAGCCGGGCCCGGCTGGTGGCAGCGCGTCGCGACCGCCTGCGCGCTCCTCGCCGCCCTGGGCGCGCTGGCCGGGGTGGTCGTCGCGACCTGGGACAGCAACCGCGTCGAGGACCGGACCGTCGTGCTCGACGTGCGCAGCCCCGAGGAGTTCGCCGCTGGGCACCTGGAGGGCGCGGTCAACCTCGATGCCGAGGCCTCCGACCTCGCCGAGCGCGTCGCGGTGTGGGACGCGGCGAACAGCTTCATCGTCTACTGCCGCACCGGACACCGTGCCCGGGTCGTCGTCGACCTCCTCACTTCGCTCGGGTTCACCGACGTCGTCAACGCCGGAAGCCTGCACACGGCGGCCTGGACGACCCGCCTGGACATCGTGCGCTGAGGGTGTTCGGCACCCGCCGGCAGCTGTGACCCACCAGGGTGACCGGCGTCATGCGTGCTACCAGGCGAGCAGAAGTCACCGTGCCGTGGGGCCGATCCGGGGTCTGTACGGTGATCGGTGTATCTCCTGACCAGGAGGAACACTGTTGAGCACGCAGGTTGAGACGGCCGCGGGGGCGGCCGGGCAGGAGCAGGACACGATGACGACGACGCCGTTG
>Ga0075011_10000963_pt1 | contig 15415 bp, 13 predicted proteins | sample TARM_MetaG_T_14_FD_72354 | JGI IMG/M metagenome (GOLD analysis project Ga0075011, IMG submission 72354) | Freshwater microbial communities from Pennsylvania, USA, analyzing microbe dynamics in response to fracking - TARM_MetaG_T_14 | ecosystem: Environmental > Aquatic > Freshwater > River... | reverse complement strand
AGTGCCTCTCTGCTGGGTCTAGATGCGTGCGTCGCAACACACATCTTCCCAGGTCAGCAGGGGCACTTCGGCTATCCGGACCCAGAACGAGCCCGGCATCGCGGTGGATCAGGGCTCAGCGTGAGGATGGTCATATGAGCGGCCTTATCCACAACGAGGCGCTCGATCAGACGACGATCGATCGTGCCGCCTCGCACGACCTGTATACGTACGACGCGCTGGTGCGTGACCAGTGCTCGACCCCGATTCCGCCTTCCCCCGGAACCTTCGAGCACCTGCTCGACGTCGAGTTCGTCGACTGACGCCCTACGCTGACGGCGTGCCGCACGATCCTCCACCGCCGCTCGTGTGGTCGACGCCGCTGCGCACCCGCTTCCGTGGCCTCGACCGTCGTGACGGCGTGCTCCTGCGCGGCGAGGCCGGCTGGGGAGAGCTGAGCCCCTTCTGGGACTACGACGACGCCGAGTCCGCTACCTGGCTGCGCGCCGCACGCGAGGCCACCGAGCTGGGCTGGCCCGAACCCGTGCGCAGCAGCGTCCCCGTCAACGTCACCGTCCCCGCCGTCGGGCCCGAGCAGGCACGCGGGATCGTGCTCGCCTCGGGCGGCTGCACCACCGCGAAGGTCAAGGTCGCGCAACGGGTCGCGGCGGTGCCGGCCGGCGCCGCAGCCGCAGGCCGATCCGTGCTGGAGCCCCTCGACGCCGAGGTGGAGCGGGTGGCCGCCGTGCGGTCCGCCCTCGACGATCTCCACGGCCCGGGCGCCGGTCGTATTCGCGTCGACGCCAACGGCGCCTGGTCGGTGAGCGAGGCCGTGACACGGCTGCGGACGATCGACCTGGCGGCGGGCGGCCTCGAGTACGCCGAGCAGCCGTGCGCGACCGTCGAGGAGCTCGCCGAGCTGCGGCGCGCGCTGCTGCGCGCGGGCGTCGACGTCCCGGTCGCCGCGGACGAGTCGATCCGGCGTGCCGCCGACCCCCTGCGGGTCGTCGAGCTGGACGCCGCCGACGTCATCGTCCTCAAGGTGCAGCCGCTCGGTGGTGTGCGGGCCTGCCTCGCGCTCGCCGAGCGGGTCGGCCTGCCGGTGGTCGTCTCCTCGGCCCTCGAGTCCTCGGTCGGGCTCGCCGCCGGGGTCGCGCTCGCCGCCGTCCTCCCCGAGCTGCCCTACGCCTGCGGCCTCGCCACCTCCCAGCTCCTGGTCCACGACGTCGTCGCCGCCCCGCTGCTGCCGGTCGACGGCGTGCTGCCCGTGCTGGCGGCGGACGACCCGCGCCTCGCGCCCGACCAGGCGTCGCCCGCGCTCTCCACCCCGGAGGTGGGATCGGCGGGCGCCGCCTGGCTCGCGCGCGCCGACCGCCTGGCGGCGATCCTGGATGCGAGGTGATCTAGTGGCGCCCATGGCGAACTCGAGGGCCCCCGACACAGCCCTGCCGCCGGCGCTCGCGGCCGCGCAGGTGCTGGTGGCCGAGCTGTGCGCCCACGGCGTGCGCGACGTGGTGCTGGCGCCGGGCTCGCGCTCGGCCCCGCTGGCCTACGTGCTCGCGGCTGCGGCCGCCGACGGCGCCCTGCGGCTGCACGTGCGCGTTGACGAGCGCTCCGCCGCCTTCCTGGCACTGGGGTTGTCCAAGGGGTCGGCGCCCGCGGTGTCCGGCAGCGGGTCCGGCGACGACGCCGGTCCCGCGCTGCGGCCGGTCGCCGTCGTCACGACGTCGGGGACCGCCGTCGCGAACCTCCACCCCGCCGTGCTCGAGGCCCACCACACCGGCGTCCCGCTGGTCCTGCTCACGGCCGACCGGCCCCACGAGCTGCGCGGCACGGGCGCGTCTCAGACCACCGACCAGGTCGGCATCTTCGGCGGCGCGGTGCGGCACGCCGTGGACGTCCCCGCCCCCGACGGCCGCGTGGCCGAGGCCCGCGACCTGCGAGCGGTGGCCGGCCGGGCGCTCGCCGCGGCTCTCGGGCTGCGCGACCGCAACCCCGGACCGGTCCACCTCAACCTCGCCTTCCGCGAGCCGCTGCACCCCGCACCCGACGGGGCCGCCCTGTGGCCCGCGCACGGCGTGCCGGGCGGCGGCATACCGGATGCTTCGGGGTCCGGCCGGCTGCCCGACGAGGCGTGGACGTCCCAGCGGACGGTGGTCGTTCCCCCTGGTCCGGGACCGGGCGCCGACCCCGTCGTCGTGGGGGATCCCGCTCGTACGCTCGTCGTGGCCGGCGACGGCGCGGGGCCGGGCGCCCGCCGGCTCGCCGAGGCGCAGGGGTGGCCGCTGCTCGCCGAGCCGTCCTCCGGAGCGTGCGGCGGGCCGAACGCGGTCCAGGGCTATCGGGCGGTGCTCGGTGTCGAGGAGCTGGTCGGCGAGGTCGAGCAGGTCGTGGTGCTCGGACGGCCGACGCTCTCCCGGCCGGTGCAGCGGCTCCTCGCGCGCCCTGGCGTCGCCGTCACCGTGGTGGCCCCGGGTGGTGCTCCGTGGCCGGACGCCGCGCGCACCGCGGCCGCCGTCGTCGGCCGGCTCGCCGACCGCTGGTACGCGCCCCGGGCGGAGCCGGGGAGCCCGACCTTCCTGGCGCGGTGGCAGGCCGCGTCGGCTGCCGCTGCGGCGGTGCTCTCCCGCCAGACCGAGCTCGGGGGCGAGCCGACCCCGCTCGCCGTCGCGCGTGCCGTCGCCGGCGCGACCGGGCCGGGCGACGTGCTCGTCGTGGGCTCCTCGAACCCGGTGCGCGACCTCGACCTCGTGCTGGGCCTCGATGCGGCACCGGACGCCGTCGTGCCCGCTGCCCCGCCCGCCGTCGTGGCCAACCGCGGCCTGGCCGGGATCGACGGGGTCGTCTCGACGGCGCTCGGGATCGCGTCGGCCCGGACCGGCGGCGCCCTCACCCGCGCGCTGCTGGGCGACCTGACCTTCCTGCACGACGTCGGGGGCCTCCTGCGGGGTCCCTCCGAGCCCGCGTGCGACCTGCAGCTCGTGGTGGTGAACGACGACGGCGGATCGATCTTCGCGACCCTCGAGCACGGTGACGTGGCCGCCGCATCGGAGGCCGGGGCGGCCGCGTTCGAGCGCGTCTTCGCGACCCCGCACGGCGCCGACCTCTCCGCCCTGTGCATCGGCTACGGCGTCGTGCACAGGCGGGTGAACGACCTCGCCGACCTCGGCGCGGTGCTCGCCGAACCGGCCGGTGGGGTCGAGGTCGTCGAGGTGCGAGTCTCGCGGGCGGGACGTCTCGTGGAGTCCCGGGCGTTGCACCGAGAGATCGCCGACGCAGTACATAGGGCGTCCCTCGGAGCCGTCCGCGAGGCGACCCGCGGGCAGAATGACCGTCTAGTTCAGAGAACTCACAGGCGCGACCCAGAGCCGCGTCAGCGTGGTGGTGTTCTCTCGGGTCAGGAGATCGAGGAGGCCACACCATGAGCACCGAGAACCAGGACCAGCTGCCCGCCGCCCCCCAGGGATCGCAAGACGCGAACCCTGCGGCCGAGCGGGCGCCCCTGACCGCAGCTGCTGCCGACGTCGCGCCCGCCGCCGACGTCGCGCCTGCTGCCGACGCAGCACCCAGCGCCGACGTCGCACCCGCGGCGGCCGCCAACGCCGCGCCCGCGGGGGACGCCGCGCCTGCCGCCGACGCGCGCACGCCGGACCTGCACCCGCAGGCCCAGCAGACGCAGGAACTGCACCCGCAGCAGCACCACACGGCTCCGTACCCGCAGCCCCATGGCGCCCCGCCGCGGCCGCAGCCGCAGCCGCAGCCGCAGTACGGCCAGTACGCTCCCGGTCACCCGGACCCGCAGCCGGCGTACCCGCCGCACCCCCCGCAGACGCCGTACGGCCACCGGGCGCCGCCTCGACCCGCGCCGTACCCACAGCAGTACGCCCCCGGCTACCGCCCGGCCCACCAGCAGCCGGCCCACCAGCAGCCGGTACAGAACCTCGGGAACCCGTACCAGGTCGGGGGCGGTCAGGGCCCCACGCCGAGCGGCGGCCGGGGCGGCCCTGGCGGCCCGGTCGATCCCATGGAGTCCACCGAGAACGCCCAGCCCGCCGGGCGCAAGCAGCGTCCCTGGGTTCCGGTGACCACGGCGGCCGCCCTCGCAGCCCTGCTCGCGAGCGGCGGTACGGCCGGTCTGCTCCTGGCCATCGACGACGACGCCCCTCCGGCGTCGATCTCGGAGATCGGGAACCCGGGCCGCGTGGACTCGGCGCCGGTCGCGGAGTCGACGATCACCAACCCGGACTGGCAGACCGTCACGGCGGCCGTCTCGCAGTCGGTCGTGTGGATCCAGGTCACGACGGCGCGGGGCGGCGGAGAGGGGTCGGGCCTGATCCTCGACGAGCAGGGCCACATCCTGACCAACAACCACGTGGTCGCGGGCGCGCAGGACGACATCGTGACCGTGACCCTGGCGGACGGCCGCCTGTTCCGGGCGGACATCGTGGGCCTCGACCCCACGACCGACCTCGCGGTCGTCAAGATCCAGGAGCCGCCGAGCGGCCTGCACCCCGTGGCACTGGGCAACTCTGACGAGGTGAGCGTGGGCGACCCGGTGCTCGCCGTCGGCAACCCGCTCGGGCTCGCCAACACGGCGACCACCGGCATCGTCTCCGCGCTCGACCGGCCCGTCAGCGCCACGGACAGCCAGCAGCAGAGCCGCGTGGTGACGAACGCGATCCAGATCGACGCCGCGATCAACCCGGGCAACTCGGGCGGCCCGCTGTTCGACGTCCAGGGCCGTGTCATCGGCATCACGTCGTCGATCGCGACGCTGTCGGGTGGCGTGCTGGGCAGCCAGGCCGGCTCGATCGGCCTGGGCTTCGCCATCCCGGTGAACCTGGCGAAGAACATCAGCGACCAGCTGATCGAGAAGGGCGTCGCGGAGCACGCCTTCCTCGGGGTGACTCTGGAGAACGCCACCGCGACCGCCGACGGCGTCTCGCGCCGCGGCGCCCGGGTCAGCGTCGTCAACCCGGGCTCGCCTGCCGCCGGTGCCGGGGTCCGGACCGGCGACGTCATCGTCGCCATCGGCGACCAGCCGGTCAGCAGCGCCGAGTCGCTCACGGCGTTCGTTCGCGAGCGCCGCGCCGGCGACCAGGTCACGCTGACGCTGGTCCGCGACGGCACGGCGATGAAGGTCGAGGTGACCCTCGCGGTCCGCGAGGAGACTGCGCAGCAGGGCCCGCAGAACCCGGAGCCGGCCCCGGAGGAGAGGGGCCTGGTGCCGGGCGAGGGCCAGGGCCAGGGCCGGGACGGCGGCTCGCTCTGGGACCGAATCTTCCCCGACAACTGACGCTGGACGCGACAGCCGACGCTGGACGCGGCACTGACGCTGGACGCGAGCGCCCGCGGAGGATTCCTCCGCGGGCGCTCGCTCGTGAGGCGGGCGCCTTCCGGCGCCAGCCGAGGCCTCGACGGCGCGCCTGGCCTTTCCGGGCGAGCCGGTCGCGAGCCGTAGGCTCACAGCGATCGAATCGATTTGATCGATCGTCTGAGCACCAGCACCAAGGGCCGCCGTGCAGAACCTCACCGTCGGATCTCCGACCCGCCTGATCCTGACCTTCGCCACCCCGATCCTCCTCGGTGCCGTCTTCCAGCAGATCTACGGCTTCATCGACGCCGCCGTGGTGGGTCAGTTCCTCGGCGTCGACGGGCTGGCCGCGATCGGCGCCCCCGCCGCGCTGATCTTCCTCCTCACCGGCCTCTCGTGGGGCGGCAGCGCGGGCCTCGCCATCCCCGTCGCACGGGCCTACGGCGCGGGCGACATGGCCGGCGTACGCCGGTTCGCGGCCGCCGGGGCATACGCCTCGGTGGGGATCGCGGCGGTCATCACGGTGGTCGGCGTGCTCTTCTCGCGGGACATCCTCGTGATGATGAACACCCCGGCCGAGATCCTGGACCAGTCGGTCACGTTCGTCATCGTCCTGCTCGGCGGCTCGGCCGCCACCGTCCTGCTGAACTTCCTCGTGGCGACCGTCCGCGCGCTGGGCGACTCCCGCACCCCGCTGTACTTCCTGCTCGGCTCCTCCGTCCTGAACGCCGTGCTCGTGGTCGTGCTCGTCGGCCTGGTCGGCATGGACGTCAGCGGCGCGGCCGCGGCCACGATCCTCGCTCACCTCGTGACGGCGCTCCTGATGCTCCTCGTGATCCGGCGCCGGATGCCGTCCCTGCACCTGCGTCGCGCCGACTGGATCGCCGGGCGCTCGAGCATGCGCGAGCCGCTGCGCACGGGCATCCCGATGGGGCTGCAGCTCTCGGCCGTGGCCGTCGGCCAGATCGTGCTCCAGGTCGCGGTGAACGGCCTCGGCGCCACCACCGTCGCGGCCTTCACCGCCGCCCTTCGCGTCGACAACTTCGTCGTCGTGCCGCTGATGTCCTTCGGTGTCGCGACCGTCACCTACGTCGCCCAGAACCGCGGGGCGCACGAGTGGCACCGCATCCGGGTCGGCGTGCTGCGCACGATGCTCATCTCCTCGGGCGCCGCCGTCGTCGTCGGGCTGGCGCTCATGATGGCGGCGCGCCCGGTGGTCACCTGGTTCGTGGGCGGGTACGAGGTCGAGGTGCTCGCCATGGCGCGCACGTACTTCCTGGTCAACGGCGGGCTCTACGCGCTCCTCGCGGCGACGTTCGTGCTGCGCAACGCCGTCCAGGGCATGGGGGTCTCCCTGGCTCCGACCATCTCGGGGGTCACGGAGACGATCGCCCGAGCCTTCGCCGCGCTGGTGCTGGTCGCGCCCCTGGGCTTCGTCGGCGTCGCGCTCGCGGCGCCGATCGGCTGGCTCGGCGCGCTGGTTCCCGTGGTGGTCTCCTGGTTCGTCCAGCGTCGCAGGCTGCTCCGCCTCGAGCGCGAGGCGCTCGCAGCCCTGGCGACGGTTCCCGGGGTCGCCGTTCCGGAGGTCGCGGACGCCCTGGCCCTGGCGCTGGAGGGCCCGGTCCGCGAGCCGGCGCTGGTCTGACGCGCCGGCAGTCGTGCCGGGTCGGCCACGCCCCCCAGGCCGAGTGTCCAGGGTGGCGAGAACCACGCGGAAAACGGCTGGACGGCCTCTTGTCGGCGCTTAAGATGGAGCACTGTCGAAACGATTTGACCCGGGCCCGCCACGTGGCCCGCCGACTCCAGACAGGCCACCTTGCACAACCTCACCACCGGGCCCCCGACCCGCCTGATCCTCGCGTTCACGGTGCCGCTGCTCATCGGCAACCTCTTCCAGCAGCTCTACACCTTTACCGACGCCGCGGTGGTCGGCCGACTGCTCGGCCTCGACGCCCTCGCGGCGGTCGGCGCCTCGGGCGGCCTGCTGTTCCTCCTCGTGGGCTTCTCCTGGGGTGCGAGCGCCGGTCTCGCGATCCCGGTGTCGCGGGCCTTCGGCGCCGGCGACCTGGACGGCGTCCGCCGGTACACCGCCGCGGGCGCCTACGCCTCGGCCGGCATCGCGGCCGTCATCACGCTCGTCGGTGTCGTGTTCTCGCGAGACCTGCTGATGCTCCTCAACACCCCGCCCGAGATCCTCGACGACTCCACGGCCTTCCTCGTCGTCTCCTTCGCCGGCGCCGGCGTGACAGTGGCGTTCAACTTCCTGTCCGCGACGATCCGCGCCCTCGGGGACAGCCGGACCCCCTTGTACTTCCTCGTCGCGGCGTCGGTGCTCAACGCGGTGCTCTCCTTCGTGCTGGTCGGCGTCGTGCACTGGGGTGTCGCCGGCGCGGCCGCGGCGACGGTCCTGGCCCAGCTCGCCTCGGTCGTCGCGTGCCTCGTCCTGATCGCCCGCCGGATGCCGGCGCTGCACCTGCGCCGGGAGGACTGGGCGGCCGGACGCCACCACCTGGCGGAGGCGCTGCGCACCGGCCTGCCGATGGGTTTCCAGATGTCCGTCATCGCCGTCGGCGCCCTCGTGCTCCAGTTCGCCGTCAACGGTCTCGGCTCGCTGTCCGTCGGAGCGTTCACCGCGGCCATGCGCGTCGACGCGATCGCCGTCGCCCCGCTCAACTCGTTCGGCATCGCGATGGTGACCTTCGTCGCGCAGAACCGCGGCGCACGGCAGTGGCGGCGGATCCGGGTGGCGACGTTCCGCACGGCGATGCTCGCGGGCGCCGTCGCCGTAGTGCTCGGCCTGCTGCTCGTCGTGTTCTCCCAGCAGATCGTGGGCCTGGTCATCGGCGACCCCGACCCCCGCGTGCTCGACATGGCCCGCACCTACTTCCTGGTCAACGGCGGCCTCTACGCGGCGCTCTCCACGCTCTTCGTGCTCCGCGCCGTCGTCCAGGGCATGGGCATGTCCACGGTCCCGACGATCGCCGGGGCGCTCGAGCTGGTCGCCCGTGCCCTCGCCGGGCTGGTGCTGGTCCGCCAGCTCGGGTTCGCCGGTGCCGCCTGGGCGGCACCGCTGGCCTGGTTCGCGGCCCTGCTCCCGGTCGGTCTGGCCTGGGCGCGCCAGCGCCGCGTCCTGATGGACCTCGAGCGCGGCGAGGACGCGCAGCCCGCGGAGCAGGCGGTGGCCGAGCTGCCCGTCAGCGCGCCGCCGGTCCTCGAACTGGCCACCCAGCCCGTGCCGGAGGTCGCTTCCCACGCCGTGCCGGCCGCCGAGCGCCTCGTCCCCGGGGTGCCCGTCAAGGTCTGACCGCTGCGCCGGGCTCAGGCCCGCCATGCCCGCGCCGGGCTCACGCCCTCAATGCCCGCGCCGGGCTCACGCCCTCAATGCCCGCGCCGGGCTCACGCCCGCCATGCCCACGTCGGGCTCACGCCCTCAGTGCCCAGCGCATCGGGACCAGCTTGGCCTCCGACTCCGCCAGCTCCGCCTGCGGGTCCGATGCCGCGACGACGCCGCAGCCCGCGAAGAGCCGGACCCGGTGCGGGTCGGTGTCGTCGATGCGGGCCGAGCGCAGCGCGATGCCCCACTCGCCGTCGCCGTCGGCGCCGGTCCAGCCCACGGGGCCGGCGTAGCGGCCGCGGTCCATGCCCTCGATCTGGCGGATCAGGTCGCGGGCCGCCTCCGTCGGGGTGCCGCACACGGCAGCGGAGGGGTGCAGGGCAGCGGCCAGGGCGAGCGACGACGGCGCCGCGGACTCGCGGTCGAGGACGCCGGTGACGTCGCTGGCCAGATGCATCACGTTCGGCAGGTGCAGCACGAAGGGCTGCTCCGGGACGTTCATCGACGTGCAGAAGGGTGCGAGCGCGCTCGCCACGGAGACGGCCGCGTGCTCGTGCTCCTCGAGGTCCTTGGACGAGCGGGCGAGGTGGGCAGCGCGGAGCAGCGCGTCGTCGTCGGTCATGCCCGGCTCGCGCCGGATGGTGCCGGCGAGGACGCGCGAGGCGACCAGGCCCTTCTCGGAGCGGACGAGCAGCTCCGGGGTCGCGCCCACCAGGCCGCCCACCGAAAACGTCCATGTCGCCTCGTAGGCGGTGACCAGGCGGCGCAGCAGCCAGCGCGGGTCGACCGGCGCCGAGGTCGTCGCCACGACGTCGCGGGCCAGCACCACCTTGTCCAACGCGCCGTCCTGGATCCGGGAGACCGCGTCGGCCACGACGGCGGTCCAGTCCTGGGGGACCACGGCCCCGGGCTGCTCGGTCACGGCCCCGGGCGCCTCGACCGTCGTGCGCGACGACGGCGCGAGCAGCCCCGCCGTGGGGGCGGCGGCGAGGCCGGGGGAGATGGTGGTGATCCACGCCTGGCCGCCGCGCCGGCCGACGACGACTCGCGGCACGACCAGCAGGCCGCCCTCCGGAGAGCCGGCGTCGAAGGCGAAGGAGCCGAAGGCGACGGGGCCGGTCCCCGGGAGCCGGACGTCGTCGCGGACCACGGCGCGCTCGAGCAGGGCCTGCCAGGCGGCCTCGGCCTCGGCGAAGCGGCTCGCGCCCGTCGCGGTGATCCGCATCGCCTCGCCCCAGGCGACGATGCCGGCGCCGCGGCGGACCCAGGCGAGCGGCCGGGTGTCCGGCAGCAGGTCCACCAGGGTGGTGAGCCCGTCGTCGGGCAGGTCTAGCGGGGCGGTGCGCACGACGAGCGGCTGGCCCGCGGGTACCGCGGTGCCGCCGTCGGCTCGGGAGGCGGACGGCCCGGCCGGCTGGGGGAGCGCTCGTGCGGACATCGCCGACCAGCGTAAACCCGTGCGCGGGCTGCCTCGGTCCGAGGCGCCGCAGTGCCGCACGGTGCCCGGCACCCGGTTGCCGGGGCCTGGCCGGGGCGTGGCCAAGGACCACGAGCAGCGTGAGGATCACCGGAACCGAGAACGCCGGGGTGTGCCCTGGGGAGGGACGGGAAGCCGGCCGCGTGCCGGAGCGCGGGTCGGCTCGTGAAAACATGGGCTGCATGTCGCGTGCCAGCCTGGAGAAGGACCCCCGCGAGGTCGCCTCGATGTTCGACGGGATCGCCGAGCGCTACGACCTCGTCAACGACCTGATCTCGCTCGGGCAGGACCGCCGCTGGCGACGCCTGGTGCGCGACGCCGTCGCCGCGCTCCCGGGCGATCGCATCCTCGACCTCGCCGCCGGCACCGGCACGTCGTCGGAGCCCTTCGAGCTCGACGGCGCCGTCGTGGTCCCGTCGGACATCTCGCTCGGCATGCTGACGGTCGGCAAGCGCCGCCGGCCCGACCTGTCCTTCGTGGCGGGCGACGCGACGGCGCTGCCCTTTGCGGACGGCTCGTTCGACGCGGTGACCATCAGCTTCGGCCTGCGCAACGTCGTCGACACGGGCGCCGCGCTGCGCGAGATGCTGCGGGTGGTGCGCCCGGGCGGACGCGTCGTCGTCTGCGAGTTCTCGACGCCGACCTGGCACCCGTTCCGGGTCGTCTACCAGAACTACCTGATGCGCGCCCTGCCCGTGGTGGCCGGCGCCGTCACGCGGGACAAGGGCTCCTACGAGTACCTGGCCGAGTCCATCCGGTCGTGGCCCGACCAGCACGCGCTGGCCCGCCTGATGCTCGACGCCGGCTGGGGCGCCGTGGCGTACCGGAACGTCAGCGGCGGCATCGTCGCGCTGCACCGGGCCACCCGTCCCGCCTGACACCCGCGCCCCGTCTGACGCCCGGCGATCACCGCGCGTCACGCCCGATCTGCCAGGGACCCACAGCGCCACGCCGCCCGGCGCCCGCGCGCCACGGCGCCTTACGATCCGAGTGCCAGGAGGCGTGGGTCGTGGTCTCGTCCCAGGTCACAGGCGTGGATGGTTAGCGCTACCCACGCAAGCCCGGATGTGGCTACTGTGGTCCAGGGTTGTGACTCGGTTCACAAGTCCGCTGCGTTTCGCATGGCTAGGCGCGGCCTGCCCGGGGCTTCCGGGTGGGGCGCCCGCGGGGCCGAGGGAGGTGGAGCAGTGCGCGCAGGTGTCACGCAGGACGCCGGCGTGATCGTCGTGGGCGCCGGCCCGGCCGGTTCCTCGACCGCGCACTGGTGCGCGTCCGCGGGCCTCGACGTGCTGCTGCTGGAGAAGGCTGCCTTCCCCCGGGACAAGGTCTGCGGCGACGGCCTGACGCCGCGGGCGGTCGCGGAACTGGTCCGCATGGGGGGTCGACCTGGATCCGGCGGAGGGCTGGATCCGCAACGAGGGGCTGCGCGTCTACGCGGGAGGCCGCTCGTGGGAGCTGCCCTGGCCCGAGGTCTCGGCGTTCCCCGGGTACGGCATGGCCCGCTCGCGCATGACCCTCGACCACCGGCTCGCCCAGCACGCCCAGCGCAGCGGCGCCAAGCTGCTCGAGCGCACCAAGGTCACCGGGCCCGTCCAGGACGAGCGCTCCGGCCGCGTCATCGGGGTCCGCGCCCGGACGGACGACGGCAGGGACGTCGAGTACCGCGCTCCCGTGGTGGTCGCGGCCGACGGCGTCAGCTCGCGGTTCGCGACGGCGCTCGGCATCACCCGGCGGGACGACCGGCCGCTCGGCACCGCCTACCGCACCTACTTCCGCACCGAGACGGACTCCGGGCCCACCGCCCGGCATGCGGACGCGTGGATGGAGTCCCACCTCGAGCTGTGGTCGGGGCAGCCGGGGAAGTCCGCGCTCCTGCCGGGCTACGGCTGGATCTTCGCGCTCGGCGACGGCACGGTGAACGTCGGCCTCGGCTCGGTGAGCTCGACGCCGGCGCGGCAGTCCGCTCGCGGACACGACTACCGGGCCCTGCTCCAGCAGTGGGCGGCCCACCTCCCGCCGGAGTGAGGCCTCACGCCCGACAACCGGCTCGGCCCGATCCGCGGTGCCGCGCTCCCCATGGGCTTCAACCGCGGCCCTCTGTACCGCGACGGGACGATCCTCGTCGGCGACGCCGCCGGCATGGTCAGCCCGTTCAACGGGGAGGGCATCGCGTACGCCCTCCAGGCCGGAAGGGTCGCGGCCGACGCGATCGCCCAGGCCCACAGCCGCACCACCGACACGGCCCGGGAGGCGGTGCTCGGCTCCTACGCCGGGCGCATGCGGGCCGACCTCGGCGGCTACTACACGCTGGGCCGGGCGTTCGTCCGGCTCATCGAGCACCCCGCGATCATGCGGTTCGGGACCCGGTACGCACTACCGGTCCCGGCGGTCATGAGCCTCGTGGTGAAACTGCTGTCGGACTGCTACGAGCCGCGCGGAGGGGACTGGGTCGACCGGCTCATCTCCACGCTGACCCGGGTGGTACCGGCCGCTTAGGCCCAGCGATGGGCACGCAAGAACCTGCATTTCTCGACGAGGTGAATGTGTAGGAGGAGGACGCGATGGGGCACAACCCGTACGTCCCGGTGCTGGTGCTGATGGCAGTCGCTGCCGTGCTGGCCCTCGGGGGCGTGGCGGCGTCCGCGGTCATCGGCCCGAAGCGGTACAACCGCGCCAAGCTCGAGGCCTACGAGTGCGGCATCATGCCGACCCCGCACGCGGTGGGCGGAGGCCGGCTGCCGATCAAGTACTACCTCGTGGCGATGACGTTCATCGTCTTCGACATCGAGGTGGTCTTCCTCTACCCGTGGGCCGTGAGCTTCGCCTGGCTGGCCGGTTTCGGCCTCGTCGCCATCCTCGTCTTCCTCGCCCTGATCACCGTGCCGTTCGTGTACGAGTGGCGGCGCGGCGGCTTCGACTGGGTCTGACCGAGGGGACTGGAGAGCGATGGGGATCGAAGAGGCTCCGTCAGGCTTCCTGCTGACGACGATCGAGGACATCGCGGGCTACCTGCGCAAGGCGTCGCTGTGGCCGGTGACGTTCGGCCTGGCGTGCTGCGCCATCGAGATGATGGCCGCGGGCGCGTCCCGGTTCGACCTGTCGCGCTTCGGCATGGAGGTCTTCCGGGCCTCGCCGCGCCAGGCCGACCTGATGATCGTCGCGGGGCGGGTCAGCCAGAAGATGGCGCCGGTCGTCCGGCAGGTCTACGACCAGATGAGCGAGCCCAAGTGGGTGCTCTCGATGGGCGTGTGCGCCTCCTCGGGCGGCATGTTCAACAACTACGCGATCGTCCAGGGCGTCGACCACATCGTGCCGGTGGACATCTACCTGCCCGGCTGCCCGCCGCGGCCCGAGATGCTCATCAACGCGATCCTCGCGCTGCACCAGCAGATCGCTGACGCCCCGCTGGGCGGGAACCGGCGCGAGGCCGCCCAGGCCGCCGAGCAGGCCGCTCTCGAGGCCACGCCGACCTTCCAGATGAAGGGGCTCCTGCAATGAGCGACGAGACGACGCCGACGACGCCGGCGACGCCGGGCACGCCGGCGACTCCCCTGCAGGGCGGCATTGTCGCGACGGGGACCAGCTCCGAGGGCTTCGTCGGATCCCGGCCGCAGGGCGAGTACATCGGTGTCCGCAAGGGCATGTTCGGCGTCGGCGACACCGGCGACACCACCGGCTACGGCGGCACCATCACCCCCGTCCGCTTCCCCGGCGCGAGCGAGCGCCCCTACGGCGGCTGGTTCGACGAGGCAGTCGACATCCTCCTCGAGGTCCTGGCCGAGCGCGGCGTGGCCGGTGACCAGGCGGTCGAGCGCGTCGTCGTCGAGCACGCCGGGAACGACGCCGAGCTCACGCTCTGGATCGCCCGCGAGCACCTGCCCGTCGTCGCGCAGATCCTCCGGGACGACCAGGACCTGCGCTTCGAGCTCAGCCTCGGCGTGAGCGGCGTGCACTACCCGCACGACGTCGGACGCGAGCTGCACGCCGTGTACCACCTGACGTCGGTGACGCACGGCCGTCGGCTGCGCCTCGAGGTCGTCTGCCCCGACACCGACCCCCACATCCCGTCGACCACGGGCATCTACCCGACGAACGACTGGCACGAGCGGGAGACCTTCGACTTCTTCGGCATCGTCTTCGACGGCCACCCCGGGCTCGCCCGCATCGAGATGCCCGACGACTGGCCGGGCCACCCCCAGCGCAAGGACTACCCCCTCCGCGGCATCCCCGTGGAGTATCGGGGCGCCACGGTCCCGCCGCCCGACACGCGCCGGAGCTACTCATGACCACCGGGACGTTCCACTCCACCCGCGCCGCCGACGAGGGCCTCGCGCCCGGCGCCACCTTCTACGAGGCGTCCGGCGGCGACTGGGACGAGATCGCCCGCGAGGTCGTGGGCGAGGAGCGCATCGTCGTCAACATGGGCCCGCAGCACCCGTCCACGCACGGCGTGCTCCGCCTGATGCTCGAGATCGACGGCGAGACGGTGACCGAGGCGCGTGCCGGCGTCGGCTACCTGCACACCGGCATCGAGAAGAACATGGAGTACCGCACCTGGACGCAGGGCCCCACGTTCTGCACCCGGATGGACTACCTCGCACCGTTCTTCCAGGAGGCGGGCTACTGCCTCGCCACCGAGACGCTGCTCGGCATCACGGACGACGTCCCCGAGCGCGCCTCGGTGATCCGGGTGCTGCTCATGGAGCTCAACCGCGTCGCCTCGCACCTCGTGTGCCTGGGCACCGGCGGCAACGAGATGGGCGCGACGACGATCATGACCATCGCGTTCACGGCCCGCGAGGAGATCCTGCGGGTCTTCGAGGCGATCACCGGCCTGCGCATGAACCACGCGTACATCCGCCCCGGCGGCGTCGCGCAGGACCTGCCCGAGGACCTCGGCGAGCTGGTGGCCCACGCCGTCAAGGAGGTCCGCAAGTACCTCGGCCAGCTCAGCGACCTCATGCTGGCCAACCCGATCGTCAAGGCACGCCTGAGCGGCACCGGCTACCTCGAGCTCGCGGGCTGCCTGGCCCTCGGGATCACGGGCCCGGTGCTGCGGTCGGCCGGGCTGCCGTACGACGTCCGCAAGGCGTTCCCGTACTGCGGCTACGAGACCTACGACTTCGACGTGCCCGTGTCGAGCAACGCGGACTGCTACGACCGCGTGGTGCTGCGGGTCGAGGAGTGCTACCGGGGCTTCCCCCCGAGTAGTGGACACGCGAGAGACTGGGCCTGGTTTGGTCCGGAGGAAGCGAGTTCACCGTCATGGTGCGGAAGTTCTACCCGGAGGCGTTCAAGGCTGATGCCGTCG
>Ga0075011_10000962_pt1 | contig 15426 bp, 10 predicted proteins | sample TARM_MetaG_T_14_FD_72354 | JGI IMG/M metagenome (GOLD analysis project Ga0075011, IMG submission 72354) | Freshwater microbial communities from Pennsylvania, USA, analyzing microbe dynamics in response to fracking - TARM_MetaG_T_14 | ecosystem: Environmental > Aquatic > Freshwater > River... | reverse complement strand
GCTAATAGTTCATCTAACGTCATATGACTACCACCGAGATGTATAGAAAGAGCGATTGAACTCATCTGTCTGAAACTCAGCAAGCCAGAGGCAGAACACGTCACCGAAGTGAAATAGATAGTCTGTATAGCTCATAAGTTCATCGTGTTTTCGACGCCTTAAAGGCACTAAAAGGCCTTGCTCGGCCATTGATGCGATTTGTTCTGTATCACAATTCAAAATAGTTGCCGCGTCAAAAGTATTCAGTTTCAAATTTGCAATTAATCCATTGTATTTCCATAGATGATTTTCTAAGTAGCAGAACAATTCTCTCAGGGGTAGATTGTACTTAAGGTTTCGACCTGGGAGGTTAATGGAACTAAAGAGTAATTCGCCGATTAAGTCTTTTAATCGCCATTGGTTAGGGGCAAGTACGGAATACTCTTGGTTATGATTAAGTGTTTGTTCAATTAAATTATGGAAGGATTCTGGCCACTGTTGCCAAAAAGTGGAGAAACTGCCGGTGTCTAATGTTGCAGTGTTTTGAATTTTCTTCCACCAATGAATTAATCCCCAACGGTAACTAGCCGGAATTTCCGGAAGCCACTCAATGGTGAGCCCAGCCAGCCACTGCGCAATTTCTACTGATGTACTTTCAGGTTCACCTCCCTGGTGAGTTAGTATTAAACCGCATGAAGGACAAATGATTTTCAAACCGTTTATACGGTAATCATAAGGCTCACCGCACTCACACTGGTAGGTCAGTGGTTTCTCATGGATATGACAACAATTGTAACCTTCAAAGTGCCATAGGTAATTGGCATAGCCCTGTTCATTCAAACAGCTCGTGCAGCAGGGAACGTGTTTTGTCCGGATTAACGATTTCGGAAATATTTCATTAGCCCGAATTAGCGATGTTGTTGATGGTGAATATTTAAGTGGTGAACGGGTGATTGCAAGACCGAGTAACTCTGGTGTTTCTGTAAACGTTAGTTGGCTAATGTAGTGAAGAGCATGACTTCTGGTAGCGGAACTTCGTTGTGATGAATATGGATGTATTAGTCGAATATCAGTGGGAAAAGAGGCAAAGCGAGGGGAATCAATATCACAAAGGTAAGATTTCAGAGAGATTAGAAATCGGCCAGTGCTTTCATAACCGTTTCTATTCGCTACTCGGATAAGATAGCTTTCAAGGCTTTCGTCTGAATGTGGTTTGGGACGTTGTAGTAGCATATGCTCGAACTCTTACCAAGATGTGATTACTTTACGACCAAACGAATAGGTTTGTGGAATTAAATTGAATATTTTTGCCTGATCTCACAATCAGTTATTTACACGTTAGATTGAATATTGGCTATGCAAAGTGTAGAGTAAAAAATATTACATAACCAAAAAATATTTTCCGAAGCGAACGAAATGGCAACATTGCTCACTTGGCTAGGTAAGACCGACCTCGATAATATGAAGCTGGACAAGCACGCTTCAATTTCTACTATTGCGATAAAAGGCCAGAAAGTTGACCAGATAGTGATATTGGCAAATAACTGGGAAGAGGATTGGTTCGATTACGAAGACTGGTTAAAAAAGCAGTTAGCTATAGCGAATCGTCCCAATCAAAATATTTCTATCCAGCGTGCTAGAATCGTAAGCCCTATTGATTACACATCTATCGCAAGATTTATACAAAAGCAGTTATCTACGTTAGCTGAAAATACTGATCAGCTATATATCAACCTGACATCAGGAACTCCGGCCATGTCGGTGATTTCAGTGTTGTTAGGTAAGGGGATAGCCAACTGCCAGTTAGTGCAGTCTTCGCCTGATGGGAAAGTTGAACTCGTCGATATACCCGTTAACTTTGCTAGTGAGTATCAGAAAGCATCAACCAGCGCTGTTCAGTCTCTTGCATCGAATGCTCCTCGCTTTGGTTCAGCTTTTGAATCGATTACGGCGCAATCGAGCATCATGCAATCTCTGTTAACTAAAGCTCACAGACTCGCGCTATCAGATCTTCCCGCTCTTATCCTTGGCGAAAGTGGTGTTGGTAAAGAGGTTATGGCTACGGCGATTCATAATGCCAGTCAACGTGCTAATAAGTCATTTAAAGCTGTTAACTGCGGTGCGTTACCTGAGAATCTGGTTGATTCGATTTTATTCGGTCATGTGAAGGGGGCATTCACTGGAGCTGATAAAAATTATGCAGGCTTATTTGAACAAGCTGATGGTGGAACTCTATTCCTTGATGAGGTTGGTGAACTGCCTCTTAATGTCCAGGTGAAGTTACTACGGGCGTTGCAACAAAAAGAGATTACTCGGGTAGGAGATACTGCAAGTAAAAGTATCGATGTACGAATTATTGCCGCTACTCACCAAGATCTCTTCTCTATGATTTCAGACGGGTCATTTCGTGAGGACTTATTCTATCGCCTAGCTGTTGGGGTTATAGAAGTTCCTGCATTGCGAAAGCGACCTGAAGACATTCCAGAATTGATTAGTACTTTGATGATGGAAATCAATCGTCAGGCAAGTACGCACCCGCTCTTTGAAAGTAAAGAAATTTCCGAAGACGCAATAAATTTTGCGGTTTCTTACACTTGGCCCGGTAACATCCGCGAACTTTGGAACACTCTCAATCGGGCTGTATTGTGGTCCGAAAGTGAAATGATCTCTATTGAAGATTTGCAGTCTTCTGTACTGAGTGCAGGTAAAGACGCTATTAGAGAGACGGGCTTCACTATGCCCGGAGATTTGCAACAATATATTGATTCAATTAAAAAAGATGCTGTGATAGAAGCTCTGGAAAGTTGTAGTGGAAACAAATCTAAAGCTGCCAAAATGCTTGGCTTAAACAATCACCAAACCTTGAATAATTGGATGAAAAACTTGGGTCTTGAAGATTAGTTTCAGGATATACGCACAGATGGTGCGAGTATTGCTAGCTAATAGACCGATAAGGAAATAACAAGAGTGAAAACGTCAGTGAATTTTGAACATTTACGCAATCAGTGGCCTGAACTAGCCGATTTAGGTGCATTCGCAGAAAACTATGCTGTTAGTGATCCCCAAAGTTCGATGGTCAAGTTACGTTGTTATATTGAAAAAATAGTTGGTTATCTCTATAGCGAGCTTCATTTGCCCGTAGAACCTAATGCCAGTGTCCACGATAAACTGACCAATCATTCATTTATCCAAATTGTGGATCGACTCATTCTCGATAAATTTCATCTTATCCGTCGTCAAGGCAATAAAGCTGCTCATGAAGGTTATGTCGATCAGCACGATGCGATTTGGTTAGTCAAAGAAGCCTATTACATCGGTGTTTGGCTTTATATCGCTTATGGTAATGGCCATCAAGATGATTTGCCTGATTATCAATCTCCTGAAAACGCGCCTAGAAGTGGTGAAGAGAAGGCAGAATACAAGCGTAAAAACAAGCAACTGCAAATCAAGTTGGCACAAAACAGTGCGCAACTTGAACAAGCGATTAAAGAGCTGGAAGAAGTTCGTGAAGCGCAATTGGAAGCTCAAAGAGAAGCGGCACGCTTAAAACTTGAAATTGACCAAGCGAAAGCCAACCAGTTGATTGAGAAAACCATTCAACTTAAATCGACCTTTGAATTCAACGAGGCAGAAACACGTAAACGCCTGATTGATGCAGAATTGCGTAGTGAAGGATGGGATGTCTCTGATGACGATTCAAGCACAGAGCAAGTAAAGAAAGAGTTCGAAGTTGAGGGCATTTCTTCGCCTTCGGGCAAAGGCTTCTGTGATTACGTTCTGTTTGATGATAACGATCTACCCATAGCGGTGATTGAAGCGAAACGCACACGTCGTGATCATAAAGAAGGTCGAGATCAAGCGAAAGAGTATGCTGACGCCTTAGAGAAGCGTTATGGTCAGCGACCCGTTATTTTTTATACCAATGGCTACGATATTACTCTCTGGGACGATGCTCAAGGTTATACACCTCGCCAAGTGTTTGGTTATTACTCGAAAGACAGCCTGCAATATCTGATTCAGCAACGAACACTTCGTAAAAGCCTGCTTGAGACACCGATTGATATCAATGTAGCTGGACGCGATTATCAGATCGAAAGTATCACTCGCGTGTGTGAGCGTTTTGTTGATAAGCATCGTAAAGCGTTGATCGTTCAAGCGACAGGAACAGGGAAGACCCGAGTAGCGATTGCGTTAGCAAAACGTTTGCTGGCTGCTGGTTGGGCCAAACGCGTACTGTTTCTGTGTGACCGTAAAGAGTTACGTAAACAAGCAGCGAATGCGTTTAATGAACACACGAAAGAGCCTTTGTTTGTAAAAGGGCGAAGTAAGCAAGACAAGATGAGTTCAGCTCGTATTGTGATCGCGACTTACCCGGGCATGATGCAGACCTATCAAGAATTTGATGTTGGACATTTTGATTTAATTATTGCCGACGAATCACATCGCTCGATTTACAACAAATACGGTGAACTGTTTAAGTATTTTGATGCTTTGCAAGTTGGTTTAACTGCAACGCCAGTAGAAATGATCTCACGTTCTACCAGTCAACTCTTTGGCTGTTCGTACAAAATGCCGACCGCTAATTATCCGTTAGAACTGGCGATTGAGCAGGGGCATTTAGTGCCATTCAAAGTCGTGGCGCACACTGCCAAGTTTTTACGCGATGGTATACACAGTGCAGACCTTACTGATGAGCAGGTTGCTGAATTGGAAGAACAAGGTATCGATGCTAACGAATTGGAATTCGATGCTAAGTTAATCGATAAGGCGATTTTCAACAAAGACACTAACCGTCAGATCTTACGCAACCTAATGGAAAACGGCTTGCGTGATGTGGATGGACAATTACCGGGCAAATCAATCATTTTCGCGCGCAATATCGATCATGCGAATTTGTTAGCTGAACTGTTTTATGAGCTCTATCCACAATATGGCGGGCAGTTTTGTCGAGTGATCCATTCCAAAAACGAACGTGCTGAAGAACTTATTGACCAGTTCAAAAGCGCCGAAGGCGACAATGACGAAATAACCATTGCGGTGTCGGTGGATATGCTCGATACCGGTATCGATGTGCCTCAATGTGTCAATTTGGTGTTTGCCAAACCAATCAAGTCTAAAGTGAAATTCTGGCAAATGGTCGGACGCGGAACTCGCTTATGTGAAAACTTATATGGCGCAGGTCAGCATAAAAAACATTTCTTGATTTTCGATCATTGGGATAATTTCAACTATTTCAAAATGAACCCTGAAGAGGAAGAACAGCGTCCTGGTAAATCACTCGCCCAGCAATTATTTGAAGCGAAAGTGCGTTTAGCGACCGAAGCTTTGAAAAAGGCAAATATGGATCTGTTCGCTCAGACAGTCCCATTGATTAAAGCCGATATCGAAGATTTAAACGATGACGTGATTGCGGTGCGAGAACAGTGGAAATTGAAAGCAGAGCTGAGCGATGAGCGATGCTTGAATGCTATGGCGCCAGTAACAAGGGAAAAGCTGCTTAACCAAATGGCACCACTGATGCAGTGGCGTAATACCCAAGGCTTAAGTGAAGCTCTTCGCTTTGATTTGCAGATGATTAACGCTCAAATCGTTAAACTACTGCAACCTGATTTGATAGATAAAGAAGTGTTACCACTGATGCAAAAAGTAACTTCTTTATCAATGCACTTAAACGAAGTGCGTCAACACGCTACGACGATTGCTCAAGTACAGGAACGAGACTTTTGGCAAAATGCCGAATTCACCGAGATGGAGAAGGTGCGACAAACTCTGCGCTCGGTGATTCATCTACGTGATAAGGGCGTTGCGCCACAACCGCCTTCACCGCCAGTGATCGATATTAAAGAGGATGCAGCTGAGTATCGTACTGATGAAGTAAAAACCGACATTCGCACTGTGGATTATGAAATTTTCCGCCAAGAGGTAGAGAGAACCCTAACGCCACTGTTTGATACCGATGCGGTATTGAAAAAGATTCGCGCCGGTGAAGCTGTTACTGAGGATGAATTGGCACAGCTTAGTGCCTTAGTGCATACGCAAAATCCTCATGTTGATTTGGCGATATTGTCTGAGTTTTATCCTGATACCAGTGCGCCGCTTGACCATATTCTTCGCACCATCATTGGTATGAACCGACAAGAAATTGAAAAGCAGTTCACGCTATTTTTGCAGCAACTTCATACCCAACTGAGCAGTCGCCAGCAGCGTTTTATCATTATGCTCAAAGACCATTTGTGCCGTTATGGCACCATTTCGGTTGAACAGTTATACGACGCGCCGTTTAACCAACTCGATGATGCAGGCTTAGACGGTGTGTTTCCGATTGCCGCGCAAGCGGACGTTATTGCCCAATTTGTCTCCCATTACAGCGTCCCCTTGGGCAAAAAGCAGGCATCCGTTACGGCTAATAACGCTTAATCATAGTGTGATGCCAAGAGTGGCATTACACTAGCCCCAATATTAAATCTCAGTAATACACGCTGAGAAAACAGAATGAGAAAATCATGATCAACGGTCAACTAAAAAGCAAAATCGACAAACTTTGGGAAGAGTTCTGGACGGGTGGTATAACTAACCCGCTAACAGTAATTGAGCAGATTACCTATTTGATGTACGCCCGTATGCTGGATATGAACGAGCGTAACGATGAAAAACGGAGCGCGCGTACTGGGAAGCCATTTTCTCGTCGTTTCCCCGAAAATAAGCAACATATCCGTTGGGAGCAATTTCGTCACAAAAGTGCTGAAGAACTGTATCCGTTAGTCAAAGATGAATTATTCCCATTCTTTGCAGAGCTAGCGGGTGAGGGCACACTATTTGCGGAGTTTATGCAGGGCGCGCAACTGATGATTCAAAAGCAGTCACTATTAGCACGTGCTGTGGATTTAGTTAATGATCTGCCGCTAGAGAACAAAGATGTTAAAGGTGATTTGTACGAATATCTGCTTTCCAAATTGACAACAGCAGGGATCAACGGTCAATTCCGTACGCCGCGCCATATCATTCGCGCTATGGTGGAAATGCTGGACATTGAAGAGACCCACCGCATTTGTGATCCAGCCTGTGGTACGGGCGGCTTTTTGGCAGTGGCGTATGAATATCTGCTGGAAAAATATTCTTCACCAGAAGGGATTGAGAAGGAACCGCTGTTTGATAAAGACGGCAAGCCGATGGTCGATAGCAACGGTCAGGCGATGTTTAACACCATATACACTGGTGATTTACTTAACCCTGAAAACCGTCGTCATATCGACTATCGCATGTTCAACGGCTTTGATTTTGATTCAACTATGCTCCGAGTAGCAGCGATGAACTTAGTGATGCACGGGGTAAAAGAGCCAGGTATTCATTATCAGGATACATTGAGCCAAAGTTTTGCTGAGCGTAGCCCACAAGATGCCAAAAACGGTTTTGACATCATCCTAGCCAACCCACCGTTTAAAGGCAGTTTAGACGAAGAAGATGTTGACCCTGCGATTCTGAAAGTAGTGAAAACCAAGAAAACAGAACTGCTGTTTGTTGCTTTGATTCAACGCATGCTCAAAGTCGGCGGACGCAGCGCGACTATCGTACCTGATGGGGTATTATTTGGTAGCTCTAAAGCGCACCAAACGTTGCGTAAGCATCTTGTAGAAGATAACCAATTAGAAGCGGTGATCTCACTGCCAAGCGGCGTGTTTAAGCCTTACGCAGGTGTGTCTACCGCAATTCTGATTTTCACCAAAGGTGGCAGTACCGATAAAGTTTGGTTCTACGATGTACAGGCAGATGGACTTTCTCTAGATGATAAACGTACGCCAATTAAAGATAACGATCTGCCAGATCTTGTTAATCAATATAAAGCCTACCAAGCTGCGGTAATGGCAGGTGAATCTACACAGCAATGGGCAGATAAAACGAAAAAAGCTTTCTTAGTCGATAAAGAAGCGATTCAAACCAACAAATACGATCTTTCAATCAACCGCTATAAAGAAGTTGTGTACGAGCAAGAAAATTACGAAGAACCAAAGGTTATTTTGAGTAAGCTTAAAGCACTGGAAAATGAGATTCTGGCTGACTTAAACGAGTTGGAGTCGATGCTATGAGTTGGCCAATGGTAAAACTTAAAGAAGTCACCAAGCTAATTGACTATGGGCTTACCGCATCAGCGAGTAAAGACTGTCATGGTCCCCGTTTTTTGAGAATTACAGATTTAGAAGAGAATGGTGTTGATTGGAAAAATGTCCCACGATGCATTTGTGATGATAAGAAAAAATCAAAAAACCTATTAGTGAAAGGGGATATTGTTTTTGCTAGAACAGGTGCAACTACAGGCAAGAGTTATTTAATTGGTGAACTTGAAGAAGACACTGTTTTTGCATCTTATCTTATTCGTGTTCGCCCAAATTCTGATGTGTTTTCACCATATCTTGCCTACTTTTTTAAATCCCCTAATTATTGGTATCAAATTGGAGGAATGGCGTCAGGAGCTACGCTGCCAGGAGTCAACGCATCAAAACTCGCGGAGCTAGAATTCCCACTCCCCCCTATAGCCGAACAAAAACGCATCGCTGCCATTTTGGATAGAGCAGATGCCATTCGCCAAAAGCGTAAGCAAGCCATAGAACTTGCCGATGAGTTTTTACGTAGCGTGTTTTTGGATATGTTTGGTGATCCGGTAACCAATCCGAAGGGGTTTCCGATAAAAGTGCTATCTGAACTTTATGTTGACCCAAAGAACGGAACTAAATGCGGGCCATTTGGAAGCGCTCTAAAGAAAGAAGAATTTGTCGATGGAGGCATTCCCGTTTGGAATATGGATAATATTTCTCTATCAGGTAACTTCAAAGACGAACCTAAACTTTGGGTTACAAAAGAAAAGTTTAAAGAAATAGATGCATATAGTGTTACGGATGGAGATGTTATAATTTCACGTGCTGGTACGGTAGGTAAAATGGGGGTGGTGAGAACAAAATACTTGAACTCGCTTATTAGCACCAACCTAATACGAGTCCGTTTTTCTGAAGATCTATTACCGGAGTATTTTGTTGCACTCATGACTTATTGCAAAGGTCGAGTCGGAAGATTGAAAACAGGGCCTGATGGTTCATTCACGCATATGAATACCGGAATTCTAGACAAGCTAGAGTTCCCATATCCCCCTATAGAGCTTCAGGAAAAGTTCCTCAAATTACTAGCTGATACTGAAAGGTATTTGGATAAAGTCTCACCTAATCAATTTAGCGAGTTATTTGATTCTTTATCCCAAAAAGCTTTTTCAGGACAAATATAAATTTAAGAGGCATCTTTGGATGCCTCTTTTTCTGCTTGCTATATCTGTTTCAAACAAACCGTCATCAGAAGAAACTATTAAGTATCCATACATGGAATATTCAGCATGAAAAAAATAACTAAACAAACACTGCGTATCTCAAACTTACCTAAATTATTCGAAGATAACTGGTTTGAAAAAACATGGGATAAAGTAAGACCAGAACTAGAAATATATCGAACCAAACGCCCTATGGTGAATTTTGAAAATGAGAATAGTCAACATACTTATATCCAAAAGGCATTGGATGACGGTGAATATATCTATGCTGCTTATATCATTAATGATGCGTCAGATATTTTTAATCAATCACCAATGGCTTATGCCATGCAGTTTGATGACCCAAGCTTGTTGTTTGCTCTTTTTTTGTTTCGCAATAATGTAAACGGGCAATACTACAAAGATATTGATAGTGACGAGTGGTATAGCTTGTTAAGAATTGCCTATGAGAATAACTCGGAAGTGCTATTTAATATGATTTTGTTGCATCCATTATTGAATCTAAATACCTGTGAATGGACAGAAAATGAAGACAGTGAAATATCTGTGTTTCTTGGTCAGGGATATCAGTATGACTATTTCTACCCAGCGTTTGTTCTATTGGAACCCAAATATTCACAAATACTCCCTTATCTGAATATCGATTTTGACTATGAGTATGATGGTGAACAGACACTGTTCTTATTGGCGTCAGAGAAACAAGACTTTGCGCGAATGACAGCGTTGTACAAACTGGGCGTGAATATTCTGCCAGAGTCGTATGATTGGGGATGCCCTCTTAGCAAAGCTATCGCAGAGTACAAAAGAAAAGGCGAGTCAAAGCTGTTGGACTGGTATGCGGATATCTATCGACCGTTATTAGACAAAGAGCCTGATGTTGGTGGTGGGCTACTTCAGTTAATGGAACCTGACATTAGTGAAGACCTACGTGAAAAATTCGGTCTGTGGGCGTGGCCACTTATTCAACCCGAGCAAGAATTTGATGAGATTAAAATCGCTCAGCATCTTTATCGAGTATTCACTCCCAACATAGAGCCTGTGCTCGATAGCGTTTCTCGATCTAATGCTAGTTTAATAGCGGATTTGGAAAAGTACTCGGATTCAGGTAACGATGAGGCTTACCCGAATGGCAATTCTCAATTTGTTCGACAAAAAGCACTACAGCCAGTTTCAATCTACAGTGATTTTGAACGCATCTATAAAATCGCGTTTAATCCGGATATTGAAGACATAAAAATAGCTGTTGTTGGTCGTTCAGTCGAAGTGTATCTGAATACGAAGCATGGGGATGAAGAGCGCTTTCTGATTCCTGAAAAAGAATCAATGTATATCCTGGGATATGAGTCAAACAAAGATTTTCAATATGTTGATCTGGCCAATATCACCGAATATCAACTAATGCATTTGCTGCTCAATAGTCAGCTTGATGACATTTTGGAATTACACCATTACATCAAGGACAACTATGCTATTTCGATATTCTGTTACGAAAGTCGTGACGAATATAAATATTGCAGAGGGGTATGTGGAGGGAAGCTATCCGAAGAGCGAAAACGGCAAGAAGATAACATAGAGTTGGTACTAGATGTTTTGCTGCCGTGAACCAAGCTAATCGAAATTATTTATGCGTTAATTTTGATATGGCTTTACGTGTTGCATATAGTTTAGTGGCATAATATTTCTAAACTAATGTACCACGGATGTAGCAATGAAAATCACCTCACTGACTATTGGTGGCTTTAAAGGGATTAAAAATAAAGCCACTATTCCTCTTGCACCCATCACTCTGTTTTTTGGTGCTAATAGCACCGGCAAGAGTACAGTACTTCATGCTTTGTTGTACCTTTATGAAGTAATAGCTAAACGTAACTTTGATGCTCAATATAGCTCAATAACAGGCGAAGCACTTTACTTCGGTGGTTTTTATAACCTTGTTCATGGTAAGACTCTAGAAGGCGTCATCACTCTGGGTGCAACACTTGATTTCAGAGATGGTGCTACAGATATTTGGGATGATTATCTATCGGATTCTGAGCATTGGTTTCTGATAAAATCTCTCGGTTTTACACCTGATTCTGAAGCTGATGTATTTAGTTTCGAACTGGATATCAGTTGGGATCACATCAAGAAAAAAGTTTTCATAAGCCGCTATGAGTGTTCAAGCCGAGGCATTAATTATTTCAAAATGCAGGCTCAATTAGGTAAACCAGATTGCCAAATAGAACACTATGAACCATTACCACATTGGGATGTTGATGCATCCTTTGAAGTAGAAGCCTTATTTAACTCAGGTGAATGGGAGAATGTTTCGGTATCCTCACCGGATGCGTTACCTGATATTTATCGACGTTTGGATCTATCTGAGCCTCCTTTTGAATGGTCAGATGTAAATGCTGATGACCCTTTAGCTGCTCAATTGTTTGCTGAAGCGGCTCTATCTCAAGCGGCATTATCTCCTTTAAAGCTATTGGTTAGAAAACTCGAAGACTTAATTCATATAGGCCCCATACGTATAGTCCCATCACGCTCTACGGTATTGAACAAAAAAACAAGTTCTCAACGTTGGTATGATGGCACTGCTGGGTGGGAGACGTTTGCAACTGCTAAAGCTCCGTTACTTGACGCGGTGAATCAAAAATTCAATTCGTCAGAATTTCTAAACTCTGGTTATCAATTCCAACCCGTAATTTATGGTGAGCAATCGCAAACAGAACAAAGAGTTCAGTTGATTGATACCAGTTCTGAGATCCAGCTAACACCTCAAAGTGTTGGTATTGGCATTTCGCAAGTGTTTCCCTTTGTAGTTTCAACCTGCATAGACAAAGAACTTTTGGTATCTTGTGAGCAACCAGAACTGCATATCCATCCCAAATGGCAACTGTCTCTAGCCGATATGATGCTAGAAGCTGTTCACAAAAATCCAGAACGAATGTTTTTTATTGAAAGTCATAGTGAACATATTCTGTTACGTCTATTAAAGCGTCGTCGTCAGACCGCTGATAGCGAAATTTCTTATCTCCCCTTTGGTTGTAAAAAACAAGATGTGCAAATAGTGTTTTGTGAACAGCTGCAAGGTCAGACTAAATTGCTACCAATCAAAACCACCGATGAGGGTGAGTTTGATGCTCCCTGGCCAAATGGTTTCTTTGAAGAGAGAGGGGAGGAATTGTTCTGATGTTACATCTAGAAATTGCTGTGGCTCCACAAGAAATCCGTTCTGTTCAAGATCTTGTTTTATTGGAGGCTAGACTCGGGTTTGATAAAGGGACGGTATTGTCTTGTTTCCCTAAGGCATGGTTTGGGGAAGTTGCCGAACGCTTGAAAGCGACGACAAATGGCATTGCTCGTGAACGGTTAATTGAACGTTTAAGACGGTTTAAAGATGGAAAAATAGTTACCTTTAATCGCGACTTTAATGGTCCAGCATGGGCTGATGCAGCTAGAGCCAGTCATAATATTGAATCGTTTCACCGGCTTGTTGAAGAATCATTCAATGAGCAACCAGTATACGTTAATGCAATAACAGACTTGGATGATGATGATTTTCAATTTGTTACTCGTTATCCACGCCATGCAGAGAATCTAGCACAAGCAGCAAAGGCTTTATTAATTGGAGCTGAAAAGGTCACTATCTATGATCCGTATATTTGCTTAACCAAGAACGGCTACAAAAATACATTACTCGCGATGATGGGTTTGTGCCGAAAAGCTCAGGTAGAGTTCCATATCTTCTCTGAAGAAGATGGAAAGCAGGATTGGGTAGTAAGGGAAGCGACACTTGAGGCATTTAAAGCCAATATGCCAGAGAACATACGTTTGTATTGGTATTGCGCTAATGATGAGGGCTCAGGTTTTTTGCATCCCAGAGGCTTATTTACCGCTAAAGGTGGTTTGATTTATGACCGTGGCTTCGAAGAGCCTAATGACCATGCTCAGCGTGACAAACTAACAGATATCACCCCTATGTCTAGACATATGCTGGAAGAAAAGTCGGCATCATACAATACAGCAAAACAGTACGACGATTTTCAGTTAGCCAGGGAAGTTTGGGTTTCTCATTTAGAGTAATTATTTTTACATAATGGAAAAATAATTACTTATTCAAAACTGTTGTTTCGTTACTATTTTTAATAAAATCAGCGTGTTGTACTTTGGCGTGCTTATTGAAATGAACTGAGTATAAATCAATTACAGGGAGTTCCACTCGATGCCAAATAGCTATTCAACACAACTCACTTTGCCTGGGTATTCTCTTCCGAATTGTAAAATTGGGGAGAATATTGCTGAACGTTTTGTCCATCACTCTCTGACTGTGCAAGCAGATATTTTTACAACAGAACACAATGATGTTGTGTTAGTGAAAACTGACAGGCCATTACCTTTTTATCAGTTTTACATTGTTAAAAATGGGCAGGTGAATCTGGAGCGTAGTGCCGATTTACCAATTTTGAAAGTGAAGCAGGCATCTCAATTAAGTTCGCTCAATGAGAACACAGAACTCGCTTGGGTTCGCCACCCCTTGGCTTCTCTTTGTGAACATACACCTGAACAGATAAATGAAAACTGGATTGGTAAATTTCGATTTAAAGCAGAAGATACTGCCCATAACATTGACGGGTTGCGTACTCCGCAAATCGGTGCTCTGCATGCTATATCGGCGGAATTTTCTCGCAGCACAAATATTGAACCGTGTACGGTTGTATTGCCAACAGGGACGGGAAAAACTGAAACCATGCTGTCGACCACCATTTACCATCGCTGCAAGAAAGTGCTGGTATTGGTACCTTCCAATTCTTTACGTGACCAAGTTGGCGACAAGTTTAAAACACTAGGATGTTTGCCTGAGTTAGGCGTTGTTGCGGATGATATTGTGTTTCCGGCAGTGACAAAAATTAAGCGGGGAAAGACGCACTTGCGAAGGATAAACAAGGACTGCCTGTAAAACATCCTCATATTAAAGATGCGCTAATTAAACAATCATTTAGAGATTCAATTTGTCACTTATGTACTGAAAAAAACTCCGATCTTATGTTTTGCCATAAAATGTATGGGTCTACGTTCAAAGTTAAATATGGTGCATATATTCGAAAATATGAGATTCAAGAAGGAATCGACGAAAAAGAAGCAGAAAATCGAGTCAGGGAGCTGAAAGGCGTGGCAAGAATAGGGGAAAGATGGATAAATGAAACCCTGCTCTTTAACTATATCCAAGTGTTATTTCCTCAATATACAGTACAGCGCGAGGCTTCTCCCTATTGGTTGGAGAGGCAAAGATATGACATTTTCATCCCTGAATTAGATCTTGCTATCGAGTATCAGGGGCAGCAGCATTATGTGGCTGTAGAACTGTTTGGAGGGAAAGAAGGTTTACAAACTACTAAGCAGAGAGACAAAGAAAAGCTACAACGAAGTAAAGAGAATGGTATAGATATTATCTACTTTAATTATAAAGATAATTTGACTGAGAAACTGGTTCATAGCCGATTAAGTAACTATTTGAAAGATAAGTAGTTTTAGTTAGATTGTTGCTGGCGAATACTTGAACATCACGTCGATATATCAGCGTGATTTCTGTTGGCACGAAACAGCCCTTTTATGATTCAGAGTAAAAATCATTAATATGTTGTTAACATTAGTTTTTCCTACCCAAAGTTATTCGAATTTGGAAGAAGTGTAGTGGCATAGTGAATTTGGCCACCTGATTAGAGGTGTTAAGATACACCTCATAGCATGACAGGTGAAACTATGACCAAGCTTACCAGACGCACTTTCAGTGCGGAATTCAAACTCGAAGCAGCGCAACTTGTTCTCGACCAAAACTACACCGTTGTTGAAGCCGCAAAAGCCATGGGTGTGGGTAAATCGACAATGGATAAGTGGGTAAGGCAGCTCAAGCAAGAAAGAATGGGAGTAGCACCTCAAGCCTCACCAATGACACCAGAGCAAATTGAGATACGAGAGCTGAAGAAGAAACTTGCACGCCTTGAAGAGCACAATGAAATATTAAAAAAGGCTACTGTAGATTCAAATGGTCATAGCAACAGTTTTACTAAAATACTGATTTGCACAGGCACTCATGATGAAACGAGCAAAACGTACATTTACACAGGACGAAAAAGATTTAGTCTTCCGATTAT
>Ga0075011_10000961_pt1 | contig 15434 bp, 13 predicted proteins | sample TARM_MetaG_T_14_FD_72354 | JGI IMG/M metagenome (GOLD analysis project Ga0075011, IMG submission 72354) | Freshwater microbial communities from Pennsylvania, USA, analyzing microbe dynamics in response to fracking - TARM_MetaG_T_14 | ecosystem: Environmental > Aquatic > Freshwater > River... | reverse complement strand
GCAAAAGATATTAAAAAGAGTGTGTTAGCGCCCGTATTGGATAATAACCCAATCGCGCTGCAAGTTCTTGGTGTGTGTTCTGCTCTGGCAGTAACCACTAAGCTGGAAACGGCTTTTGTTATGACTCTAGCAGTAATGTTTGTTACAGCTTTGTCTAACTTCTTCGTTTCGCTAATCCGTAATCACATTCCTGGCAGTGTACGTATTATCGTTCAGATGGCGATCATTGCGTCTTTGGTAATTGTGGTAGACCAGTTTTTAAAAGCTTACCTTTACGATATCTCTAAGCAGCTATCGGTATTCGTAGGTCTGATTATTACTAACTGTATCGTAATGGGTCGTGCTGAAGCATTTGCAATGAAGTCTGCGCCAATTCCTTCTTTAATTGATGGTATTGGTAACGGTCTGGGCTATGGTTTCGTGCTTATCACTGTTGGTTTCTTCCGTGAACTACTTGGCTCTGGCAAGTTGTTTGGTATGGAAGTGTTACCATTGGTGAAAGATGGTGGTTGGTATCAGCCTAATGGTCTGATGCTATTGGCACCTTCTGCGTTTTTCCTTATCGGCTTTATGATTTGGGCAATTCGTACCTTTAAGCCTGAACAAGTAGAAGCGAAGGAGTAAGGTTGTCATGGAACATTATATTAGCTTATTAGTTAAAGCGATCTTCATTGAGAACATGGCGCTGTCCTTCTTCCTGGGTATGTGTACGTTCTTGGCGGTATCGAAAAAAGTTAAGACCTCTTTTGGCTTAGGTGTTGCGGTTGTTGTTGTATTAACAATAGCTGTGCCGGTAAACAACCTGGTTTACAACTTAATTCTTAGAGAAAACGCCTTAGTACAAGGTGTCGATCTTAGCTTCCTGAACTTCATTACCTTTATCGGTGTTATTGCTGCGTTGGTACAGATTCTGGAAATGGTTTTAGACCGCTTTTTCCCGCCTCTATACAATGCGTTGGGCATCTTCCTGCCGTTGATCACAGTAAACTGTGCGATTTTCGGTGGTGTATCTTTCATGGTACAGCGTGATTACAACTTCACAGAATCTATCGTTTACGGCTTTGGTTCTGGTGTAGGTTGGATGCTGGCAATCGTTGCTCTTGCAGGTATCCGTGAGAAAATGAAGTATTCTGATGTACCTCCTGGTCTGCGTGGTCTGGGTATCACGTTTATTTCAGTAGGTTTAATGGCGTTGGGCTTTATGTCTTTCTCTGGTGTTCAACTGTAAGTCGGGTAAACCGCAACAATTAAGGAATAGTCAATGGACATTATTCTTGGTGTAGTGATGTTTACTCTGATTGTACTCGCTTTAGTACTGGTGATTTTATTCGCTAAGTCAAAGCTTGTACCAACAGGTGACATTACAATTTCTGTGAACGATGACCCTAATCTGGCGATCGTTACACAGCCTGGTGGTAAACTACTTGGCGCTCTTGCTGGCGCTGGTGTATTCGTTTCTTCTGCCTGTGGTGGCGGTGGCTCATGTGGTCAGTGTCGAGTAAAAATCAAATCTGGTGGTGGCGATATCCTTCCTACCGAGCTTGACCATATTACTAAGGGTGAAGCGCGTGAAGGTGAACGTTTGGCCTGTCAGGTTGCGATGAAAACTGACATGGAGATCGAACTACCAGAAGAGATCTTCGGTGTTAAGAAGTGGGAATGTACGGTTATCTCGAATGATAACAAAGCAACATTCATCAAAGAGCTTAAGCTGCAAATCCCTGATGGCGAGTCAGTACCTTTCCGTGCTGGTGGTTACATTCAGATTGAAGCGCCAGCTCACCACGTGAAATACGCTGACTTCGATGTACCAGAAGAGTACCGTGAAGATTGGGATAAATTTAACCTGTTCCGTTACGAGTCTAAAGTAGACGAGGATACGATCCGCGCTTACTCAATGGCGAACTATCCGGAAGAGGAAGGCATTATTATGCTAAACGTGCGTATTGCTACGCCGCCGCCTAATAATCCTGATGTACCACCGGGTATCATGTCTTCGTACATCTGGTCTCTGAAAGAGGGTGATAAGTGTACGATTTCTGGTCCGTTCGGTGAGTTCTTCGCCAAAGATACTGATGCTGAAATGGTATTCGTTGGTGGTGGTGCTGGTATGGCGCCAATGCGTTCACATATCTTCGACCAGCTTAAGCGTCTGAAATCGAAACGTAAGATGTCGTTCTGGTACGGTGCCCGTTCTAAACGTGAAATGTTCTATGTAGAAGATTTCGACGGTCTGCAAGAAGAGAACGATAATTTCGTTTGGCACTGTGCACTGTCTGACCCAATGCCAGAAGATAACTGGGATGGTTATACAGGCTTCATCCACAACGTATTGTATGAAAACTATCTGAAGGATCACGAAGCGCCTGAAGATTGTGAGTACTACATGTGTGGTCCACCGATGATGAACGCAGCTGTTATCGGCATGCTGAAAGATCTTGGTGTCGAGGATGAAAACATCCTACTGGATGACTTTGGTGGTTAATTTTTAGTTAACCAACTGAATCTATGGCTGACTCACCGGGTCAGCCATAATTTTTTGTAAGTATATATAGAGAATTCTGTAAGGTTTATAGTCTGAACCCTGAGCCATTCTCTATATCTATTTTTACATTGATAGGAGTAAGCAAGTGAAAACTTGGCTTGTTGCATTAGCTTCTTTATTGGTTTTATCCGGTTGTGAAAAACCAGTAGAACAAGTTCATATCAGCGGCCCGACTATGGGCACAACATATAATATTAAATACCTTCCACAGGATGGAATACCATCGTCAGACGTATTACACAAAGAAGTTGACCGTTTGCTTGAACAAGTCAATGACCAGATGTCTACGTATCGTAAGGATTCAGAATTAAGTCGCTTTAATCAGTATCAAGACACAGCTCCCTATGAGGTGTCTGAGCAGACAGCAACGGTTGTACGTGAAGCGATTCGTTTAAATCACCTCACCCAGGGCGCGTTAGATGTAACGGTAGGGCCACTGGTAAATTTGTGGGGATTTGGCCCAGAAGCGCGACCAGAAGTCGTGCCAAGCGATGAAGAACTTGCAGAACGCCGCGCAAACATCGGTATTCATCATTTGAAAGTAGACGGTAATCATCTGAGTAAAGATCTTCCGCACCTTTATGTTGATCTTTCAACCATTGCAAAAGGCTGGGGAGTTGACGTTGTTGCTGATTATATTCAGTCTCAGGGAGTTGAGAATTACATGGTCGAAGTGGGTGGTGAAATCCGCTTGAAAGGCGTTAATCGTGAAGGTGTCGGCTGGCGTATTGCGATAGAAAAGCCAACGGTGGATGAACGAACAATTCAGGAGATTATTGAGCCGGGGGATTACGCTATTGCGACCTCGGGGGATTACCGTAATTATTTTGAGCGAGACGGTATTCGTTACTCACATATTATTGACCCGAAAACAGGACGACCGATTAGTAATCGTGTGGTTTCTGTTACAGTATTAGATAAGTCATGCATGACAGCGGATGGTCTGGCGACTGGGCTCATGGTCCTTGGTGACGACAAGGGAATGGAAATTGCTGAACAAAACAACATACCTGTATTTATGATTGTTAAAACGGATGATGGTTTTGAAGAAGTATCTTCAACAGCCTTCAAGCCATTCCTGAACCGTAAATAAGCGAGTTATCTCTATGAATACGTTTTTAATTACCTTTGGTGTTTTCTTAGCAGTGATTGCTGCTATGGCTGTAGGTTACATTTTTCAGAAAAAAGTGGTTAAAGGTAGCTGTGGTGGTTTAGGCGCAGTTGGCATCGAGAAAGTGTGTAACTGTCCGGAACCTTGTGATGCGCGTAAAAAACGCGAAGCAAGAGAAGCAGCAAGAGCTGAGAAGCTTGCGGCCTGGGAAAAAGATCGCATCGCGTAATATTTGAGGCTGACTCCGGTAACCCAACCTTTGAGGATTGTGTTATTAAACAATCTCAACGGTCTTAAATTAAACCGTTATATTCTGTTATCCCCGACTCAGGGGTAAAGGCTTCACTTAACTCAGTGAAGCCTTTTTAGTTAACCACCGTTCACCAGTTGATTACGGCCACCTTCCTTAGCACTATACAGTCGGGTGTCTGCCAGTTTTATCTGCTCATCTAAGCTAGCTTCAATACTCGCGGCCCCAATGCTGATGGTGTATTTAATTGCCTGTCCCTGATGTTCAACTTGATCGGCTTCGATATAGCGACGCATTCGGTCAAGTTGCAGGCAGAATTTGTCGAAAGCACCTTTGTAATAGATACAGAACTCTTCCCCACCAAAACGGGCAACGATATGATCTGCAAAAAATGTTTTAAGCACGTTTGAGATATGAATAAGCGCTGCGTCTCCCCCATCATGACCATACTGGTCATTCACTTTTTTGAAAAAATCGATATCAAGCATCGCTATATTGCGCGGTTCTGAGCTTTTTCCTAACGTGTCGAACAGATAACGGCGGTTCCACAGCTCTGTGAGGGCATCCTGATTGGCGAGTTTAAATAGTGCTTTTGTGGCTTCCTGCATGTTGAGAAGTTGGTTCACCCGGCAAAATAGTTCTTCCTGATTGAAGGGCTTGTGTAAGAAGTCATTAGCCCCTGCTTTGAGGTATTGCGCAGTCATGGTTTTGTCGTTTGATCCGGATAGCCCCAAAATGGAAATGTCGTTACAGTTTGTCTGGCGCCTTACCTGTCGGATCATCTCTAATCCCGTCATCTCTGGCATATAATTATCAGTCAGCAGCAGAGTAATATCAGGGGTATCTTCAAGCTTTTTCAAAGCCTCTTGGCCATTGGATGCTTGGGTCGTTGTAATATATTGTGACTCCAGAAGCTGACAAATATTGTTGCGTACCATTGCACTGTCATCGACCACCAATGCGTGATGAAACTGGTGGTTTAAAATACGTTTGGCAAAAGGAATCACGTATTGAACTGAGCTTAAACTGTCTTTCAATATGTAATCGAGTACGCCTTTTTTCAGTAGCTGCTGACGTGTTTCCTGCTCAAATTTGCCGGTTAATACGACGACTTTGTGTTGATGTTCAAGTAGTAGATCAATGACTTCACCGTTTGGTGAATCAGGTAAGTAATAGCCGGAAACGACAAAGATAAAATCTTTACGTTGTTCGAGAATCTGTTTTGTTGTGGAAAAACTATTTCCCGTCAGCACCTCAAAGCCTAATTCGGAAAGGTGCGTACTCAGGTAGTTGCGAAAGATGCGGCTTCCGTCGATAACTAATACAGATTTGCTTGAACGATTCATATAGCTCTACCTTACACAAACACGATGTTGATTGATGGCTTTTCGACAGGGTGCCTTTTATACATGAGTTCCTAATTATCAGTTGTAGGAATAAGATGATTCAGACTCAGACTGTGACGGTTTTTGTCCGTTGAAGAAAATGATTCCCTTATGATAAAAATATAGCCTACAATGTACTGTGTTTATGTACAGTTACGGTGTTCTATGGAGCAACAAGTCATTCAGAAAATAATTCATATTGATATGGATTGTTTTTACGCTGCGGTTGAAATGCGTGATAACCCCGAGTATCGCGGCAGACCTTTAGCGGTGGGTGGCAATGAAAAGCAGCGTGGAGTGCTGAGCACCTGTAATTACCAAGCTCGTCAGTTCGGCGTACGTTCTGCGATGCCAACGGCGCAGGCTTTAAAGCTCTGTCCCGATTTACTGGTTGTTCCCGGACGAATGTCGGTGTATCGAGAGGTGTCACAGAAAATTCATGCTATTTTTCGCCGCTATACTTCCATCATTGAACCGCTCTCCTTAGACGAAGCTTATCTGGATGTCACCGGGGTTGAGGTTTGTCACGGCAGTGCGACTTTAATTGCCCAGTCAATACGCAGGGATATATGGGAGGAACTTAACCTTACTGCGTCGGCAGGTGTTGCTCCGGTTAAGTTTCTGGCTAAGGTAGCTTCCGACATTAATAAACCCAACGGGCAGTTTGTCGTTACTCCAGATCAGGTTCAGGCAGTCGTTGATAAGCTGCCATTAGAAAAAATTCCCGGAGTGGGAAAAGTCAGCTTAGAAAAGCTTCATCAGGCTGGTTTTTTTGTCTGTGAGGATATTAAAAACAGTGATTACCGCGACTTATTGTTTCGTTTTGGCCGACTTGGAGCGTCTTTGTGGAAGAAAAGTCATGGCATCGATAACAGACAAGTTGAGGTGGAGCGAGAGCGCAAATCTGTTGGGGTAGAGCGTACTTTTAGTCAAAATATTGCGACTTATGAGGAGTGCTGGCAGGTTATTGAAGAGAAGTTATTCCCCGAACTTGACATGCGTTTAACCAAAGCCAGCCCAGAGCGTGCGATTATCAAGCAAGGAATTAAGGTTAAATTTGCCGATTTCCAGTTAACGACCATTGAGCATATTCATCCGCAGTTAGAGTTAGAAGATTTTAAATCTTTATTGATGGATGTACTAAAACGACAAAAAGGCAGGGAAATTCGTTTACTGGGTTTATCGGTGATGTTGAAACCCGAAGAGCAAATTAAGCAGCTTAGTTTTTTCTGAACTGTTGCTATTTTAACCAGGAGAGAATATTCTTCGCCCAAATATCAGGTCAACAGCCCTATACTTTGATCACTCCATTATTGATGATGCTTTAGGCTGCAGGCCTTAGACAAAGATTATTTAGAGAAACCTATGAACAAAACACTTTTACTTTCGTTGCTACTTTTAAGTTCATCCGTTTTTGCTGGCCAGTGTAAAGTCGATGTGCAAAATGAAGTGCATCTGAGTGGTTCCAATGTTGAGATTCACACAACCAGCGGTGACACCGCAGTTATGGATGAAAGCAATCGCCTGTATCTTCATGGTGAGCAGGTCGAACTAGACAGTTCTCAGCAACAAGCGATAGAAGATTATCGTCAAAGTGTCAGTTCAGCATTGCCTAAAGCAAAACAACTGGCCCAGAAGGGCATGAATGTCGCCAGTGAGGTTCTTGATGATGTCGCTGCAAGCTTAGATGCCCCAGGAGCATTTGAAGATGTGAAGCAATCCATGCGGACGTTTTTTGCTGATATCGAGAGTCGTTATTATGATGATGGCGACTTCATTTTGCCGGCAAATACTTTTGATTCAATGGCAGCCCAATGGCAGGAAGATTTTTCAAAAGCCAAGGCACTGTTTAGTCAGGAGTTTTTCTCCAGTGCATTTGATGCTCTTTCGCAAAAAATGAAGCAGGACGGTGGTTTAAACCTTACTGAACTTGGCAAAACGATGGATGAATTGACGGCTAAGCTAGAATCCCGCCTGAATGAGCATTCCGCCGATGTTGAGAAAGAGGGCAAAGAGCTGTGTGATTCACTGGATAGTATTGTGGATCAAGAGCAAAAACTACACAAAAAAATACCGGAACTAAAGAACTATCAGGTATTTACTATCTAGAGCTAACTCTGTTATCTGCTTAAGAGAGGGCCATCGGTCCTCTTTTTGTTTGCCAGTATATTATTTGTTATTTTGGGTTTTATTTCTGGTGTTTAACTGCTTTAGATAAGTTTGCTGCAATAAATAACAGTTAATTGGTTACTATTTCAGCAAACTATTTGGTTGAGTGTTGTGTGTGCTGGTGTTTTGTATTAATGTACTAGTCAACTAGTTTATTGATACCTTGTGAGTTGTAATGGCATCGAGTAATTCCCGCGAAACATTTGGTTCCCGTCTTGGATTTGTATTAGCTGCTGCTGGCGCGGCAGTTGGTCTGGGTAATATCTGGGGATTTCCAACACAAGCTGCCAGTAATGGTGGTGGCGCATTCCTGTTAGTTTATCTGGTTCTCATTTTAGTGGTTGCGTTTCCTATGCTGGTGGTTGAAATGGCGATTGGTCGTTCCGGCCAGGCGAACCCAGTCGATAGCATGCGTTCGCTGACGAATAATCCGTCCGCTAAAAAAGCAGGGGCGATGGTGGGCTGGCTTGGGTTAACGGTACCCAGTGCCGTACTGGCTTTTTACAGTATTGTTGGCGGTTGGTTGATCTGCTTTTTACTCGGTGCAGTCACTGACCTGATGGGAATGGAAGTTGCTACAGCCTGGTTTAAAGGTTTTAGTGTAGAGCGTAACCTTTTCGGTACGGTTGTTTTTTATGTTCTGACGGTTCTGATCGTTCAGGGTGGTGTAAAGCAAGGTATCGAGAAATGGTCAACTCGCCTGATGCCGGCACTGTTTGTGTTATTCGCCCTGCTTTTTGTGTATATCATGATGCAGCCAGGTGCAATGCAAGGTCTGAAACATTACCTGGTTCCAGAGTTTGATAAGATCTGGGACAGAAAGTTGATTCTAGCTGCGATGGGGCAAGGTTTTTTCTCGTTGACCATCGGTGGGTGTTCAATGCTGATTTATGGTTCTTACCTGAGCAAGAAAGAGAACCTGCCTAAAATGGCAATGAATGTCACTCTGGTTGATACAGCCGTTGCATTTATTGCTGGTCTGGTGGTCATGCCTGCTATGTTCGTTGCAATGAATAAAGGCGTGCAGATATACGCCGAAGATGGATCGTTGCTGAGTTCTGATACTCTGGTTTTTACTGTGCTGCCTCTAATGTTTGATAGCCTGGGCATACTTGGACAGTTATTTGCCATTGTGTTCTTTCTGTTACTGACGATTGCGGCTCTAACGTCGTCGATTTCGATGCTGGAATGTCCGGTAGCTTTAGTATCTGAACGCTTTAATACTAAGAGAACCTCCACAAGTTGGGTATTAGGTGGTCTGATTGCGCTGTTCAGCATTGTTATCGTCTATAACTTCGGAGCACTGTTTGGGTTGGTCGCGACAACGGCAACTCAGTATCTGCAACCGACTGCAGCTTTAATGTTCTGTCTGTTTGGTGGATGGGTATGGAGTCGTAACGGTAAGCTGAAAGAGCTGGAGCAGGGGTTCCCTGAGTTCAGACAAAGTACGTTTGGAAAAATCTGGCCGTGGTATGTGAAGTTTGTATGCCCGATTTTAGTGGCAACAGTTATATGGGCTTCATTTGGCTAATAAAAAGACCTTGGTTGTGAAATCAAGGTCTTTTTGTATTCAATATTATTCAGCAGGAGAGGGTGGCATTATCTGACCATTGGTTAATGGACCCAGATCAATATCACTCACTTCTTCAATAAAGTCACCAACCAGTTGCTCCACCATATCATCATTCTGACTAAAGTAAGCGAGGTGAAACACAGCATCACCTTCGTTGACCAAAGGCAAGGTCTGTTGACCGATGACGATCCCACCTTTGTTGGCTACAACTTCATCTTCCACATTTCCCAGAGGAGAGTTGATATAAGCCAAAACCTGACCTTTATCGACTCTGTCTCCCAGTGAAACAACAGTACGCAGAATGCCATTGGCTTCAGCTCGCAACCAACTGGTTGACTTTGCGATAACCGAGGTCGGCCTCTTTTTACGACTCGCGCGCAACATTCCTATGGTTTGCATTACTCGTTTGACTCCAACGATACCTGCACTGATGGCAATGGGTTCAAAACGAAGTGCTTCTCCTGCCTCATAAGTGAGCACAGTAATTCCCGACTTTTCAGCTTCACTACGCAATGAACCGTTTCTCAATGGCGAATCTATTACCACGGGGGTTGCAAATGCCTGAGCTACGCGCAGTGTTTCCGGGTTACTTAAATCTGCCCGAATTTGCGGCAGGTTAGTCCGGTGTATTGCGCCAGTATGTAAATCAATAATGTAGTCACATTGCAACGCTACTTCAGAGAAAAAGGTGTGCGCCATTCTCGATGCCAGTGAGCCTTTTTCGCTACCTGGGAAACAGCGGTTCAAATCACGTCTGTCGGGTAAATAGCGCGACTTATGGATAAAACCAAAAACGTTAACAACGGGAACAGCAATTAAAGTCCCTTTTAGCTTCGTGGCATCAATACTGTTAATCAGCTGACGTACAATTTCTACGCCATTCAGTTCATCGCCATGAATTGCCGCGTTAACCAGTAAGACAGGCCCGGGCGCAGCGCCATTTATTATCTCAACCGGAATGGAAAGCGGTGAGTGTGTGTACAGCTTTGCACCTTCTAATTCAACAACCTGTCTGCTTGCCGGAGGAATGAGTTCCCCCAAAAACTCGTACGGAGTATTTCTTTTAGCCTTTGCCACGTGTTCTTGTCCTTCTGCTAGCCGCATTTTTTTCGATAAACTCGACGATCATGCCGGCAATATCTTTACCTGTTGCAGCTTCAATTCCCTCGAGGCCGGGGGAAGAGTTAACTTCCATGACTAACGGGCCGCGGGCAGAGCGAAGCAAATCGACACCCGCAACATTGAGCCCCATGATTTTCGCTGCTTCGATAGCGGTTTTGCGTTCTTGTGGGGTAATTTTAATCAATGATGCTGAACCGCCACGGTGTAGGTTTGAGCGGAATTCGCCTTCAGCTCCCTGACGTTTCATCGCAGCGATGACTTTATCACCAATGACGAAACAGCGGATATCAGCACCACCTGCTTCTTTGATGTATTCCTGAACCATAATATTTGCTTTCAGGCCCATAAATGCTTCGATAACACTTTCAGCCGCTTTGCGTGTTTCTGCCAGAACAACGCCAATGCCTTGTGTTCCCTCAAGCAATTTAATGACTACAGGTGCTCCACCTACCATCTCTAACAGGTCTTTCACATCATCTGGTTTACTGGCGAAACCAGTGATCGGCATGCCAATTCCCTTACGCGACAGAAGTTGCATAGAGCGCAATTTATCCCGGGAACGACTAATGGCAACTGACTCGTTGACCGGATAAACCCCCATCATTTCAAACTGACGCAGTACAGCGGCACCATAGAAGGTAACCGAAGCGCCAATTCGGGGAATGATTGCTTCAAAACCCGCGAGTTTCTCTCCTTTAAAGTGGATCTCAGGTTGTTCGGAGTTGATATTCATGTAACAGCGTAATGCATCAATGACCTTAACCTCATGTCCACGTTGCTTACATGCTTCAATCAGACGTTTGGTTGAATACAATGATGAGTTGCGTGACAGAATACCAATTTTCATAACTCGGGCTCCTCAAACGGAATTAAAAATGATGCAGTAGGGTCAACAATGATCCTGTGGTGCATGGCTGTTCGACCTAACAACATCCGGAAAGCCATGTTTTCTCTGTTTGTTAATGTAATTTCTGCTGGCCAGGTTTGTCCGCCCAGACAGATATCAGACTGAATGACATATCGTTTTTCTTCATGTCCGCCTGAATCTCGTACTATCCGTTCTTCTATAACTTCTGCTTCACACTCTACCTCTGTATCAACGTCATGCTGTAGAGGGTGTATCCAGAAACGAACCCAAAGTTTGTCTTGCTTGGTAAAGCTTTCCAACTTGAATGCGTGCAAGCATGAGGTTCGGGCTCCGGTATCGATTTTAGCTTTGATTTTGTCAATACCCAGGGCAGGAAGGCTTAATCTTTCTCGCCATCCGACGATCATTTTTTCTTTCATCGCAGTGTCTTTATATTATTGATTTAGGAAAGATTCAGGGCGTGGAGAAAACCAGCCCAAATAGAGTGTGGTGAACAACTCAAAGAACTTCAAGGTGGCGAACTCTAACAGTTGATATTCGTCATTTGCTAATGAATTAATTTAGTCGTTTCGACAAAAATTATTGATAGAAAAAAGAAAAGCCGAAGTGTGGTCACTTCGGCTTTACGGTAGGCGAATACAGAGAAAAGACTAAGATTTAGCCGGGATATTCTCTAGCAGGGCAACCATTTGTTCCCAGAATAACGCAACGGTATCGATCTTAACTTTTTCATCCGGAGAGTGTGGGAATTTGATTGTCGGACCAAATGAAACCATATCCATCTCTGGGTAAGGTTTCTTAAATAAGCCACACTCAAGACCTGCGTGAATCACCATAATATTGGGTTTGTGACCGTAGATACCTTGGTACATGTCACGGAAAATATGCATGATTTCAGAGTCAGCATCTGGTTTCCAGCCTGGATAAGCACCTGAGAACTTGATAGAGGCTCCAGCCAGCTCGGCAATCGACGTTAATACGCTTTCAACCTGACTACGACCCGAATCAATCAGTGAACGGATCAGGCATAGTATTGTCACCTTGCCCTCTTCTGTAGTGATCACGCCAACGTTAAGCGATGTTTCTACAACACCTTCAATGTCATCACTCATGCGAACAACGCCGTTCGGGCAAGCATTCAGTGCTGCAATAAAGCGTTGCTGGCTTTGTGCGTTGAACATATCTACCGCAGTATGTTGAGCTTCGTTAAACGTTACAATACCGGTTTCGACTTTCCCCAGTTCTGCTTTGAGTAAATCGGTGTAAAAATCATACCGCTCTGCCAATTTTGCTTCATTTTCCGCAGGCAGTGCTACTGTGACAAATGCTTCGCGAGGAATCGCGTTACGCAGGCTACCACCACGGAATTCAACCAAATGCAGATCCAGCTCCTGAGCATGACCAGCAAGGAAGCGAGCTAAAAGTTTGTTGGCATTTCCGCGACCAGTATGAATATCACAACCGGAATGCCCTCCTTTCAGGCCTTTCAGTGTCAGTTGGCGAGTAACATAAGAAGATGGTATCTCTTCGCGGGTGATATCAAAGGTCATTGAAGCGTCAACACCACCGGCACAGCCCATGTAGACTTCGCCTTCTTGCTCCGAATCGGTATTCAGTAGAATTTCACCTTCGAGCCAGCCAGCTTCAAGTCCAAACGCACCAGTCATACCGGCTTCTTCATCGATAGTCAGTAACACTTCCAATGGGCCGTGTTTGATTTCCGTAGAGGCAAGTACTGCCAAACATGTTGCCATTCCCATACCGTTGTCGGCACCAAGAGTTGTTCCTTTGGCGGTTACCCATTCGCCATCAATATATGGCTGGATAGCATCAGTCACAAAGTCATGCTCTGTATCTTCATTCTTCTGAGGAACCATATCAATGTGTGCCTGTAGAACGACACCTTTTTTGTGCTCCATTCCCGGAGTAGCTGGCTTTTTAATGAAAACGTTGCCTGTCTTATCACGGCGCACTTCTAGCCCAAGTTCGCTAACCCATCCGATAATGGCCTGGGCCAATTTTTCTTCATGTTTAGAAGGGTGGGGGATCGAACAGATTTTATCGAAAAATTGCCACACTGGAGCAGGGGATAGGTTGCTAATTTCAGAATGGAACTCAGACATAGATAACTCCTTTATTAAGCGGTACCCGGATTAAATCATTTATAAAGGCAACATCAATAGATGAATAACCTGTTGTCGGGCGTAATTTGCATGACAGCATACCATTGTGAGAAAGGTTGGAGTAGGAGGATTGGTCGATTATTGGTGTCATTCCTGGTGGTAACACTTGTATGGTCGATTTTTATACTCAATTGATTGCATTTTGGTGTAATTTAATTTAAAAAATAAAACGCTATTTTGTAATTAAATTACTTAATTTACTGATGGATTTGTAGGAAAAGTAAACTTTTTGTGATTTTAATCACTGTTAAATTGTAATTATTTTTCGTTGTGGTATATTAATAACCAGTTCGATAATTAAGCTAATTATCGAGTTGAGGTTTACCCTTGTAATGTTGAAAAGTTGAACTTTTCACCTTTTGATACGTTACCCACACGCTTTGGTGAGTGAGACCAATTGCATGTGATTGAACAGTAATGTTCGCCCCTATATTGGAATTTATTTTTAATCGTTATTGATTAATATAATTCAACGCCGACTGAGCAATCAGTTGGCGTTTTTTTTATTCACTTATCATCTACTGGATAAGCCTACGCAGTTGATGTTTTATAATTTCTAACCCTTTGCTGATTAATTCCGGTTCTATAGTCAGAGGTGGCAAAAAGCGAATGACATTCCCTTTTACACCGCAGGAAAGAACAATGACGCCATTTTGATGACTTGCAGTGACCAGTTGTTTCGTCAATTGTGCAAGTGGTTCTCCGCTATCTGGGTCATTCAGTTCGATAGCGACCATAGCACCAACCTGACGAACATCACCGATTTGTGGCATTTGCTTTTGTAGTTCAGTGAGTTGCTCTTTGAATTGTGCTCCAACCTGCAGAGCGCGTTCACACAAGTTGTCTTGTTTGATGATTTTTAATACTTCCAATGCAGCGCGACAGGCGAGTGGTGAGCCGGCATAAGTACCTCCGATGCCACCCTGGCAGGCTGAATCCATCACGTCTGCTTTTCCTATTACCCCTGAAAGTGGAAATCCTCCGGCAATCCCTTTTGCTACGGTAATCAGATCGGGTTTGGCATTGAAATATTCGCAGGCAAACATTTTACCGGTTCTGGCAAATCCGGTCTGAATTTCGTCACAGATAAGAACGATACCGTGTTGATCACAAATTTCTCGCAGTTGTGTGACCCAGGAGTTTGGTGCCTGATAGAAGCCACCTTCACCCTGAATGGGTTCAAAGATAATTGCAGCGACACGAGAAGGTTCTATGTCGCAATGAAATAAGTCTTCCAGTGCTAACAAGCTTTGCGCTTCAGTGACTTGGTGATATTCGTTCGGGTACGGTAAATGGTAAATTTCGTTCGGGAATGGTCCAAAGCCGGTTTTGTACGGTGATACTTTACCAGTTAGCCCCATACATAAATTTGTTCGACCATGAAATCCACCTTTAAACGCTATGACGCCACTTCGGCCTGTATGGGCCCGGGCAAACTTTACCGCGTTTTCAACCGCTTCTGCACCCGTTGTCAGGAAAGCCACTTTTTTATCAAAGTCTCCGGGAGCGACGTCTACGATATTTTCGGCCAGTTCAACAAAACTGGTAAACGGAGTAACCATAGAGCAGGTATGACTGAATAACGCCAACTGTTCTTTTACCGCTTGTATAATTTGTGGATGAGAGTGACCGGTATTGTTTACGGCAATTCCGGCGGCAAAGTCGATATATTGATTGCCTTCAATATCAGTAACTAGTGCGTTGTGCGCTTGTGCAGCGTAAATCGGAGCGATGTTAGCCATGCCGTTAGCGATGACTTTTTCCTTGCGGTTCTGCCATTCCATGTTTGTCATAATTGATAACCCTTAGTTCCTGAGTGTTGTCCGTTGATGGTTACATGCCACCGAAGCAGAGGTATTTTAGGTTTAAGTATTCATCGATACCTTGTTTTGCTCCCTCTCGGCCAAAACCGGATTGTTTTACGCCACCAAACGGTGCCACTTCATTGGAAATTAAACCTTCATTAATCCCAACCATGCCGTATTCCAGTTGCTCTGCAATATGGAAGGCGCGTTTTATATTTTCGGTGTAGAAGTAACTTGCCAGGCCATAAATCGTGTCATTTGCTTTGTCTAGCAGTTCCTGATCGTCAGAGAATCGGATGACAGGGGCGACCGGGCCAAAAATTTCAGCCTGAGTAATGTCCATTTCCTGAGTAACGTCAGTTAGCACAGTGGGTTGAACGAATAACCCTTGCTCAACCTGACCTCCCAGAGCAATCTTTGCAC
>Ga0075011_10000959_pt1 | contig 15462 bp, 10 predicted proteins | sample TARM_MetaG_T_14_FD_72354 | JGI IMG/M metagenome (GOLD analysis project Ga0075011, IMG submission 72354) | Freshwater microbial communities from Pennsylvania, USA, analyzing microbe dynamics in response to fracking - TARM_MetaG_T_14 | ecosystem: Environmental > Aquatic > Freshwater > River... | reverse complement strand
CCAAAATGGCCGGAATTGAAGGCGATTTTTGGGGCATTGTCGCCAAGAACAGGCTGGTTGCATCAAAAACTCAGTTGATCGGCGCGGGTGATGCGCAAATCTGATTTGATCAGCGTTTCCATAGGGCAGTACTCAAAAATCGACAGGCCTCCGCTGTGCAAAAAAATGCCTGGGCACAATCTGGGCACAGAGTGGGCACACGGCCAAATTGGCCTGTTTTCAGCGGCTGAGGGCAGATGTCATTCAGCAAGCGGCGAGAATCATGGACAGAAGCAAGCGAAGGTACAGGAAGACGACGCAGTAAGCCTGAGAAAAGTTGCTTGGGTTGGGTAACGTGCTGAAATTAAAGGAAAAATGGCGCACCCGACAGGATTCGAACCTGTGACCCCCGCCTTCGGAGGGCGGTACTCTATCCAGCTGAGCTACGGGTGCGTGGCTGCCTTCGGAGGGCAGAAAAAGTGGCTGCGCACGGGTCGATTTTATTCCGCATTGAAATACGCTAATGCGGTTTTTGCAGCTATGCTGCTGAAATTAAAGGCTTATTAGTGATGTGTATTTGTGCCGTTTGGTATGGATTTGAGGTCGGTAAAATGGTTTCTTCAGGAGGTTGGCACAAAGTGCGGCACATGGAATCTGTGCGTGCATGACATAAAGCTGCTCTGAAGCGGACCTTGCAAGGGTACTATAAAAGGCTGCATCGTTGAGTCGATCTAACCCGGCAGCCATACCGCTTCCTGCTCAAGTGCCAGACCCGTCTGGCGCATGCGCTCGGTTAACGGGTAAAGGTAGTCCGGTAGCTTGGACACGGCACTACTGAACTCGCGATAAGTGTCCTGCCATAGCTTCTGGCTGCCATAGCGTTCCAGTTTGGTTTGCCAATCCGGCATCAGCCAGCATTCGCAGGCTTCCCCGAGCAGCCCGTATAGCCGCGCAGCATTGGCCAGTCCGACACCGTCGTAGTCTGGAAAGAGCATCACGCGGCTGGCGCGCGGCTGCTTTGCCAGCCAGGCCAGGAGTCGGCCATCCAGTTGTCCGCCATAGTATAGAAGTGTCGCCCGGGTATCTGGCGGGAGCCAGTCGGTACGGTCAAACAGCGCCTGATTCTCCACCAGCCACAGCGGTTGTGTGGTTTGCCAGCTGTCACCGGTCTGGAGTCGCAGGCTGGCGGCGCCGTAATCCTGGGTAAGCTGGCTGAGCGGGAGTAGGCCGCCCTGTTCGCCCTGTTGCCAGCACACCCCGTTACCGACTGCCTTGAGCTGAGGGTAGTAGCTGTCATGCTGGTGGATACGCGCCTTGCTGTTACGTGCATGGGCGATGTGTTGTGCGCGCAGCGGCAGGCTGTCAGTAGCCGGCATCTCGATCTGGGGGGAGAGTTCGCTCAGGTGGATGGCAAACAGTTGCGGGTCACTGACCCGGTATACCTCGCCGCGCCCCTGACGCTGGCAGGTTATCGCGCCAGTTTGCCGGGCAAAGCGATCCAGTGCCTTGCGTTGGCCGGCGGTGAACTGGCTGGCGGGTAATACTGGTTGGCCATGCAGTTTGAGCAAGGCGGCGCGCAGGGTGCTGTCCATGCTCAGGCTTCCAGCTGCTCTAGGACTTGCCAACTGAAGCGGCTGATCTGGTTGCTGCCATTGCGCTGATGGATCGGAACGCAATAGCGCACGGTGGTCAGCGGCGCGGGTGAGGCAAAAATCAGAGAAAAACCGAACTCCGCTGCGGTGTCGATCAGGCTGCGCTGATTGCGAGCGTCCAGTGCCAGTGCCTCGTCCAGGTAACAGATGCCCTGGATGGGGCGGCGCTGGTCCTGCATCAGATGCAGCATGGCCAACCCTGTTACCAGCTTGGCCATCAACACTGTGCCGTTGGAGGCGGCACTGTCGAGGTCATCGAAGGCTTCCGGCTCACGATCCGCCTTGCCAACCCAGAAGCGCAGGCGGAACAGGTCGGCTACCCGCAGGCCGTGGCGCGCGTTGCCTTCCTCGATCAGCAGGGTCTTGGCGCGATTGAGCTGGTCATCGTCGAGGACACTTTGCTGGTTGAACAGCTCGAAGGTATCGCCACTGTCCACCGTGGCTGCGGTATTGATCAGCAGCTCAATGGCCTCGACCATCGTGCTTTCGTCCTCCGGTTCGATCTTGAACACCGCCAGGTCAGATAGCTGGCGCCCGCTGATCTTGCGGTTGAACTCGCGCATGCGCCGCTTGAAGGCATGCAGGCCGTCGCGCAGCTCACGCAGGCAGGCGGCTACGTTCACTACTGCCGAGCGCACTTTCTTTTCCAGGGCTTCGGCTTCCTGCGGCAGGTGGTGGGCGAATTCAATCAGGCGAGCGATTTCGCTTTCCGGTTCGCCAACAAATTGGTACTTGGTCAAGCCGCCGGTATGGATATCGCCCAACAGCTGGCGAATCTGCCCGTCCAGATCAAGCAACTGGCGGCAGTCCTCCAGATAGGTCTTCAGGCGTTCGGCCAGTTGTTCCAGTGCGAACTCGGGTTGTGCCAGCCAGGGCTGGTGTGGCAGCTCGCTAAGCCAGACAAAGGGGCCTTCATGATCGATGCGCTGAGTGCGGCGCTGTTCTATCTGACGGTGCTGCTGTTGCAATGTTTCCAGATCCTGCTCGCGTTGGCGACGCTGCTGATTCAGCGTTTGGTTCCGCTCGGCCGACTGCGCCAGACTGGCAGAGAGTTCGACGAGCCTGTGCGCAAGGGTTTCCAGCTGGCCCTGTCGTGCGGCTTCGCTTTGCTGCAAGCCCTGCATGTGTGTGTAATCGCGTAGTTCACTATCCAGCTCTGTCAGTTCCCTTTCCAGCGCCTCGCACTGCTGTTTGACGCTTTCAAGTACCCTGGCAGTTGTCAGTTGCTCGCGCAGCAGGGCCTGTTGTTGCTGCAAGTCCTGATGTAGCTCGTCAAGTTCTGCCAGGGTGCGTTGTTGGTGCTGCACCGGCAGAGCCTCCAGTCGCAGCCGCAGGCCGGGGATATAAAGCTGCCCGCTATCCGCATCGCCCAGGGCTGCAATCAGGGCATCGCTATCGAGCTGATAATCCTCTGTGCTGAGGGTCAGCACGGGCTTGGCCAGTAGCTTGTTCAGTGCATCAAGTTGCTCTGCAGGGATCAGGCTGGCCAGTTGCTGATACAGGTTCTTTCCCTGGGTGTGTATCTCCCGGGTCAGCTGTGCCAGTTCCTGTTCGAGGCGCAACAGCTCTCGCTCGATGGCTGCCGGTGAGCGGTGTTGCGCCTGGGTGATACGCACCACTAGCGCATCGCGTTGTTCCTGCAGTTCGCGGCGGCGTATTTCGAGGGTGCTGCGCTCGGGAATCAGGGCAAAGCGTTGCTGCAACGCATGCAACTGTTCTGTCTGCTGAAGCAGTTGTTGCTGTTCCTGCTCACATTGGATCTGTTCGCGGGCCGACTGAATATCCTGATCGCGCAACTTTGAAAGTTCGACATCGTACTGCGCCAATTCGCCCTGCAGGCTGTGCTGGCGAGTCTCATAATGCTGTTGCCATTTTCCAAGGGCCTTATCGACCAGTGGTCGCCAGCACAGCAACTTGCCACGCAGTACCTGTCGGGCCTCCTGGCGCTGTTCCAGTTCGCTCAGGGTGGATTGCAGCCGCACAGCGGCCTGATACTGGCTGCGCTCGGCATTGAGGTCGGCGAATGCCTTGTCCCATTCCGCCTTGAAGTCGATGCTGGCGTCCGGCAGGTCGCGGCGAAAAATCTGCAGCAGGTAGTCTTTCACCTCACTGGAGCGCAGTTTATCCAGCCGGAGTGTGCGGGTGAGAACCCGTTGAAATACGCTGGCGTCATTGGTGTGTTCCAGGCGGAACACGCAAAAGCTCTGCTGGTTGGTGAGCTTACGGCTGCGTCCCCCGTACACCATGTCGGCGAACTCGCTACTGCTATAGCTGAAAACCAGTCGCCCGTGGCTCCCAAGATGGCTGGCCAGTTGTGGCTGAGCAACCAGCGTGCCGTCTGGCAGGCAGAACTCTTCGACCTTGAGCGGGCCGGCGTAGGCAAAGTATTCGTAGTCGAAGCTGACCCCTTTGCCGACACAACCAAGCACCACAGTGCCGGACTCTGGCAGGGTTACTTCGAGCAGTACATAGGCGCTGTTATTGGGAAAATAGAAACGTCGACTCTTATCTACATCGTGCGCACCAAAGTCCATACGGCGGCGGTCGATGATCAGCAAGAACTGCAGGGCATTGATCAGGCTGGTTTTGCCGGTGTTGTTGGGGGCGACCAACGACACTGCACCATCCAGTGGCAATTCGGCCCGCGAGTAGCCGGCGCTGCCCAGCAATACCAGACGTTGGAAGCCGTACTGCATCAGTCCTTCTCCTCGTCGTGCGCTGCATCCAGGCCAGACTCGTCGTCAGTAACAGGGCCAGCATCATCACTGTCGTCTCTGTTGGCCAGCGCCAGACCTTCAAAGTGGTCGAGGTAGCGACATACGGCAGGCAACAGTCGCCAGCCGCTTGGCTCATCCAAGGCAAAGCCCAGGCTGCAGGCGCGCCCCAGCAGATCCTTGAGGGCGTCAGGGTTCAGACCTTCTGCATCCAGCATCTCTTGTTGTTGTTTGTAAACTTCGCTCAGCCAGTCGCTGTCGATCAGCCAGTCAGTAAAGCGTTGCAGAGCTTTGCCGGCATTTGACTGGGCGTCGAAGATCACCATGAACAGCAAGGCCAGTTGGCGGCTGGTCTTGCCGATATTGCTGCCGGCTTCTGCGCTGTGGAACCAGGCAAAGCCTCGGGCATCAAGACGCAAGTCATAGCCCAGTGCAGCAAACAAGGCGACATAGCCAGCTTCCTGCTGTTCCAGCTCGGCCCAAAGCGCAGGTTCAGACAACCGGTTCAGGTGTTTGCCGGAAAGAAACAATCGAAATAACTCCGCCAATGCCGGCATCTGCGACAGTGTGGCTGTCAAAGGGCGAGGAATTGTCATTCTGGCGTACTCACGCGGTGGGGGTGATGTAACACACGGATTGTCTGCAGACGGGTTTTTACCGGGTGCGCCATCGGCTCGAATCTCCAGCTTGCTTCGTGTTGCAGGTCATGGAACAGTCGGAGCAGGGTGGCATCCTGCAGGTCGCCGTAGTTGCTGTTCAGCCATTCGAGCAGGTCTTCCACCGGCAGGCTTCGAAGCAGATGTGCGCGAATAGCGGCTTCGTCGACGTGCTCCAGCAACTGCATGGCCTCACCGGGCTCGTCCTGCGGAAAAATCACCGACAGCGGTTGGTAATCACGGGCGGCAGCCATGACCATGCGCACTTCGTCACCCAGTTGCAGCTTGAAGCCACGTTCATTGCGCCAGACGGGGAGTGCTACATTGTCGGTATGACGCGACAGGGCGCGCCGCAGGCCGCGCTTGCGAACCTGCCCCAGTAGCAGACTGATCGCGCTGCTCAGGGCATTGTGTTGACGAAGCTCTTCGCGCAAAGGCAGCAGGGTGTCGGCACACTGTTGTGCAACTAGCCGGCCAAAGCGTCGCAGCTCTTTGGCTTGATGAGCTACCTGACGCAACTGCAGGCGATGCGAATAGAGTACGCCTTGCACCGAGAGCCGCTCCAGTCCCAGATCGAGGGCGCGCTCAGCGTCTTCCAGGTAATGATAGAAGGTACCCTGTGAGCCGGTGTCCATCATCTGGTTCATCGGCTCCACATACTGGTCATAGGCTTCAAGTACACGGCGGTAGCGCTGGCTGATCGGCATGCTGCTGTCCGCACTTTTGGCGTTTTCGGCCAGCTCAAGTAGTGCATGTCGGTCCTGATCAAGCTGCAGGCTGATCTGACGGAAGAGTTCAGCCAGTTTGTTGGCGGCGCCGCGCACACGGTCCATGTCGGCTCCCGACATTCCTTCGTTGAGCGCCTCGGTGGATTCGCGGATGGCAATGACACGCGCTTGCAGCACAGCAGCCAGTCCAAGTTCGTGCTCGCGGGTAAGGCCACGCACAAATTCCAGCACATAGGCGTTCAGCTGCAGATCACTGCTGCGCGGCAGGCTTTGCAATATGTCGGCGTTGACCAGTGCACGCAGCACTGCACCCTGCGCTTCAGCATCCGTGTTTAGAGATACCCGAGCGATGCTGTTCAACACCTGATCGCTGGTGAGCACGGCAAACTCGCGTGACAGCCGCACCAGGATCTCTACAGTGTCCCAGTGGGTATACAGTGCGTAGACCAGTGAGCGGGGAGGCGTGGCCATGTTAGTTCAGCCTTCCATGTGCGGATTTGTGTGAGGTGCATTGTGCACTACACGCATCGCGTTCTGTAGATCTGTAGTGGTCAACTGATTCCAGGCACGGATCGGCTCGTCCATTTTTTACTGATGTTGCGTAGCGCCAGATAGAGCAGTTTCAGCAGCGCCTCGAACACTGATCTGTAGCCGCGGAAATTGAAATCAAAAACGCCGTGGTCAACCCACAAAACGCTCCATAGGCTACGAATCGACCGCGAGAAACTCTGGAGAGTTGCAAGGTGTTCGCGTTTCAGTCGTTTCATGGCGATCGAGACGGGAAGTAGCAATCTATTTTCCAAGGCTCCAGCCCGACACAGGGTGTGTTGGATGAGGAAGCGAGATAGGCGTCCATTACTATCCATGATGGGTTATTGACATTACTACAGTTTGTCGAAAAACTGTTCCTTCGCTCAGGGACGAAATGAATGTTGTTACCCTCATCTTCTCTGTGCACTGTATATCTAGCCATTGTACACAGGGATACACCATGGATTTCGTCAAAAAAGCAGGCGCTCTTCTGCTCGTCACCTCTATTGCCATTGCTTCGGGTTGCGCCAATCTGTCCGAAAACGAATGGGTCAACAAGGAAAATATCGGCACTTTGGTAGGCGTGACAGCTGGAGTGCTGATTGGCAGTCAGGTCGGCGATGGCAATGGTCGCACCGCCGCCATGATCGCTGGTGCGCTGGCAGGTGGTTACCTGGGCAAGACCATAGGCGCCAAGCTTGATGACCGCGACCGCGAGGCACTGGCTCAGCAGACGCAGCAGGCGTTGCAATTTAGCCAGGATGGCCAGAGCAGCCAGTGGACTTCCGCTCACAGCGGCGCCACTGCCACCATCACCCCGGTCAAGACCGAAACCGTGCAGCGCCAGGTGGCGGTCAAACGTACGCCGAAAGTCCAGCCCGTGGCTAACATGACGCTGATCAACAAGCCATATCGAGCAGTCAAGTCGGCAAACGTGCGCAATGCCCCCGACCTGAATGCCGAGAGGGTCGCCAGTCTGCCGGTCGACACCACCTTCACCGCCATCGGCCGCACCGATAACGACTGGATCATGGTCGGCCGTCGCGGCGTGACCATCGGCTACGTTTACGCCCCGCTGGTCGAGCAGGTGATAGCGGCTCCCGCACCGAGCAGCGCCGGCCAGGCGGTGGCCGACAGCGCCACCGACCTAGACAGCCTTGACGTGGCCAGCGCTGCAAGCAAGGGCATCGACCTCGACGCCATCGACCTGGACGCCGCCCCCGTCGAGCAGCAGGTGGCCGCGCAGACCACCTGCCGCACCCTTAACTACAACGTCAGCGCCCAGGGCAGCCAGGAAGCCCACAGCGTTCAGGCGTGCCAGGCCGCCGATGGAGCCTGGGAACTGATCTGACGGAGCTCCAGATGAAACGCATCCTTACTCTGAGCCTGCTGGCCTTGGCTGTTTCGGCCGAGGCTGGCACCCATCGCTTGGCCTATTCGAAGGCGGAAAACGTCGAAGTCTTTGTCGAGCATGCTGACGGTCAGCCCTGGTGCAGCCCCACTCTGCAACTACGCTTCGCCTTCGGTAGCGCCACGCCAGACCCCGCCGCCGTCGGCCGCCTGCTGCCTAGGCTGGGCGGCCTGATCGGCAACCAGTGCGCCAGCGCTACCCAGCTTGGCTGGTACAGCACCAACGATGCTGGCCAGCGCCTGGCAAGCGGCACGGCCACTCAGGCCGGTGGCTGGCAGGCACAGCTCGAAACTGCCCCCGCTCCTGCTACGGCCCCTGTGGCAGCGGCTTCCGTGCCCGCACCTGCCGCAGCGCCAGCCCCCGATCCGGTGGCTGAAGCATCCGCTTCCCCACCGGCTGCAGAGCCTGTGAGCACGCCAGCTCCGGCGGTCGCTAGCGCATCTGCGGCTGCGCCTGCGGCCCCCGATCCGGTGGCTGAAGCATCCGCTTCCCCACCGGCAGCAGAGCCTGTGAACACGCCTGCTCCGGCGGTCGCTAGCGCACCTGCGGCGGTGCCTGCTGCCTCCGCCCCGGTTGCCGAGGCAGCTGTACCGGCGGTGACCGAGCAGGCACCCGCAGCGGCACCTGTAGCGGCACCGGCCACCCCTGATTTCGCCGTGAGTGGCTGGCAGCCACCTTTGCAGCGGGACGTCTTGGCCAAGGCTGACTTCCTGACAGAGGTCTCCGACCAGAATGGCTGCCTCTTCCGCCTGAACTTCAATCTGGAGGACGGGGTGCAGAATGTCCGCGCCGAGTCCAAGGGTGTGACCTGCGGCCCTGACGGCTATGCCCAAGGCAAGGGGCAGCTGACCATCAACCGCAGTGATGGCGTGTTACTGCACAGTTTCAATCACGGCGGCTTCCTTTCCGGCCTGGAGTTGACGGGCGACGTGCCGAACCTGCCGGTGGTCGGCTTCGACAACAACAAGAACCTGCTGTTGCTGTTGCACAGCGAGCCGGCCAGCAAGGTGCACTACCTGCTGCGCCTTGGGCGCAGCTATGGTGGGGACTGGAACGCCGGCAGCGCGATCCTGATCGCACTGACCGAGAATCGCGAGCTGTTCCGCGATGTGGAGAGCATCCGCCGCACCATCGATATCGCCACCAGCCGCATCGACCAGAGCGCCCCGGGTATCAACAGCCTGAGCTTCTACGCCATGCGCGATCTGGACAATGGCCTGTTCAAGGGCAATCGCGATTTCTGGATGTACGAAATCAACCTCGTTCGCCAGTACCGCACTCGCGTGTGGGACTACAACCTGCAGCGTGCCGAGAACTACCTGTTCGCCTTCGAGCGCAAGGAGGCCGAGCAACTACGTCAGGCCGAGCTGCAGCGCCAGCGCGAGGAGCAGCTCCAGCGCGAACTGCTGGGCCAGCAGGCCGAGCAGCAGCTGCAGCTGTATCGCCAGCTGCGCCGCGAAACCCGCAAGCCCGAAGAGCTGTACCAGCGTATCAGCAGCGATGCCAGTTACTCGCCATTTAGCGGCGGCAGCTACGCGAGCATGCTCAAGGGGGCTGCGGTGGACTACAGCCAGATCGTCTACATCGGAGGCAAGACCGACGGGGGCTGGGAAATCGAGTATCCCTACCAGGCCGTGCTAAGCACCGACGGCATTGACCAGGATGCCGTTAAGGGCTGGTTCCTGGTCAAGGGTAAGGCGAGTCTCGACGACGAGCGCCTGGACGAGCAGAAGCTGCCGCTGACTTTGGTGGCCGCCAGCAGCCTGCAGGCCTGCGAGGAGAGCGAGTGCGCCGATCTGCGGGACCCGCTCAAACTGGTGCGCCATGAGCTCGGCGATCCGGACTGGACTCCTGAATCTGCCAAGGAACTGATCAAGCAAGCCTGGCCGGACCGGACCGTTGACCAAGGAGACGAATAATGAAGCGCCTATCTCTGATTGGTGGAGGCGCTGCTGTAGTGCTGGCCGCCACCTACTTCGGACTCAGTGCCTACAGCAGCAAGCAGGCCGAGAAGCGGTTCGAGGACTGGGTGTACGACATGGAGCTGGATGACAAGCTGAGCTGGAACTCGGTCTCCTCCAGCCCGTTCGGCGGCAGTGTCAGCATTGCTGGTCTGGAGCTGGAGTCGGGCGCTGACGAGCCGGCGCTGCGCATCGCAAAGGTGACGCTCAGCGAGCTGGTCGACAGAGATGAGCGGAGCCAGGTGCGCCTGCGCTTCCAGGGTATCGAGGCGGCTCAGGAGGCGTTGTCCGGGCTCAGCAGCCTCAGCCGCATGGCCGGTGGCAACCTGGGCCGCGCCGCCCACAGCTTCGCCCCGGCCCTCAATAGCGGCCTGATGACGCTCAAGCCCTTCGACACTGAGCTGTTCGTAAATGTCGACGACGATGACGGCAGCTTCGAAAGCGAACTGTTCATTGGCCTGCCCGAACTGTTCGACAGCCGCATCAGCTATCGACTGGACAAGCAGCGTGGCCTCAATCGCACGTTGCGCCGTCTGCCGGAAGACCTGGCCAAGGCCGATGGTCTCTACCAGGTGCTGGCGCAGCTGGGATCGCTGGAGGAGAGCCTGAAGCGCGCGGAAATCGGCCGCATCACCTTGTCGCTTGAGGATCGCGGCATGCTGGCGCGCAGCATCGCCCTACATCAGCGCTACAACACGCCGCTCGACCCGACCGCCGGCGATGCCGAAAGTCAGCGCCAGAAGCATTACGAGCGCCAGGTGGAGCGTGGCGTGAAGCAGTGCGAGGGCGATGAAATGGGTCGCGGCCTGGATAACCTATGCGAGCTGATGGAACAGGTGCTGCTGGGCAAGGTCGACGGTGTCGAGCTGAACATTGAGCCGGACGAGCCGGTACGCCTGCTGGACCTCGCCAAGCCGAACAACCCGCGAGCGGTTAAGCGCCTGGTGGAGCGTTTGAATCTGCAGCTGAGTAGTATCTGAGCCTGCATGCCCGGGGTTAGATCTCAGGATCTCGCCCCGGGTGCAGTTATCTGCCGGCGGGTTCTCCGCCGGTACAACGCCTGTAATGGATGTATCTATGGCTTACGATTTTGGCTCGCAGTCCCTCAGTATTCGCAATCCCTTCCGTATCGAGGGCGCACTGGTCGCGCTACGTGGTGGCCTGATGATTGCGCTGGGTATTTACTGCCTATTCCAAGTCGCCGGCTTGGTGGATGGACGGCGTGAGGTGGAGGGCTGGCTGCATGCCGGCCTGGGCTTGGCGCTGTTGGTCTGGGGGCTGCTCGCCCTGGGCAATGGCCTGCTCAAGGTGTTCCGCTTCTATGTGGGGCGCAATGTCCCGGCCAGCCTGGCTAAGAACCAAGCTGACCCGGATGCCCGGCATCAGTTGAGCTACGCCGCCGACGAGCTGCACGGCATGCTGATGGGGCGCAAGAACACCACCTTTAAGGAGCCGCAAAGCCTGTTTGCGCGGCTGGTGCATACGCTGATCCCGCGTTTGATTTTCCTGCCGCCTACCTACCGTGGGCTAGCGGAGAACCTGCTGTTCGGCCTGAGCATGACCCTGTTCATGCTGCTGACCTTCGGCCTGGTATGGTTTGCCGGCGCCACTGGTCTGGCGCGCCTGGAAGGCACGCCGGTGATGGCCTGGCTTGGCAGCCTGCTGGCGCTGTACCTGTTCAAGCTATGGTTCGGCATGCGCAACCCGCTGCGCCACTACAGCCGTGGCGCTCTGGATATCGGCCTGCCGCGTATCGGTCTGATCATCGCCCTGGCGATTCTGCTGCCGGTGGCCCTGGTCTATGTGCATCGCCAGGTGCAGCCTATTCCCGTACTGCCGGTCAACCCGGCGCCGCTGCTGCTCACCACACTGGCGCTGGCCCTGCTCAGCTGTGGCCTAGGGCTGTTCCTGTTGCTGCAGCGCCTGCGCAGTGTCGACCCGCATACCGAGGTGTCCGAGCACCGTGACAACTGGCAGCGCAACCTGGTGCCTCGTGAGCTTTTCATCCGCCTTGAGGCGCATATCCTGGCCAATCGCCGTTACCAGGAAATTCCCAACCGGGTCTATCAGAAGTTCACCCCGGAGATGATCGAGGAAGGTGGGCGCGACAAGGGTTCCTTCAAAGGACGCACCTTGGTGGAAACCCAGCCGGTGTACCAGGAAATCGAGCATTCGCCGGCCTACCGCCTGGTGCGTCTGCTGAGTAGTGCAGTCGGGCAATTGCTCCTAGCGGCGGGCTCATTCTGGCTGGTGGGGCTGCTGGATGACCTGGCGCGGGTGGCGCAGCGGCCGGAGCATTTGATGCTGCTGGGCTATCCGCTGCTGTTCTTGCTGTTTGGCCTGGTTATTAGCCGCATGAGCAACCTGTTCTGGGCTGAAATGCAGTTTCGTTCGCTGTTGCTGGATCTGTCCATCGAGGGCACCTACACCGAGTCCAAGCTCTCCACCGGTCAGAGCATCTACGACAGTACCCGTTCGGAAAACATCGTGGTGCGCTCGACCATCACCCCCTGGTTCCTGCTCAGCACCCTGCTGACCAGCACCTTCGCCCGTCCGGGCAATATGAACCTGGAGCAGCAGCGCCATGTGCTGTCGTTCGAGAAGAGCGATGAAACCCTGGCGGCGGTGCTCGGTGAGCTGGACGAGTTTTTCGACAGCCGCGAGGCAATCGCCGGGGTCAACGAGGTGGATCTGAAGTCGGCTAGCCAGATTTTCCAGATGAATGAGCAGACTCGTGCTCGCAGCCAAGCTCCGGTGGGAGTACTGGAGCAGGAGCAGGCTGCAGGCCTAATACGGCATAAGGAAGGTGAGGCTCTGGAGGAGGATAAGTTGTAAAATTCCCAAGACACCAGGGGCTACTCCTTTGAGCTACTGATGCCAGATCCTATGGGGTTTGGTGTCAGCGTCCTATGTGCGCGTATGGCCAGAATTGAAGATAATTTGCGTGGCTCTGTTGTACATATCAGATTGGCTGCATCAAAAAAATGTTGATTGGCGCGGGTGCCGCGCCAATCTGAATTGATCAGCGATTCCTGAGTGTTGAACTGTCATGCGCGATTTATTCTGTGGTCTGGGCGTGTAGTCTGAACTGCGGATACCCATGCTCCGGCTCCCAGCTCCAGCAATCTTTGCTGCAGTTGAGCAAGGCCTTCGCAAAAAACGCTTGCAGCTCAATCGGCGGCAGCGCCTTATCCAGTTCGCGCATGATGGCCCTGCGCTGCCCCCGATTGAACAGTTCTTTGAGTACCGGGGCCTCCAGCAGTGCTTGCCAGAATGCCAGCAACACGTCGCGCTCCGTCCAGCCAGCCGCCAGCAGCTCCTCCAAATCTTCACGAATAGCTGGATCCAGCAGAGGGCTATCGGTGTTGCACAGGTCAGTGAGCTTGGACAGTGTCAGGTGTGGTTGGCTGTTGCGTTGAAGCAGACTGTAGTCGCCGTTCAGGTGTTCGATCATCTTCGCCGGTGAACAGGACGGAACGCCGCCGCGTGAGAAAAAACGCGGCTTTGCAATACAATGAAGGACAGACGTGAGCGTGAATCTCTGCTCATCTTCCTCCACCAGCACCGCACGCCGCAGGAACGCAGGAACATCAAGGAACTCCTTTGTCTGGCTTAGTCCTGTACCGCCCCAGCCGGCGGCCAGCATGCCGGGTATCTGGCGCAGTTGTGGATCTTCGCTGGCGGCATTGGCGCCGCGCTGTTCGACCATCACATAGTGGGTATAGGGTGAGATCAGCTGGTGCTCAACGGCCAGGCGGGTCAATTCGCCGGTGTCAGGGCAGTCCGTGCCGAACAGCGATTCGCGGATATGGGCGTTGATGCCCATCCGCAGAAGATCATCCGCCACTGCCGTCGGGCAGGCTGTGATCTGACTGTCGATCGCTTGTGATTGCCCATCGGCATAGGTGAGCTGAAGCTGCAGCGGGCCGTTGATGGCTGCGGGCAGGGCGGCAAACAGATGCAGTGTGCTGCCGGCAAAAGTACAGTGAGACAACTCCGCCGGCGCCTGCCAGAGGCTACCTGCCAGCGACAATCTGGCATTCCGGATGCGCGGCTGTCGCATGCGTTGCAGGTGGCGATCAACCACCGCAGTAACGCACTCATTGGGACTGACAAAGACCGCTGCACCGCCGGTGGCCTCGGCAATCTCGCGTACCACCGATTCGGCCGGACAAGCGCCGCAGCCAATCACGAATACCCGATGCCGGCTCTGGCGGCACAGGCGCACAATGGTGTCACGCTCCCAGGTTTCACCATCGGTTATCAGCAATACGTCGGCGGACTGTGCATCACCCTGGTGCGCGCTCAGGGCAAATACGCCCTGCAACGCCGGCACCATGTCGGTACCACCCAGATCGGCCTGCAAATGCCTGGTAAAGCGCAGGCTTTGCGGATCAAGCCCCTGCGAGCCCACCGTCAGCATCTGTTGCTGGTTGCCCGGCGCATGCACCAGTGTGCTGCCAAAGGCGCTCAGCGCATAGTGATCGCCAGGCTTGAGCTGGAGCAGCGCGCGTTGTGCTGCCTTACGTGCCAGATCCATGGAATCGCCAAGCATCGAGCCGGAGCAATCCACCAGAATCTTCAGGTTGAGCGGGTGCGCCTTCTCGGCGGAGGGAATCGGAAAGGCTGCATGCAACAGGTGGTTCTGCCCGACACTGACCAGTCGCGCCGAGGCGGGCGGTTGATCCGCACTGGTCAGAATGATCACCAGATCGCGGTCCGCGGCGGCACTGCCATTGGCAAAGCTCACACGACACAGGTTGTCACCCGCAGACAGTCTGATGGCGTGGGAGGGTGAGCCGATGCCCGCCTTGGCCAGCTCGCCGCTGAGGGTCATGTCCAGCCGATAGCTGTGCTCAACGCTGATATCCGACTGCGGAATCTGGTGCGGCTGCAGGCCTGCTGCTGCGGCATTGCCAAAGCGCGGAGCCACTGTGGTCGGCAGAGCCAGACGCATTTGCCGGCCTTCCCAGTCCAGCGGCAGGGCATAGCGGATGCAGATACTGGCACTGTCATCAGGCAGCAGGTTGCCCAGGTTCAGGGTGTACAGCCCCGGCTCCACCTGTTCGAGCAGCATGGCGGTATTGCCGTCGAGCATGGCTTGCTCATAGGTCTGTTCGGCCTGGCGCGATTCGGCCACCTCGGCGACGATCAGGCGATCATTCAGGCTCACGCTGACGCCCAGCAGGCAAGCCTGCACGGGCAGCGGGAAGTGGTAAACCGCCTCGATGTTCACTGCTTCACTGTTATGCCAGCGTTGGGTCTGTTCTACCAGGGCGAAGGCATCCTGGACCTGCACCGCCAGTTCCATCGTCTGCAGCGCCAGGGGCTGGCCGTGGCTTGAGGTCATCGCACTGTACTGGTTGTTTGTGGTCATCTCAGTGGTTCTCTCTTATGTCGGCCAGCGCCGCCATGCAGCGCTTGAGCAGTTCGCGAAGTTGCTCCGGGCTCAGCCCGGCAGTGTTGGGTTCGACTTTCAGTTCCACGCCGTGATCCAGCAGCAGGTGCGACCAGACCTCGATCGAGCCGGGCCGGCGTACAGGCTGAGGGAGGGAAGGTTCGCTGGCGGCCTGCTGCAGCTCGCGGATGCGTTCCAGTGACAGGCCTTCCTGAGACCACTTTTTCACCAGAAGAAGTTGATCAAGATGGGTCTGGCTGTAGCGCGCCGCGCGGGTTTCACCCTGCGGACGGTCTACCAGCCCGAGCTGGATGTAATAGCGGACCGTGCGGCGCGGCAGGTTGGTCAGGGTGCACAGCTCGTCAAGTGAGAAGCTCTGGCTGGGCTGGTGGGCTTGGTCGGTGGAGGGCATGGTGCGCCTATTGCGTCAGT
>Ga0075011_10000957_pt1 | contig 15500 bp, 10 predicted proteins | sample TARM_MetaG_T_14_FD_72354 | JGI IMG/M metagenome (GOLD analysis project Ga0075011, IMG submission 72354) | Freshwater microbial communities from Pennsylvania, USA, analyzing microbe dynamics in response to fracking - TARM_MetaG_T_14 | ecosystem: Environmental > Aquatic > Freshwater > River... | reverse complement strand
GTATGCCGTGCTGCCGCAGGTGCTGAACCGTTTCATCGGTTTCGCCACCTACCAGTTCGACGCCAACATCCGCAATTCGACCATGGTCGGCATCGTCGGGGCGGGCGGCATCGGAGGCACCCTGTTCGCGGCCTTCCAGCGCTTCGACTACGACTTCCTGGCCGCCATCCTCATTTCCATCATCGTGCTCGTCATGCTCGGCGAGTATCTGGCATCCATAGTCAAGGCGGTGTTCAATGACTAGCCGCACCTGGGAACGCTTCACTCCGGCTCAGCGACTGGCCAGGTTCGCGATCTATCTGGCCGCCGTCACGGCTCTGGTCGTGTCCTTGCGCACGGTCCAGGTCGTCCCCGAATTCCTGTACGACGCCCCGACCCAGATGGCGGACATGTTCTCGCGAATGTGGCCGCCCGACTTCGCCCACTACAAGGGCGGCGTGCACGAGGCATTGGTGGAGAGCATGCACATCGCGGGCATGGGCACGATCCTGGCCCTGGTCATGTCTCTGCCCGTGGCGCTTCTGGCGGCCAAGAACATCACTCCCGTGCCGATCCTGAACTGGCTGGCCAGGCTCATTCTCGTGTCGTCGCGCTCGGTGAACACCCTGGTGTGGGCGATCCTGTTCGTGGCTGTCTTCGGTCCGGGCGCGCTGGCAGGAACCATCGCCATCGGCTTCAGATCCATCGGCTTTTGCGGCAAACTCCTGGGCGAGGCCCTTGAGGAATGCAACAAGGGGCCCGTTGAAGCTCTGAAGGCCGCTGGAGCGCCGTGGCCGAGCATCTTCCTCAAAGCCTACTGGCCCCAGGTTTCTCCGGCCTTCTGGGGCATCACCCTGTTTCGGTGGGACATCAACGTGCGCGAGTCGGCGGTCATCGGCCTTGTCGGCGCGGGCGGCATCGGAATGGCCCTGGATACGGCCATCGACCTGTTCCGCTGGACCCAGGTCTCGCTCATCCTGCTGTGCATCTTCTCCGTGGTCATCGTGGCCGAGGTCGTGGTTACCAAGATCCGGCAGAAAATTATCTGAACTGTCCATAACCGCAAGAAAAAGGGTCAGGGAGCACCGAGGCGTTTCCTGACCCTTTCTTTTTCCATTCGGCTCCTTGCCGGTAGCCACATTCCTGCTGTCGCGCAGCGTCGCGACTTCTGTGTCCTAGAATTCGAGCTGACCCTGAGCGCTCAGAAAACTCATGGTCGTTTGCCTGCGCTTTCCGTTTTCCAGATACACCACGTTGTAAAAGCCTTTGGGCAACATGATCTCGTTAACCTTGCCCGCCCTGATCTCGTACGGGCCGAATTCCTTGTATGTCTGCTGGTGCCTGAGCCACAGGGTCAGGGATCGGGAGGCCGTCACGGAAAGCCTGCCCTGGGCGAAAGAATCGGCGGGGGCTTTAAATGCGCCTTCAACGGTGTTGGCCGTGGAAGCGGCCTCCCGTACAGACTGTCCTTCCTTTTCGGCCAGGGTCGAATTCTGGCTGTCGCCGTCTGGCCAGGTGGCGTTTCCTGACACGTCAGCATGACCTGTGGAGTCCGCTTTCGTGCTTTCCTCGGGGACAGCCGGAGCAGCGGTGCCGGATTCAGTCGCGGGCAGGGTCTGTCCGGCATTGTCGCCAGTTCGGGAAGTGTCGAGAGGGGCCGCATTGTCACTGGCGGCCTGGGCCGGGGAAGCCGGTTGCGTGGCCCCGTTGATGGGCTCCGCCTGGGGGGAGGCGCTCGCGTTGCTCACGGCAGGCTCAGTCGGGACGATGAGGGGATGTGTCTGCGCTGTTCCGAGAGAGGTGAATTGGTCCGAAGTCAGGAAGCCTTGCCGCTGCGCAAGATATCCCGCGCACCCGGCAATGAGCAGCACGGTCATGGAAAGCTGAGGGATGGTTGGCCTCCAGGCGCTTTTCAACCGCCGAGTCTCCAGAGCTTCCAACGATTCATCGGGGACAAAGGAATACAGACGTCCGCATTTCGGGCATTCGCCAGGGAAAAGTTCGAACTCCAGCAAGGTCGACTGGTGGGTGCACTTGGAGCAGATCGGAAGATTCGGCTCTGGCAGAAGGGGCTGCATGGAGAGAGGCTGTAATTCGTCCGTTGTGCAAACGGGGTTCTTGGTTTTGACGCTGACCAACTCCGAGAATTTGTCGATGAGCAGGTGCATCTTGTCCGTGAGCAGTGAATCCTCATGGGCCAGGATGGCCTGCGTCAGATTTCCGGCCTCCACCACCAGGGCCCCGCGCACAGGGCCCATGATCCCGACGCTGGCCCGACTGAAGCACAGCACCGGGCTGGGCCGAAGCCCTCCCGAGTAATGCAGTTCCAGGTACTTGGTCAGTTTCTGGGTCTGGTTCCAGCACCCGGTCAGCATGTCCAGGAGAAACGGCCAGCCGTTGAGGCGCAGAGACTCGCCCGAGGCCGAGATGTTGCCGAGATGGCTGCTGGTTCTGACCAGAAAGAGTCCGTTGGGGCCGATGACGGCGTGGTCGATGCGGCCACCATCAAAATGCAGGTCGTGAAAGACATGGTACTCGTTGGGGAGATGCTCCAGTGCCTTGGCCACGACCTGTCCGGTCCTGGCGTTTGTCTGCGTATGGGAAAGATAGTGCGATACGGTCAGGCCGAGTTCTTCGAAGCGCAGGACGGAGGCGACGAAAAACACGGCAAAAATGGCGGTGAGCCAATGTTGTTCCTGCCTGAACGCGTACAGGGCTGCTCCTGCCAGGACCAGGACAAAGAACAGGGGCAGGACCAGGCGCAGCAGGACATCCTTGCGTCGGGACCTGATGCCGCCTTGAACCGCGTTGCCGTATATGTAAGCCATAACTCCCCGTCCTGTTGGTGCGTTACATGGATTTCAACGCAAGGACTTTAAGCCTCAGAACGGGAAGCAAGTCAAGCATTGGGAATGTATGACGGAAATGGTCTGGCACCATCCGCAACCCCTTGATTTCTCGGCCGCGAGCATTTTTGTTTTCGCGGCCAGGAGAATTGCGGCGGAACAGACTGTTATTGCACGATCTCGGCAAAGATGGCGGCGGTCATACTGGCCAGGTCGGCCGGGGAGATTTCGATGTCCAGGCCGCGTCGGCCGCCGCTGACCAGGATGGTCGGATGGGACTGGCCCGAAACGTCGATGAAGGTGCGCAGTTTCTTTTTCTGGCCCAAAGGGCTGACCCCGCCCAAAACATACCCCGTTGTCCGCTCCACCAGGGACTTGTCGGCCAAGGTCGCCTTCTTGGTCCCGGCGGCCTTGGCCAGGTGCTTGAGGCCAAGCATATCCTGGACAGGGATCACGGCCACCACCAGTTCGCCGCCAAGGTCCGCGACCAGGGTCTTGAAGACCCGCTTCGGATCGACGCAAAGCTTTTCGGCAGCCTCCAGCCCATAGGCGGCGCATGCGGGATCATGCTCGTATTCGCGGACGACGATGGTGATTTTTGCTTTCTTGGCTGCGTTTATGGCGGGCGTCATGGAGGGGGGCTACAAAGACAAACGGGAAAAGTCCAGTACGGGACGATATGCTTGCGTTTCTGCGTCTCGAGCGTGATTCACGATCCCAAAGTTGATTTGAAGGCGCGCAATGTGTACGTTGAAAGTATGATTTGCCTGAGGCTTGGGGCGACGCCGCCCGTCGTCAAGTTGAGCGCGGGCATTGACGAAGGGAGGCTGGATGAGGATTTCGAGCCGGCTCACGTACATACGTCTGACCGTTGGCGGCTATCTGGTCGCGGCTTTGGCATGGATCTTTTTTTCGGACAACCTGCTTGGTGCCTTCGAGGATCTGGAGTCGGCCCTGTGGCTGTCCACGGCCAAGGGGTTCTTTTTTGTGCTGTCCAGCGCGGGGTTCCTGTATTTCACCCTGCTCGGGCTGCCCGCTGAGTCGGCCGAAGCCCCCGTTGCCTCCCCGGTCGCAGAGGAGCGCCGGGACAGGTCCTGGCCGGCGTGGTTGAATTATTTCTTCGCCGTTGCGCTCGTCTTCGTCGTGGCCTTCATCCGCGGTCAGGCTGCGGGAGTTCTCGGGGAACAACCGTTTCTGCTCCTGTACATGCTTCCGGTTTTGCTGGCCGCCCTGCTGGGCGGGCTAGGACCGGGCCTGCTGGCCACGGCGACCGCCGCGCTGCTGGCCGCCCATTTCCAGATCCGTCCTCACGGCAGCCTGGCCATTCATTCAACGTTCGACCTGATCCAGTGGTTCATGTTGATCGTCAACGGCCTACTGGTTAGTCTGGTCAGCGCGGTCATGCATGGGGCCCGGGACAGGGCGCAGCGGCGCTGGGCCGACCTCAAGGCCGTGAACACGGCGTTGCGAGCCAGCGAGGACCGTTTCCGCAAACTCTTCCAGGACGCCCCCGTGGCCATGGGACAGGTCGGGCGGGACGGGAAAATTCTGGGCCAGAACTGCCGGTTCGACCAGCTTTTCGGATATACGCTGGCGGACATGCCGACCATCGATCATTGGTGGCGGCTGGCCTACCCCAATCCCGTCCTCCGCAGACAGGCCATGGATCGCTGGGAAGCCGCGCAGGAGAAGGCCATCGCGCAGGGCACGGATGTCCGGGCCGGGGAGTTCGCGGTCGTTTGCAAGGACGGCTCTGAGCGACTCGTGCAGATCACGGGCATCGTCCTGGAGGACGGAGTGCTGTCTACCTTTGTCGACATGACGGAGCGCCGCCGGGCGGAGGCGCGACTGCGCCTCTGGGCCGAGGTTTTTGAAAACGCGCACCTTGATCTGGCCATCTCCGACGCACGCAGCAATACCGTCATAGTGGCGAACCCGGCCTTTGCCCGCCGACGCGGGTATGAGCCAGGCGAGATGGAAGGCATGTCGGTGCTGCGGCTTTTTCCCGAGGATGTGGCCAAGGGAGGGTTCGATTTTCTGCCCGGACTCAAAGACCTCACGCACGCCATCTTCGAAACTGAACACGCGACCAAGGACGGTCGGCGCTTTCCGGTGCGCCTGGACCTCACGGTCATGCGGGACGAGGACGGCCATCCTCTGAACCGCATCGTCCACGCCCTGGACCTGACCGAGAGCAGACGGGCCGAGGACGCCTTGCGCAGGAGCGAGGAGCTTTTTCGCAATCTTTTCGAAAGACATGCTGCGGTCAAGCTGCTCATCGACCCCAAAACGGGGGAGATCGTCGACGCCAACAGGGCGGCAGCATCCTTTTACGGCTGGTCGCGGGAACAGCTGCGCGGGATGAACATCGGCAGCATCAATACCCTGCCGTCGGAGACCGTTCGGGAAGAGATTGAGCAGGCCGTGAACAAGGGTCACAGCCGCTTCGAGTTCCGGCACAAGATGGTCAACGGCTCCGTCCGCGACGTCGATGTGCTGAGCAGCCTCATCGAAGCCGAGGACAGACAGCTCTTGCATTCCATCGTCGTCGACATCACCGAGCGCAAAGAGGCGGAGCGGGCTCTTGTCAAGGCCAAGGACGACGCCGAGTGCGCCAGTCGGGCGAAATCGGAGTTTTTGGCCAACATGAGCCACGAAATCCGCACCCCGCTGAACGGAATCATGGGCATGGTGCAGCTTCTGGAGATCACCTCCGCTATGGACGAGCAGCGGGAGTACCTGAACCTGGCCAAGCGTTCCGCCGACAGGCTGACCCGCCTGCTCTCCAACATCCTAGACCTGTCGTCCATCGAGTCCGGCAAGCTGGATATCCGCCGGGAGGCTTTCGAGTGCTCGAATCTCTTCGGCGCCCTGGCCGACCTCTTCTCCATCACTGCCAGGGACAGGAACCTTGCCCTGACCTTCCGCATCGACCCCGGCATCCCCTCCGGCCTTGTCGGCGACGAGGCCAGGGTGCAGCAGGTGCTCTTCAATCTGGTCGGCAACGCCCTGAAATTCACCCACCAGGGTGGCGTGATCGTCGAGGCCGCGTTCCTGCGCCCGGTCGGGCGCATGGGCATGAGAGTGCTTTTTTCCGTCAGCGACACCGGGATCGGCATTCCAGACGACAAGCTCGCGACCCTTTTCAAACCCTTCACCCAGGTCGAGGGCGCGTACACCAGGAGCTATCAGGGTGCCGGCCTGGGCCTAGCCATTGTCCGGCGCCTGGTCATGCTCATGGACGGCCGGATGTGTGTCGAGAATTTCGAGGAGGGAGGCACGACCTTCCATGTAGTCCTGCCTTTCGGGACCACGGGGCCGGAGTTCGATCGCGGAGAGGAGCTTCGGGCTGCGGAGGGCGCGTCGTCGGGGCGGCTGCGCATATTGCTGGCCGAAGACGAGCCGTTGAACCAGTTTGCCATGACGTCCCTCCTGACCACGGAGGGGCACCGGGTGACGCTGGCCGAGGATGGGGTCAAGGTCCTCGAAGTGCTGTCAGGTGAAGAGTTCGACTGCATTCTCATGGATATCCAGATGCCCGTGTTGAATGGGCTGGATGCCACGCGAAGGATTCGCGCACTGTCGTCAGAGCCCTTAAGGGACATCCCGATCATCGCCCTGACAGCCTGCTGCATGCCCGAAGAGAGGCGTGTTTTTTTGGGCGCCGGGATGAACGACTGCTTGTGCAAGCCCGTAGTCCTGGACGAGCTCCGGCGTGTGCTGGAGGGTATCGCGCCGCAAGCCCGGCCGCAGGTGAAAAGTCGGCCCTGAAGGGGCTTTGTCGGCGGCAAGGGCACGGCGGTGGCCTTCCGGCAGCCGGGAGCGCCGGGAAAAACTCGCCATTGCCTCTCGCGCGGTAAGCGGATAGAGTCTTTAAATAGAGAACATGCCACAAGGTTTTTCCCTTGTGGCTTTTTTTTCCGTACCGTTAAATGAAGGAGTGTTCATGACAGAACATCAAATAGAAGCAGGTAGTTCCGTTGAATCAAAATGCAAGAAGTGCAAGACCGTGACCGATCATTACGTGGTAGTCATGGTCGGTGAGAAGATTTCCAAGGTTGAGTGCAAGGTCTGCAAGGCTCGACATGCCTATGCATCTCCCAAGGCCGAACCCAAGGTCAAGACGCCCGCCGCGCCTCGTCCCAAAAAGGCCGCTCTGGCTTCCAGCAGGCAGGCTCAGGCCTTGGCGGAACAGTGGGAAAAAATGGTGTCCCCTTGCTCCAAGCCCCTGCCTTATTCCATGGAGCGGACGTTTTCGGTGGGCGATGTTGTCGAGCATCCGTCTTTCGGGCTGGGCTATGTCTTGAAAGCCATGAAGCCTTGCACCGTGGAGATCCAGTTCAAGGATGCCATCCGCAACATGCGCTGCGGGATGTTCAAGTAAGTACGTCCTTTTTTGCCATGCGTCCTGCACAGGCCTTCTGCCCGAATTCGCGCCTTCGAAAAGATCCGTTTTTCCGTTTCTTTCCTTCTTGACGCCTTGCGAAAGGTAGGCGTAATGGAAAAATAGTGTCTCGTGTGCCGTACGACCGGCTCCACATCGGCTTCAGTCAAGGAAGCCGTTTTTTATGCTCAACGAGGAAAACATGCCCAGCAAGCAAATTAACGACAAGATCAGAAATATCGCAATCATAGCGCACGTTGACCATGGCAAGACCACCCTGGTCGACGTCATGTTCCGGCAATCCGGAGTTTTTCGGGACAACCAGGCCATGGACGACCGCGTCATGGATTCCATGGATTTGGAACGGGAACGCGGCATCACCATCGCAGCCAAGAACTGTTCCGTGCGCTGGAAGGGCGTGAAGATCAACATCGTCGACACTCCCGGCCACGCCGATTTCGGCGGGGAAGTGGAGCGCGCCCTGTCCATGGTCGATGGCGCGGTGCTGCTGGTGGACTCCTCCGAGGGCCCGCTGCCCCAGACCCGGTTCGTGCTCAAAAAAGCACTGGACGCAAGCCTGCCCATCCTTGTGGTCGTCAATAAGATCGACCGCGCCGATGCTCGTCCCCAGGAAGTGCTGGACGAGGTCTACGACCTGTTCATCGACCTTGGCGCGGACGAGGATCAGCTTGAATTTCCCGTGCTCTATGCCATCGGCCGCGACGGCGTGGCCTCTCCGGTTCTGGAAGAGCCGGGCAAGGATCTGTCCTGCCTCTTCGACCTTATCCTTGAACGCATCCCCGGTCCGCGTTTCGATCCTGAAGCGCCTTTCCAGATGCTCGTCTCCGATCTGGGCTACTCAGATTACCTCGGGCGTCTGGTCATCGGCAAGATCAAGGCCGGGGTACTTCAGGAAAAGGTTGATCTTTTGTGCATGGGCGAAAATGATCAGCTCGCCTTCCGCCCGAACAAGATTCAGGCCTACGAGGGCATGCAGCTCAAGGATCAGGCTGTCGTTGAAATGGGCGACATCGTGGTCATGGCGGGCTTAAGCAAGGTCAGCATCGGCGACACCATCTGCCTGAAGGAATCTCCGGTACGCCTGAAACGCATCGACGTGGACGAACCCACCGTGTCCATGCGCTTTACCATTAACACCTCACCCTTTGCCGGGCGCGAGGGCAAGATCGTGCAGTCGCGCAAGATCAAGGACCGGCTGGAGAAGGAGGCCTTGACCAACGTGGCCATCGAGGTCGAGGAGAGCGAAGACAAGGACTCCATGATCGTCAAGGGTCGCGGCGAGTTCCAGTTGGCCATCATCATCGAGACCATGCGCCGCGAGGGCTTCGAGCTTGGCGTTGGGCGTCCCGAAGTCATCTACAAAAAGGACGGCGGCAAACTCCTGGAACCCCTGGAGCATGTCTACGTCGACTGCGACGAAGCTTTCATGGGCGTGGTTACGGAGAAGCTGTCCATCCGTCGCGGCAAGCTTCTGAACCTGGTCAACAACGGCGGGGGCCGAGTGCGCATGGAGTTTTCCGTGCCGTCGCGCGCGCTCATCGGCTACCGGGACGAGTTCCTGACCGACACCAAGGGTACGGGCATCATGAACTCCCTGTTCGACGGCTACGGGGAGTATCGCGGTGATTTTCCGACCCGTTTTTCGGGCTCCCTGGTTTGCGACCGTCAGGGGCAGGCCGTGCCTTACGCCATCTTCAATCTGGAGCCGCGCGGACGGATGTTCGTGCGCCCGGGCGACGCAGTGTACGAAGGCATGATCGTTGGCGAGCACAACCGCGACAACGACATCGACATCAACCCCTGCAAGGAAAAGAAGCTGACCAACATGCGCGCTTCGGGCAAGGACGAGGCGATCATCCTCACTCCCGTGCTGCCCATGACTCTGGAAATGGCCCTCAACTTCATCCGCGACGACGAGATGGTCGAAGTCACCCCGCAGAATATCCGCTTGCGCAAGGTCGAGCTTTCCGCGCAGAAGCGCCACACCACCTCCGCGCGTAAGAAGAAAGCCGAAGGAAAGTAGACATGTCCAAGAAAGTCCACGATGTTATCATTGTAGGCGGCGGCCCGGCGGGCCTCTTCGCCGCCTTCTATCTGGCCGAGCACGCCAGCCTCGACGTACTGCTCATCGAGAAGGGCCGCGATTCCCTGATCCGCAACTGCCCCATGACCGAGGAGCAGGACTGCATCCACTGCAAGCCCTGCAACATCCTCTCGGGCCTGGGTGGGGCCGGGCTCTTTTCCGACGGCAAGCTGAACTTCATTCCCAAACTGGGCAAGACCGACCTGACCCAGTTCATGAGCCTGGGCAAGGCCACGGCGCTCATCGACGAGACCGAAGTCATCTTCAACCGCTTCGGCATGGACGGCAAGGTCTACCCGACCAACATCGATGAGGCCCGCTCCATCCGCAAGGAGGCCAGGAAGTTCGGTATCGATCTTCTGGTCATCAAGCAGAAGCACCTCGGCAGCGACAATCTGCCCGGGCACATCACCGGCATGGTCGAGTACATCAAGTCCAAGGGTGTGAACGTGCGCACCAAGGAAGAAGTGGTCGACATCCTGGTCGAGGGCGGCCGAGTGCGTGGCGTGACCACGGCCAAGGGCGAGTATCTGGCCAAAAGCGTCATTCTCGCTCCGGGACGGGTCGGTGCCGAGTGGGTCGGACAGCTCGTGCAGCGCCACGGCCTGGCCGTGACCCAGCGCGGCATTGAGGTCGGCGTGCGCGTGGAAGTGCACAACGAGATCATGCAGGACCTGTGCTCCATCATCTACGATCCGACCTTCTTCATCCGGACTGCCAAGTACGACGACCTGACCCGCACCTTCTGCACCAACTACGGCGGGTTCATCGCCCAAGAAAATTACCAGGATTTCGTCTGCGTCAACGGGCATGCCTACATGGACAAGAAGAGCGAGAACACCAACTTCGCTTTTTTGTCCAAGGTTGTCTTGAATGAGCCGGTGACCGACAATCAGGCTTACGGCGAGTCCATCGGCCGCCTGGCCACCCTCATCGGCGGAGGCAAGCCCATCCTACAGCGCTTCGGCGACTTGAAGCGCGGCCGGCGTTCCACCTGGAACCGCATTCGCAACAGTTACATCGAGCCGACGCTCAAAAAGGTCGTCTGCGGCGACATCGCCATGGCCCTGCCTGAGCGCATTCTGACCAACCTGGTGGAGGGCCTTGAAAAGCTCAATCAGGTCGTGCCGGGAGTGGCCAACGACGAGACGCTCCTCTATGCGCCGGAGATCAAGTTTTTCGCCACCCAGGTGGAGTGCGGCGAGAATCTGGAGACGGCCATCGAAGGCCTTTTCGTGGCCGGTGATGGGCCGGGTGTGGCGGGAAACATCGTTTCCGCCGCCGCCACGGGACTCATTCCGGCCAAGAGCATCCTGGCCAAAGCATAGCTCGTTTTCAGAGCAACCAGGACGCAAAAAGGGCGCTGCCGTATCGAAACGGAAGCGCCCTTATTTTTTGAGGTGCTGGGTGATGAACTCGTCGACCTGATCAAGGAGGATGGGTCTGGAGAAATGATAGCCTTGGGCGAATTCGCAGCCCATTTCGCGCAGCGCTAGGTATTGGGATTCGGTCTCGATACCTTCGGCCACCACGGACAGTCCCAGGCTGTGCGCCAGGTTGATGATGGTGCGCACGATGACGCGGTTGGCGTGCTTGTCCAGTTGGGTCACGAAGCTGCGGTCGATTTTGAGCGTGTCGATGGGGAAGCGCTGCAGGTAGCTCATGGACGAGTAGCCGGTGCCGAAATCATCGACCAGGATGGCCACCCCCAGTTCTTTCATGAGCCGAAGCTTCTGGATGGTGGCTTCGGGGTTGGTCATGACATCGCTTTCCGTGATTTCGAGCTTGAGTTGAAGCGGGTTGATACGGTTGATGTGCAGACAGTCGAACAAGTTCTTCACCAGATCGGGATTTGAAAACTGTCGTGCTGACAGGTTGACGGAAATGCTCAGCTCGTGGCCGGGATATTTTTCGGCCCAGGAACGCAGCACCTGGCACGACTGCTCAAGCACCCACTGCCCGATGGGAAGAATGAGTCCGGTCTGTTCCGCGATGGGGATGAATTCGCCGGGCGGCACCCAGTTCTTGTCCCTGGGTTTCCAGCGCAGCAGGGCTTCGAAGCCGCTCAAAACCGGGCTCTGGCCCATGAAAAAGATGGGCTGCAGGGCGAGATGAAATTCGTTTTCGCGAATGGCGTTGCGCAGTCCCGTCTCCGTATCCATTTTTTTGAGGGCCTTGTCCTGCATCTCCGGGGCGTAGAAACGCAGCTGATCGAGGCCCTGTTCCTGGGCGTGGCGAAGGGCGATGTTGGCACCCTGCAGATAATTTTCAGGCGATTGGTAGTCATTGGGTCCGAAGAGGGCACCCAGGCACGCGCTGAAATGGATGGAGTGGTTCTCGATGTCCAGAGTGTCGTTCAGGGCGGCCTTGATTTTTTTGATGGTTGCCGTGGCGGCCTTCTTGGAGGGCAATTCCTCCAGCAGCACGACAAATTCGTCATCCCCCAGCCGGGCCACGGTGTCGATGGCCGACACCGTTTCGAGCAATATCCGACCGACAGACTGGAGCAACTGGTCGCCGACAAGATGCCCAAGGCTGTCGTTGACGTCCTTGAAGCGATCTATGTCCACCTGGACCACGGCAAAAAGGTAGTTCTCTCGCACCTGGCTGCGCTCCATGGCCTGCTTGATGCGGTCCAGGCACAGGGCGCGGTTGGGCAGATTGGTCAGGGCGTCGTGGAAGGTGCGGTGCTGCAGGTGCTTTTCGGCATCCTTGCGCCTGGTGGTGTCTTCGAATATGGCCGCCACTTGGCGGGGTTGGGGGCTGAAGGCGACGACGGAGAAATGCTTGTCCACGAAACCCGCGAAGCTGTCGAAGCGGATCGACTCACGGCTCATGGCGGTTTTGGCGAGAATGTCTATCCAGTAGGGCTCGACCTTGTCTGAAAGCTGACGCAGGCTGCGGCCGATGATGTCTTTCGCGGGCCGGTCGAAGAAGCTGGCAAAGGCCGGATTGACGTCGAGGAAAAGAAGGTCCGCCGGGCGGCCGGCCTCGCTGAGGATCACCTCGTGGAGGGCGAAGCCGTTGAGCATGGAGTCGAACAGCAGCCTGTATTGTTGCTCGCTTTTCTGCAAGGCTTGGGTGGATGCATGCTTGTAGAGGGCGATCTCGATGGCCACGTGCAGGTCCCGGGATTCGGCGGGCTTGATGATGTAGCCGAAGGTCTCGGTGATCTTGGCGCGGTTCAGGGTTTCTTCGTCATCGTGACCGGTCAGGAAAATGATGGGGATCTGCGTTTCTTCAAGTATGGCCTTGGCTGCTTCGATGCCGTCGATCCGACCGTCAAGGAAGATATCCATGAGGATGAGCGAGGGCGCCCGCTTGGATACGGCCTCGATAGCCTCCTCGCCGGAGGCGATGATGCCCTGGACCTGGTATCCGAGCTTCTGCAGCCGTTGCTGCATGTCGAAGGCGACAATGGCGTTGTCCTCGACTACGAGGATGCTCGTCTTGCTTGGAGCGTGGCTTGGTCCATGGATGGTCGGAGTTTGAATCATCGGGAAAATTTGTTTCGGGTTACTTGTGTTGTCATTGTTCGTTTACGCCTTCTTGATGGCCGTGGACAAGGTATTTTTTTATTTTCCAGAAATTCAGAACGTTGACAAGAGCATAGCGGTTTTTTTGCTGAGTCCGCGGCATCTTTTCAGCCCGCCATGTATGACAATGCCCGGACAGCCTGCGCAGGATTGCGAAAATTTGGGAGCAACGACCAGAATTTGTTGCAAAATATACCTAGTGATGTAGATTGATATCGTACGGACCCCTGTGTAAGAAGATCATCTTGGCCAAGATTAATGTTTCAAGGAGTCACCTATGTCTGCTATTCTCCGTGAAGGAAATACCGTCACCATCACCCCGGGGCAGGACCTAGTGTCCACCATGGTTCCGGGGTTCAAGCAGGAGCTGGCACGGTGCTCGCCGAGTCGCCCGCGGAGCTTCGGCTCGATCTCTCCGGGACGGCCCTGATGGACTCCATCGGCATCGGAGTGGTCATCGCCACGCACAATTCCATGAAGAAAAAAGGCGGAAAGCTGGTTGTCTCCAATGCATCCGAAAACATAGTCAAGCTTTTCAAGTCGATGCGCCTTGATCAACATTTGAATCTGGATTCTTGACGGATCCACGTGAGCTCAGGGCTTTGCGTAGGCTGTCGGACACCTGGTCGTGGCGCGGTGAGCCTTCTGAATCAAGCCGAATCCGGACGGGTTTTTCCTGGGTCAGGGTGCGCCGATGCCCTTGTGACCGGCACCCGCAGATGTTGAATCGGTCCCATTAATTGAAATCTACATGGAGTTCGCACAATGATGATGGATGACGAAACTCTCCAAATGTACGTGGAAGAAGCCACCGAACACCTCGGGGATATCGAGAACGATTTGTTGGCCATTGAACAGGCGGGCGCAGATATCGATGTGGAGTTGGTGAACAAGGTCTTTCGCGCGGCACACTCCATCAAAGGCGGTGCCGGGTTTCTGGGGTTGACCAAAATCAAGGACCTTGGGCACAAAATCGAGAATATCCTGGACATGGTCCGCAACCGCGAACTCGTGCCCGAGCCGGAAGTGGTCAACATCGTCCTGTTGGCCTTCGACAAGCTGCGGGATCTGATCACCAATGTGGGTGAGAGCAACGACGCCTACATCGACGATCATGTCGCGGCCCTGACTGCGGCGGCCTCGGCCAACCTCAAGGGCGAGGAGAAGGCTTCGGTGGACCGCCGGGTCGAGGTCCGGGACGGCAAAGGCCGCCTGGTTTTCGACGTCGCCGAGTTCGACCTGCTCCAGAACAGGAAGGGCGGAAAAAATCTGTATCTGCTCGAATTCGACCTGATCCACGATGTGCAGCGCAAAAACAAGACCGTTTTCGATGTCTTGAAGGGCATGGACTCCACTGGCGTAATCCTCGATCTTAAAGTCGATTTCGAGGCCATCGGGACCCTGGAGGACGATGAATTTTCCAATCGTATTCCCTTTTTCGTGCTTTTTGGTTCCATCATCGAAGACGATATCATGCCGGCACTTTTGGATCTGGGCAGCGAGTTCATCACCACCCTGAACATTGACCTGCCTTCGGATCAGGCGTCTCCTGCTGTGGATTTTGCCCGCGAACTCCTCAATCAGACCCCGCAGACACCGGACGAGGACCGCACCGACACCTTGGTGTCCGAACTCTTCAGCGGCGAAAGCCTGGCTTCGGCGTTGAATCCTGCACCGCCGGTCTCCGCCCCGGTTCCCGTTGCAAGCCCGGCTCCTGCCGCAAATTCTGTGTCTCAGCCTGAGCCCCAGCCCATGGCCGACGATGACGCAAGTCGCAAGGCGGATCCCAGGACGGCCAAGTCCCCGATTACCCAGCCCGATTCCCTGCGCGTGCATGTCAGCCTGCTGGAGGATCTGATGAACCTTGCCGGGGAGCTGGTCTTAAGCCGCAATCAGCTCATGCAGGCCATTTCATCCAACGCCATCCACCAGATAGAGGTGGCCGGACAGCGCATCGACCTGGTCACGTCCGAGCTGCAGGAAACTATCATGCTGACCCGCATGCAGACAGTGGGCAACATTTTCAACAAGTTTCCGCGCGTGGTCCGAGACCTGGCCCGTAATCTGGGCAAGGAGATCGACCTGCAGTTGGAGGGCAACGACGTTGAACTGGATAAGACCATCATCGAGGGCCTGGGCGATCCGCTGACCCATCTGGTGCGCAACTCCGCCGACCACGGCATCGAGATGCCCGACATTCGCGTGGCCGCAGGCAAACCGGCCATGGGCACCATCGTGCTCAAGGCCTACCACGAGGCCGGGCAGGTCATCATCGAAATCGTCGATGACGGCGGCGGGCTCAACACCGACAAAATCGTGGCCAAGGCCCTCTCACGCGGGCTCATCTCCCCGGATCAGGCCAAGTCCATGTCCGACAAGGAAAAGGCCAACCTCATTTTTCTCCCCGGCCTCTCCACTGCCGAGCAGGTCACTGACGTCTCCGGGCGTGGTGTGGGCATGGACGTGGTCAAGTCCAACCTCGATCAGCTTGGCGGTCAGGTCGACATTGAAACCGAGCGCGGCAGGGGTACGACCATCCGCATCAAGCTGCCCCTGACGCTGGCCATCATCCCGAGCCTTTTGGTGTCCGTGGGCCAGGAGCGGTACGCCATTCCGCAGGTCAACGTGGACGAGCTGCTGCGCATCCCCGT
>Ga0075011_10000956_pt1 | contig 15507 bp, 11 predicted proteins | sample TARM_MetaG_T_14_FD_72354 | JGI IMG/M metagenome (GOLD analysis project Ga0075011, IMG submission 72354) | Freshwater microbial communities from Pennsylvania, USA, analyzing microbe dynamics in response to fracking - TARM_MetaG_T_14 | ecosystem: Environmental > Aquatic > Freshwater > River... | reverse complement strand
AGAACAAAGTGCGTCCTTAGCTCAGCTGGATAGAGTACCTGGCTACGAACCAGGCGGTCGGAGGTTCGAATCCTCCAGGACGCGCCATATTTTTTATTGCTGGATAACTTAGTGTTATTTAAGCAAAAAATAAATATGAATAATGTGGTGAGGTGGCCGAGAGGCTGAAGGCGCTCCCCTGCTAAGGGAGTATGCGGTTTGTAGCCGCATCGAGGGTTCGAATCCCTCCCTCACCGCCATTTATTGACCTCTGGTCAATTTTTTTGTTCTGAAATAAATTAAGTGTGATATTGTTCACACCCCGCGCGTCCTTAGCTCAGCTGGATAGAGTACCTGGCTACGAACCAGGCGGTCGGAGGTTCGAATCCTCCAGGACGCGCCACTATTTATTGGTTTAAGATTGTTAGAAACAATTCTTGGATCACAGGGTATTGCCCTAATATTGAATTACAATTTGATATTGAAATCTGCGCGTCCTTAGCTCAGCTGGATAGAGTACCTGGCTACGAACCAGGCGGTCGGAGGTTCGAATCCTCCAGGACGCGCCACTATTTAGGTTTAAGAGTGACAATCATCTCTTAAATAACAGGGCAATGCCCTAATATCGAATATCATTTGATATTAAAATCTGCGCGTCCTTAGCTCAGCTGGATAGAGTACCTGGCTACGAACCAGGCGGTCGGAGGTTCGAATCCTCCAGGACGCGCCACTATTTTAGGTTTAAGAGTGACAATCATCTCTTAAATAACAGGGCAATGCCCTAATATCGAATACCGTTTGATATTGAAATCCGTGCGTCCTTAGCTCAGCTGGATAGAGTACCTGGCTACGAACCAGGCGGTCGGAGGTTCGAATCCTCCAGGACGCGCCACTATTTAAAAACCTCGCATATCATGCGAGGTTTTTTTGTTTGGCTGTCCTTAATAACTGCTAATTTTTGAGTTGTAACTCACTGTTTTTCAATATAGAGAAGTGACTTTTCTCTCTCAGATCTCAAATTTCGTTTTAAATCTTTATTAATCTAGTCCTTGTACCAGCCACAGTGACTTCATCAATAGTCGTTTGCTGCGGTTGGCATTAAACTCAAGTAATGCTCCTTATTGTCGTTTTTAGGCAGTCTTGTCGATCGTGCAAATAAATTTTTATGCATTTTGTGCTGCTTCTTGAAGGTTGCCTTAAACAAAATTGACAATTTTTAATCAGTCGCGATAATCCTTGTTCACTTGCCGGAACAGATGCATATGTTTTAGGCAATTGTTGTCAGGATGACAAAGAAAGGAAGCAACATGACAAATATTGGAAGCCTGCTAGTTGACGCAGCCACCCTAATGGTTACAGGGATGGGCTTCGTTTTCATATTCCTAACCATTCTGGTTTACCTTGTTCGGTTAATGTCTAAATTGGTACCCCAAGAAGTACCTCAACCGATCAGTACACCCAATCAAAATAAAAAAGTACCAGTGAAATCTGCGGGCGTGAGTCCACAGGTTGTCGCGGCTATTTCTGCTGCGGTCCACCAACACCGTAACCTAGCTGCTGCGAAAAGTAGTAAATAATAATTAAAAGGAGTTAATAAGCATGTCTAAACCACTTGCCATTACCGATGTGGTCCTTCGTGATGCCCACCAATCATTATTTGCTACGCGAATGCGTATCGAAGATATGCTGCCTATCGCAGCAGAGTTAGATAAGGTCGGCTATTGGTCCCTTGAAACCTGGGGCGGCGCTACTTTTGATTCTTGTATTCGCTTCCTGGGCGAAGATCCATGGGAACGTCTACGTGAATTGAAAAAGGCTATGCCTAATACACCAATGCAAATGCTGCTTCGTGGGCAGAACCTGCTTGGTTATCGTCACTATGCTGATGATGTGGTTGAGAAGTTTGTTGAGCGCGCTCATACCAATGGTATGGATGTATTCCGCATTTTTGATGCGATGAATGACGTACGCAACTTTGAAAAAGCCGTTAAAGCGACAATTGATGTTGGCGCTCATGCTCAGGGTACGCTGTCTTATACGACCAGTCCGGTACATAACGCTGATACCTGGGTTGATTTAGCCAAACGACTTGAGGATTTAGGTTGCCATTCTTTATGTATTAAAGATATGTCTGGTCTGCTTAAACCGTATGAAGCGGAAGAGCTAATCTCGCGAATTAAAGAGTCCTGTGATGTGCCACTAGCACTGCATTGTCACGCAACAACTGGTTTATCGACAGCGACAGCGGTTAAAGCTGTAGAAGCAGGCATTGATATTCTTGATACCGCGATCTCTTCAATGAGTCAAACCTATGGTCACACGCCAACAGAAACCGTTGTGGCTATGCTTCAGGGAACGGAGCGTGATACCAACCTCAACCTTGAGCAAATTGAACCGATTGCTGCTTATTTCCGTGATGTTCGTAAGAAGTACGCTAAGTGGGAAGGTCAGCTTAAAGGTGTTGATTCCCGAATCCTGATTGCTCAGGTGCCCGGCGGCATGCTGACTAACATGGAAGGTCAGTTAAAAGAGCAAGGTGCGGCTGATCGTATCGATGAAGTTTTGGATGAGATTCCTCGCGTACGTAAAGACTTGGGTTATATCCCACTGGTAACACCAACATCACAAATTGTTGGTACTCAGTCGGTGATTAACGTTTTGACTGGTGAGCGTTATAAGAGCATCACTAAAGAGACCGCAGGGTTACTAAAAGGTGAATATGGTGCAGCTCCGGCTGAAGTGAATGCAGAGCTGCAAGCTCGGGTATTGGACGGTGCAGAAGTGATTACGTGCCGCCCTGCCGATCTTTTAGAAAACGAAATGGATCACTTAACAACCGAGTTACTTGAAAAAGCTAAGTCTGATGGTATTTCTCTGGCAGAAGACACGGTTGATGATGTTCTGACTTATGCACTATTCCCGCAAGTTGGTTTGAAGTTCCTGAAAAATCGTCATAACCCTGATGCATTTGAGCCAGCTCCGGGAACAGAAGCTGCAACACCTGCTCCGGCCCCAGTTGCCGCTCCTTCAAGCGGTGGCGTTGAGAGCTACAGTGTCAAGGTTGATGGTCAGGTTTACGATGTGGAAGTGGGGCCTCAAGGTCAGCTAACATCAGTATCGCCTGCGGCTAAGTCCGCTCCAGCGGCTGCTGCACCTGTTGCGGATGCCGGTAATGCTGAAGATGTGCCTGCGCCACTCGCCGGGACGATCTTTAAAGTTAACGTGAATCCTGGTGAAGAAGTTGCTGAAGGCGATGTGTTACTGATTCTTGAAGCGATGAAGATGGAGACAGAAGTTCGGGCTGCTCGCTCGGGTCTGGTACAGCATCTTCACGTAAAAGAGGGTGATGCTGTTGCCGTTGGTTCTCCTTTATTGAGCTTAGCGTAAGGGAGTACCATGGACGGATTATTGACCTTATGGCGTGAGACAGGTATCGCTAACTTTGAATTCAGCCAGATTATTATGATCTTAGTTGGATGTGGCCTGTTGTTTCTTGCTATTCGTAAAGGTTTTGAACCGCTATTGCTATTGCCGATTGGCTTTGGTGCTATCTTAGCGAACATTCCAAATGCAGGGTTTACTGAACCCGGTGGACTGCTCTATTACGTCTATCATGTTGGTATCGAATCAGGGGTGTTCCCGCTGCTCATTTTTATGGGTGTCGGAGCGATGACTGATTTCGGTGCGTTGATAGCAAACCCGAAAACCTTATGGTTGGGGGCGGCAGCTCAGTTAGGCATTTTCTCGACATTGTTCGGTGCAATTATGCTGAACTATGTTCCGGGAATGGAATTTACTATGGCAGACGCTTCATCGATTGCAATCATTGGTGGTGCTGATGGCCCAACCGCTATTTTCCTGGCAAGCCAACTATCTCCGGATTTGCTGGGTGCAATTGCGGTTGCGGCATATAGCTACATGGCTTTGGTGCCGATTATTCAGCCGCCAATCATGAAAGCATTAACGAAGCCTGAAGAGCGGACCATTAAGATGGCTCAACTGCGTCATGTCGGGAAAACAGAAAAAATCATTTTCCCATTAGTGGTTCTTTTGATGACTATTTTGTTCCTACCTGCGGCAACACCACTTGTTGGTATGTTCTGTCTAGGGAACTTAATGCGCGAGGCGGGTGTTGTTGAGCGTCTATCTAAAACAGCACAGAATGAGCTGATTAACATTGTTACTATCTTTTTAGGTTTAGGTGTCGGCTCTAAATTGCAGGCAGATAAGTTCCTTAATCTGGAAACGTTGGGGATATTAGCTCTGGGGGCGGTCGCATTCAGTGTCGGTACTGCTGGTGGTGTCATTATGGCTAAAGTTCTGAATAAGTTCTCTAAAGAGGATATCAATCCATTAATCGGGGCTGCTGGCGTGTCAGCGGTACCAATGGCTGCACGAGTTGTTAACAAGGTTGGCTTACAGGCGAATCCACAAAACTTCTTATTGATGCATGCCATGGGACCAAACGTAGCTGGTGTTCTTGGCTCGGCTGTGGCAGCTGGTATTCTGTTGGCGTTAGTTGGTTAATTTCTAACAGCTTGGTTAACGGATTGTTGGTTTGAAACTGTAGAGTTTGCAAATAATGGTATATATTCAAAGGGATGCTGAAGCATCCCTTTATTTTTGTGCTATAGGGACAGTAGAAATGGAAAACAAGCAAATAGCTATAACCGAATTTGGTGGGCCTGAAATTCTATCAATCTTATCTTCATCAATACCAGAGCCTAAAGAAGGTGAAGTATTGGTTCGTGTCGCTTTTTCTGGCATCAATCCTATTGATGTAAAAACTCGAGCTGGATTAGGTTGGGCGGCCGCTCAAAACAAAGATAATCTGCCATGGGTTCCCGGTTATGATATCGCTGGACAGGTTATTCAGACTGGCGAAGGCGTTTCAGGTTTAAAAGAAGGTGATAATGTCGCTGGCTTTATCGGTTTTCCAGTGAAAGGTGGAGGCTATAGTCAGTATGTTTGTGTTCCTGAGTCTGAATTAAGCGTAGTGCCGGAATCGGTAACGCTTGAAGCGGCAGCTGTACTTCCTCTGGCGGGGCAAACGGCGGCTCAGGCACTGAATAAAGCGGAAGTGAAAGAAGGCGATGTGGTGCTGATTCTTGCAGGGGCTGGTGGTGTCGGACATCTTGCGGTTCAGATTGCTCTTGCTGCAAAAGCGGAGGTTTATACAACCTGCAGTGAGCGAAACTTGGATTATTTAGCAACACTGGGAGCACATGCCATTAATTATGAGTTTGCGCCTGTTTCTCAACGTATTGAAGAAGTGGATGTGTTGATCGATTTGGTCGGCGGCGATGCGGCATTAGATGCATTGAAGTGTCTGAAAGATAATGCCCGGGTTGTGACGGTTCCAACTCTAAGCGCTGAATTGATTTGTGAGAAAGCTAAATTGCTTGGCTTTAATGCTACCGGAATGTTGGTTGACCCGAACCCAGAGCAGTTAGAAACCATGCTCTATATGGTGAGTGTTGGTTTGCTCAAAACCGAGATCCAGAAAATTTACCCTATGACTGAAGTTGAGCAGGCACATCTGCAAATTGAATCAGGGCATACTCGAGGCAAGGTTCTGCTTGATATGAAATGATTGAGTTTTTTAACTCGTCATTTGCTCATTTTGCGCAGTTGTTTTCAGACTCTGCGCTTTGGGTGCTTTTCTTTGGCGGCTTTTTAAGTGCGACTCTACTCCCCGGAGGTTCCGAAGCTGCCTTAATCGCGACATTAGCGCTTAATCAATATTCTGTTTTTGTGGTTTTAATAGTAGCAACCATAGGCAACACGCTGGGTGGAATGGTTAACTATTGGATGGGTTTGTGGTTACCGAATCGAACTCAAAAGCAAAAACATGGTCATAAAGCATTAGTATGGTTAAATAAATATGGTTACTGGTGTTTAGTTTTTAGCTGGCTACCTGTTATTGGCGATCCACTGTGTTTAGCAGCAGGGTGGTTACGAATGAAATTTTTACCTTCATTTGTCATGATTTTGATTGGTAAAGCGCTCCGTTACTCCATTCTTGCTGTTTTATTTTTATACCAATCACAGTAAACCACTGTTGTGAAAGAGCGTAGTAATGCGTACCAGTTTTAAGCGGGCTATTTAGCGCATTAGCAAGCTGTCGATGTAAGGAAGTATTATGAGAAGAGTTTGGGCAGGTGCCTTGTTTTTAATAGCCCTGTATGGCTGTAGTTCTTCAACCGAGACAGAGACAACACCTTCAGATTTTCCTCAGGGTGTTCATTTAGTTGAACAGGTTGAGCCTGATTCCGGAAAAGTAATGATCCCTTACTCCAAATATCGTCTTGATAATGGATTAACGGTGATCCTGTCTCCTGATGACTCAGATCCACTCGTTCATGTTGATGTTACTTATCATGTTGGCTCTGCTCGTGAAGAAGTCGGTAAATCAGGGTTTGCTCATTTCTTTGAGCATATGATGTTTCAAGGATCTAAGCATGTTGGTGATCAGCAGCATTTTCGTCTGATCACCGAAGCGGGTGGCTCTCTAAACGGTACCACCAATCGTGATCGCACTAATTATTACCAGACAGTGCCAGCGAATCAGCTGGAAAAAGTGTTATGGCTGGAATCTGATCGGATGGGGTTCTTGCTTGATGCGGTGTCACAGCGCAAGTTTGAGGTTCAACGTGATACGGTGAAGAATGAACGGGCACAGAATTATGATAACCGTCCTTATGGTCTGATGTGGGAGAAAATGGGGGAAGCTATTTACCCGCAGGGGCACCCCTATTCCTGGCAGACGATTGGCTATGTTGAAGATCTGGATAAGGTCGATGTAAATGATCTTAAGGCTTTCTTTTTGCGGTGGTATGGTCCGAACAACGCAGTCCTGACTATTGGTGGTGATATCGATGTTCAGCAAACACTGGCGTGGGTAGAGAAATACTTTGGTTCAATTCCAAAAGGGCCGGAAGTTAATAATGCGCCCAAGCAGCCTGCGGTGTTGAAAGAAAATCGTTATATAACCATGGAAGACCGTATACAGCAACCTATGGTAGTCATTGGCTGGCCAACCACATACAAAGGTTCGGACGACCAAATTGCCATCGATATGCTGGCGAGTGTTTTAGGTCGTGGAACCAATAGCTTTCTTTATCAGAATTTGGTGAAAACTCAGAAAGCGGTTAATGCCAGTGCATTTCATGATTGTTCGGAGCTTGCCTGTAACCTGTATGTCTACGCGATGGCGCCTGCGGGTAAAAAAGGACAACTAAAACCTCTGTATGATGCGTTACTGAATACCTTAGAACAATTTAAAGCGCAGGGTGTATCGCCACAGCGTATTGAGCAAATTACAGGTATGGCCGAGGCGAATGCCGTTTTCGCTGTTGAAAGTGTTGCAGGTAAAGTGTCACAGCTTGCTGCGAATGAGACGTTTTTTGGTCAGCCAGACCGAATTGAGCAGCAATTGTCACAAATCCGCGATGTATCACCAGACTCGATACAGTCAGTTTTTGAACGCTATATTGACGGGAAAAAACGGGTTACTCTGAGTGTTGTACCCCGAGGTAAAACCGATTTTGCGGTGCGCAAAGCAACCTTTGTTACCCCTGAACGTATTTTGCCGGAACATCAGGCTGTGACAGAAGAGCAACTGGATTATCGTACCGTGAGCGATGACTTTGATCGTTCAGTTATGCCGGAAGTTGCACGAGCAGTACAGCCTCATACACCTGAGCTTTATGATATTTATTTTCGTAATGGTGGGGAATTACTAGGAACTAAAACCAGTGAAACACCAACTGTTACTGTGGTGTTTAAATTGCCTGCAGGCGAAAGACACGTGGCTCGCGGTAAAGAAGGCCTCGCTAATCTTACTGCTGCAATGATGGAAGAAGGTTCCAGTTTACGAGGTGTTGAAGAAATTCAGGCTCAACTGGATAAATTAGGCTCCAGCGTTCGTGTGAGTGCTGGTGCTTATTCGACTAGCATTATGGTTTCCAGCCTTGAGAAAAATCTCGAACAGACTTTGGCTGTCGTGCAGGAAGTTTTATTTCAACCAGGTTTTAAACAGGAAGATTTTGAACGGCTGAAAAAGCAAATGGTTCAGGGGGTTGTATTCCAGCATCAAACTCCGGGATGGCTGGCTTCGCAGGCCACTCGAGAAGTTCTGTTCGGATCGTCAATTTTCGCCCGCGCCAGCGGTGGAACCCAAGCGTCCATCTCTGGCCTGACTCTGGAAGATGTAAAGCAGTTCTACCACGAGCATTATACGCCCAATGGCGCTCAGGTTGTGGTTGTTGGTGATATATCCAAATCGGAAATTCGTTCTCAGCTGGAATTTTTTGCTAATTGGAAAGGAGATGCTTCTCCGCTATTAGACCCGCAAATCGTTCCTGATCTGCAGCAGAAAAAAGTGTATCTGGTTGATAAGCCGGATGCCCCACAATCTGTCATTCGTCTTGTACGCCGAGGGTTACCATTTGATGCCACTGGTGAGCTTTATTTGAGTCAATTGGCGAACTTTAACCTGGCCGGAAACTTCAACAGTCGGATAAACCAGAATCTGCGTGAAGATAAGGCTTATACTTACGGTGCAAGCAGCTATTTTGCGAGTAACCGGGAAGTTGGCGCCATTGTATTTAATGCTCAGGTTCGGGCTGACGCAACGCTGGATGCGATTATTGAGCTGCAAAACGAAATGGCTACGTTCAGTGAAAAAGGGTTAACTGATTCTGAAATGGACTTTTTACGACTTGCCGTTGGCCAGCAGGATGCGCTTAAGTATGAAACGCCCGGACAAAAGGCCGCGATGTTAAGCAGTATATTGACCTACAGTCTGGATCGGGATTATTTACAGGTACGTAATCATATTGTTAAAACTGTTGATAAATCGACACTGGATCATGTGGCGAAAAAGTGGTTTGATCCGGATGATTATCAGATTATTGTTGTCGGTGACGTTAAAACGATTAAGCCGCAACTAGAAAAGTTAACATTTCCCGTAGAAGAGCTTGAAATCATCCGCTAGAGTACACATAAATTAGGAGGCGACGTTCAGTGCCTCCTGTCCAGTGTAAAGCAGGCTAGGATGCTTTCCGTATTGGCTCACTACAACTATAAGCGAATTTCATTTTGACTAATTTTGCCAAGCGACTTCAACGAGTTGCAAATAACCCGATTGTATTCCAGCAGTTTGGACGTGGTGTTGAGCGAGAAACGCTACGCTACACGTCAGATGGTGTCCTTGCTCAAACACCGCACCCACCATCTCTTGGTTCGCCATTAACGAACCAATGGGTTACCACTGATTTTTCTGAGTCTTTGCTTGAATTTATTACACCGGTTTCAAACGATGTACCGACTTTAATGTCTCAGCTTCAGGATATTCACCACTTTGCTCAGTCTAAGCTGGAAGGCGAAAAGCTCTGGCCGCTGTCGATGCCGTGTTATGTAGGCTCTGAAGATGACATTAATCTGGCTCAGTACGGGGTGTCTAATTCTGGTCGAATGAAAACTCTTTATCGCTCTGGGCTTAAAAAGCGCTACGGCAGTTTAATGCAGATTATTTCTGGTGTGCATTTTAACTTTTCTTTTTCTGAATCTTTCTGGGATAGCCTATATGGTGAGCAGGATGAGGAACAGCGTCAGTCGACGAAGTCTGAAGCTTACTTTGCACTGATTCGGAATTATTATCGCTTTGGTTGGCTGATTCCTTATTTCTTCGGCGCTTCACCGGCATTGTGTCCATCTTTTATCAGTGGCCGCGAAACTAAGCTGCCATTTGAAAAAATTGGTAGTACGTTGTACCTGCCTTATTCGACGTCACTGCGTTTGAGTGATTTAGGTTATACCAACAATGCTCAGAGCAAACTTAAGATCGGATTCAACAGTCTTGAGCAATATCTGCAAGGGTTAAATCAAGCGATTCGCACTCCATCGGATGAATTTGCTCAGATTGGGGTGAAAGTTGATGGTGAATACCGTCAGTTGAATAGCAATGTATTGCAAATCGAGAATGAACTTTATGCGCCTATCCGCCCTAAACGAGTGGCTAAAAGTGGTGAGAAACCATCAGAAGCCTTATCACGCGGTGGGGTTGAGTATATTGAAGTTCGATCACTGGATGTAAACCCATTCAGTCCGGTGGGGGTTACTGAGCGACAAGTTCGTTTTCTTGATCTGTTCTTAACCTGGGCAGCGTTAACTGACTCGGATCCGATGGATGATTGCGAACTGGAATGTTGGCGAGATAACTGGAATAAAGTGATCATTGAAGGACGTAAGCCGGGGCTAGAGCTGCAAATCGGTTGTCATGGTGAAAAACTGTCATTGCAGGAGTGGGCAACCCGGGTATTTGTAGACTTACGTCAGATCGCGGAAGTGATGGACGCCGCGCAAAGTGGTGATGCGTATCAAAATGTTTGTAACGAGTTAGAAAGTTGGATAGATAATCCGGATAAAACTTTATCAGCTCAACTGCTTGAAAAAATAAAGCAGACTGGAGGGCTCGGTAAAGCAGGTTGTGCTTTGGGTAAAGCATATCGTGAGGACAACCTAAAGCATGCTTATAAAACTTATTCGCAGCAGATAATGGAAGATGAAGTGATTCGCTCATTTAAAGAGCAAGAGCAGATCGAACAAGCCGATGAATTGAGCTTTGATGCGTTTCTTGAAAATTACTTTGCGTACCTTAGATAGTGTAAACCGGCGGTGAGGTGTTTCGCTTCACCATTGGCTTTAATATCGCTATCATTAGATTAAACTCATTCTGGAATATATATCCTGTTACCATTGCTTCCAGGACCATAATAATGATACTTGGTGCTGGCTAATCTGCACCTATGGAGAGAAAGAACAATGCCGTTACTAGACAGTTTTACCGTCGACCACACTCGTATGAATGCACCGGCTGTACGTGTTGCAAAAACAATGCAAACGCCTAAAGGTGATACTATCACTGTGTTTGACCTACGCTTTACAGCTCCGAATAAAGACATTCTATCTGAGAAAGGTATTCATACTCTTGAGCACCTTTATGCTGGTTTTATGCGCGCACACCTGAACGGCTCTGATGTTGAAATTATTGATATTTCACCGATGGGTTGTCGCACCGGGTTTTATATGAGCCTGATTGGTACACCTGGTGAACAGCAAGTTGCGGATGCTTGGCTGGCTGCAATGCAGGATGTACTGAAAGTTGAATCTCAGAACAAGATTCCTGAGTTGAACGAATACCAGTGTGGTACAGCTGCAATGCACTCTTTAGATGAAGCCAAAGAAATTGCAAAAGCGATTATTGCTTCTGGCATCAGTGTAAACAAAAATGATGAGTTGGCACTTCCTGAAGATATGCTTAAAGAGCTTAAAGTCGACTGATTTTTATCATCCGTTATTGTGGAAAATTCCTTCCCCCATCATTCTGGAAAATGCGCAGCATGTATCCAGAATCTAGGTTCAGCGCACGCAGTGGTTAGATTCCTAGTCTCGCTGGAGTGACGCTAAATTAGGATAGGATTGATACAAAAATGGCTTGGGAATCCCAAGCCATTTTCTATTTAAAGCGTTTACTTTTTCGGTTTCTTCGGATGAACGCGTACTAACTTAATACGGTTTTCTTCCAGCTCAACGATCTCCATCGGGTGACTTGCCACTTTCACACTAAGCTGACTCTCGGGTATTTCTTCCAAATGTTCCAGTATCAGGCCATTAAGAGTTCTTGGGCCATCAGTCGGCAATTTCCACTTCAGGCTCTTGTTGATATCCCGGATATTAGCACTGCCTTCTATCAGGAAGCTGCCGTCTCCCTGAGGGGTAATTTCTTCCGACAGGCTTGGCGCTATTGAGGTAGTGAACTCACCAACGATTTCTTCAAGAATATCTTCCAGCGTGATCAGGCCAATAATGTCTCCGTATTCATCAACAACCAGGCCAATACGCTCTTTGTTACGCTGAAACTTCAGTAATTGAACATTGAGAGGAGTGCTTTCCGGAATAAAGTAAACTTCATCTGCGGCACGCAGGATGGTCTCTTTATTAAACTCATTCTTTTCCAGCATAAAACGCGAAGCTTCTCGTAAACGCAAAATACCTACCGCTTCATCAATTTGATCGCGGTAAAGGACTACGCGGCCATGAGGCGAGTGAGTAAGCTGACGTACAATCGATTTCCAGTCATCGTTGATGTTGATGCCGGTAATCTCATTACGAGGAATCATGATGTCGTTAACGGTTACATGTTCTAGGTCGAGAATCGATAACAACATGTCCTGGTGACGGCGTGGAATCAGTCCACCCGCTTCGTTTACCACTGTTCTCAATTCTTCTGAACTGAGATGGTCGTCATTGCCATCGAGGTTTTTGACGCCCAATAAACGGATAAAGTTGTTGGTAATGAAGTTTACAAACACTACTAACGGTGAAAATACCTTCATCAGTATGGTTAATACCACACTGCTGGCGTAAGAGATTTTTTCCGGAAATAGTGCTGCCAGCGTTTTGGGGGTGACCTCGGCAAACACCAGCACGACCAAAGTTAGGGCACCTGTAGCGATTGCTACGCCGTAGTCACCATACAAGCGCATACCAATAATGGTCGCAATAGCGGATGCAAGAATATTGACAAGGTTATTACCGATAAGAATAAGACCAATCAACCGGTCCGGGCGACTTAAAAGCTTTTCAACACGTTTAGCACCTCTGTGCCCTGTATTGGCCAGATGTTTTAAACGGTAGCGGTTAAGAGACATCATGCCCGTCTCAGAACCGGAAAAGTAGGCAGAAATAACAATAAGACACGCGAGTAGCGCAAATAAGATACCCGTTGATATGTCGTCCAAAACGATCGTTTTCCTTATAACAAAGTTAGGTAAATAAAACGTGAGTATTTAGCTTAAGTAACCTTAACATGCTGGAAGTCGACGAAGAATTCCAGTGCTTTTATTCCTAGTTTAGAATGATTTCTCTGACAAATCGGCTACCAAAGTAAGCAAGTGTCAGTAATGTTGCCCCGGCAATGGCAAACCAGGTTACTTTTCTTCCTCGCCATCCTTGCTGGTAATGTCCCCATAGCAATATGGAGTAAACAACCCAGGCTACAAAGGAAAGTATTGCTTTGTGAGCTTTACCTTGAGCAAACATATCCTGAACAAAAATAAAACCAGTAGCGAGTGTTCCGGTTAATAATAGGTTGCCGATTAAAATGATTTTAAACAACTGGCGCTCAACCATCAGCAATGGTGGCAAATTAGGGTTGATTGCTAAAGCTTTTTTCTTTTTCAATTTGTAATCAAGCCAGGCTAATTGAATAGCATAAAGGGCACCAATTGATAGAGTAGAATAAGAAAAAAGAGCCAGTGATATATGGATCAATAGCTTAGGGTCTTGTTCTAAATGAGTAATAAAAGTCCCTGGCAGGAAAGCAGCGGCAGATACGTTTATTGCAGAGAAGCTATAAACCACCGGCAGCAAAAACCAAAGTCGAGTTTTAAACATTGCCACGCTCATGACCAGAGCAATAATGAAACTAATCAGTGAGGCAACATTGAGCATACTCAGGTTTTGACCACTACCATTTAAGATGAGGTCGCCAAGTAACCACGCATGAAATACCAGAGCACAAAACGCCGAAATGAAAACCGACTTTGCTCTGATCCCTGTCTGATGTACTAGGCTAGGCACTATGGTTGCAATTGAAAAAACGTATAATAACGTGGCAACGATAGCGATTAAGTTATCCATACTTCTCACATAAATAGCTGCTGAATTAAAGGATTATACATTGACTGAATGCAATGAGCTACGACTGATATTGATCGATTTTTGATAGTTGAGATCTCACAATTCCAACCCAATCTATAACAGAAAGCTCAATGCACCCTGCTATGGGTATGCCTATGCAGTTGGCTAATGTATACTCACCGGAATTAATCGCCGTATCGCGAAGAGAATAAAGATGTTTGAGAATTTAACGGATCGACTGTCCAGTACGCTGAAAAATATCAGCGGAAAGGGACGTCTTACTGAAGACAATATTAAAGATACCCTGCGTGAAGTACGCATGGCGTTATTGGAAGCGGACGTTGCACTTCCGGTTGTACGTGACTTTGTAAAGCGCGTTAAAGAAAGTGCTGTTGGCGTACAGGTTTCTAAATCGCTGACCCCGGGGCAGGAATTTATCAAGATCGTTCAAAGCGAACTTGAAAAAGTGATGGGGGAGTCAAACGAGGCTCTTAATCTGGCCGCTCAACCGCCAGCTGTAATTTTAATGGCAGGTTTACAGGGGGCCGGTAAAACAACCAGTGTTGGTAAACTATCTAAGCTATTAAAAGAGCGAGATAAAAAGAAAGTGCTGGTGGTTTCTGCTGACGTGTATCGCCCGGCGGCGATCAAACAGCTGGAAACATTGGCAACGGACATCGGTGTTGATTTTTTCCCATCATCGGCGGATCAAAAGCCAATTGATATTGCTAACGCAGCCATTGAGCACGCTAAAAAGAAATTTTTTGACGTATTAATTGTCGATACGGCAGGTCGCCTGGCTATCGATGAAGAGATGATGTCAGAAATTCAGGACCTGCATAAAGCGATAACGCCAGTAGAAACACTGTTCGTGGTTGATGCCATGACTGGTCAGGATGCGGCAAATACAGCAAAAGCCTTTGGCGATGCACTACCGCTTACAGGTGTCGTGTTAACCAAAGTCGATGGTGACGCTCGTGGCGGTGCTGCCCTTTCGGTTCGTCATATTACCGGTAAACCTATTAAATTCCTGGGTGTGGGTGAAAAAACCGATGCCTTAGAACCTTTCCACCCTGATCGTGTCGCGTCGCGAATTCTTGGCATGGGTGATGTTCTGTCATTGATTGAAGATTTGCAGCGCAATGTTGATCAGGGGCAGGCCGAAAAGCTGGCGAAGAAGTTTAAAGAGAAGAAAGGCTTTGATCTGGAAGACTTCCGTGAACAACTAGGTCAAATGTCTAATATGGGCGGCATGATGGGGATGATGGACAAACTGCCTGGTATGTCTAAGTTGCCTGACAATGTGAAAGACAAAGTTGATGACAAGATGTTTAAGCAAATGGAAGCCATCATCAACTCTATGACTATGAAAGAGCGTCAGCGTCCGGAACTGATTAAAGGTTCACGTAAAAAACGTATAGCAGCAGGTTCTGGTACTCAGGTGCAGGACGTTAACCGCTTATTAAAGCAGTTCACTCAGATGCAGAAGATGATGAAGAAAATGCAGAAGGGTGGCATGAAAGGCATGATGCGCAATATGCAAGGCATGATGGGCGGCATGGGAGGCGGCGGTATGGGCGGAGGCGGTGGTTTCTTCGGCCGTTAAGCTCAGTGATAAAACCTAAGTACTTCCGTTGAGTTTGTTAAGTTGAGGACAAAGCTTGCTTAAATTTTGAACTCAACTTTTCAAAGTGTTAGCAAGGTCACGGTAATTCACCTCTGCTTTTGGTGGTGAAAAATTAGCTAAAAACCTTGCAATGCCTCGGAATAAGAGTAAAATTCCGGGGCTTTATTTTGGCACGAGACCCCAAGCTGTTTTAT
>Ga0075011_10000952_pt1 | contig 15563 bp, 8 predicted proteins | sample TARM_MetaG_T_14_FD_72354 | JGI IMG/M metagenome (GOLD analysis project Ga0075011, IMG submission 72354) | Freshwater microbial communities from Pennsylvania, USA, analyzing microbe dynamics in response to fracking - TARM_MetaG_T_14 | ecosystem: Environmental > Aquatic > Freshwater > River... | reverse complement strand
TGTGTTTTTTGCAACCGGTGTTTTTGCTGCCAATACGGAAGCAGACACAAGTGCAGATGTAACAACTGCTGCAGAGGAAATTAGCGTAAAATATTGGGGACATGTTCAAAACAAAGGCGATATGCCTTGGGTTAACAGTCCTACACCACTAGGAACAAGAGGCGAAAGTTTACGGATTGAAGGCTTTGCTTTTGATCTAACCGGACCTGTACCAGCGGGTGCTAAACTTGTCTATCAGGTTCATGTTCAAAACAAGGGTTGGATGACCCCTGTTTCAAGTGCTGACTTTGCCGGAACCCGTGGAGAAAGCCTTCGCGTCGAGTCCATCAAGATCAGCCTGGAAAACCTGCCCGGCTATGATGTTTATTATCAGGGACATGTTCAAAACGTCGGTGATATCCCACACGCAAATGGCGAATGGGGCTGGGTTAAAAATGGAGCTGAGTTGGGAACCACCGGTTCATCGCTTCGTTTAGAAGAAATCACCGTAAAAATTGTCAAACAACCCTCAACCACTACGACTTACGATAAAGCTGGAACCTTTGGCCCTAAAACCGGAACCGAAGAAATCACCGGCGATGCCGTGATCAATGTTTCTGGCGTCACCCTGCAAAATCTTCACATCAAAGGTAGTTTAACCATTGGTGAAGGCGTTGGCAACGGCGATGTCACCTTGAACGACGTTACAGTAGACGGTGACACCTTCGTTAGAGGTGGTGGTGAAAACAGTATCCACATTAACGGCGGACAATACCAAAGTATTGTCATCGAAAAAACATCCTCCGGTAAGGTGCGTATTGTCGCTACCAACGCTGATGGACTAAAAGTTGTAATTTCTGAAGATGCCGCTGGCCAAGCCATCGTCCTTGAAGGAGACTTTGCTGACGTAACCGTTAATGCTCCTGGTGTCAATGTTTCAACCCAGGGTGATACCACCATCGGCAACATGAACATTGGTGAAGCAGCCACCGGATGCGAAGTTACTTTAGGCGAAGGCACTAATGTCGGAACAATGGTTCTTGATAGTAATGCTAATGTAAAAGGTAAAGGAACCATCGATAAAGCCGAAGTTAATGCCGATGGCGTAAAATTCGAAACTGCACCAAAAGAACAAGTGGTTGATCCTGGGGTTGTGACACCACCAGTAGTGGTTCCTCCAGTTGTTCCTCCAGTTGTACCACCAGGTGGTGGTGGCGGTGGTGGAACACCGTCTAATCCAGCATTAGTGGCTGTTAATACGGCAACGGTAGCAAATGATATGATAACAGCTCTGGAAAGTAATTCAAGTGCATTAGGTATATCAACAATTAGGATTACTCCTTTTACATACGGTGGTCCTACTTTAACCTACGATACTCTAGCTTCTGGAAGAAAAACAGCCCTCGCTAATGACATGATCGCAAACCGTCCAAGTGGAGGTTTCACTACTACTACGGCTGTTAAAAATATGTTCGAAGACTTTGCAGAAGCTCGTGTTACGATTGAATATCAATTAGATCGTGCTAACACGGCGATTAGTCAGGCAAATACGATTCCAAGTCCTCTTGACCTAACATTTATTGACAATGTAATAATTAGTTTAGGGAATATTGATCAAAATCTAACACTCTCTGGACAACCTGTAAGCACATTAAAAGCTGATTTAATAACGACGCGTAGTCTTTATAATCAAACGAGTTTTACTAATGCAAAAAAAGAAGCTGCCCGAATTATTCTTTACAATCTTGGCAGTAGCCCCTATCCTTATCAAAGCATGCGTAGCCTACTAGAAGCTATGAAAAGTGCATATTTAGCAGTTTAGTGGGTGATCAAGGGGACGGTTCTCTTGTGTCCTTGATCTAACCCATCCTTCACCCCAAAATTTAAGACGATCCAAGCTTGCAAAGCCCGGATCGTCTTTTTTCGTTATGTATCTGTACCACAGACCGCAAAAGGGTCTGTACTACTCATCATGTTCTTCATTTCCTTCAATATTTTTATTAACAAACAGTATTTTTGTATAGTCTCTCTTGGCATATAGAATTCGGTAAATTGATACGTAAACCTCATCGACCTTATAGAAAATAATATAATTTCCTGTAATCAGATACCGATAGTCAGTTACAATATTAATCTTTGATGCTAGATCTCCCCCCAACATGGGAAATTCCTTCAATTTCTCATAGCTGTTTACTATTTTTGATACCACATTTATTGCTGCTGAAGGATTATCAAACTCGTCTGTTATGTATTCTTTTATGTCAAACAAGTCTTGTTTTGCCGTGGGATTGATTCTCAGGAGATGCATATCAAACCCCCAATTCTTGCTTAACTTCTTCCTCGGTTAACCACTCTGTTCCATTCTTAACCGCCTTTTCTGATTTCATTAACTGTGATAACAATTCTATTGTAGCTTGAGTTTTCTCATACTCCGTAATGTCAATAATTGCATATTTCCCCCGGCCATTCTTTGTCAAAAAAACAGGCGATCCAAATGCAATATCCTTCAAAACCTCATTATAATTTCTCAAATCAGAGACTGGCTTAATATTTGGCATCAATATCCACTCCTTTTTTGATAATAATTATATCATTTTTTACTTAAAATTCAACAGCATTTCACACCAGTGATCAGTGTGATCTGGGGGTGATCTGGGGACTATTCACCGAAGACCCTTTTTCATGCCTTTCTGACGACACCAAAACTGATTCCAGTCAATCGTTCAATCTGCCGGATCGACAACCCTTGGCTTTTGCAGCTTTTGAGCACTTCGTTCCGCTTTAGTTTGTCTAATTGCTGAACGTCGGAAAGGTTTTTTACCCCCGCAAGTTGTTTAATCAAATCACTTGCCTCGGGATCCTTCCATCTTTTCTTTTCATCAATCTCCAAACACTGGCCATTTTCCGCCGCCTGGTTAAAGGTTTCAAACTGCATTTTAGCCTTTGTTAGGTCTTCAGAGAATAAGTCCAAAATATACCTGGTTTCACAAAGCCCCTGATCGATAAAATATTCCTGATAGCTGCTCCATGGATAATCGATCGGATTGTCAGTAATCCCTGCCTTGACAGGATTTTGATGGATGTAACGAACGACGGTTAGCAGATACGCATCATCCTCAACCGGTTCACTTTTAAATCGATCCTGAAAGAGATGGCCACGGCGATTATATTTCCAGTTATACCAATAGACATAGCCCGCTCCCAATCGCCTAAAGACGGTTCCTAGCTCTTCGTGCCCTTCTTTTATCAATAGATGGATGTGATTGCTCATCAGGCAGTAGGCATAGATTTGGTATCCGCTGATTTCCTGATAGCTTTTTAATAGCTCCAGATATTTGACATGATCTTCCTGATCTTCAAAAATAACCTGTCGATTAATCCCTCTAAAAACCACGTGATATACTGCTGTCGCACTTTTTTCTCTAGCTTTTCTTGGCATCGGTTCATACTCCTACGTTTTTTTTTAAGCTTACCATGATTAGGCGTATTTTGCAACACAAAAGAACCGTCCCCTTGTGTTATGTCATCGCTACCAGCAATGTCAATAACACTGCGATCATTGGCAAAAAGTAACGATGCACTTCCCAAAAACGCTTACCTTTTAATGAGAGGTAAATACCATAACCTACTATCACGCCGATCATGTTATGAAAAATATCATCCCACTCAAACATTCCCGTTTTGGTAAATAGCTGGAGACATTCTATTGAAACAGAAACGATCAATCCGAAAAGGAGTACTGTATTTCGCTTTTTTTTTGCATCTTCGTGCAAATAGTTTTCATACGCCCAGGGCACCAGTATCCCTAGTGGAACTAGCATTACGCAATTGACCAGCACTTGCAGGACAATCCAAAAATCATGGGTTGAAAAAATATGCTGATAAGACCAGAACGGCATCAGGTTATAATCAAAGTCGCTCTTTTGCTCCCGATTTAAAAAGGTATACAGGAATATAAAATACAGATACATCCAGACAGCCGTTTTAAAACACTTTTCACGTGTTGACCAATTTTTTTTATTGAGAATCAGCAAGCTCACAATGATCAAAATGACCAGCAGTGACATTATTGCTGTCCTACGGTTGGAAAACGGTCCGCTTACGATGAGAAAATTAATATAAAACAGAAAATCATCATTTAAATATCTTTCCAATAAAAATCACCTGTTTATAATCCTTTCTTTTTCACTATAGGCAGATCCTTTTCAACGAAGATGCCACTGAAGCACTTAGACCCTATTATACTACAGGATCGTGTAAAAATAAAGATGGCGCACAGGGGGACGGTTCTTTTGGGGGGGTGCACAGGGGGACGGTTCTTTTGTGTCCTCAAATGATAAAGAAGATGACACAAGAAAAACCGTCCCCCTTTGCTATTGCTATCATCCCCTGGTGCTTACTATTACGCTGGCACAGGAAAAAGCGTTCCCTGATGCTTACTTTTTGTCCGTTTTTAAAATTATATTGCTGACACCAGAAAAACGGCTGTCGTTAATTGCTATAAAAGAGGCGGATCCTTTTTGTCGACTGACAAGGAATCCGCCTTCTCTTGCAATTTGGTGTAGTGAACGCAACATCACCGTCCCTTTGTGTCTTTTATTCGGTAAAATTTAATGGATAAAGATTCCATGTTACGCCAGTATTAGAAGAAAATACAATCTTTTTATCTGCATCAACAATCACAGGAAAACAAGAAATTTCCAAACTGCCATCTAGGGCTTGCTCCTGATAATTGTAAATCTCTTCTCCTGAATTCGCTATTGCCAATTTCATATCGGCAATGGGCTTACCCAGCAAATTCGATAATAGAATCGTATTATCTCCACTTACTTCTAGCTCAGACCCCTTGATTCGATATTCTTTAGTTTCTGATGTTATTGTAACTTCTTCATCTTCGCTTAATACTCGATTAAAAGTCAATAAAACATCACTGTATAAACCATCAAGATCTGCCTGTTCATCAGTTGTCAAATTGCCATGATAAAATATGTTTAAACGATTATTTGGTGTAGTTGTAATCAATGATTTCAGATACGCATTAACACCATCTGATCTAATCATTAAACCGCCAATACCGGCACCCAAAAACTCGCATACATCATCTTTTACGAGGGCTGCCTGTAACGAGTACATGATTTGAGAATTTAAATCAGATTTAATAAAACTGATTTGCTGCGTATCTTTCTGGTTTGCAACGAGTTGCGCCTCACTCAAACCAATTATTTTCGAAAGTCTAAACATTCTTGGATCACTGTCTAGATATTCCGAATTCGGTGTAATCCAACCTTCTTTACCATACGCACTTACGAGTATTTTTTCATTTTCTGCAAGCGGTCGTTCTAAATCAATTACGAGCTCCGAATAATAATTGTCAGAATATTCTTTGAACCCTTCTATCATTTCATTATTATACGAAATCGTAAAGCTATTGTCCTCTGTTGTCGCAGAAAAATTTAAAGCCTGGGTATATGTATCAAACCAAAGCGGATAGAGCGTTATTGCGTAACTATTGTTATGTAAGTATGGATTGATACCATCTTTTTCAAGAATTGGAATGAGTGAAAAGGTAAGCCGGTCCGTTATCGTAGCACTGCTAAAGGTTATTATTTCATCACCATCTTTATCAACAGCCAGTTGAGATTTATCCGTGAGCTCTGAAAGCTTTAATTGTAGATCAGCTATTTTTGTTTTTTCAAACGTATACGATTCTTCTCCAATATTAACGGTAACCTCTTCTCCTTCAACCAATTCTCTAGAAAAGTTTATCTGATAATCGAGATAGTATCCAGTCAAACCAGAAACAACGTCATTAGTTAATTCATGCTTATTATAATGGTAATGAACACTTTTATTATCAACAAAATTAGATGACACTGTTTTAAAGAACTCTTTCACTGAGATTGGCACTATGTCTAAAGACATAGTTTTACCAAGGTAGATTTCTTCTCCACTTGGGGCAACCAACTGGGTGTTGCTTGAAAGCAAAGTCTGTTTAGACAGCGTATTTGATTCAATCTTAATCACATCAATCCCATCTTTTAAAACTGCTGAAACTTTTTCTTTCAACAACTGAGATAACCTTATTTGCGAATCACTCATATTTTGGTTTGTGAGTATAAATTTACTATCATTCACATCCAATATTATGGTTTCATTATCCTCGAGCTCCCGATCAGTACTTAAAACCGTATCAACGGTATAATCAGAATATGCAACGCGCTCATCATCTGTGAAACCATTATTATAACTAATCGACATGGTCGTTCCATCATTCGATAGCTCAATGGTATTGCTATAGGAATCAATGAACACTGATGAAAGCGATTTTAGCCAAATACTATTTCCCTTATTCAAACAATAATACGCATCACCCTTAACCAACATCGCATCCGCAGAGACCGACAAATCCGTTTTCAGGCTCTGATCGGTTACTGTTATTTCAAACCCAACGGTTTGATTGGCTGCTAACTGATTAGCGCCTAGGGTGATCCCTAACAATTGTGATAGCCGGATTTGAGTGCCATTGTTATCCGTGACGGTACTGCTATCGATTGTCTTTTTCACACCATGAGCTTCGACCATTACCGTTTCACCGGCTTCTAGTGGGCGGCTCAGCCACACCATGGTATCGGCATAATAGCCATCTAAACTGGTTTGAACGGTATCTGTCAGTGGCTTGTCATAGGTTACCGAAAACTTGTTATCCTCAGCTGAGATGGTCAAATTATTTTCATAGGCTTTCATGAAGTCTGGCAATAAATTGATCCAAATCCCTGCCCCGGATTGGTATACCCTGGTTCCATCAGACTTCAGCAACCCTTTGTATAACGAAATACCCGATGGCGTTTTTAGATTCACATTAGTAATGTTGATTATAACATCACCCTTCTTGTTAGCAGCCAGCAATTCATCGGTTAATGGGACACCCAACAACTCGGTTAATCCGATTCGATTGTCGGCAAACTGTCGCAACACTTCTTTTGTAATCACCGCTGATTTGTCATATGCAGTGATGGTAAAGGATTCACCGCTTTCTAATTGACGGTCTATCGAAATCAATGGATCCGCATACAGACCCGCCAGGTATCCTTTATCTATTACCGAAAGTCCATCGTTGTAGCGGACAACGAATTGACCCTGATTTTCTGAAATCAGATCAATTGAAGCATCAAAGGCATTAAATCCCTTGGGTATTAGTGACATCCACGTGGATTTACTCAAATATTCAAGATCGTGTCCTTTTACCAGAATTGGATATGCATATATTTGCAATTGTTCACTAAGGCTATTTTCTAAAACCTCAATCCTAAAGGATCCCTTCTGTTTGACTGCCAGTTGGGCATCACTCATTTCTAGATCAAGTAAGTCAGACAATCTAATCGAGGTGCTCCAGATACTGGCAAATGAATCTCTTGTAACGGTTATATCTTTTTCAAAGGCTTTTATTTTAACAGTTTCACCATCCTTCAAAGGCCGATCAATATGAATCATTGCATCAGCATAATAACCTGTCAGCTGTGCCTTGACATTCTCATCCAGGTTTCCGGTGTAGGATACAGTAAATATGTTATCTTCGCTTTGTAGATCGATGCTGTTGATATAAGCTTCAAAACTCGGTTGAAAAAGTGATAACCATGCTGAATTTTGAATAGATAAGACTTCTTCTCCCTTTACCAGAATGGATGCCGCGTTGATTCCCAAATTGCGTTTTAGGTCATTTGTTGAGAAGATAATTTCATCTTTTCCAGACTTCACATCAGCCAAATCTGCATCGATCTCCATCAAATCCGAGAGTTTGAGCTGATACATGTTTTCGTTTAGCTGCTGTCTATTGAAAGTTTTTGTTTTCCCAAAGGCTGTGATCGTTAAAGTCTCATTATCATCCAGCTCACGACTGAGTTGAATCGTTATATCAATCCGATAATCTTTAAGACTAGTTTTGACTTCTCCTTCAGGAACTTTCGCATAACTGAAGTTGATTTTTGAATCTTCACTCGTGACAGTTATCGTATCCATATAAGTCTCTAGCCATCCCGGATAGAGGTTTGTACCGGTACCTAACAGGTAGTGAAAAATTTCACCGCTTTTTTTACTTAAAACGGAAACAACACTAATACCATTGGGTTTATTCAACTTAACATTTTTAAGTTCAATCACCTGCTTGCCGCTGAGCTCTGTGGCTAAACTTGGCGAGACTCCCATCAGTTTTGATAAACGAATTTCATTTTTTGACTCGTTATCCATAACCGTCGTGCTGTCAATGATGTAATCCTTATCCATTACTGTGATGGTGATACTTTCACCTGTTTCCAGCGCACGATATAGGTGAATCCGGTTCTCTCCATAATATTGTTTTAATTGTTCTGTTTCAGCCGCAGTGAAGCCACCGCCATAATTTATCAAAAACTGAGAATTTTGATAATCTAAGCTTAAAGCATTGGCATATGCTTTAAGCCAGAAAGGCGTTATATTGACACCATGTGCTTCTCGAAAGTTTTCAAAGTACTCATCACCATTTCGGGTTGTGCAGGGATAAATGGCCAAATACTGTTCAGCCTTCATACTGATATCATTGACACTGATGGACTGTGATGTGTTCAGATTCTCAACCAAATCAGCATTCCCCAACTTGCGCCCCATCAGCTTTGACAGGAGGATTTCTTTTCCCGGCATTTCTTTGCTGGTAATCCGTTTTGTCGTTTTGCCAATCGTTAAATCAAATGCTTCCCCCTCTGTCAGTGGTGTATCCAGTTTAAGCACTAAATCGGCATACAAGCCACTTAATAAGCTTTTCTGAGTAGAAGAAAGTGCATTCGAATAAGTCAGGATTAATACATTATAATCATTAAATCTGATTTGGGGGGTGTATTCAAACAAAGCCTGAATATAGGCTTTGGCTTGCGCATCTTCTTTTGCGCGCTTAATGCCTTCTGTTGTCGCCTTTTGAACGGCCGTCATGTTAATAAAGTTATCTTTTTCAAGCAAACACTCGCCTACAATTAATTGCTCATAATAATCTTTTAACTCATCAAAACCAGTGAGATCGAGTCTTTGTCGATTAACCATTAATAAATCTACCATTGCACTAGTACTTTTAATGTTATTAAACTTTGCCACCAGCAAATCGTCAGCACTAGGTCCGCTCGGACTTGGCGTCGGTTCAGGTTTTACCGGCACTGGTGGTGTCACCACCGGCGGTACCTTAACCTCAGGTGCCACGGTCTCTTCTATCGGTTTCTGCTCAAAGGTGATATTATCCGAATTGACATTGGCTTTCTCTATGGTTCCTTCGCCCTTCATATCAACGCTGGCATTTAAGTCGATATTATTGACAGTCGTTTCTTTGTCGAGGGTAATCTGTGATCCTTTGGCAGCTTCAGCAACTACCATTTGTTTGATGGTAGTATCTCCCTGGGTGGAAATCTTCACATCTGGAGCATCGATTTGAACATTCTCGAAAGCACCTTCGAGGATAATATCTTCACCCTTGGCATCTTCTGAGATCACCACTTCTAAACCCGCTGTATCGGTTGCTACAATTCGCACCTGACCGCTGGATGTCTGTTGAATCGTCACCTTATTGTAGCTTCCGCCGTTTATGTGGATACTGTTTTTTCCGCCGCCCCGGATAAAGGTTTCACCGTCAACAGTAATATTGTTTAACGTCACATCACCTTCGCCAACACCTTCGCCGATGGTCAGATTCCCCTCGATGTGGAGATTCTGCAAAACCACATCTGGCGTATTAATAACGACATCGTTTTTTATCACTTCGACACCGGTCTTGGGGCCATAGGTACCAGCCTTGTCATAGTTTGTCGTCGTGTCGGGCTGCTTGACTATTTTGACTTGAAGTTCCTCCAACCGCTGACTTGAACCGGTTGTTCCCAGTTCTTCACCGTTTTTCTTCCAGCACCACTCGCCATCTACCATGGGCGTATCGCCAACATTCTGGACATGACTACGGTAGTAAACATCGTAACCTGGTAGATTTTCGAGCCGGATTTTGATCGATTCTACCCGTTGACTTTCACCGGCTGTGCCCGCAAAGTTGCCGTTTTTTACCGGTGTCATCCAACCTTCGTTTTGGACATGGACTTCATAGACAATATTGGCTTCCTCCGGCACAACACCAGTCAGATTGATCCAGAACCCCTCCACTCGAAGGCTTTTGCCTCTAGTACCAAGAGCCTCGGGACCCACCACCATACTTCCCTCAGGTTTTGGCATATTCCCTTGATTCTGGACATGACCACGGTAGGAAACGCCAATATCCTCTGTCACTGTTTTAGCCACTACCGCATTTGCAGCAAACCCACCAGTGGAGAAAAAAATTGATAACACCATAATCACAAACAGCATCCCAGTAGTAATTTTACTCTTAAATTCCTCTTTCATTGTTTTTTCACCTTTGACCTTTCGTATTTTAAATTTTTTAACGCGGCACAGGGGGCGGCACAGGGGGACGGGCACAGGGGGACGGTTCTTTTGTGTCGTTAAGTATTAGAGAAGATGACACAAGAAAAACCGTCCCCCTTTGCTTACCTAGAACGCAATTTATTTAGTCTTTATGTCTTCTTTCCTGAAATGAACGATTAAATGAATCTTAGCACAGTAGTGACGGCAAAACAACGTGTGGCATATTGTGTGCCAAAACTATTTTTGTTTTTCACAATTTTATCAACTGATTCGGCACAGCAGTTGTTTTTTTGTAATAAAAAAAGCTTTGTAATGATAGTTGTTTTAACTATCATTACAAAGCTGGGAGCGTGCGGACGCACAGGGGGGACGCACATTCGGGGGGCGCACAGGGGGACGGTTCTTTTGTGTCGTTAAATAATAGAGAAGATGACACAAGAAAAACCGTCCCCCTTTGCTTACGTCGCCCTTTTCTGACTATGACACCGGAAAAACCGCAGCGCGGTGCTGACTATCTTACTGGCACAAGAAAAACAGCCGTCTTGTGCTGGCTATTGTTTCGAACACAAGAGAACCGTCCCCCTGTGCTATGGCTGTTGTGCGGGCTGGGTGGGGGTTCCGCATTTTGTACAAAACTTAACCCCCGGTTCCAGGCTTGCGCCGCACTTGGCGCAAGCGATAACCGCCTTGCCTGCGGTTGACTGCGAGCCTTCAGGGTAGACTGAAACTGCTGCTTGTTGTGGCACTGGAGTCCCACAATTGGTGCAGAATTTTTCCTTGCCGGCCAGAGCTTTCCCGCAATGGCTGCAGGATATCGGTGGTGGCTGCTGGCTTTGATCGTTTGCTGGCACCTCGGCTTCTGGAATTAGGCTACGCTCTTCAAAGATACCGTCTGAATAATCGCCGCGGCTTAAAAGACCTTGAAGATACGAAAAGACCTTTTCAAAATCCATGCTAAACAGGGTCGGCTGATCGATTAATTCAATCCCCCATAAATAGTTGCGGGTGCGCCAGAAGACCACTCCCATTTCGGTCAGCTTGCCTTCCTTATAATAATAACTGCGGATGCTCGCTAGAATTTCCGCTTCGGATAAGCCCGGCAACAATTGCAATCCCGGTTTAGTCAGATTAAGGACTCCCGCCGCAGCTGGTTTAAAAATGCCGATTTCGCAGAGTTCGTCAATCCCCTGATCGAGATCGAACATTTCCGATAAACGGTCTGTTGCCAGAACACTGGTCGTTAACTGGCGGGGATCGGGATCGTTGATGGCTTCTACCGCTAAACCTTTAAGTCCCTTAATAGTCAGCGGATCGATTTCGGTTTTTTTCTCAAGCAAGGCCATCAGGCGATTGACTTCATAAAGATCTGCCGCTGCCAGCAGGGAATACATCCCATTACGACTAAAACTCAGTGCCGTACCGAGCGACTCTAAGATCGTTCCATTATCAAAAAAACCGGTTAGAAAGCCTGCAAATTCATCAATTTCAATTGGCCGGAGCCGCAGCTCTGTTTGATCCGTTTGATCCGTTCCCACCGAAACGCCGCCTGTTTCTCCGATACACAGGGTTAAATTCTTAACCCCTTGCTGACGTTGCATCACCGTAACAATGGTAATATTAGCGGGATAAAGCACCGTGTCGAGAACCGCCTTAAGCGCCTCATCGACGATCACTTCACCCGCCAAACCGCCGCTGGGAAGACCCAAGTAGCTCGACAAGCGATTGCTGCTTAGCTGATATTGCTGTCCCAGCGGGCGGATTGATTCTTTAGGCAATTTGAATTCCGTTTTGTCGTTTTTCTCGATCTGTTTGTCTTCCATATATGCTCTCCATCCTTATTTAAATAAATTGCTGATCACTTCGTTTCTCCAGGTATCAATATCATCTGAAGTTTCACTTGCCTCAAAGGTATTTTTAGCCACTTCCTTAGCCGATCCTTTGGCAAATTCACTGGCTGCGATGGCATCCATTTCAGATTTTGCGTTACCGACCTCTTTCTTGGCACTATTTAAGTTTCTTTGTGCGTCAGCGACCGCTTGCTTTTCCTGTCTAAGCTTGTCCTTGGCTTGTGCTTGAGCCTCTTTGGCGGCCTCTGCACGATGTTGGGCTTGTCTTCTTAGGTCTTCATTGATAGTCTGCTGTTTTTTTAGGCTTTCGGCGTTTTTAGCATGCTCACCTGCCCTTTTTTGATATTCGGCCTTTTTAGGCGCACCCTCCGGCAGCGCATCGGCTTTCTTTTTGGCAACCGCCGCGGCCTCGTTGGCCTGATTTATTTGATCATTATACCTATTTCGAGCGGCTTCTCGTTGATTTACTTCCAAATTCGATTCTTTGGCAAGCCGTTCGTTACGTTTGATCTGGTTTTCATATTGACTGGCATTATTGCGCCGCGTCGCGACATCGATCTCTGCTGCTTTTTGTTTGCTAACGCGATTATTAACTTCCGTTCGGGCATCGGCTAAATCATTTCGGACAGTCCGGGCTTCTGGAATGTCGACTTTCTTGATCCGATTCTTCATCCAGGTTGGCACCTTGGTGAGATTATCCGATAGTTCCTCACCACCGGCGCTGATCGCTCTACGGGCACTTTGTTGGAGACTTTCACCTGCTTTTAAGGCATCTTTTCCAGCTTTACCACCTTTGACCGCGGCACCAAAGCCCCAGCCCCACATCTCATCCTTAACGGCTGTAGTCGTTACTTGTAAAAAGCCTTCGATGGCCGAATCACCGCCTTCATCGACATAGTCCTTCATCCCATAAGCGGCCTTAGCAATGATAAAACTAGCCTCTACGGCGATCGCAGCCGGCAGGCAAATTGTTGCGGCGGCGACAATGACAGCCGTTTGGAGAACCCCAACCATAATGCCATCGCCTCTGGCAATCTCCTCACCGGTCATCACTAGCGTATCCACTAAGCTTTGCGCCAGGGTATCATCTTCCGGCATTTGTCCCCCTCCCAGGGTTCTTCCGGTGATGGCATTGGCATACATTCTGGCCGCTTGACTTAATTTTAGATCACCTTCACCACTGTGAAATTTATTCTCCATATTTCGAATTGAGGCGATGCGCGCGTACATGGCGTCTTTTTCAGCCGGGTCATCCAGTCCTTCAGCGGCCTTGTACATCTTATCTTTTAGCTGATTGAGTTTAGCCAGTTTTTCCTGACGATCGCGCCAGTCGGCTTCCTCTTGCCGACGTTGCTGCTGGTATTCGTTCTCTAGCTGGGCATTGCGCTGCCGATAGTCAGCCAGGCCTTCCGCCGATTTTTGGGCCTCTTTAAACTGATCCATACTAAAGGGGCGTTTAGAATTGAGTTCGTATGAACTCTGGGTATAGGGATCATACTTAACCAAGTACTCCGTTCCGGTTAAGGGATCAACCATTCTTTTAGCATCACTGGGATCCAGGCTATTAATATACTTGCGCAAACGGGTATCATAATCATCGTCTTCGGTAACCGTATCCCAACCATCCTCCACTTTTGGCGACGTGCTGGGGTCAAGGCTGCCCCATTTCTTGTGTAAATCACTTTTATCGGCATCGTTTTCAGAGTTCGTACCCCAGCCAAACTCTGATTTTGGCGAAATACTGGGGTCAAGGCTGGCCCAATCGGGAGCCTGATTCCCCGGTATGCCCGACAAGGATGGCACAATCCCGCCAATAATAGCACCAATCATAATCGCAATCGCCGGTGGTAGACTTCGAATCATCACCGGGATGGCCGGTCCAGCTATATACTGGATTAGCGTGCCGCCGGTTTCATGTGCTCCGGAATCATCAGCCAATACCACCGCTATTTCCAGTTGCTGCAAAAAAAGCCAGCTACCCCAAAAAAGCAGCACAAAGACCAGCTGCTTTGGCACCGGCTTGTCGGAAAAAAATAAGATCATGCCAATGATAAAAAAAACCAGCCAGACCGCATTTAAAATAATCTGTAGGGCATTGACACTAATAACTGAGCGAGTTAAGCCGATGATCACCATCGCTATCCCACAGGCGCCAATAATGAGGCCAACTTCTGCTTCAGCCATTTTCAGTCCGGGTTTTTTAAGGATATAAACCTGGATATCGTTGGCAATCATCCGCAGCAGCTGCACCATCACGCTGCCTCGGCCACTCACTAGTGCCACCACTGAGTTTAAGAGCAGCGAACCGGCAACCAGTGTGGCGACCCCAGATAAGAGATTATCAACAAGCAGTGTCCCGGCCAGGACAAAACAAAGAATGGCATTAAAGCGGGTCGTGCCTTTTTTGATCCCCGCCATGATAATCGCTGGCTGACTAAAAAAGTCGCCAATGGCATGACCGACCTTGCCCCCGCTTTTGATAAAATGGATCATCATGGGAATAATTGCGCCAATCATTGCCCATAAAATCGTGGCGCTGATCATTTTCCCGGTCACCCCAATTAAATTTTTACTCACCCAGGTGCTCGGATTAAAGCCATCATTGACCCAGCCCATCAGCCAGAAATTAAAGAGCCAGCCCAGGATGCCCATTAGTAAAGTCAGCGGCAGGGTTTTTAGCAATTGCCGGGGCATTTTTTTTACAATAACTAGAATTAGTTCCCAGGCCGTCTGGGGCGCTAGCACATTGTTGGTGTTTCGATTAGCCATTGTCCAACCTCCTGTTTGTTTCTTTGTTAAATAGGTAGCACTCTGCGGCGCTAAAATCAAAGGCAAGCCGGCTTCCTTTTGGCAAAACCGCTTCCCCCTTGGCACGGATAATCACTTTATTCTTGCCACATTTTAGATAAAGGATGGCATCCGCTCCTAGCCACTGGGCGTAATCCAGCTCGCCAATAAAGGCTGAGTCCGAATCCAAATTGCATAAAGTGATGGCCTCAGGTCTGATTCCAACAATAAGTTCCGAAACACTTTGGCCATCACATGCCCAATTGCCACAGCCAAAGTTTTCCAGGTTAATCCACCTGTTTAAGAGGCTTAACCCCCATTGCTTGTTTTTCTTTTCAAGCTTTTCGGGGAATAAGTAGTTGATCGGCGGATCGCCAAAAAAACTGGCCACAAACGTATTCTCAGGCTGCTGATAAAGGCTTTGGGGGGTTCCGATTTGTTCGATTTTACCCCTATTTAAGAGCACCACCCGATCCCCCATCGTCATCGCCTCTGTCTGGTCGTGGGTGACATAGATACAGGTGAGGTCTA
>Ga0075011_10000951_pt1 | contig 15567 bp, 15 predicted proteins | sample TARM_MetaG_T_14_FD_72354 | JGI IMG/M metagenome (GOLD analysis project Ga0075011, IMG submission 72354) | Freshwater microbial communities from Pennsylvania, USA, analyzing microbe dynamics in response to fracking - TARM_MetaG_T_14 | ecosystem: Environmental > Aquatic > Freshwater > River... | reverse complement strand
GCGGCGGTGGGAGCGGTGGACGAGGCACTGGTTGCGCGCTTTCACACGGCCTACAAAGAGGCCCTTGCGTGGTGCCAAGCCAATCCTGAAGCGGCAGGGGAGTTGGTGGCTAGACATATTGATTTTTTCAAGCCCGAAGCGGTAGCGGACGCCTTTGTGCACACCCAGTTTGAAGCCCGCACGGCCAAAGAGAGCCAAGAGGAATTAGAGGCGTTTTTTACGATTTTATTGGACATTGAGCCTAAACTCATCGGGGGAAAACTTCCCGAGGAGGGTTTTTACGGAGGTGGAGAATGAGTTTGTATTGGGTGTTAAAAACCTTGCATTTGTTGAGTGCGATTGTGTTTATTGGGTGTGTATACATGCGCACCGTGGTGGTTCCACGCATCAAACCCACCATCGGCGAGGGGCCTTACAAGGCGGTGGAAGTGGCTTTGGCGGTACCTTCGCGCGCTTTTGGTGCGGTGAACAATAGCATTTTGGCCATCACAGGGATTTGGCTTTACATGTACCGCTTGCCTGAGCCTACCGTAGGCGTAGTGTTCAAGGCGTTTTTGGGTCTTTTGGCGGTGACGCTGTTTTTTACCGCCCCGTTGTTTGTACACCGTATAGAGGAGCGCTTTGCGGGATTTAAGCGTCGGTTTCATTGGATGCTACTTGGGGTGATGGTGCTCATCGTAGGAACGGCCAAATGGGTTTTTGGGTAGAAAAAAGATGAAATTTTGGACGAAGATTCTCAAAGATTTCCCGTGGTTTTTGTGGAGCGGATGGGGGTCTATTGCCTCTATTTGTCTGTTTTTGGCCCTCTGGGATGTGGGCAATCAGTACTACGGCGATTTGATTTTACCCTCGCCTTATGCGGTGTTTGCGAGCATGGGGGCGCTTTTTAGGGAAGCGGCGTTTTTGCATGAATTGCTCTTGACTATGAAGCGGGGTTTGCTAGGCACGGGGGTTGCTGTGCTTATTGGCAGTGTGCTTGGACTCTTGGCGGGGCGTTTTGCCACCGCTTCGGTGATGAGCCGTCCTATTGTGACAATCTTGGTGGGGATTCCGCCTATTGCGTGGATTGTCTTGGCGATGATATGGTTTGGATTAGGGGATATGACGGTGATGTTTACAGTAATCGTTGCGGCCTTTCCTATCGTTTTTGTAGGGGCGCTTCAAGGGAGCCGTACGGTGGAAAATGACCTGAAAGAGATGATGGAGAGTTTTGGCATCGGCTTTTGGCAAAAGGTGCGGGATTTGTACTTTCCCTACCTGTTTTCCTACCTCTTTCCCGCGTGGGTGAGTGCCCTTGGGATGGGATGGAAGATTGTCATCATGGCGGAACTTTTAAGCTCCAGTGATGGCATCGGCGCAAGTTTAGCCGTGGCACGTAGCCACCTAGATACACCCTTGGCGCTAGCGCTTGTGAGCACCATGGTGGGGGTGCTGTTGTGCGTAGAATACATCATCTTAGAACCCATCAAACAAGAGGTGGAATCATGGCGCGCTTAAAGGTGGAGGGATTGCAGTTTTATTATGGCATCACGCAAATTTTGCGCGACATTGGGTTTACCCTTGAAGCAGGGCAGGTGATGAGCATCGTTGGGCCAAGCGGTGGGGGAAAAACCACGCTGTTGCGCTTGTGCGCGGGACTTTTGGACGTGAGTGAGGGACGGATAGACCAAGGGTTTTCCCGTACCGCTTTTGTGTTTCAAGATGCACGGTTGTTGCCGTGGAAAACTGCCCTTGAAAATATCATGTTACCCTTAGGGAGAGGGGACAAGGAGGCTAGAGAAAAAGCCCAAGCGTTAGCCCTTCGCTTTGGGTTAGAAGAGGGGGATTGGGTGAAGTATCCTAAAGATTTAAGCGGTGGTATGCGCCAGCGGGTTAGCTTTGCCCGTGCCCTCATCACCCAGCCCCAGATGCTTTTCTTGGACGAGCCTTTTTCGGCGTTGGATATTGGGCTAAAAGAAGAGCTACAACGCTATGTTTTAGAGGCCAATAGAGCCTGTGGGATGAGCGTGCTGTGCATCACCCATGACATCATGGAAGCGGTGAAGCTAAGCGATACCATCATGCTTTTAAAGAGTGACCCAGGGGAGATTGTGGGGACGTACACGTTTGATGCGCCCAAAGATGCGCGGGATTATGCGTATGTATTTGAACAAACCCACGCGTTGTTGCGCACGCCCCTTGTGCGCGAAACATTTGATATTAAGGTGAGCCTATGAGTAACCATCCCAGTGCTGCAAAGCACTATGCGTATTATCCCGATGACGCGGTTGCCGCCCCGTGGATGGCCTATGGATTTCGGCCATTTTTTTTGATACTTCCGTGGTATGTGGCGGTGATGATGCTCTTTTGGGGCGGGGTATTTAGTGGTGTTGTGCCGTGGGTGTTTTCGGGCAATTTTGTGGCGTGGCACGGGTATGAACTGCTGTATGGCATCGGCATGGCGGGCATTGCGGCTTTTGTGCTCACAGGCGTGCCAGAGCTTTTCCCGGGAGTTGTGCCTGTGGTAGGGCGAAAGCTCATGATTTGGGTTGGTTTGTGGCTTGCGGGGCGAGTGAGCCTCTTGTTTGCCTTTGGGGCAGGCGTATGGCTAGTGGGAATCATCAACCTTGCCTTTAGTGTTTTGGTGCTCGGATGGGCGTTTAAACCTGTGGTGCTTGACCCTTTGCAGCGCCACGCAAGCATTGCCTATACGATAGTTGCCCTGAGTGCGTTGCAAGCATGGTTTTTTGTGGCCATGGCGGGAGTGGGCAGTGTGGCGCCACTGAGCATCTTGAAGCTTTCCTTGGGAGGCTTTATGGTGCTTATCGTGTTGGCATTGCGCCGCATCAACATGGAAGCTATCAACGAAACCCTAAGCCACGAAAAAAGCGACGACGTGTTTGTTGCCAAGTCCTATCGGTACAATTTGGCCGTATTTTGTATCACGCTTTTTACGGTAGTGGAGTTTTTCATGCCAACCCATACGGTCTTAGGGTGGCTTGGACTGGGGGCGGGAGCGGCACTTTTAGGGATAATTAATGATTTTCGCCTAGAGTACACACGTATTATCTTTAAACCCATTCCCTTTTACCTTGCCTTGACCTGCGCTGTCACGGCGCTAGGGTACGGTGCGTTGGGGGCGGATGTGATGTGGGGGCTTGGCATGGCCTCGTCATTGCGTCATGTGCTTACCACGGGTGCCTTTGGTTTGGCGTTTATTGTTGCGCTTATTGTTATCACGACCATTCACACGGGCAGAGCGCTTGTGCCAAAGGCGTGGATGCGCGGGTGCATGGGGCTTGTGGTGGTCTCTACCCTAGCGCGCACGGCTATTGCTGTGTACCCGCACTATTTCAATACACTTAATACGTTAGCAGTGCTTGCGTGGGTCGGGGCGTTTTTACTCTATTTTGCAAACACACACCGTATGTTAAAAAGCCCCCGCGCGGATGGGATTTTGGGCTAAAAGTCTTTACATGTAAAGCTTTTACATGTAAAGACTCTAGGCCTCTTTCGCCTTTTCTCTAAGCTTGTCTTTTTTGCTTTTACGCTTGCCTTTGACGGGGGCTTGCCCTTTGGGTTGGGGCGCGTTTGGTGTGGTGCTTTCAAATCCGCTGATGGATTCAAGCACCATGGCAGTCTGACACCGCTTTTGGATGAGGGCAAAGTGGGCATGGTTTTCGGGCGTGACAAAGGTGATGCTCTCGCCACCACGCCCTGCGCGCGCTGTTCTTCCGATGCGGTGGATGTAATCTTCAGTGGAGCGGGGAAGGTCAAAGTTCACAACGCATTCGATGCCTTTGATGTCCAGTCCCCGCGCGGCGATGTCCGTGGCAAAGAGCAGGGCTATTTTGCCATTTTTAAAGGCTTCAAGGGTGCTGGTGCGCTCTTCTTGGGAGAGGTTGCCGTGAAAAGAGGTGGCATTAAAGCCATGCTTGTAAAACTTTGCCGCGATGTTGTCGGCCGCTCTTTTGTTGGCCATAAACACAAGGACGTGCTTCCACGCGTGGGTGGCCAGAAGGTGGCGCAAAAGAGGCCCACGGTTGTGAGCATCCACCTTAAATGCCCGCTGGATGAGGTGTTCCACTGTGGGCGCGCCTTCTTGGCTTACCCACAAAAAGTTGTCGCTAATGGTGCGCGCGAGGGTTTCCATGGAGGGTGGATAGGACGCGGAAAAGAGGAGATTTTGGCGCGTGCTTGGTAAAGCGCGAAGCACAGATTCGAGTGCTTCGGTGAAGCCAAGGCTTACCATTTTGTCTGCTTCGTCTAACACTAGCGTCTTTATATGTAATAGGGAAATCTGCCCTTTTTGGAGGATTTCAAGCAAGCGTCCTAGTGTGGCTACGACCACGTCGCACCCTTGTTGCACCAAGCGCATCTGTTCCCCTAACCCTTCGCCACCGATGATGCTTACGACCCGCGGGGGCTGGGCAAGCACGCTTCCAAAAAGGGAAAATGCCTGTGCCACTTGGACGGCCAGTTCGCGCGTGGGGGTGAGCACAAGGATGTTTGGCGCGCGGGTTTTGGGTGCGTTAGTAAGAGTATGCAAGAGGGGTAAAACAAAACTGGCGGTTTTACCACCGCCCGTTTGGGCAAGGGCGATGATGTCCTTGTTTTCAAGAACCAAGGGGATGACGTTGTGTTGAATGGGCGTGGGTTGGGTGAAACCGTTTTTTAAAAGAAGGGTGTTAAAAACAGGAGAGAGTCCAAGGGCGCTAAAGGGCATAAAAAAGTTCCTCGTGTGGTTTGGCGTATTGTAGCACACAACACGCCATCCAAACTCTTTTTAAGGTGCGTTGCTACGGTACCGCAGGCGCACCAGATGGTAGGTTGCAAAAGCAATAGTGATGACCAACAAAAGGCCACTAAGTGCCCACAACAAAGCCACAGCGCTGCAAGCGGCCGTGGATTGGGCGGGTGTGGTGTGAAAGACCTCTTTGAAGCCCTCTGGCGGCGCAATGCCTTGGCGTGTTACTGTGTGCCCAGACCCACCATCTAGGATGATTTCATAAGGCGCACTAGGAATGGGCGCAATGAGCTCTCCTAGTGTGGGTAAGCGCTGTTCAAAAACAATCTGTCCATCGTGCAGGGTTTTGAGTTTTACAAGGGCTCCCGCGGCAGTCTCGCCTGTGCTAAAGACCCCTTTGATGAGGAGCTTACCGTCTCCCTCGTCGTTTGTTTGCAGCATGAGGGTGTGCGCGTGAAGAAAACTGGCGCACAATAAAAACATAAACCACTGTTTCATGATATTTTCCTTCTAAGTGTCAATCCAAAAAAGAGCATAGCAAGGCCCAACGCCCCCATGAGGCCATCTACAAGGGCAATGCCAATCAGCCCAGAACCTAGCGCTTGGGGCAAGAAATACCCGCTTTGAATCCCGTGTATCAGCGGCACGGCGCACAAAAGCACGCCGCTAAGACAGGAGAGTTGCCACAAAGATGTGCGGTAGTGGCGCGTGTGGCTAGCGTAGGCAAAAGTGGCAAGCCAGCTGAGGTAAAACAGTCCTTCCGTCCACGTAGAGCGCTCTTCCATGCCAAAGGGCAAGAGCCATTGGGCCAAAAAAGCTACTGCAGTGGCGATGAGTGAGCCCAAAAACGTGCCTATGAAAAGCAACGACCAAAGATAGGCTGCTCCTTGGGTGTTTGGGTTGTTTAGGCGTTTGTGCACAAACACCCACGCGCCCGCTATGACGGACACGCACAAACCAACCCCTAGGACAAACAAAAACAGTCGGAAAAAAGCTTCCGTGTCGCTGATGAAATGCAAAAAATAAAAGACCGAAAGGGCTTTTTTAATCCAATGCACTTCTTCGATTTCTTGTTTGTGCACCAAGGTGCCGTCGCTTCCTTTGAAGCTAATGGAGAGGTGATTGATGCGTTCGGTGAGGTAGGGTTTTTGGGTCAACGGACCGCTAAAGGTCACCTTGGCATCTTCAAAGCCCCAGCGCTCTAGGGTGAGGGTTTGGATGGTGATGTGGGGGTGGTTTTCCCTTGCTTTTTCAAGCAACGAGTTTAAAGACTGCATGGAAGAAGGCGTGTCGCTTTTGGGAAGGGGAGCAACTTTAGGAAAAACCACAGGGCCCAAGACGCGCTGAATCATCGTGGCTTCTCCTTTGGTAATCCCGTACGCCAAGCCTCCCCCGATAGTAAACATCACTCCAAAATAAGCCGACGTAAGGGCTAGGATTAGCATAAGGGGTGAAAGGATTTGGGAAAAAAGGCGGTGGAGGCGTTCTTGGCTTTTGGGGCGCAATTTCCACAAGGGCGCGCGGCTACTGTTGCGCTTGAAACTCAGCCACCACCCGTTGAGGATCAAAAACAGTGCGCCCACGCAGGCCACGCCCATGAGAAACACCCCAGGGCGTCCTAGCACTCTTCCTAAGTGCAAATCCACCACCAAGTCCCGCAACGCGCTCCCCTCATCTTTTACGACTGCACCCGAATAGGGGTTTACATGTATGGCATCCATGAGGCGATGTCCAAGGGAGAGTAGCGGGTCTTTGTGGCTAGGCAAGGTGATACGCACGCCGTATTCTGGCCACGCATTTTCTGTGAGCAAGGGTGTCACAATGGCATCGATGTCGTAGTGTGCGGGAGCGCTAAGGTGCCGTGAGGGTTTTTCCCATAAGGCAATGTAGGGTGCCACCATACTTAGGGTTCCAAAAAACAAGGCGATGTAAAACAGCACCGTCACCCCGATGCCAATGTAAGCGTGGGTGTGAAAAAGAATATCGCGGGTTTGTGCTTTAGAAAGGGCCATAGTAGCCTCCAAGTGTTAAGACGCCCACAAGTGCTGTGGCAAGAACAGTTTTTTTAAGGGCAACGGCAGATGTGGGCGAGTGAAAAATCCACAAACTCCATCCTGCCCACGCTAAAGGGGTGAGAAGGAGAGGAAAAAGCACTTGATCGGCGGGAGTTCCAGGAAGAAAAAGTGCTAAGGCCATCATGCTGCCATACCCAAGAACGAGCCCTCCAAAGAGGGCTGCTATCCACGTGCTAAGGGTGTGGTGTTTCATGAGGAGGATTAAAACTCGTAAGCAAAAGAGAGCTTCACGTTGCGACCAGGTTCGTAATCAGCAAGAGAGACGCCGTTGAGGGTGCGGTTTTCAGAAGCGTGGGCGGTGTAGGTTTCATCAAAAATATTATCAACTCCTGCGATAAGCGTTAGCCCTTTGACGCTTTTGGGCTTCCATTTAACGGCAATGTCGTGGACATCGTAGGCTTCTTTGGTGTTTTGGGCAGCAATGTATTTGCGCTTTTCTTCCATTACAAAAAGAGAATCCCACGTCACGGTAAGGTTTTTTAGCACGGAGTATTCGAGGTTGACACCAACACTGTCGCCAGGTTCGCGTGCGGTGCTAAGTCCTGTATCTCGAAACTTGGAATCGGATTTGGAGTAAGTGAACAAGGAGGAGAGGGCTCCTTTGGTGAAGGCAAGGCTGGCTTCAAACCCTTTGATGTCAAGGGTACCCTCGTTGGATATGAGGGCACTTGTGCTTGTTACCCATGTGGTTACGATGTAGTCATCAATTTTTGTGTCAAAGTACTTAAAGGAAGCACCAAAGCTGTCTGCACCTAGGATATTTCTGTTTTCGTATTTAAACCCCACTTCTTTATTGAGTCCTGTCTCGGCTTTTAAATTGGTGTTTTCACTGAGAAAGAGTCTGTTGCTAGCAAGCACATCCACCATTTCTGGCCCTTTGTAAAGGCTTGTGGCGCTGGCAAGAAGGGTGAATGTGTCGGTGAGGGCATATTCTGCGGCAAGACCGTAGGTAAAAGCGTTGTCGTTGAGTTTGCCGTAAGCTCCATCGAGTTTATAATTGGTGTAGCGGATGCCAGGTGTGAGCACAAGACCATTGTTGAAGGCCATGGCATTTTCCACAAACAGTGCGCCTGTTGTTGCTTTTTCATTTTTACCGTACTGTGCGCCACTCCATTTTACTTTACTGGTTTGTTCATCATACAAACCCCCGTATGTGAAGGTGTTGTACACCTCTCCCAGGGTGAGGTTGGTGCGGGCTTTGAGGTTGATGCCTTGGGTTTTTACCTCACCATCTAGCAAGCCTTCGTATTGATTCATGCCTGTTGGAACGGGGCGAACGCGTTGGGTGATGCCATCGCGTTTTTCGTAGCGTTGAAGGGTATTTTCGTTGAGGTAAAGGGAGGTTTGCATAAAGAGCGCATCTCCTAGGTCTAGCGTATGTTTAAGAGTAAAAGTTTCGCGCAAGTATTCTGTGGGGTAGAGGTAATTTCCTGTGGCAAAAAGGTTGTATGCTTTGCCAAAATCAGGTCGTGGGGCGTAATCGCCCTCGTCTTTGAGGCGGTCGTAAGAAAAGCTCAGGCGTTGCGTGTCACCCACATTGAGGCCAAGTTTTACTAGGGTGTTGTCAATGTCGCCTTTGGTGCCAAAACTTTTTTCACCCTCTCCGTCTTTCCATTCGTTTTTACTAACATGACGGTGGTAAATAAGTACGTCTGCTATCTCGTTAATCTTGCCATACCCCGCAACAGAACCCCCAAGATTGTCGTTGGAGTTGTAGTTACCTTGCACCCGCGCGCCATACTCTTTGCCCGGTTGCAACAAGTCTCTGCCGTCTTTGGTCTCAAAAGCTACCGAACCGCCCAGACTTCCGCTGACCACGGAGTTGGTGCCCACTTGGATTTCGGCTTTTTTGAGAATGTCGGGGTTAATGAGCAAGTTGCCGATGTGGTGAAACATGTTGACGTTGGAAACCTTGGCACCATCGATGGTGATGTCTAGGTTTTCATCCTCAATACCGCGAATGGCAATACGGTTGTTGACCGAACTGGTGCCTCCTACGTCCACGCCAGGCAAGGTGCGCAAAAGGTCGCTTAAGTGACTTGCTTGCTTGGTTTCAATGGCGCCACTGGCCACATTAAGAGAAGAACTCACCACTTGCGTTTCCCAGATTTCAACAGCTTCAAGCTGCTGTTTTTGGGCAAAAGCCGTATTGGACAAAAGGGCGGCAACAGCAAACGAGAGTCCCACGCCTCGCTTTAGGGTTCGAGAAGTTGGCATACAAACATCCTTTCATTGTGTTTTAAAATGATATTTGTTATCATAGTCACTAAAAATCTCGTCAAAATCTCATTTGTGGAAAATAACAACCCAATGCGCAAAAAAAATCAACATATTCATGTTTTAATCGTCGAAGATGAAGCCATCTTGGCGTTACAGCTTAAAATGGCACTGCAAAAGTTTGGTTATGAGGTCAGCGGTATCGAATCCACCGCCAAAGGTGCGATGGCTCATGCGGATGCCCATTTTCCTGATATGGCGCTTTTAGACATCCGTCTTCGTGGAGAAGAAAGCGGGCTGGAAGCGGGACGCTACCTTTGGCAAAAACACCGCATTCCTATCATTTATCTAACATCCTATTGTGACAACAGCACCTTAAAAGAAGCCATGCTTTCGGAGCCTTACGGCTACCTCAGTAAGCCGTTTCGAGATGCGGAGCTAAAAGCGACGTTGCATACAGCGTGGTGCAAGCATGCCTATTTTTGTACAGGCAAAGAAGAGGCAATGCGCCATAAAAAATGTACTATCGCGCTTCCTTTTAGCTACGAGTTTGACAAGGTACAAGGGGTACTTTTGCAAGATGGCAAAGCGGTGAAATTAACAGGTAATGAGGTGCGATTTTTTCAAATTCTTACCGAGTACCCTGGAAATACGGTAAGTTTTGAGCAGATTAGCACTTATATTTGGAGGGAGCCCTATGTGGGCCCTTCAAAACTGCGCAATCTAGTCTATAGGCTCCGCCAAAAAATACACGGGGCTTTGTTGGAAAATGTGTTTGAAGCGGGATATCGCCTCAATGTTTAAACTCCACCCCCTCTCCCTCTCTGTAAAATTCGCCGCCACTTTTTTTGGTATCTGCGTTTTTTTGCTGGTGGTGATGATGGCTGTGGTGATTCCCAAGCTTGAAAAAGAACGTTTTTTGCAAGAAGCACAAACGATAGAGCGTTTATTGGAAAAAATGGAACATCAAGTACGCCTCACTGTCCAGATGAACATCCTTTATAACACTTCCAATTGGGAAAAAATTGACTTAACTATCCGCAATAAATTTTACCTCTTTTTGGAGCGCGCTGCCCAAGAAAACACTAAGCCAGAGGCCTTTCCTGCCTTAATGGAAGCGGTGTTTGGAAGCTTTACATGTAACGCTCTTTTGTTTCACAACAAGGAGGTGATTTACAGCACCCAAGAAGTATCGTCCTCTCCTTTGTTTGCTTCTGTAGCCTCTAGGGAGTGGGAAACGTGGAAGAGCCTTGATAAAACCAAATCTATCAACATTTGCCCCAAGAGTACGCGGGAGCATTTTATTGCCAAGCCCATTGGGGAGACGGGGTATGCCCTTGGGGTACAGTGTGAATCAGACGTACTTTTGCGCTACCGCACAGAGTTTGAAAAAAGCATTGGGGCGATGCTTAAGCAAAGCTTCAAATCTGTTAAGCAAGACAGTAAAGGGTTTGCGTACATGATGTGGGTGGATGGGGGCATGGAGCCGTGCGACCATGACGCGCGCTACCGCAAAATCCCCGAAGCATCGCCCTCGCAATTTAACGCACGGTGCTGCGTGAGTGAATCTTCGCCCACGGACCAGCCCCTAACGGGCACCTTGACCCCTGCGGAGTACCTCCATGCCGCGCAAACCAAGGAACCCTTGCACCATCTTTTGGAAGGAAAAGCCGCCATCACGTGGGTACGATTGTTTGACAGTAAACGGGAGTATCCCTTTGTGTTTGCTATCACCTTGTACGAAGAAGATATTTACGGCGCCCTAGACCCCATGGTGGTTAAATTTATCCCCGCTGGTCTTAGTGCGCTCATGGCTGCTTTTGGGTTGGGTTGGGTCTTTTTTCGCCGATTTGCTGGAGCAGTGGAGCGGCTTTCGTGGGTGGCAAGAGCAGTAAAGAGCGGGGATTTGCGTGCGCGCAGTGGTATTAAGGGGGAGGATGATGTGGGGGTGCTAGCAGAAACCTTTGATAGGATGATGGATGCCTTGCAGGAAAATATCACCACCCTAGATGCTAAAGTGGCCCAGCGCACGCAAGAGTTGGAGTGTCTCTTGGGAGAAAAAGAGATTCTTCTTAAGGAAGTGCACCATCGTGTAAAAAATAACCTTGCAATCATCGTAGGACTCATGCAGCTAAAGGAGCAAAACGCTAAACACAAAGAATCCAAAGCTTTGCTGGTGGAGCTTCAAGAGCGCATCTATGCTATTGAACTGCTGCACCGTCAATTGTACCAATCGCGCAGTTTGAAACAGATTCTTTTCAATGAATACCTTGATGGCCTCATAGGCAATATCCGCCATTTGTATCATGCAGAAAGCCGTTGCATTGGGTTTGAGTTGCACGCACAAGCAGTGGAGCTTGGAATTGAACAGGCTTTGGCATGTGGACTCGTGGTGAATGAGTGCATTATCAATGCTGTGAAACACGCTTTTTCAAAGGAGGGTGGATGGGTGAGGATAGAATTTAAGATGTGCGAAGGAGAGTGTTTTTTGGCCATTAAAGACAATGGAAAAGGGTTGCCAGAAGGCACTTCACTCTCCTCGCAAAGTACTCTGGAGATGCAGCTTGTTCAAGGAATAGTAGCCCACCAGCTTGGGGGGAGGTGTGTTTTGAAAAGTGAAAATGGCACAACACTGGAAGTCTATTTCTCTTATGAGAAACCCTAGCAAATAGGTGCGTTTTTTACATGTAAACAATAGGATTTTCTAACGCACCTCCCTTTTTCATCCAAATCTCATGCCCCCTTTGTTACAATAAAGCCATCTAATTACACAGGAGTGGCGAGCATGAAAATAGGGCTTTTTATTCCCTGTTATATGAATGAGCTGTATCCAGGCGCTTCCATGGCGACGCTGGAATTGCTTGAAAAACAGGGCCTTGAAGTGGAGTATCCGCTAGAGCAAACCTGCTGTGGGCAACCCATGGCTAACACAGGTTGCACCAAAGACATGGAAACCTTGGCAAGGCGTTTTGTGACCCTCTTTAAGAAGTACGACTATGTGGTCGGGCCAAGCGGAAGCTGCGTTTCGATGGTGCGCAACAATTACGCCCAGTTTTTGGCAGGAGACCCTGATTTTGAAGCACTAAAAGTGAAGACTTTTGAAATCTGTGAGTTTTTGCACGACATCATTAAGCCAGAAACCTTTAATGTCTCTTTTCCTTATAAAGTAGGTTTACACAACAGTTGCCATTCCCACCGCGACGCGGGATTGGGTGCGCCCAGTGAGCGCAATATTCCCTACTTTAACAAACTTGAAGCACTGCTTGCCAAGGTCGATGATATTGAGCTGGTGAAGCTAGAGCGCGTGGATGAGTGCTGTGGGTTTGGTGGTACCTTTGCCATCACTGAAAGCGCCATCTCGGCATTTATGGGCACAGACCGCATTAATGACCACCTTAAAGCGGGTGCGGAAATCATCACGGGTGCGGATTTGTCGTGCCTGATGCACATGGACGGACTCATTCGCCGTCAGGGAAAACCGCTACGGATTATCCACATTGTTCAGATTTTAAACGGAGGAGACCCCCATGGGACACCCAGAACTCGCCGCTAAGTTTACCCAAGACGTAGAGCGCACCCATTGGCATGACAAGGCGTTGTGGTTTGTGCGCGAAAAACGCGACCGCGCCAGCAAGAGCGTGCCTGAGTGGGAAGCCTTGCGCCGCATGGCCCAACAGATTAAAACCCACACCATGGCCAACCTTGATACCTACCTTGAAACGTTTGAGAAGAACGCCAAGGCCAAAGGGATTCAGGTGCATTGGGCAAAAGATGCCGAGGAACACAACCGTATCACCTTGCAGATTTTAAACCTGCACAATGCTAAAAAAATTGTCAAAAGTAAGTCCATGCTTACCGAAGAGTGCCACCTTAATCCGTATTTGGAAAAGCATGGCATCGAAGTGGTCGATACCGACCTTGGCGAGCGTATTATTCAGTTTCGTAAAGAGCCTCCTTCACACATCGTACTGCCCGCTATTCACCTCAAAAAAGAGGATGTGAGTAAAACCTTTCATGAGCACATTGGCACAGAAGAGGGCAACAATGACCCGACCTACTTAACCCGTGCGGCGCGTGCGCACTTGCGTGAGAAGTTTTTAGGAGCTGATGTGGGTATTACGGGCGTGAACTACGCTATCGCCGACACGGGCGGCGTTGTGGTATGCACCAACGAGGGCAATGCAGACTTGGGTGCGACTATCCCTAAGGTACACATCGCTTCTATGGGGATTGAGAAAATCATCCCGCGTCTTGAAGACTTGGCGGTCTTTACCCGCTTGCTAGCACGCAGTGCAACGGGCCAGCCCATCACCTCATACACTTCCCATTTTCACGGGCCGGTTGAAGGGGGCGAGATGCATGTGATTATCGTCGATAATGGCCGTTCGCCTATTTTGGGTTCAGAACATTACTCCCAAGCGTTAAACTGTATCCGTTGTGGGGCGTGTATGAATACGTGCCCTGTGTACCGACGCAGTGGCGGGTTTAGCTATGAAGCGACCATTCCAGGGCCCATCGGCTCAACACTAGAGCCTTGTAAAAATTTGGCCAAGCACAAAACCTTGCCCTATGCGTGTTCGCTGTGCGCGTCGTGCTCTAACGTGTGCCCCATTCGCATCGACTTGCACCATCAGCTCTATTTTCACCGTCAAGATGTGGTGAAGGCGGGGTTGTTGGATAAGAAAAAAGAGCGAGCGTTGGGTTTTGCCGGGTGGCTGTTTCAGCATCCAAAAGTGTTAGATTTTTGCGGGAAAATGGCGCGCAAAGTGGTGCCGTTTTTGCCCAGATGGATGATGTACACCTCTATGAATGCATGGGGAGAGCACCGTGAGATGATGGACTTCCCTGAAAAAAGCTTCAAAGAACTCTATGTCGAGCGCCAAAAAAGGAAACAATCATGAGCAGCAAAGAGACGATTTTACAAAGCATTCGCCGGTACAAAAAAGAGAGTTCGGCTACGCTACCGCAGGGGTCAAGCTTCACCCCTCTTGTGTATGAAAACCTCTTTGAACAATTCTCAACTGCCCTTGCAAGCGTAGGGGGAAAAGCGGTAATGCTGGAAGATAAAAGCCATTTGGACGAGGCTATTCGCGCCATTGCCCAAGAGGCGCAACACATTGTGTGCAACGTAGAAGGTTGCACCCTTAGCAGTGATGATGGTTCCAAATACGCTACACCGCACAACCTTGCGCACATTGACCTTGCTATTGTGCGAGGAGAATTTGCGGTGGCAGAAAATGGCGCTGTGTGGTTGGATGCGGCAACAACGCGCCACCGTGCCTTGTATTTTTTGGCCCAGCACATTGTCATCGTGGTCGATAAAACCCAGCTGGTTTCTACGATGCATGAAGCCTATAAGCGCATTGGGTTTGACAAGGCGGGGTACGGGGTGTTTGTTTCTGGGCCCTCAAAAACAGCCGACATTGAACAGTCCTTGGTTATTGGTGCCCACGGCCCAAAATCTGGGTATGTCTTTTTGATCTAGCCTTTCCCTGTAAACCCTTGCCCCAGCAAGGGTTTACTCCCACTTGTTTCGGGGAGGCGTGTAGGCGTGTAGCCTTTGCAGTAAAAGGTGCGGATCGGTTTCAATGATGAGCATCTCGCGGTGAATCTTTTGTAAAAACCCTTCTTCTTGCATATGGTCTAAAAAGGCAAACAGATGGGTATAAAACCCACCCATGTCTAAAAAGGCGATGGGCTTTTTGTGGTAGCCAAGCTGCCCCCATGTCCATGCTTCAAAAATCTCTTCTAGCGTTCCAACGCCCCCTGGGAGTGCGACAAAAGCATCTGCGCGCGCTGCCATCATAGCCTTGCGTTCGTGCATGCTGTTCACCACATGCAGTTCACTTACGCCTGTGTGCCCTAGCTCTTTTTGCTCCAAAGAGTGAGGGATGACACCGACCACATGGCCTCCTTTTTCAAGTACTGCATCGGCAATAGTGCCCATGAGGCCCACTTTCCCGCCCCCATAAACCAATCCATGCCCTTCTTTTGCGAGAATGTGTCCGAAGGCGCGGGTTTGTTGTGCGTACAAAGGAGCGTTGCCGCCGCTAGAGCCGCAAAAAACAGCAATATTCATCAAAGAGCCTTTCGTTTGAAATTAACTTGGGTGATAAACACACCCAAAAAGATAACCCCAGCCGCCAACAATTGGGTGGCGTTGAGGGTTTCGCCTAGAATAAAAAAGGCCAAAATCACCACAAAAGCGGGGATGAGGTTGATAAACACCGAAGCCCGAGAGGCGGGCAATTTGGTGAGAGAAAAGTTAAACAGACCGTAGCCCCCAAGGGTAACCACAACACCAAGGTACAAGATGGCCAACAATCCCTCCATGCTTATCACAGGAAGCGCGCCTTGCCACTCCCAAAGGGCTAGGGGGAGGTAAAATATGGCGCCCGCAAAGGCTTGGATGGCGGTGAGAAAAAGGGCAGAAAAACGCTTGGTGAGGTGTTTAATGATGATAGTATACCCCGCAGCGCACAGCATGGCAAGAAATTCAAGGGTATTGCCTAAAAGTGGATTGGGGGCATACGCTTCTACGGAGGCTTC
>Ga0075011_10000950_pt1 | contig 15573 bp, 8 predicted proteins | sample TARM_MetaG_T_14_FD_72354 | JGI IMG/M metagenome (GOLD analysis project Ga0075011, IMG submission 72354) | Freshwater microbial communities from Pennsylvania, USA, analyzing microbe dynamics in response to fracking - TARM_MetaG_T_14 | ecosystem: Environmental > Aquatic > Freshwater > River... | reverse complement strand
GCTTGAAGATATTAATCTGTTAGAAGCGCTACCTAAACGAGATCCGGATGGCGTGGTGTTAGCTTTGTCGAGTCTGGAGCGGCGCGTTGATAAACTGCTTATCGCGGGGTTAAAAGCGGCGGGTGAATCAGCGACGAATGAAGCTGATGTTTCAGGGGACATTAATGACTGGCAGGAAAATTTAACTAAGTCCTGGTCCGATTTTGTGAGCGGTTTTATTGTTATCAATAAAAGAGACGCGAAACTGCAGGCGCAAATCTCTCCGCAGGAAAGCTGGTACTTAAAAGAGAAATTACGTAATGATTTAGCCAAAGCTGAATTTTCTGTTTACCGTGAACAGCAGGAAATTTACGATATTGCCCTGCACAGCGCCGCTCAGTTAGTGAAAAATTATTACGACTTGAATGACAATGCGACCGGCCATTTTTACCAATCTATCCAGCGTTTAAGCAAACGGAAAATATCTATTAACTACCCGGATCAATTAAAAAGCGCCCCGTTACTGGATAGAATAGTTAAGCAGCGGGTAAAAAAATCACTGGCCAGCGCCCGTATTGACGAGTAGGAGAGAAATATGATACGAATTATTATTGTTATTTCAGCGCTGCTGGCGGGGTTGATTTTAGGGCCTGAGATAAGCGCCAATAAAGGCTATATTTTAATCTCATTTGATTCATACACAACCTATGAAACAACCATTATCAATGCCATCTTTATCGCCATCGTTTTCTATTTTCTGCTGTTATTGGCTGAGTGGTTAGTGCGTAAACTACTGTCCATGAGCTCATTAACGCGTGGCTGGTTTGGTCAGCGTCAAAGCAGAAAAGCACAAAAAAACAATTTGCTGGGTATGTGGGCGCTGTTTGAAGGAAAGAGTAAACAGGCGCAAAAATTATTAGCACAATCTGCCAAAAGCAGTGAGACACCTGCTTTAACTTATATTGCAGCAGCACGAGCGGCTCAGCAGCAGGGAAAATATGATTTGCGTGATGAGTATTTAGAGCAAGCCCGGGAGGGGCAAAAGGGCGGTCAGCTGGCGGTCGGTTTGGTCCGGGTGGAGATGCAGTTAGAAGCGCAGCAGTATGAAAGTGCGCTGGCCACGTTAGACGCGCTGGATAAAAAATTCGCCAAAAACAAACGCATCAGCGAGCTCTATCTGTCTGTTTATCCTGCACTGGATAAATGGCAGGAGTATTTGCATCTCCTCAATACAAAACGTAACTTGTTTTCATTTAATGAGCTGGAGTTTGCCACTGTGCAGCTTGATGCTTACCGGCATCTGTTTAAGCAGTTCGCATCGCACAGCGGGGAATCGTTACAGAGTTACTGGGAAAACAGCGCGCCGCGCTGGATGCGCAAAGAGGTCAGTTATCAAAAAGCCTTGCTCGATGCCTATATCGACACAGATAATGATAAATTTGCCGAGCAATTTTTATTGGAAAAGCTGCATAAGCAATTTTCAGTTCCCCTGCTTGCTTACCTGGAAAAGCTTGAGATCAGCGATTATTATCCATTAATTTTATTACTGGAGAAAAAACTGCAGAAAGAATCGCAAACGGCTTTAATTCATCAGGCGCTGGCGAAATTGATGGTCAAAGAAAATAAGACTGCTGCAGCGATTGAACATTTAAAGGTGAGCCTTGTAACGCTGCCTAATGTGGCTGATTTTGCTCTGCTGGCAAACCTGTTAGAGAAAGATGATTATAGCGAGCAGGCCAATCATTATTACCGTCAGGGTCTGCTATTTGCCGCTGCCCTGTGAGACACCATTCACCTGTGACAGGGCGAATATAGAATTTATCTAAGCAGACAATAAAAAGCAGGCGCTACTTTGTGCTTTTTATTGTCTGCTTGACAGTCGGCTGCTAAAAAAGAATTCAGACAACTTCAAAAACCGCTATCCCTTAATTTCTCTTCCTAATCTCCTTAGTAATCTTGTCATTTTTTTGTTATCAAATCATAAATATTCCTAGTGGCGCGATCTTCAACACTATATTTTGTCTAGACTGTGCTTAACTGAAACAATTAATTTCAATATTTAAAAGCGCTATTTGTACTCACTCAACATCAGGATATATGTATATGGAATTAAAATCTATTCAAGCGAAAATAGCCTTGGTTGCAGGCTCCTGTCTTTTAGCGACGGCTGGAATTTTGCTGGCTCTTAGTCTCTATTCCGCTTCATCATCTCAACAATTGGTGTCAGAAAAAGTTTCAAGCCTGGTTAAAGAGACTGTGCTTAATCAGCTGGAGGCAACCGCTTCAGGCTACGCGACATCCATTAGTCGTCGACTGGAAGATGGATTAAGTGCGGCTCGCGCATTAGCCAGTACGGCGTCAGCGGCAAAATCCTATGATTTGTCCGGTAATTCCAATACCTTAGACAGAGTCGTATTTAATAATATGCTGGTCGAAGTACTAAAAAGTAATGAAGATTTAAATGGGACTTATAGCTGCTGGAATCCCGATGCTTTTGATGGGCAAGATAGTTTGTTTAAAGATAGCAATGACGGCAGTAATGCCCAAACAGGCCGTTTTACTCCTTATTGGACCCGAGATTCCTCCGGAAAAATTGCAGTTCAAGCGCTTGTTGAATACGATTCGTTAGATACTCACCCTAATGGTGTGATGAAAGGGGGTTGGTTCCAAGTTCCGAAAAAAGAACGTCATGAAGCGATCACCGCTCCCCTTCCCTATATTGTTCATGGTGAAGATGTCTGGCTGGCAACACTTTCTGTACCAATTATTGTCAATGGCCAATTTCAAGGCGTTGTGGGGGCTGATTATGATTTAGCTTTTGTGCAAAAACTCAGTCAGCAAGTTGCGCAGGAGCTATTTGATGGGCACTCGCAAGTATCAATTATTACTGCTGATGGTTTATTCATCGCCGATAGTTTACATCCTGAGCGAGTTGGTAAATCGATCTCAACAGTCGATGGCTTAGACTATCAAGAGATGCTGACTATTATAAAATCGGGAAAACTGTTATCTCGCAAAGTCGTTGAAAGTAATGAGATGGAAGTTTTTGCGCCGATCTCCTTGGGTAAAACAGGGGCAAAATGGGCGATAGTGATTAGTTTGGATGAAGATCTGGTATTGGCGAAGGTACATGACTTATCGCAACAGCTTTCTGATAACAATCGCAATGATATGATCTGGCAGATTGCCTCTGGGTTAATTATTACGCTGCTGGCGTTAGCTGTGTTGATAGGTATGGCGCGAAGCTTGACTAAGCCTATTTTAAAAGCGGTTGAAATGGCGCAATTTATTGCCAAGGGACAGTTTGTTAAGCGGCTTAACTTTAAAAGTGCTGATGAAGTGGGACAACTTTCTTATGCGCTTGATAATATGGCGGATAGTTTGCAGCAGCAAGTGGTGGTTGCTGAGCGTATATCGAAAGGTGATCTAAATTTAGACGTCATCTTAGCTTCCGATCAAGACCAGCTTGGTAAAGCCCTTTCACAGATGGTAGGGGATCTGAACCGAATTGTTGGTCAAATACGCCAGCGTTCGCACACTATAGGGGCTAATGCCGATAAAGTTTCTGCTTTGAGCCATGATTTAGCCAGTGGTGCGACTGAGTCGGCTTCTGCGGTCACAGAAATAAGTGCGACGGTTACGCAAATCGCCGCGCAAATCCGGCAAAGTTCAGAAAATGCAGACAGGGCGAGCCAGCTTTCTATGCAATCTGCAGATTCGGCAAGCAGTGGTAACCAACTGATGACTGAACTGCAAGGTGCAATGCAAGAGATTGAAACTTCCGGACATGATATTAATAATATTATGGGCACTATCGAATCCATTGCAGAGCAGACCAATTTACTGGCTTTAAACGCAGCCATTGAAGCCGCAAGGGCGGGTGAGTCCGGACGAGGCTTTTCGGTTGTAGCCGATGAGGTCCGTCAACTTGCCAGACGCAGTGCTGAAGCGGTTAAACAAACCTCAACGTTAATTGCCACCTCAGCAGTGCGGACTCGACGTGGTATTGAGCTATCACAACAAACGGGTGAAGCTTTAGATGCTATTGTAAAAGACGCCAGTGAAGTGGCTGCATTAGTTAATGAAATCGCCCAAGCTTCCAGTGAGCAAGCTTCTGGGGCAGAGCAGGTTAGCTTAGGTATCAATCAGATAGATGAAGTAACGCATCAAAACAGCCGAAACTCCGAGGAATGTGCCCATTCTGCCAATGAGCTTTCTGCTGAATCTGAGCAACTAAATGCCCTTATTCAGCAGTTTAAATTAAAGGCGTAATTTTAGTAACTTCTGTATAAAAATGGCTGAGAAATCGGTCATTTTTATTTTAAATTGAATAGCAAAAATGCTTTTATGTTGCGGATAAAACTTATCGCTCCGTTGAGCATTATCGTTTTTCTCTGTCGGCGATTTAACTTTACTGCTCAACGCTATACCAAAAGTGCTCCTAAATAATATTAGATAAAAATGGTCAACTTTGATCTGTTGTTATATTATAACAAATCAAAATTTAATTGTTTTTATCGAGATCCTTTTATGTTGTTGTTCTTAAGTATTTTTGCACTCTTTCTCGGGCCGCTTGCCTACCGCTTATTGCAGCGCCAACCGGGGTGGTTGGATCTGCTTGATGCCTTCATTTTTGTCACTATTTCCGGTCTGGTTTTATTCCATATACTGCCAGAGCTTCTGCACAATGGCGGCTTGATGGTGCTGCTGTTGATGGCCATAGGTCTGCTGGCCCCGAGCTGGATTGAAAAATACTTTCACAAAGCCGCCCGACAGGCGCATCAAACCACGCTATTTTTAGGGGTGTTAGGCTTAGTTTTACATGCCAGCATTGATGGCTCTGCTTTGATTGTTGCGCAGGGCGATCATACCGGCTGGTTACTTGCTATCGGTGTGTTACTGCATCGCTTCCCGGTTGGTTTAACTATCTGGTGGTTACTGCGTCCCCAGTACGGCCGCTTATTGCCGCTGGTCGTACTGATGAGCATGTCTGCTGCAACCTTAGCTGGCGGTTTTTTTGCCAGTGATTCACTGGCGCAGCTTGAGGGGCAATGGCTGGCCTGGTTGCAAGCCTTTGTGATGGGATCAATTATGCATGTTGTCCTGCATCGCCCCTACCTCAACGGCGATGAACACGCGCATGCCCATAAAAAAGAGGATAACGAAAACAAGTATGCAGCCGGGATCGGCAGTATATTTGGCCTTATTGTACTGGCGTGTGTGTTGTTGCCCCATTGGCTGGGTTATATCGAACACAATCATGCGCATGCTGCCACGGCTCATCTTGAGCAAGTGCATGCGCATAGTGAAACTGACGAGCAACATATCGACGAAGCAGATCATGATCACCTGCAAGAAACGGCCGCCGCCCATAGTGATGACGAGCATCATGAAATGGAGTCACCTGAAGGCCCGAACAAGACGGCATTAGCACTGATTAATTTTATGAATATCGCGTTATACAGCGCCCCTATGCTATTACTGGCTTATCTGTTCAGCGCGTTAATGCACTATTTCAACCCCAAATTCTCGGTGCTGCCCAAACAAGATAGCCCGTCTTTTTTTAAAGACAGTTTAAAAGGAGTTGCTTACGGTTTACCTTTACCTGTCTGCTCACCAAGCGCACTGAAAATGCACCTGCAGCTGTTGGCTATGGGGGCCAGTCAAACCTTTGCCACCGCCTTTTTGATTGCCGCGCCGATTATCGGTTTTGATGCGCTCCTTATCTCATTACCCTTATTAGGCTCGCAGATGCTTCTGCTGCGCGTTGGCTTAGCGATTGTTTTTGCAGTAGCGAGTGCCTGGTTATTAGGGCGCCATTTTAAAATACTGCCCAGCGCAGCGCTAAGTGCAGGCTCTGCGGATAAAAATTCGGCCCCGCGATTTATCAGTGCCATTAAGCAGGGTTACCAACATCAGCTGGATCACACTGCGCCTTGGGTTTTATTGGGCTGGATGTTGGCTGCAACCTTCTCCGTCGGTCCTGCCTGGGCATTCTTTGAGCAGGCGCTGTGGCTGCAGGTGCTGGTGATGATTGTTGTGGCGTTTCCCTTCGCACTTTGTGCAACAGGTATCACGCCGGTTATCGCTGTGTTACTGATTGCCGGTTTATCACCGGGCGCCGCCATCGCGTTCTTTTTAATCGCCCCGACTATTAGCCTTGAGCTGCTAAAAACATTAAGGCAGCAGCAGGGATTTTTTGCTGCACTGAGTTTGGCGATGCTGATGCTGGGCGGGGCTTTCTTGATAGGTTTGGGACTCAATCAATATATTGCTGTTATTTCGCTGCCGTGGCTTGCGCAGGAAGGCGGTTATAACTGGTGGCAACTGGCCAGTTTAATTTTAATATTATGCTTATATTTAAGTTCATTACTGCGCCGTGGGGCGCGTAGTTTTATTGCCGAGTTAATACCGAAAAGTTTTTTTAAAGTGCACAAACATGGTTAATTACCCGCCAGGTTGTGAGCATTTCGGATCGTGGGAAAAGCTATCTATTATGTTATGATGGGGTCATTTTTTTAGTAAAAATGACCCATTATGAATATTAATCTTGAGCAAATTAAACAGAGTTTTAGTGCCGTTACTTGTGAACGGGGTTGGGCATACTATCGCGAGTCTCGGGTAAAATCGAGCGCGTTTAATGAGGCTGAGAATAGTTATGATGCGAGCGTTTCCGGCTCGGGAAAACGTACCTATTTTGTTGCGCTCTTTGAAAAAGATAATGCTCTGACCACGGTCTGCAGCTGTCCGGTCGCCTATCAATGTAAGCATGGCGTGGCCGCTGCGCTGGCTATTATTGGCGCGGATAAAAAGAGTAAGCAGAAAAAAAGCGCCGCGCCTGAACCTCTCCCGGAGCAACCGGACAAAATAATATCCGCTAAGATTGTGCCGGAACAGCAGCCGGCGATCATCAAAAGCGCCTTTGATAACTGGTTAGATGCAACCCGGCAGGAAGTTGAGGTTTTCAGCAGCAACAATAAAATGTCGGGAAAACTTTTACATTATATTTTAGATCAGTCAAATGGCTATCTGCAGGTTGAAATCAGACAGCCGAAGATTTTGAAAAATGGCCTGTTATCTCAGGGGCAGCGTATTTTAATGCGCAAGATGAGTGAAATTGGTTACGCTTATTCGGGATACCATAGCAGTGATGTGCAGATCGCGGGCAATATAGAGCTGAATTATTATGCCTCGCCCTCTTATTACGTGCTTGATGAAACTGCTAAATTTTCTCTCCTATTTCAAATAATCGAAACAGGGCGCTGTCATTGGCAGGAGATCAACAGTAAAACGTTTCGCCTGAATGCGGACAGGCATAGGTTAAGTTTTGCATGGTCAGATGCTGCGCCCTACAAACTCAGTCTGTTACTCAATGGCCGACCATTGCCGCGACTGCTGAATATGACCCCCCTGGGTTATCTGGATGTAGACAGGCTTGAAGCCGGTTATATCGATACAACACTGAAATATGCGCTACTTAAACGTCTGCAGGCACTGCCCGCCCTGCAGGAGAAAGAACTTATTCAGTTTGTTTTCTGGGCGAGAGAGCAGGGGCTCGCGATTGATCCGCCAGATGGGATAACAGTTAAGACCATCACAGATAAATTCCAGCCTTTATTAACCATTGACCATGACGGTCAGGCTTTTTTCGCGCAATATGCTTTTTCATACGGCAATTTCCACTGCGCCTACGGGCAATATCCTGCTCAGGCAAGCATGCTTGTGGAGATCGACGGGCAAACATGCTGCCTGCAGCGCGATTTAGACAAAGAGCAGCAGGCCCTTGATCTGCTGGATAGTGCATTTGAGTTGTCTACTGAGCTGCTTAATAATCAGTTACAGGCGGTTTTCCGGCAACGCGATCCGTTCTTTTGGGCCAGCTTTAGTGACAGGATGCAGCCTGATTTAATTGCGCAGGGTTGGATTGTGGCGATGAAAACTACGCTAGCGCTGCCGCAAGTCATTGACGTGCAAGAGATGCAGGGAGAAATTTACAGCGATGATTATGCCGACTGGTTTCAGCTGGGGCTGTCCATTGAGCTGGGCGGCAAGAAAGTGCAGCTGGTACCGCTATTAATGGGGGCGCTGGCGCAGGTCGATGACTGGCACGCGCTGCCGGAATCCCTGTATGTACCTTATCAAGGTAATTTCTTAAATATCAGCAAGCAGCAGTTGCTGCCTATTATTAAAACGTTACAGCAGCTGACTGACGATAAAGGGCAGATCCCGCGTTTTCACGCCAGTGTGCTCAATGATATTCCTTTTGTGAATGAATGGACCGGCGGCGATAAAATTCAGCAACTGGCGGATAAGCTAGCGCGTTTTGACGGCATTGAAGCGGTCACAGTGCCGGCAGGCCTGCAGGCGCAACTGCGTGAATACCAGCAGCAGGGGTTGAACTGGCTGAATTTTTTACAGGAATATGGTTTTGGCGGTATTTTAGCTGATGATATGGGGCTGGGCAAAACCGTGCAGGCATTAGCCATGATGCAGTTATTATTAGAGCGCGGGCAATTAACTCAGCCCTTACTGGTTGTTTGTCCGACCAGCTTAGTGGCCAACTGGCGCAATGAAGCGGCTAAATTTACACCGGATTTAAAGGTGCTGGTACTGCACGGCGCGAATCGCAAACAATTATTTACCCGAATCCATGAGCAGCACCTGATTATTACTACTTATCCGCTGATCCATCGCGATTTTGATGCGCTCAGCCAGATTCGCTGGCAGTGGCTTATCCTTGATGAAGCGCAGGTGATCAAAAACCCGAAAGCGAAAATGACGCAGGCGGTGAAACAGCTGAGGGCGCAGCATAAACTGTGTTTAACCGGCACGCCCATGGAAAACCATTTGGGGGAATTATGGTCGCTGTTTGATTTTCTGATGCCGGGGTATTTATCCAACTACAAAGGATTCAATGATCTATATCGCAAGCCGATTGAAAATGGTGAAAGTTATGCGCAGGAATGGCTGAACAAACGTATCTCGCCATTCTTATTGCGCCGCACAAAAGATGCGGTGGCCACAGAGCTGCCCGCCAAAACGGAGATCATCCAAAGTCTGGCTCTGCCCAAAGAGCAACGTATCCTCTATGAAAGTATCCGTGTCACTATGGAGAAAAAAGTGCGCGATCTGCTCAGGGAAAAAGGTATTGCAAAAAGCCAGATTGAGTTTTTAGATGCACTATTGAAACTGCGTCAGGCTTGCTGTCATCCTAAGCTGGTCAAGTTGGAGTCCGCTGCAAAAGTAAGCGCCAGTGCCAAACTTGAGTTTCTCTTAGAGGTCTTGCCTGAGATGCTGGCTGAGGGGCGCAAGATACTGATCTTTTCACAATTTACGCAGATGCTGCAGCTGATTGAGAATGCTGTGCATGATATCGGCATCAAAACCACTAAGCTCACCGGGCAAACCCGGAAACGGGAGGCCGCCATTGATAAATTTACCAGCGGCGAGGTGAGTCTGTTTTTGATTTCATTAAAAGCGGGGGGGGTGGGATTGAACCTGACGGAAGCGGATACTGTGATCCATTTTGATCCCTGGTGGAATCCGGCGGCTGAAAATCAGGCGACGGATCGTGCTTATCGCATCGGCCAGGACAAACCCGTTTTCATCTATAAATTGGTAACAGAAAACACCATAGAAGAGCGGGTGCTGGAATTACAGCGCAGTAAACAGGCGCTGGCCGATTCTGTGTATGGCAGCGAGGCGCAGAAACAAAAAGCTGAGCTCAGTACTATGGATGCCAATCAGTTATTAGCCCTGTTCGAGTGATGCCATAATATTGATTTAACTATTTTCATAAATAACCATTGTTCAACTTCAAGTTCATTCTATAATGCGCCTGTTTTTAGCGCTAAAAACAGCGCAAATTGATTGCTTAGAGTGCCTTAAAAGGTGCTATTGAAGCGTAATAAATGGATGAGAAAATGAGTGATGTGTTGAGTATTGGCTTACTGATAGTAGCCGGTGCATTGTTTGCTATGTCGGAAATTGCGATTGCAGCAGCAAGAAAAATAAAACTGCGCGTGATGGCAGAGGAGGGCAATATTAAAGCGCTCGATGTCATAAAGATGCAGCAGAAGCCGGGGAATTTTTTCGCTATGATTCAAATTGCCCTCAATGCTATCTCTATTCTCGGCGGGATTATCGGTGAGCAGGCGTTGACACCTTATACCCGCGAGGTGGTCAGTTTGTTTTACGATGGGGTGCTGCTTGATAAAATCAGTTTTCTGTTTTCATTTCTTTGCCTGACCTCACTGTTTATCCTGTTTGCGGATCTGTTACCGAAACGGCTGGCTATTATAATGCCGGAAGCGGTGGCACTGCGTATTGTTTCCCTGATGCGTTGGATCACTTTCCTGTTAATGCCGGCAGTATTTCTGTTTAACGGTTTGACCAATATTATTTTGCGCATGTTCAATGTACCAACGGAGCGTACTGAGCTGGTGACTACAGAAGATATCGTCGCCATGATGGATGCCGGCGCAGAAGATGGCAGCCTGCAGAGGCAGGAGTATCAATTGATCGGCAATGTATTTGATTTAGAGTCAAGTACCGTCGCCAGCGCCATGACGCCGCGCGACCAAATTATTTATTTTGATCTGGATGATAGCAGCGGCGAGATCAGTCAGAAAATTATCGACCATCCGCATAATGATTTTCTGGTCTGTGACGGCAGTCTGGATAAAATTCAGGGCAGTATCGAATCTAAAGAGATCCTGCGTTTGGTACTGAAAGGCGAACTTGCGCAAATTCACCCAACCCAGGTTGATAAAGATATCTTCTATCTGCCGGAAACCCTGACCCTTTCTGAGGCGTTAAATGCATTTAAAGTTGCCACCCAGCCTTTTGCTGTAATAGTTAACGAGTATGCGACTGTGGTCGGGATTGTCACGGTTAAAGATCTGTTGAGCAGCTTTATGGGCGAGCTGATCACCCCTCATGATGAGGAGCAGATTGTGCAGAGGGATGCGGACTCCTGGCTTATCGAAGGGCTGACTCCTATCAATGATGTGATGCGCAGTTTGAGTATTGAAGATTTTCCTAATCGTAACCAGTATGAGACCATTGCCGGCTTTATGATTTACACACTAAAGCGCTTACCTAAGCGCACCGATAACTTTATTCATCAGGGCTATAAGTTTGAAGTGTTAGATCTTGAAGGCGTGCGCGTCGAACAAATTCTGGTTACCAGACTGAAATAATGCTTTAGTAGCAGAGATAAGCGCTTATCCCTAACTCACAAATCGAGCAAATAATGGAAGTCGAACTACGAGAAATTCAGGATTTTATTAGTCAGCATGCTCCCTTTACAGCGCTTCCGAAAGAAGCGCTGCTTAACGTGGTGCAGAGTGTGGAGATCTCTTACTATCGAGCAGGCGCTACTATTATTGACTTCACTGATAAAATTCAGGAACTGTATCTGATTCGCAGCGGGGTAGTGGAGATCTATCGCCGTAATGGCGATCTCTATAATCGTCTTGATCAGGGGAAGCTGTTTGGGCAAATGGGGCTGCTCACCAATAATAAAGTGCGCTTTCCAGCGAAAGCCGTACAGGATACGCTTTTATATTGTATTCCTGAGGCTATCTTTAATGAGTTGTGCGAACGTTACGAGGCTTTTGCCGATTTTGTGGAGGTTGAGGACGCTACCCGTTTAAAACAGGCGCTGGAAAGTAAAAAGCACAACGTTAATGCTTTGACCACCTCCAAAGTAAAAACATTGCTGACCAGAGCGCCGCTGATTCTTCCCTGCAGCAGCACGATTCAAGCCGTTGCGAAGATAATGGCGCAGGAGAATATTTCCGCGCTGTTAATTAACGATCCGGATATACAGGAGGAGCAGGGCAGTTTCGTGGGCATTATTACGGAGCACGACCTCTGTGCTAAAGTGATCGCATCCGGGCTAAGTGTTGATAATCCTATTTCACAAGTGATGTCCAGCGAATTAATTTCACTGGATCATAACGCCTATATTTTTGAAGCTATGCTGCTTATGCTGCGCTACAACGTCCATCATCTGCCTATTCTTAAAAACAAAAAACCAATTGGTTTGATTGAAGTGGCGGATATTATCCGTTACGAGTCACAAAATAGCCTGCTCTTTGTAAGCAGTATCTTTCAGCAGAAAAGCGCCGAGGATTTAGCGCTGCTCTCTGCGCAGTTAAAAGACTGCTTTGTACGCATGGTTAATGAAGATGCCAATTCACATATGGTCGGACGGGCCATGTCGGAAATAGGGCGCAGCTTTAAACAGCGTTTATTAGAGCTTGGCGAAGAGAAGTTCGGCCCGCCCCCTGTTCCCTACTGCTTTTTAGCGCTTGGCTCTATGGCCCGCGATGAGCAGCTGATCGTCACTGATCAGGATAATGCGATGATTCTTGATGACAGCTATCAAAGTGAGCTGCACGCTGCGTATTTCCAGCAGTTAGCCGATTTTGTCTGTGATGGACTGGCTGCCTGTGGTTATAGCTACTGCACGGGTGAGATTATGGCGAGCAACCCCGAATACCGTAAAACACAGGCACAGTGGGAGAACTGCTTCGCTGACTGGATAGATAACCCCAACCCGCAGGCATTACTCAACTGTTCTATCTTTTTTGACCTCACCGGTGTCTATGGCCGCGTAAAATGGGCGGAGCAGTTAAACGCATTCATTGTGCGCCGCGCTAAAAAAAATAACCGCTTTTTAGCCTGTCTGGCACACAATGCACGTAATCGTACGCCTCCGCTGGGGTTCTTTAAAGATTTTGTGATGGAGAAAGATGGCCGGCACAATAACTCCATTAATTTAAAACGGCGCGGCACAGCACCACTTGCGGATCTGGTACGGGTGCACGCACTGGCGATCGGCTCGCCATCGCAAAACTCATTACAGCGCTTAGATGATATTATCGAAGCAGGTATTCTGCCTAAATCAAAGGGCGAAGATCTGCAACACGCGATGGAACTTATCTCTCTGGTACGTTTGCGTCATCAGGCATTAGATATCGAGTTGGGTATTGAGCCGGATAACAATATTGAGCCGGAAAGGATGTCTGATTTTGAAAGGCGCAATCTTAAAGATGCATTTTTAGTTTTAAGCAATGCGCAAAACTTTTTAAAATATCGTTACAGCGGTAATAAATTTTGAAGGTGAAACGATGAACAATTTCACTGACCATGAGATTTTAAACTGGACAGCCTTTTTGCAATTACAAGCGCAGCGCAGTCACGATCTGCGTTTACAGCATTTCTATCATGTGGGAACCTACCATGCGGAAACGCCATTAAGTGAGATTGATTTTGTCGCGCTGGATTTTGAAACAACAGGTTTAGATTCACAGCAAAACAGCATTATCAGTATTGGCCTGGTGCCTTTTAATTTACAGCGCATTTTTTGTCGCAAAGCAAAAAAATGGTATATCAATCCAGCTGATAATCTACAAGAGAACTCGGTTATTATTCATGGCATCACCCACTCAGATTTGCAAGGTGCGCCTGATTTACTGCGCATTTTGGAGGCGCTTTTAGATGAGCTGGCAGGAAAAGTAGTAGTGGTGCATTACCGCCATATTGAACGCGATTTTCTTGATCATGCCCTGCGCAGTTTGCTTAATGAAGGTATCTGTTTTCCGGTTATCGATACCATGCAAATCGAAGCGGCTTTACAGCGGCGTAAATCGTGTGGGATCTTTAATTTCTTTAAAAAAAGAGCGCGCAGCGAGTCTATTCGTCTTGCCAGCAGCCGCGCCCGTTATCACTTACCCGCTTATCCGCCTCACGATGCATTAACCGATGCGATTGCCACCGCTGAGTTATTTCAGGCTCAGGTTAAATATCATTTTAATCCGGACACTGAGATTAAAAAATTATGGTTATAGCGTCTCAGAAATGAAAAAAAAGCCGATGGATTAATAACCCATCGGCTTTTTTATGCAGTTGATAAAAACTAGCCCCGGTGTTTTTCGGTGCGCATACCCATCAATAAGCTGACACACATTATTAATAAGATAATGGTAAAGGGCAGGCCGGTGGAAATGGCACCTGCCTGCAGTGCCTGAATCGCCTCAGTGCCGCCAACCCAGAGTAAAACCGCTGCAATAGCCCCCTCGATTGTTGCCCAAAAAATACGTTGTGGAATCGGCGCATCAATTTTACCACCCGCAGTAATACTGTCTATTACCAGGGATCCGGAATCGGAAGAGGTAATAAAGAACACCAGTACCAGCAGCACCGCCAGCATGGATAACAGGTTACCTAATGGCAGCGCATCAAACATCTGAAACATGGCCAGCGGTACTTCCGTTAACCCTTCACTTCCCAATATGCCGACATTATTGATAACCTGGTCAATAGCGACGCCACCAAATACTGACATCCATAAAATAGTGACAGATGTGGGGATAATCAAAACAGCAGTCAAAAATTCACGTACCGTACGGCCGCGTGAGATGCGGGCAATAAACATACCTACAAAGGGTGACCATGAAATCCACCATGCCCAATAAAAGACGGTCCAGCCGTGCATCCAGGCTTCATCTTCACGCCCTATTGGATTACTGAGGGGGATAATGTTGGTAATATAACCCATAACGGTTGTGGGAATAGTGCCCATCGAAACAGCAAAGGTAACAAGTGCAACAAAAACGACTAAAGCAACAGCAATTAACATATTAATATTACTGATCACTTTAACCCCCCCTTCAATGCCGCGTACCACAGAGATGACCGCCAACATGGTCACCACCACAATAATAGTGATTTGCAGGGAAAGGTCAGCTTCAATGCCAAACACATGCTGAAAACCACCTGCGGCCTGTTGGGCGCCTAAGCCTAAGGAGGTAGCAAGACCAAATAATGTCGCGATTACGGCAAAAATATCAATGATATGTCCGGGCCAGCCCCAGGTACGGTCGCCCAATATAGGATAAAAAACAGAGCGTATGGAAAGTGGTAACCCTTTGTTATAAGCAAAGAAAGATAACGACAAGGCGACCACGCCATAAATCGCCCAGGGGTGTAATCCCCAGTGAAACATTGTTGCGCCCAGTGCAAGCTGCGCTGCCTCCGGTGTGTTGGCTGCGACATTGAGCGGCGTTTCATACCAGCCGGTGTAATACGCGACGGGCTCAGCAACCCCCCAAAACATCAAACCAATCCCCATCCCTGCTGCAAAAAGCATCGCTATCCAGGAAAGTCTGGAATGGTCCGCTTTGGCATCATCTCCTCCCAGGCGGATTTTACCGTAAGGAGAAATAATTAAAAGTATACAAAAAACCACAAAAATATTAGCAGACCACATAAAGAGGCTGTCAAATGTCCCTATAATTTCCCATTTTAAACCATCTAAAAAAGCTTTTGATGTTGCCGGATCTATAATTAAAATTGCAATTAAAAAAGCAGTGATTAGACCCGCACTCGTCCCAAAGACTGGATTGTGTATATCAAATCCCCATTTTTGGATGTTGTCCTGTCCGACAGTATAATCTGTGTTATCTATACTGTATTTATCCTTATTTAAAGTCGTTTTCAAACCCATCTATCCTTATTCAGAGCTGTTTTTTCTGCTCTTGTGCATTTTTAGTTATAATTAACATAGCAGCTTAACAAATATAG
>Ga0075011_10000949_pt1 | contig 15576 bp, 12 predicted proteins | sample TARM_MetaG_T_14_FD_72354 | JGI IMG/M metagenome (GOLD analysis project Ga0075011, IMG submission 72354) | Freshwater microbial communities from Pennsylvania, USA, analyzing microbe dynamics in response to fracking - TARM_MetaG_T_14 | ecosystem: Environmental > Aquatic > Freshwater > River... | reverse complement strand
CCGAAAACCTGATTCGCGCCGATATGTCCCCGGTTGATGAGGGGCTGGCGGTCAAGAAAATGATGAGCGAAGGCTACGACAAAGACGAAATCCTGCGCCTGTTCGGCTGGACAAAACAGCGCCTCGATGGTCGCATTCTGCTGACCCATTGTTGCGACGAAGTGAATGAGGCGCTGACCAACAAGGAAATCACCCTCGGCCACGCTCAAGTGCTGTCCGGCCTTCGGGAAACCACACAAACCAAGGTACTCAAACTCATCCGTGAGCAAGGGCTTTCGGTAGACGACCTCAAGCGCCGACTGGATGCACTTTCTTTGTCACTGGCCGCAGCCCCGTTCGACACCAGCGCATGTGCCGCCTGCCCCCATAACTCCGCGACCCAGGCCAGCCTGTTTGATGCCGGTTCTCAGAACAGTCAGTGCCGCAACCCGACCTGCTACAACGAGAAAACCGACAAGCACCTGGATATGATCAAGGCGCGGCTGGAGGAAACCTACAACAAGGTAGAGCTAAGCCGTGACGTACCCGCAGACACCACCACCATTATCGTTGCAAACGGGAAAACAGGCGTTGGTAGCGAACAGGTAAACGCCTGCACCGGCTGTGAACATTTCGGAGCCATGATTGACACCACCGCTGGCAATCGCGCTCGGACAATCAATAACGTGTGCTACAACCTTACCTGTCACAAAAAGAAAGTGGACAGCTATCAAAAGCTCATTGCCACTGATCAACAGCCCGCGTCCGGTGGGGCTACGTCACCAGAATCATCCGCTGCCGGTAAGCCGTCCGCCAGCAAAACCGCGAAGAAAGGCACCACCGCAAAAGCTGAAAAGCCAGCCATCCCGAAATCCATTTTGGCGAAGCATCACAAAGTGCGCCGTGAGGCCGCAGCCAAAACTCTGATCGACACCAACGACCAGCGCAGCGCCCAAATCATCTGCATCCTGGCGCTGGCCGCAGAGAACCCCTTGGTAAAAGTGGAAGGCGTCAAATTGCCAACCTCCCTGCATGGAAAAGCGCGTCAAACAGCCGCTATGGCGTTGGCAGAACTGTCCGATGAAGAACTCAACCGAGTGCAGCGCGATCTGGCCGCTGCGGTACTCCACAAGAGTACTCAAGGCAGTGGTGAAAATGGCTCCGACACCATAGGCGGTCTGGCAGAGTGGTATGCGGCCACGAAAGAGGCCGATCTGACACAGCATTTCACCGTCGATGAGGACTACCTCGCCGCCTTTACCAAGCCGGTAATCGGTAACCTCCTGGTCGATTCGGGATTCGCTGACCACTACAACAAGGCTCAGGGTGACGATAAAGCCTTCACCAAACTGATGAAGGAATCCAAAAAAGACCTGCTGGCAACCGTTGGCAAGTCAGGATTCGACTTCAAAGGGTATCTCCCCGAAGGACTGAAAAAGGGCTGACCCCGCCCACAACAACAGATCACGCGCCTGCCCCACTTTGTGGGGCTTTTTTATAAAAAAGTGTCTAACTTATGTTGACACTAAAGGCATAATGCCTATAATTAGAACTGTGAGGCGCCAAGACCTCTACCTAAAAACAGAAGCATTGGAGCAAACCCATGAACATTTTTTCCGCTGTATCCCCAATCCTGAACGCCAAGACCGCTAGCGTTCGTCTGGAAATCTCTGCCAACCCCAACAACGCCGAGGAAATGGCGGTCATTATCAAGCCAGTTGTCGGGCCTGTACCGAACAACGCACCGGAAACACTGGTGCAACTGGTATCCGCTCTCGCCCTGCCGATCAAAGTAATCGGCCACCCAACCATCATTGAATCCGAAGTGGTTGCTGCCATTCAGCAACAAAGCGGCCACCGCCAATCCTGGGCAGAACAGGTCGCTCAAATCGAAGCGAACCTGCAAAACGCACAACCCAAAGCCCAAGCCAGCAAGCCGGCCAAGAAAGCTGAACCTGCCACCACAACCGAACCGGCCCCCAACGTAGCTGGCGAAAAAGAGCCGGTTAATGCCGAAGCCGACGACAACTTTTCACTCGAACTGTAATCAACGGAATCAGGAGACAGACTCATGGCCACCATCAAAATGACTCGCGGCTTTCGCTTTGGAACCACCACACTGCCAGACCCGGATTCCTCCTTAACACCGGAACAGGTACTTGAGCATTACAGCCAGCTTTATCCCCAACTGCGCTACGGAAAGGTCGAGGAAACCGGCCCAGAAGGTGATGTGATGATCTACACCCTCAAGGTCGCAGAGTACAAGCAAAATGGCTGATACCGACACTCTACTTCGTGAACTGGAAGATTGGGCCGCTGGTGCGGCCCAACAACCCCAAACCACTCGAACGGAAGAACAACCATGTCTATCGCAGCGGCAAATCAACAGCATTCTGAACGTACTGAACAGCGCCAAGGGCAGCCCTTTGCCCACTTCGGAACTGCCGCCAATTCCCCGATAGGCTTCCAGATGGGGGGAGCCTCCCCCGCCGCCTGGGCACCGCTTCAGGTGCCCCGCATGACAACCGAGAGCCGGTGTAATGCCGAGGCATGGACTAACCTGAATGGCTGCGTCAGCATGGACAGAACGTCCCTGATGCAGACCATCAAGGCGCACTACCTCACCGGCCAACTGACCAGCGACCAACTCGGCTACCTAAACACCCTGAAAGACAGCACAATCTCGATATGGGCCGCTGCCAACGAACTGCTGCCGAAAGCGCACCTGCTGCCGCAAGACGGTATTTGCGAGACCGCTTTCGAGAGCACTGTTCGCAACTGGAATGTGCCGCAACTAATTCAACAAGTCACTCAGTGGGCCAGAATTGACCGCAACCTGATCAACGCTGATCTGCTCGAAAATCTCAGCCAACTGACTCAGTGGAAGAACGGCGAAGGCGAATGCCCGAATCCAAACACCGTCCTGAAAAACCTGGATGCGACCCTGGGCAACATTGAGGGCTACCTGAATCAGCTTTTACAGGCAGACTTCCAGGTTGAGGACGAAACCCGCACGATCTACGGCGGGGCAGACATTACCCATATCCTGACCCCCGAAATGGACAATGAGTTCTGGTTCATTGCAAGCGCCGCCAACCTCTGCGGTGTCGAGCTATCAGCCAACCTTTCCCCGATTACGATAGCTGGCGGGCCAGGATTGAAGCCCGAGTATTGGAGCGCCCTCCTATCCGGCCTACACAACGTATCCCGTCTGGTGCCGCTGTTTACACCCGTTGATATGGCCGAGAACCCGTTCCTTGAGGAAATCAACGACGATCTGGTCACCATCCAGGAGGCTATGGAAAGCGCAGGCATGGACGCCACCGATATGAATCAGGTCGAGGACGCGATTGCACAACTGGCCGAAGCCCATGAGATTTTCATCATTGAAGACGCGGAGATGTACGAATATCACAAGCGCGAATCCGACGACGCCGCCGAATCCGTTGCTCAGTGGTCAGACTGGAACAACCAGATCGACCTGCCGACAACCCTGAAAAACCTGCCTGCCCCGCTTACCGAAAACGAAAAGAAGCTGGCGGCGTGGCTTGCGGACGTTGAAAAAGCCATGCAGGAACACGTTGATAGCGATAACACTGGCGCAGAGACTCCCGCCATCCACATAAGCCCCGTTCACATTGCCTGTGAAGGTGATGAGTTCGCTTACGAATACATGGACTCCGAACACCGCATGATTATGGAAGGCCGCTGTGACGACGACCAGGACCCCATTGAGTTCGGTATTTCACCTTCTGCCATTATTTCCGAGTTCAAGAAGATCAATGCAGGACTGAGGCTGATCGCCCGACTGATAGAGGAATTTTGACCTCACGAACACATGAGCGCTGCTCCGCTCACCGCGCAACACCCACTGCTTGCGCCTTCCGCCCTCGACAGTCGAGGGCTTTTTTTTATTCCAGGAAGGACTACGCCCTATCAAACACAACCTCCAGACACCAACCAGACTTCCATTCCAGAGTGCAGACTGTAGCCAATGGAAACACACTGTTACAGCACACCGCTTCACACAGGCGTTGTCGCTAGGATATAAGTGAATAGAGTCAACCAGATGGAGAGATAAGATGGATTTGTCAAAAATTTCATGGGCGCCATACAACGATGCAGGCGACGGCTTCACTTGCATGGATTGCGGTCGTGAGAAAGATGATTGTGTTTGTGAACTCGGGCGCTAAACAATAGCGCTCACAAAACCCCTCTGGCTCCAGCCACAGGGGTTTTTTCTTGCCCCCTCTTTTTGCCCCTCTCGCAACCCCAAACAATAGTGCAGCCCGCAAGGACGGAAGGGCTATGCCCGACCGATCATGAGTGAGGCCGCAGCCGAATCGAATCCCAAGCGCGGGCAAGGCCCGCCAGAGGGGCACCGCCCCGACCACCGGCAAAGCCGGTTTTCCTCGAAAAAGGACAAAAGTGTATATTTGGCGTTGACACAAAAGGCATATTGCCTATAATGGTAGGTACAGAGCGGGACAACCCGCCAGCCACCAAAACGGCAACATTGGAGCAAACTCATGCAAACATCGAACACCCAAACCGTCAGCGCCACCCACACCGTTGGCTTGAGAATCAACGCACACAAATGGTTTCAGGATGAAGCCTTCATTGAATGGCTGAACAGCCCTGAAGCAGACGTAATGACCTGGCACACCAAGGGCGACCTTATTGGCGAATACTCGGATGTGGTCGTGCTGGTTGATGGCTCCCTGAACGGTGAAGGCTCAGACGCCTTTTACATGCCTGAAGCGATCTGGAACGAAATCGTGGAAGTCTGTCGGGAACACTTCTCGCCCGACCCCTCCATGCACTTTCACGTTCACCTGACCCCGCTGGAAGCCTAACGGCTTCCACCTGACCGGAGAGATCGCCATGTACGTCAAAGCACTCATCATTCACAAGCTCGAAGCCAACGGTAACAACGTCCTGTCAATGACCGCCCACGATATGTTCCACAACGAGGATGGCAAGCCACCCACGATCGGGGCTGGCAAAGCTCTCTCGATGGACGACAAGGAAGCCCTATCCGCCATTCTCGCGGAAGAAACCAGCGCCAAGATGGAACTGCTGGACGAACGCTGCCTGATGACCGGAAAGCAAACGCTGATGTGGTATCACCCGCGCACCAAGGAAACCATCGACATTGAAGGCAAAGCCTACACAGTGCCCCTGCCCTCACTGGTGTTTCTGCTGCATCACGGCACACTGTACGTTCGCGCCTATGCCGGTGATCGCCGCCCCGGCAGTGACACTGCCCTGCTTGGCGCTGGCCTCCCCAACATCATGGGCAACACAAGCTGGTGCAGCGGTGGCAACCGCCTGCCAGAAATGCCATCGCAGCGTCACATTGCCCGCATCAATGATGTATTTTTCCGTTCCCCGTTTACCCATTGGGCCTCGGAGAAGCCGGAGGGCTGCGGAAGCATGCACGACTGGTTTGCTGCACTGAGCAAGAAGTCACGATTCCCGATGCGCTCTCTGCCCAAAACCAGCGACACCCTGAGTTCCTGGGCCAACCAGATCGTCAACCGGAGGGGCTAAACATGACCACTGCAACTCGCCCTATCCCACGTTTTTGGCAGCACAACACCACACCATTGCGGGTGACAATGATCGGCGCTGGCGGCAACGGCTCCGAAATGATGGACGGTCTTCTTCGTTTGCACCAGGGACTCATTACCCTGGGCGGTGCTGGACTGCATGTGACGCTGATTGACGACGATGAGGTTTCTGAAAGCAACATAGTCCGCCAGCGGTTCTGGCCACACGAAATTGGTACGAGCAAGGCGGTAGCGTTAATCCATCGGGCCAACATGCTCATGGGCACCGGATGGGAGGCCATGCCAATCCGCTACACCGGCCAGCGCATCCATTGCGATCTGATTATCACCGCCGTGGACAACCTGGAGGCTCGACGAAAGGTGATTGCCGCCAACAAAGGGGCTTTCTGGCTGGATATGGGCTGCGACAAAGATCAGGGCCAGATCGTGCTTGGCCGCATTGGCGATAACGAACTGACCGATGAATACCCCTGCACGGTGGCGCATTTTCCGGCCATGCTGGCGGAACAGCCAGAGGCCGTTAACCGCCCCTCATGCAGTGCGGCCGACTCGCTGGCGCGACAGGACATGATGATAAATCAGAGTGTTGCTTGTGCAGCCACCAACCTGCTCTGGAAGACGTTTCGGGAAAACCAGATTCCCTACAACGGCGTGATGATTGACCTATCTACGGCGTTCACGCAAGCCATTCCGTTCATGCTCAAGGCCGAGAACGACGATGACACCACCAACCACTGAGACGCGCCTAAAGAACCTGAATGCAATCATCCGAATTCAGTTCAACGGAAATCGCGCCGAATTTGCAAGAGCGATAGGGCGCTCTCCGGGCTTGGCGCACCAGTGGGTACACGAATATCGAACCATTGGCGAGAAATCGGCTCGACTTATTGAACGCTGCCTAGCCCTTCCTACCGGCGCCCTGGATGCACCGGACGCAGACAAAAGCATCAACCCAAAAACCAACCTGGAGGCCCTCACAGCCAAAGTTCAAAGTAACCTCAAAGAACTCGAACACCTGCTGCCGGAAAGCGATCTCCAATCACACGAACGACTACTGGTCGCCCGAACCGCCATCGCGGAGATACAGTTAAAGCTACACCGCGAGAACAGCCAACCTTATAGCCCCTTGAACAAGGGAGGGCGCTGCCCGACCGGCCATGAGTGAGGCCGCCGGCCGAATCGAATCCCAGGCGCGGGCAAGGCCCGCCAGAGGGGCTACCGCCCCGACCACCGGCAAGGCCGATGGCGTAAAGAGAAAAGCATGGCTAGCAATATTTCTGAGCTGCCTGCACGGCGGTTAAGGGCGGATCAGTCGGAGGTAGTAAAGACTGAAAAAGTAGCCAAATAAATACAATCTCAAGACAGCGATGCTGTAATTTACCAGCACGCACAAAACTTATTGCGACACACCCCAAAGCTCGTCGTTGTAAACTACGGAGCCGAGGGAAAATAAAAGACTGTGCTCCAAAGCCGTACTTAAAGTAGTCACTTCATCGCGCTTCGGACCGGCACCATCCGGCAGAGCGGCCACAACCTGGGAAAGCTTCTCAAAACCAGCAATCGAACCAACTACACGAAGTGCAGAAAGCACTTCATGACCATCATCCAGATTCCGACTATCGAGCCACTCCAGAGAGTCCGCCAGCAGCGTAGATGCGAAATAATCATCACTGGCAGCTTTTGCAATGCTTGCGATCCAATCTTTGGTTTCCTGCAGGTTGGCCAACAAGACTATTTTCCAGAGGTGCTCACCAGAATCACTGTTAAGAGGGGCATTTAAGCCCTGCTTCAGAAGGAACGATGTGGAAACACCACTTTCTTTGCTCTTTTGCTGCTGATTTGAAATAGCGTCCTGAAAATATTTTGGAAGCACAGACAACAACTCTTGCCCTAACATCGGCTTCTCATTCCCAAAATCACGGTTTCTATTGGTGGCCTGGCGAACAAGCTGGACAATGGACCGCCACCACTCGGAAGGTCGATCTGCTGTGCACTGGGGCTTCGGCCTCTCGTTGAAGGCTTTCCGGAGCTCGAACATAACCCTTTCACGCTCCGATTCGCCACACCCACTAAACTGACGAAGACCACCTGGTGTATTCAGTTTTAAGGTGTCTACAGACTGCTCCAGCAGGAGCAGCAGAGTAAGCCTCGCTCCCTCACTTATGTTCTCTGTCACCATGGAATCGCTCTGCGTTGCACTCATGGGTCTACTCCGAAGATTGGATCTATATATCTAAAAGCCTGAAACCATCTTATCCCAAGGCTAACCCTATATACGCAACCGGAGCGATCGGCCGGCAATGAGAGGCATGGAACTTCAAAGCATGATGAGCTAGTCTCTGTACAGGTGAAAGATTGATCCACCGCGACAGTCTGACATCGAACAGCACAAACCAGATATGGAATCGCCATCGCGTTTGGTGATCACAATAAATAATTGCAATCGGCTCGGGTGCAGTCTCGTTGGCCTGTGAGCAGGTGGCGCCCAAAAACCGTTTGCGGCACACAAAAGGCATCGTTATGAGTAAGCAAATCAGCCTCGTACCACTGTATCTGCGGGATATGATCAGGGAACAACAGTCGTTCGTGAAATCCATCCCGGCAGGGACGGGGTTGGGCAAAACCTATTCATCTAAGCAGGCGTTCATTGAGTTCTGTGACCACTGCCAAAACAAGGGCATGACCACCCCGCAGATCGCTATCTTCACTGCTCCCCAGCACAACCAGATCACCTTTTCCAAAGAGGGCTTTGGCGAGGACATTGAGTTCATCAAAGTGCGCCCAATTTCGCCTGAAGCGCTAACAAAACCGGACTCAGAGAACAATGCATACCTGATTGCCAAGAACTTGCTGGTGACCCCTACGGGTGGAAAGCGCCAACTGTTTCAACAGCTGGTGCAGGCCGCCAAAAAAGTGGACGCAGGCACCAGGCGCGCCAATCCAGATAACGAGAAAAACCATAGCCATCACGAGCAAACGGTTTACGGGATTTTCAAAAGCATCAAGATCATTGATGGCGAAAAAGGCCGGTCAACCACGAACGAAGGCGAAACAGAGGCACGGGAATTCTTCACGGAGGATGACCTGGACCATGAGGCGCAACTTTCCGAAGAACGTGTCCAGCGGCACATGAAAGAGATCGCCAAGGCATTAACGAACCTGGCCCGAAAATCCTATACCAACGAGTTCCTGAATCGGGCCATTAAAGAGTGCTTGAGCCCACAATCGTTCGATGAGTTCCGCGAGGTTACCGCCTCTTTTTTACCGTTCTTGCACATTCAGGCATCACCGGGCCAGTCGTTTTTTATGTGTATGACTACCGCCAAAATGATGATGATGCATTCGGCGTTCTACCCTCGGTACATCAGGAAAAGGAAGCGGGCTGAATGGGCGGTCAAGGAATTCCCTATTGATGACATTCTGAGTGACCAAGGCGCTTTGCAGAAAGCCTTTGACAAAGCGTATGAGGATGCCGAAGCCGACGGAGTATCGTTGCGCGACACCCTTCACGCCGAGTCACCACAAGCCAAATTGCATGACGCCCAATACACCCTGTATCTGGACGAGTCGGATGATGCGAAAGCAGAAATTACGAAGCAACTGAAAGAAACGCTCTACGATGAAGAACTGATCCAGGCAATCGGATCAATGATCAAGGAAACCGGCGACATATTGGTAAGCGATGACCATCAATTTTTAAGCGATGAAATTGCCAAAGCGCCAGAGAAATCGATTGCCGAAGTCCTGGCCGACCTCCAAAACGACGATTCGTTACACCGAATCTTATCCAAAGAAACCCTGCTCATGGTGCGCCGCAAGGTATATCAAGCCCTCCTGGACGCTGACTGGGTGTATGCCCGCCCCTATAAATCGGTGGACGACCTACTACAAGCGGTGAACGTGTTTTTCAGAAACACCCTGACCGCACCCTATTGCACCGTGGACAAGGCCGTGGATGCGGATATCTTTAAATCCAGTTCGGCCTTTGCCGGTGAAATGTACGGTTTCATCGGCTCCAAAAACCTTGACCACCTATACGTTGTTAACCTGGGCAACTCCTTTCGCATTATCGATGCCTCGAAAAAAGACACCTTTGCACCCGAAAAGGTATTGCCGGCCCCATTGTTTGTGCTGGCAATCTCGGAAGGTTACCTGTACTTGCGAAGCATTTATAAATCCATTGGCTCTGAGACCGCGAACGAAAAGGAAGCGTTACGAGAACATGAAATCGTTAGCCTGAATGACAAGCACGGTCTCAACAAACTGATCAAACAACTGCAAAAGCAATCTGGCTCCTTTGCGTCGATATCCGCCCCATTCCGGTTAGACAACCTTCATACAAGGGCATCACACGGCACGGGCCGTCAGGCTCGCCGTATTACAGAGCGCAAGTTCCGACAGGCGTTTTCGGATAGCCACGACATTGAAGGAGTCCTGGCGCCAGAAACCGTACTGCGCACCCCCAAGGAAGTGCCCATCGACATACCGTATGCCTACGAGAAAGGCCACACGATCTACGGCATGCAAGAAGCGTTCGTTGAGCATTATCGACTTTACGACGAATCGGGCAACGTCGTGTTTCCAGTTTCGATCCGCATACGAGCTGCTGAAGCGTTCCTGAAGCGATTGGTGAACAATGAGCGTCGCATCAACCGCATCTTCCTTCTCAGTGCCACCGGGGGCTTTGAGAATAATCATATCGCAGCGTTTTCATTAACCGCACTCCGAATCCTCTTTGAAGATATAAATGCCCGGTTTATTGAACTGAGCAAAGAGGATTTGGAACTGGTTGCCCGCAAACAGGATGAACGGGGAGAAGCAAAAACGATCACTGTCAAAGAGCTTAATGACGATGCGCAACAGGCGTTCTACAAGGCGACCTGGGGTGTTCTCTACGGGCTATTCAAGAAAGACCCTGATACCGAGAAATGCCAGGACGAAGACCTCAAGAAACGGATCATGGGCAACAAATATAAGCGAAACGAGCTCAACCAGTTTCTCGGAGCCCTTGACCATGTAAATGCCAACAACCTGGACTCTGTGGGCGAACAGTCGTTTTCGCTGGCACTGATGCAAAGCCAGGGGAACGTCACGAAAACGCTCAAGCACCTGGCTAAACACGAAACGATAGCCGCTAACGGGTACAAATTCAGCGTCGAAGCCTTCCCCATCAAACAGGGCGCCCAATCCGTCGAAGACTTGGGCGAGCCTGGTATTCAAGCCAGCGCGGGTATTTTCGTAATTACACAACATCCTCATGCTACCCAGTCATACAGCCGGTTCAGTCGCAACTCACCGACGTTCCGTAAAACCATGGTGGTTTGTCACTCGGCCCAGTTCGAGCGTGAGGCTACCAAGTTAATCCGTGAGCAGGACGCTAACCCCAACTCACGATCCCCAAGCTATCGCCTGAAAGAATTGCTGGGGCTGAATACCAGAGGCCCCGTGCGAGGCGCACATGCTGCCGACTTCAACGTGATGAACTGCTTTTTGAACGAACATCACGGCATGAATGTCATCATTGCCAGCTCCTATGTCTCAGCCGGACGGGGCATTAACCTGATCGTGAACCACGAATCGCTAAAAACTATTTTTCCGAAAAAACGAGGGCAAAAAAGGGCAGCCCAAAACGAACTGTTTGCACCCCAAAAACAAAGCACCGAATCGCCGACATCAACGGCATGGGTACCCCGGGACCTGGACGCTCTTTTTCTATGCGCCCCACCCTTTTACAGCCACATTAGGCGGCCAGAAGACGCCAGCGAAAACATGAACCCAAAACCGGTTCAGGCTCGCTTTTTTAACCGCTGCGAGATGTACCACCACTACCTCGATTTTCTGGCCAGGGAATCTCATTTGAATCCGGAAAGAGAGCCCACGCTGAACACAGACGTTGATCTGGATAGCCACATCTCAAACCCAGACGCCAAGCCGTACTTTGATCGCCAGCATGAAATCAGCCTGCTATCGACATTGCTCCAGGGCTGCGGCCGGATCGAGCGAACTAATTTCACGCAAACCCAATGCATTTACGCCTGCCCGGAAGTGACCACCGTACTGAACAATGGGCTGGATGCCATTTTTGAAGGACACTCAGACCAACAAATTGAGCAAATGACCGGGGCTATGTCAGTTGCCAATGCTCATGTGGTGCGCACGCTCCAGACATCACCATTATCAGAAGACGATCAGGATTTGGATAAATCCTGGCCGATTATCCACGGCCTTGATCAAGAAGCCCTTTTGCAAACGTTTGAGGACGCCAAAAATCTAATCCTGAGCTGGATTCGGGATTATCGCCAGACAATCAGTGAACACCCGGATATGACACCGGTGTTTATCGAGTTCTACGAAGCGCTGCGCTCACCACTGATTTGGACGCACGGGCAACAAGCGTACATCGACAATTTGCACCGCAAGGCGGAACAACTGCCATCAGCAATCCAGTCACGCATGGAAGCCTTCATTGATGACACACTGTTCTTTCAGTCACCCTCACGCATTGTCAGTTATGAAGTGGGCTTCAAAATGGTTAATGGTCGCAGCTCATACGTCTTCCAGGCTGGCGGACACTCGCTGGATTTCCAACAACTGTTCAGCGACAAACAGACAATGTCATTGGAGCTTTTAACTGACCCTTATGAGGAAAAAGCGGCTGACGGATATCGATACCCGACACCCTGGTTCCTTGCAGACATTAACGGCAACTTTGGAGAGCTGATTATCCACCAGGCGCTGCAGTTGCTCGTAAAGAGCAACCCGGGAGTTAAACTTCTGGACCGACACAACAACCTGCAAGCGGCAAATGCGTATGAGCTTGCCGATGCCTTTTTGGTTACCAGGAATCAGGTACTGGCAATCGATGCCAAATGCTTGAGTTCGACTGCCTACTTTGTTGTCGAAAATCATGCTCAGAAGACTCGCAATGAGGCGCTAGAAGACACGCTGGAGCGCCATCTTAACGATATCAGAGCCATCTTCCCGGAAACCCACACCAAGATCGTCGCCATCAACACCTTTAATGACCGGCGAGCAACGGGGGATCTCAAGCGATTTGGCGATGACCCGGACATTTACACGCTTGGCGTCCGACATAATGCCCACGCCATCGCACGGAAGTTAAATACTTTGCTCAAAGGAGGGCACTGAATCATGTTGCACTTCAACCGTTACGACTTCACCGATTCCAATACCCGGATGCGTGTGAGAAGCCTATGTAACTGGCTTCTTGAGACAGCCCCGCAACTAAACTTGCTCCTGCTGCCGGTTACGGTAACGCTCGAAAAAGAGCAGACCTCTTACAAAGAGAAGCACAAACGCATTCGTGAGGCGATCAAGGAAGCCCTGACAGAGTTAAGCGGCGAGGAACCCAACTGCCTTGGAGATTTCATCTATTCCTGGAACCAGGGAACGATCAAAGCGTTAAGCATCACAATCGGTCAATCAGTGCCCGCCAGCTTCAACCGCCAGGCCCGACAGTATATGAAGGAGGCCCTGCAGCAAACCGATGAGCAGGTCAGCCGGATGGAGATGCCTTTGCTCAGGGCCTGCTTTGCCTTACACGCTCTCGCTCCGTTTATTCGAGAGCACAACGATATGGAAGGCTACGGATTGTTAGACGCCAGAGATAATAAATTTGTTTTCCAGCCAGACGCCATCACCAGCCCCCGACAACTACTGTCATTCCAGATTGACAAACATCCGCATCGAAGTGAGTCCGTCAATTTCAGGATCTATCAACCAAAACTCAGATACCAAAACCCCGAAGCAGACACGCTTTTCAGAGGTAGTGGAATCACCATTTATGACTCACAAAACCTAAAGAAAATTAAAACCTTTGACCGACTTGAATACGTGAATTTCAGGGCGGCTACACCAGCTACAATGAGCGATCCTGACAAGAAAGAAAAAGCAGTTAACGCCATTATGCAATCCAAGGTCGCCAACGAGGTGTATTGGCAAGCCAAATTTGAGGTTTTCTTAAACGACGCCGGCATTGGTTTTACGTTTGCACCGTTTGAACCGGCATTGCGGTTTGGCGCACTAAAAAAACATCGATTAAAACCTGGCGTGCCTGCCATTGATCCAAACCTCATTGGGATTGATGCACTCTCGCTGTGTGACGATGGTGTGTTTCCAATTACGTATGGGGTGGACTCCAACCTGACATTAACCGATGATGAAAGCGAGCAATTAGACCGTGAAATCCAGGGCGCTTGCGCAGCGATCAACGAAAAAAGCACGATCCAGTTTAAAGTTCAGAGAGCACCAAAGACGGCCGGGGTTGAGGGCAACGACCTATTCATAAGCAACCCGCCCGACGACGGCGAACGATGGGTTTCGACACCGAAACCATCCACTTTCACTGATACCTTCGGACGCTATAAGATTAGTCAGTTGCAACAAGGCCTCATGCCAACCACGCAAGGGCTCAGCATTGAACAAGCGTTGAAGGGCTCGCCAGCGACATACCGGCGCATTTTTATTGAAATCATAATGAAACGCTGGCTAGACAGTGACAAATTGAGTGAACGCGATCTGGACGTAGATGCTCCCGCACCCGAGAAAGAGACCACCTTTAGCGTATTAAGCATCCAAAGGTATAACGCTTACGAATACCAAGGCAAAAAGCGCAAAGTGACGGGCACTAACCTCATAGGCGCGATATACGCCGGGAAGATCCATGATGCAAAGATGGAAATAACCGCTACCACACCGTTTGTGGCAAACAACACTAAAGGAATCGACACGCTACCCCTGGTGACAGCCAAGTTACTTTCCCTGCCCACCAATCATCGCTTGACGCAGAACCCCGCTACCAACCGAATAGACACATGGGCCAACACCATCCTGTCTACCGAATCGGCTATCAATACGTATGCCTGTCACACGCAATCCTTGATGCTATTTGAACATCAAGGCGACACGCTTTTGAGGGTCTGGGCACTGGAAAATGGCAAGGAGTCCTTATCACCACCACTGAAAGCCAAAGCAAATATTGAAGTACCCTATCCAGAGTTGTGCCGACAATGGCTTGAGGGGGATAACTTCAGCAAAAAACTCGGAGAAGGGTCACTGTCTTTGGTGTCCCACTTTATTCGTGGCGCCAAAGATCCAGAATACACCGTTGCCTTTGAAGGCCCCAGAGTCTTTATCAATCGTGCGATTTATAACTCAAACTCATCGCATTATCGAATCCTAATGACCGTGTTTCGCCTGCTTTATAACAAAAACAACGGCGAATGCACTGCCACACCAGAAAACAGCAAAACAATTATTTCTGGAACCGTCTCAGATGAACTTGGTGTGAGAGAGAATTCAGGGGTTAAACAAACAATCTTTGAAAAAGTGGCCAAATTAAGCACCACTGATTAGGGCAACCAGAGCGCCACCTGGCTGAACGGGCCAGGTGGTCGGCGTCGACGACCTCCAGGAACAAATGCGTATAGCCCCCTCGCCAGGCTAGCACAACAACATGCCCCACCCGGCGTCCAGACTGGACTTCGCGAGTCGCGTCCGGGCAATGGAGCATCAATGGATCTGCACGCAGAACCAGGAAGCAGCCGGCACGTCCGGCGAGGGCGCGACTACAAAACAGATCAACCCGATGATGCGTTTAATCAATTGCCGGCCGGGAGCAGCTTTGATCCGGAGACCGATGAAAAACTGCTTTCACTCATCCGCAGAACCCAGCAACAAAGCGACTCTGAAACATTCCCTGAGCCCTATTTGCGAGGTATCGCCTTAATTTCCCGCGCCGCACCAATCGCAGCAGATCACGAAATTTCGTCCCGGCGATATCCTCGCCGCTCGACCGGAAGAAAAAAAACGGACACCCTTTATCACCATCGCCTAGATCTCGACTGTCGAGCCAAGCCAAACAGTCCGCCAGCAACCTAGATGCCAAAGGTACCCGGGGCGATTGTGGGCGCTCCAGGTGAATTCAGAGCCCCACACAGCAGGTTTTGTGCCTTTTGGTGCCGCTTTCTGGTCATCGTTTGTGAGAGCTAACAAAGGCCATGAG
>Ga0075011_10000948_pt1 | contig 15581 bp, 13 predicted proteins | sample TARM_MetaG_T_14_FD_72354 | JGI IMG/M metagenome (GOLD analysis project Ga0075011, IMG submission 72354) | Freshwater microbial communities from Pennsylvania, USA, analyzing microbe dynamics in response to fracking - TARM_MetaG_T_14 | ecosystem: Environmental > Aquatic > Freshwater > River... | reverse complement strand
AACCATTACCTTCATGCTGCGCCTTATTCTGGCTTCCGAGCTGAGTCCTGATAAAGCATCTTGAGGTATCATGGGTATAAACGTAATTTCAGTGAGGAAAAGGCATAGATCTAAAAAAGAGAGCTTACGCTCCCTTTTATTTTCAACTGACAGTGTTTTTATTTAGCTAAAAACAGCTTTTAACATATAGAAGAATATAATGGACAGACCTGCGCCGATAGGCAGTGTTACCACCCATGAAATAACAATGTTACGTACAACGCCGAGATTAAGTGCCGCGATTCCTCTTGCCATACCAACCCCCAGCACAGCCCCAACCAGGGTTTGTGTAGTGGAGATAGGTAAACCTGTGCCGGATGCAATAACCACAGTGGAAGCTGCGGCAAGTTCAGCGGCAAAGCCGCGGCTTGGTGTCAGATGAGTAATACCCTGACCTATAGTTGCCATAACCCGTTTACCAAAGATAGCTAAGCCAAGCACTATACCTATGCCACCTAGGGGTAGGATCCACCAGGCTAAAACCGCTTTTTTGACGATTTCGCCATCATGCTCAACAATACTGACAACCGCTGCAAGTGGCCCAATGGCGTTGGCGACATCGTTTGAACCGTGTGCAAAGGCCATTGCACAAGCAGTAACTATCATTAACACAGCAAATATTTTTTCCACATTGGCAAAATGCATATCTTTATCAGCAAGCGGATCGATTTTTATGCGATTGATAAATATTTTACCTACAACGGCAATGGCAACACCAATGGCGATTGCCAGTAAAAGTGATTCATTTGAGGTGAAATGCAAACCGATATGTTTTAACCCTTTTTTTACGGTTACCAGAGAAAGTATAAAACCGGCAAGGAACATATACAGCGGCACATAGCGCTTGGCATTCTGAATAGGATGGTCTGTATTAAAAATTAAGGTTTGTGAGCTCATAAAAATAAAATAAGCAATAATACCGGAGATCAACGGGGTGATAATCCAGCTGCCCACAATGCCAATCACGCCGCTCCAGACAACACTGTCCATGCCCACACCGACCGCAGAGAAGCCGACGATAGCACCGACAATAGAGTGGGTCGTTGATACCGGCCAGCCAAAATAGGAGGCGATAATTAACCACATGCCGGCAGCTAACAGGGCCGCTGTCATACCAAATACTAATAATTCCGGTTGATCGACATAGAAGCTCGCATCGATAATACCTTTACGGATAGTGGAGGTGACTTCGCCCCCCGCTAAGTAAGCACCAGCAAACTCAAAGATCATCGCAATAATAATTGCTTGTTTGATAGTCAGTGCTTTTGAACCGACTGAGGTGCCCATTGCATTAGCAACATCATTTGCGCCAATCCCCCAGGCCATAAGAAAGCCTACTGCGGCAGCGAAAATGACTAGCATGCTGCCATAAGAAGATAAAATTTCCATAATAATTCCTTTGCGTGTTACTACCTAACGAGGATCAGTTCAAGTTGTGTACCAATGAGTTCAGAGTGATCGGCAAGTTGTCCTACCCATTCCAGAATTTTATAAAGGAACATAATATCAACGGGATTGTGATGTTGCTCCAGCTCTAAAAGTTTACGGCGGAGTCTTATTTGTAATGTGTCGGTATCATCTTCAATCTGCGCAAGTTCGGCTATCATTTTAGTAACCACATCGACTTCACGACCGCGAAAACCCGTTTCCAATAATTCATCAAGCTCATTGATAGCTGTTTGAGCCTGTTTAATTGCATCTAAACAACGCTGCAGATAAACCATAAAATCTTGGGTGATTTCACTTGGTACCTGTAGCTTACGCCCGAGTACCCGACCGGAAATATCTTTCGCAGTATTGGCTATTTTATCCTGGCGGTTAACAAGCTCGATAAAATCACCTCGTGCAATAGGCATAAACAGCCCTTTGGGCAGAGTCAGGCGTAGCTCACGTTTTAGCACATCGGCTTCTTTTTCCAGTTTGGAGATCTCTTTTCTGACCTCTTCCGCTTCTGTCCAATTCTGTTTATAGCTGGCTTCAAAGAAGGGGACCAATAAGTCACAACAAGCAGCTACTTTGTCCATATGCATCTGAATAGGTTGAATTGGGGACTTTGCAAAGACCCCAAATATTGAATTGATTGGCATGATTGATCCTATGGTTTTAGTTTGATAACCGTCTAAATTATTCGCTTGAATAGCAATATTCGGCGCATGGTATCTTTCTTTTGCACACATTTGAACCTGAATTTAGTATAATTCACGAATTATTGCGATTTCAGCGTCGTTAAATATTCGATTGATAGGGTTATTCGGAAAAATTATGGAAACAGAAATAGAAATAAAGTTCATTTTTAATGCACAATTTGAACCTGAACTGTACCAGAAGATTAATGCCCAGCATTTTATTTCCAACAGAACGCAGTTTTTGCATAATGTCTATTTCGATACTGCTAGCCGTGCATTACGCAATATGGATATGGGGTTGCGCGTGCGCAGCTGTGATGAGCGCTCCGTACAAACAATTAAAACCGCGGGACGGGTGATCGGCGGTTTGCACCAACGGCCTGAATATAATGAGCCGATAGAGGGCGCGCGGCCTGAACTTTCCCGCTTTAACTGTAAAATATGGCCGGATGATTGCGATATCAAAACCCTTGAAAGTGAACTGATCCCTATTTTTGCTATCGATTTTGAGCGTCAAACCTGGCTTGTCGAGATGGCTGACGATACGCTTATTGAAGTGGCTTATGATAAAGGTTTTATTGACAGTAATCAGGGCAAGCTTGCGCTTTGTGAAATTGAACTGGAATTAGTTAAAGGCGATGAAAAACAGCTCTTTGTTTTGGGTAATGAGATAGCTTCATTACCTGAAGTGCGTTTAGGCAATGTCAGTAAAGCGCAGCGTGGTTATATGCTCACAGACAACGCCTTTTTCAAAGTAAAGCCGCTCACCCACTCTCCCCTTATACCCTCCATGTCCGTTGAGCAGGCTCTGCTGACCAATCTACAGCATGGTTTGCGTCATATTCAGTACCATGAAAACTGTTATATAGAATCATTTCAGGATGAGGCGCTCGTTGAATTGCTGACAGGTATTAAGTTTATTCATCAGAATTTGAAATTGTTTAAAAAATCATCGCCTATTCTTCTCAAGGCACAGTGGATTGAAGATTTACATTGGTTAGCGCGCGCTTTATCCTGGCTTGATCAGCGCCGTACCTATAAGGGCTTGCTGGAAAACAGAGGATATTATCTGCGCAAGTTGCCTAAATTTAAATCACTGCTTAAAAAATTAGAGACTCACAATAATGACCTGCCGAAAAAGCAGGAGATACTGGAATTGCTTAAATCGACACGTTATTGCCAGTTTATTTTAAAGGTAACGCAATGGCTGATTCAGTTTGAAAAGAGCACTTTTTCCAGCGAAAAGGTAAATTCTATCAATGATTTTGCCTGCGGTTATTTAACCTCAGCCTGGGAGGAGTTGAGCCTTGCCCTGACTTGTGAAAAAAATACCCGTTTATCAGCCTACCAGGGGTTGTTGGAGGCTAACTTATTAATAAGTTTAAGTGTCGGCAATCTGTTTCCTGAAGAACAAAGTAGCGTTTTTCGTTCTCCCTGGTTGGATATCAAGCAGGGTTTAAAAGAGCTGGAGATGATCAATGTGATTGCTGATTTTGCCGAGCAGGAGACCGACGCAGCGCGCCGCACTGATTACATGAAATGGATCAAACGTAAAGAGGAGTCTTTGCTGCATGCCCTTGAAAAATCTAAAGAGCAGGCTTTATTAAAAGAAATTTATTGGCACAATAGTGGTGCTCAATAGGTCTGTTATTTAGCGGATTATGTGACAAATTGTAAGCAATTTACCTTTAGATCACAGTTCTGTACTAATTCAGTTCTTTAAGTGTATTTTTAAGATATAACTTCTAGACTTTCCTTATCTCTCGTTTGAGTTTGTTGTATAAATACTCAGCCGATATTTATCATTTATGCAGGTATATAAAATATGGCTTTATTAAAATTAAATACAATTGAAAAAAAGTTTGTTAATACGTCGATGACCCAAAAATGGGGGCTGCTGTTACTGGTTACCGCTTTCCTTCTTATTATAAAAACAGCGGTCGTCGCTATGTTGCTGACTAATAAATCCTTCACGAATCCACAGGACGCATTGGCGCTTCTCAATAGTTATACGCTAGGGGCGGATCTGCTCAGTGCAGTGATTTTTATTGCTGTTTTATACTGGGCTATGTCGGTAATGAAAAAGCAGATTCTGGTCACCTCTCAAGATTTAGAGCTGGCACTTACGCAAGGTACGCTGGCTGATTATGCGCAGTTAACATCAAAAGATGAACTCGGCAATGTTGCCCGTATGGTGTGCAGTGAATCAGGTAAGCTGCAGCAGGTTTTTCATATGCAGAAAGAGAGTGCGCAGGAGTTAAATGCCGTTATCGACAGTTTGGCAACCTGCATGGAAATTATTACCGACTCAATGAATGAGGAGTTTGGACAGGTTGAACAACTTGCCACTGCAATGAACGAAATGACGGCAACAGTTAATGAAGTCTCCAACAATGCAAACAGCGCTTCCTCTTCAACAACGGAAGCATCGGCCGTTGCTCAGGAAGGTAGTCAATTTGTTAATGCCACTATCGCAACTATCAACTCTTTATCCGGCAATATCGGCGCCTCTGCTGACGCGGTAAACAATGTTGAATTAAAAGTGGAGGGGATCGGCAGTGTGGTTGATACTATCCGCAGTATCTCAGAACAGACTAACCTGTTGGCGTTAAATGCCGCCATTGAAGCTGCGCGGGCTGGTGAAGCGGGACGCGGTTTTGCTGTGGTTGCTGATGAGGTACGTAATCTGGCAAAACGTACCCAAGATGCCACCGTTGAAATTCAGGGCATGATTGAGCAGCTGCAAAGAAGTGCGCAAGATGCGGTTAGTTTAATGGGCAAAAGTGTCAGAGAAGCGGATACAGGTGTGGAGCAGGTAACGCAAGCTGGCATACAGTTAGCGGGAATCGTTGAAAAAGTTCACCATATTTCCGATATGAACTATCAAATCGCCTCGGCAGCAGAAGAGCAGACAACAGTAGCGGGTGATATCAACAGAAACCTGGATGAAGTTAAAGAGATAGTAGAAGGATCTGTTACCGTATTAAAAGAGGTAACTGAAATGGTGGATATGATCAGCAAATATGCACAGAATTTAGGTAAGTCTTAATTTTTTAAAATAAAACAGAAAAAAAGCGCTTTCTTTGAAGCGCTTTTTTTTAACCCGTTTATTTATTGAATTGACTGTCCAGAGCAAATTTAGTCAGCTCTTCAATCACTGACTTTTTTATTTCTAACTGTTGCTCCGGCGGAATGTTATAGCGTGCGCCCAATTGCTGGTAATCATCATCATTTAAACTAACCGTCAGGCGCGGCCGCTTGGGTTTTGTATGGGTTGGTAAACCTAAGAGATGGCGGATCTGCTCAGATGGACTGATCCCTTTATCTAATGCGCTACGTCTGATGCTATATTGCAGCTTTGTATCCATATCAAATGCAATTTGCACCGCTTTAACGACTTTTGCTGATTGTTGCCATTTCTTCGGCAGTTCTCTGTCAGGCATGACACTATTCTCCTTTTATCCATAATTCAGCAATTTCATTGGCGGGTCTTAAGAAAGAGAGGTATATATCTGTATCGCCATTCTCAAATATAAATATATCAATAAAGCGTTTTCCCTCATCCCCTGCCAGTGAATAGAATTCAAATTCACGTCCGTGCTTTTCTTCATTGTATTGTGGCGGTGTTTTTGTGCGGTAGTCTTCCTGATGTTTGTAACCTGTAGTCATAAAATCTTGCTGGATATATTCTTGTGCAACCATATCCGCATACTCATGCTGGCTGGTCAGAGGTTTCAGACGAGCACTGCCCGGCGCTTCGAAAATTTCAGAAAAATCATCTAAATCAAATAATTTTTCGACCTCATTGCGCGTCAGCAGCAAACTGAATTTAACTAATTTCCGGGGGTTGTCGGGAAAGCTTAAATAAACCAACTGAGCTCCGCTGCCCTGGGCTACCATCTGCGGGTAGTGTTCATGTTTAAACTCAATAGTATTAATATCAACAACTTGCAGTTGCTGTTTACGCATCGCCTGGGGCAGTGCAAAACTATCGCCAAAGGTGAAAATATCATCAAGCTGCAGATCTTGCGGCTTTGTCAGGGTGCGTGTTGCTGGTTGTTTTTTGTTAAACAGAGACTTAAAAAAACCCATCATCTTTCCTTCTTCAAAAACAAACAACCCGGTGCACATTATGTGCACCGGGTATAGTCTTTCATTGCTCTTTTTACTGCTTGGTTTTGAGGCGGTCTAAAATAGACTGCGCGCTGGCCTGCTGTGCGCCGATACCCGCTTGTTGTAACTTAGCCTGCAGTGAAGTGTTGCTGTTTTCAGCGGTAAGTTGCTCTGCAGCTTTCAGTTGATCGTCAAACATGGCCTGTTTTTGTTTGATGCGCTCTAAAGAGTCTTTCGCATTTAACAGTTTAGAGTTGCTTGCGGTAAAGTTATCTGTGATTGCAGAGGTTGCTTTCTGCACGCTTTGTGTTGTTTTTACCATGCTCAGCTGACGTTTATAATCGGTTAATTGGCGCTCACTTTTCTTAATTAACTCTTTTAAACGATCTGCGCTTTTAAGGTAACTTTCATTCGCTTGCTGCTGATCTACGGCGTTGCTTTCGAGCTCTGCAATTTTCTCCGCGACTTCAATGGCCAACGCTTCATTATTTTGATTAAGGGCCTGCATTGCATAACCTTCATGCTCCTTAATACTTGCCTGCAGCTGTGCCAGCTCGCGTTCAGCCTGCATCTGTTTTGCCATCACTTCCGTTAAATCACGCTTGGCCAGAGTGATATGCTTTTCTGAATCACGGATCTCCTGTTCAAAAATACGCGTAGCATTGGCATCCACGACCGCTTCACCCGCTTCACGGGCACCGCCGCGAACTGCGGTAATGATTTTTTTAAATATGCTCATAATAAACTCCAAATTAATTTAAGTAACTGTCCATCTCGGTAATTACTTCAAGGCTGTTATCACTCAGGGTAACAATTTCTAACTCGATATCAGCAAGGGTTGAGCTCACCGACAAGGCACCGAATACCACGTATTTATCTTCTATTTTTGCAAATGCAGAGAGTGGCATAGGGATATTCATCTCCAGCATCGCTTCCATCATGCTTGCTTTGAGTTCCGCTTTAATCTCATCTTCGCCCCACAGGTAAGCGATACAAAGAATCTGGTTATCACTAATGGAGAGAAAAATAGGAATCTCTTCCCGACCTAAAATTTCAACCTGTAATACATCAATATCGCCATCAATCGGCGTACAATCAAAACTAAAACCAGTTTCTGTTTTGTCATCTGACTGATTTAAGTGGGTGGCGATTTTATGAATATTCATAATGCTCCTTAATGGCAAAAGACATTTAATGTCTAGATGCAAGTTAATTTAGTTTGCTTGTCATTATATGTCAAGCGCTTTAAGTCTGTTTTTATTTCTGCCCTATTAGTTAGTAATTCTGTGGAGCAGCTTCTATTATTTAACAGTGGAATTGGTTTATTACCGCTCATTTCCCATATTACTGGTAAATTGGCACTATTTTCAGCTTTTTTATTTTCTGTATCTGTGAGTACTCTATATGCCTCTATTAAATGATAATGCGCAGTGCCAATTTGAAAAAATCAACCAGAAAATGGATCTCTCTTGCCTCAGTGCGACGCAACAGTCTGATTTAAAAACAGCGTTAGGTTTGAGTGATTTTATCAGTGATGCATTGTCAACGCAGCCCGAACTATTAACTGAGCTGTATGCTGCGGGGTTACTCGAGTCCGATCAGCGTACCGCACAGGTAACAGAAGAGCTGCAACAGCTATTATCCACAACTCAGGACGAATTGCTATTACATAAAACGCTGCGTTTATTCCGCCGTAAACATATGCTGGTTATCGCCTGGCGGGAGCTACTGGGTAAAGCCAGTTTAGAAGAAAGTTTTCAGCACATTTCGCAGCTGGCCGATGAGCTGATTCAGCAGAGCATGAACTGGCTGTATAATAAACAATGCACTGAGTTGGGCACGCCAACCAGTGCTGAGGGGATAAGGCAGCCGCTGTATATTTTTGCTATGGGTAAACTGGGCGGGCGGGAACTAAACTTCTCTTCCGATATTGATCTTATTTTTTCCTACCCGGAGCGGGGAGAAACGCAGGGCGGTCGGCGTAGCATTGATAATCAGGCTTTTTTTATCAAATTGGGGCAACGCCTTATCGCCGCGTTACATCAAATAACTGCGGATGGTTTTGTGTATCGCGTTGATATGCGCCTGCGCCCCTTTGGAGAATCGGGGCCGCTGGTGAGCAGTTTTGCGGCAATGGAAGATTATTATCAAAGACACGGTCGTGAATGGGAGCGCTACGCTATGGTTAAGGCGCGTGTGATTGGTGAAGAGGGGCTGTATAAAGCTGAACTTGAAGCGCTGCTCAAGCCATTTGTTTACCGCCGTTATATCGATTACAGCGCCATTGAATCTTTGCGTAAAATGAAAGCTATGATCAGTGCTGATGTGCGCCGTAAAAGACTCAAAGACAATATTAAACTAGGCTCTGGTGGGATCCGGGAGGTCGAGTTTGTGGTACAAGCATTCCAGCTTATCCGTGGCGGGCGGATGGTGGAGCTGCAGTGCAAGGGGCTGTTGCCAGCATTAAAGGTGCTTGCGCAGTCCGGTGAATTGCCGCTTGAGAGAGTACAGTGTCTGCAGGATTCCTACTGTTTCCTGCGCAAAATAGAAAATATTTTACAGCAGATAGGCGATCAGCAGACACAAACTCTGCCGACTAATGAACTGGATAAACGGCGTTTAATTTACGTGCTGGGTTTTGCCGACTGGTCTGATTTTTATCTGCAGTTACAGCAAGTTATGAAAAATGTTAATAATGAATTTAGCTGGGTAGTGAGCGATCATGAGCAGGAAAATAAAGCGTCAGAGCACGACTTCTACGAAATATGGTCGGTGAATTTAAGTCATCAGGAAACAGTTGCATTATTACAGGAAAAAGGGATGGCGCAGTCATCTGCGGATGATTTTGCTGCGCAGTTATTAAGTCTTAAGGATGATATTAGCAAAAAACCGATCGGCCCACGCGGTCAGGAAACGTTGGAAAAGCTGCTCCCCGAAATTATAGAGAGGGTCTGTAGCTATGACGATCCTGTCGAATTATTCGGTCGTATGCGTCTGTTACTGTTAAAAATTATGCGTCGAACCGCTTACTTGGAGCTGTTAAATGAAAATAGGGGGGCATTGAATCAGTTACTCAAATTATGCAGCGCCAGTCCTCTTTTGAGCGAGCAGCTTGCCTGCCACCCTATTTTGCTCGATGAGTTGCTTGATCCCCAGCAACTTTATAACCCCACTGAATTAAGCCATTATAAACGTGACTTGCAACACTTTATGCTGCGCATTCCTGAAGAGGATATGGAGCAGCAGATGGAGGCGCTGCGCCAGTTCAAGCAGATCCAGTTTTTGTATATCACAGCCGCAGATATTGCCGGTGCAATCGCGTTGCCTCAGGTCAGTGATCACCTTACCTTTTTAAGCGAAGCTTTGCTGAATTATGTGGTGCAGTTCGCATGGAAGCAGATGGTTGAAAAATACGGTCTACCAGGCAATGTAGTTGGCAGTGATCGTAAAGGTTTTGCTGTAATAGCTTATGGCAAAATGGGCGGTTTTGAACTCAGTTATAGCTCCGACCTGGATCTGGTTTTTCTGCACGAGAATAATATTCAGGGGCAGACGAGTGGGCCGCGTGTGATTGATAATCAGCTTTTTTATGTACGACTGGCGCAGCGTATTATTCACCTCTTCAGTACGCGCACCAACTCAGGTATTTTATATGAGATTGATATGCGTCTGCGTCCCTCGGGGGAATCGGGTTTGCTGGTTTTAAGTGTCGACGGCTATAGAAAATACTTGGAGAATGAAGCCTGGACCTGGGAGCATCAGGCATTAGTTCGCTCGCGTGCGGTATTTTCTGATCCGGAAATTTTAGATGAGCTTAATGAGGTGCGTCAGGGGATTTTGGTCTTGCCACGGCAAAGTCAGCAGCTGGCAACAAATATAAGTGAGATGCGCAGTAAAATGCGCAAGCATCTTAATCGTGCTAAAAAAGGGGAGTTTGATCTGAAACAGTCTCCGGGTGGTATGGTGGATATCGAATTTATTGCCCAGTACCTAGTCTTAATTAATGCCTGTCAATCACCACAATCCTTGTGTAACTGGTCGGATAATTTACGCATATTTGCAACCTGCAGAGAACTTGCTTTATTAACTGCCGGCGAAGAAAAATCGCTGACCGATGCCTATTGCCATCTCCGTGATGCAGCCCACCGTCTGACGCTCAATAAAAAAAGCCGTATCGTCAGCGATCAGCTGTTTGTCGCCGAGCGCAAAGCGGTACTGAAAATTTGGCATAAATTGTTCGATTAGATTAAGCATTAATGGTTAATAAAGGCTTGGCTCGCCTTCCGGGCGTGTTTTAAAGCGTCGATGCATCCACATATACTGGTCGTCACATTCAGCGACCATCTTCTCTATCTGCTGGTTAGTATGCTGCGTATCTGCGTGCAGATCGCCTGTGGGAAAGTCCTCAAGTTGCGGGTAAAAGACTAATTCATAGCCGGCTTCAGCAGGCAGACGCTTTAAAAATACAGGGATCACGCAGCTGTTTTTAACCCGTGCCAGGGTGCTGGTGCCGGCCACAGTATTGGCCTCTTTTATCTCAAAGAAAGGGGCAAAGACACTGCTTTTATGTCTGCCGTAATCATGATCGGGAGCATACCAGAGCGCCTCGCCATTTTTTAAGGTACGTAACATAGCTTTAAAATCTTTGCGATCCAGCATAGCGTTATGTTCACGCATCCGTCCCCAGTGGAACCAGTAGTCGAGCACAGCATTGGAATGTTTACGGTAAACTGCACAGCAGGGCTGCACTAAACCTAAGGCGCGCGCGCCCATCTCCAGAGTTAAAAAATGAGCGCCGAGAAAAATAATACCCTGGCCTTTCTCCTGAGCATGCTGGAGATGCTCTATGCCGGTGACTTTTAATAAACCGCGAACACGCCAGCTTGGCCAGAACCAGGCCATGCCCATCTCTAACAGTGCGATACCGCTATTTTCAAAGTTCAGGCGGACTTTTTTATCTATTTGCGCTTGTGATAATGCGGGAAAACATAATTCAATATTGCGCCGGGCAATGCTGCGTCTCGATTTCACAATATGGTAGGAGAGACGACCGAGTTGTCTGCCGATAAAAAGCAATGCACCGTAGGGTAATAAAGAGGTTACGAACAGGGTAAAAATGCCTGTCCAGGCCAGCCAGTATTTAGGATGGCAGAAGCTGATTTTGAGTTTGTATGAGTCCATAAATGGTCGCTCTGCTGTAAATAATAGAAAGATTCTACCCAATTATCGGATAAATACCTATTTTGTATGGGATTCTTTTTACCTATCCCGGTGGCCTGAATTGAATTTCAGCACTGCGCGCCTGCGCAAGCTGCTGCAGATTTTTTAGTGAGACCTTAATACCCGATTGGGCGGGCAGCAAAAAATAGTGGATGGGACGCTTATAGCGGCTGAGCTTGTCTTTGAGATAATTATCCAGCTCTGCTTGTGGCGGCTCACCTGAGCAATCAATAAATGCCACAGGGCGCTGGCCAAAAGCTGCATCCTTAATGGCCACTACATAAGCCTGTTTTATCGCTGGCAGCGTGAGCAGCAGAGATTCAATCTCTTCAGGTTGGATATTTTCACCGCCACAGATAAACATGCGATCCTTTCTGCCTGTAATTTGTAAGCTACCGGCGACTATGTTGCCGAGATCTTTGCTGGCGAACCACTGGTTTTCAGGGATCAGACTGCCCGCCATCAGGCCATTAAAATAACCGGCAAAACGTGTCTTACCGCGCAGAAAAATCTCCCCCTCAATTATTCTGAGCTGCCTGTATTTTAGTAAAAACAGTTCACTGCTATTGCTTGAGGTGGCAACCTGGGAGCTCATTTCCGTCAGGCCATAACTTAAATGATAATTGAAACCACGCTGCTGCGTCTCTTTTAACAGCCCTGCCGGAAAGGCGCTGCCACCGAGCAGAAGGTGTTTAACAGGCAGATTAGCTTGCCTGAATTCACCGCTTTCTAATAAACGGGTAAGTTGCGTACTCACTAAAGAGAGATGGGTTATTCGCAGTTTTTTAAGCTGCGCAACTGTTAATGGGCTATTGCTGAGAGTCACTGTGGCCCCGGCCAGTATGGTCCTGATCACTGTGGCATAACCGCTGATATGAAACAGCGGCAGGGATAAGAGATTGTTATCGCCGCTGCGCAGGGGGATTAGCTGTTGCGATCCCAAGGCGCTGTAATAGTGGTTACTAAAATGATGCATGGCCGCTTTCGCCTGACCGCTGCTGCCGGAGGTGAAAATGATATTAATGACCTGTAACGGGTCTATTTGCCGCTGCGTGATGGCAAACTCTGAATTGTCAGGCGCAGTGAAATTTAATAGCAAACTGCTTAAATTTAAGCGCGTTTGTTCGGGCGCTAAGTAGATAAATTCACTGTTTAGTATTGCCAGTCGGGAGTCGATTTCCGGATCGCTAAAGCGCGGATTAAGCGGGCAAAAAATAATCCCGCTGCGCAGGCAGGTGAGTTGCAGGAGAATAAGATTAATCGAGTTGGGCGCAATGCAGACTAAGCGATCGCCGGTTTTCATCCCCTGTAAGCAGAGCTGTTTTTGCAGTGAATCTATCTGCTTATCAAGCTGCCTGTATGTCAGTGCGTGTTGCTCCTCTTTAACCGCTATCTGTTGCGGCTGGATAAGCGCCTGAAAACGCACAGGACAGTAATTTAGTGGCTGCGCCATAGACACTCCAATAGCTGCAGATCCTGCTCAATGCGGTTTTTATCTGTCAGTAGCGCGGGCTGAAAATATTTCAGAGTATCCAGACCCAATGAGACAGCGGCCTCTTTTTTATAACGCTGCGCTAAACAGGCAAGTTGCAATAAACCGATAACTGACTCAAAGGAGGAGCTGATACTCACCAATAGCTGCTGCTCACGGGCAATATTGATAAAATGCTGCACTCTGCTTAATGAGCCGATTAACATAGGTTTTAAAATCAGCGCCTTGATCTGCTTGCTCTTTTGATAGCAAAAATCAGGGCGCTGCAGAGTTTCATCCAGTGCCAGCCCTATTCGATAGCGCTGCGCCAGGTGCAAGTTATCGCTCAAAGAGGGAGTCGGCTCTTCAATGTAATCGAGCTGGCGGGTATTGACCCGGCTGAAAAATTGGCTCGCCTGATCCCTTGTCCAGGCCTGATTGGCATCAAGGCGGATGGCTAAAAGAGGATTCAGGCAGGTTAACTGTGTAAATAATAAAATATCTTGTTGAACGCTCTGTCTGGCCACTTTGAGCTTAATAAGCAACGGTTTATTTAAGCTCAGATAGGCGCTGATTATCTGGCTGTTATCGCCTTGTAAGAGGGGGATAATATCCCTGTTACTCATTTTTGCTGTAAGCGGGGTCTGTTGCAGGGCGTTATCCAGGGCAAACTGCACGCTGGGGTACAACAATTCACTGTGTTGATTTAATGCTGTGATCCCTTGTTTTAGAAGCGTGATGATTTGCGCGCTGGCCTGCGCTAACGTCTCATTGCTAAAACCGGGCAGGGGGGCTATTTCGCCAAAACTGCAGCGGCCATTTTTATCCTGCAGCTGTAAAATCAGCCCTTCACGCTCTGTTAGCCTCTGCCCGTTAAAGCTTAGCGGGCAGCTAAAGGGGATCTGATAGCGTAACAGTCTGGCCTGCGTGGCCTGAAAAAGGGCGCTCATAAGTTACAAATTTATTCGCGGTATTGCAGGGCAACACGGGCGGTTAATTTTGTCACCAGTTCATAGGCGATAGTGCCTATATGGTCGGCCACTTGTTCGGCAGGCAGTCCGTCTCCCCAGAGGGTAACAGTGTCGTCAACGCGCTCTTTGCTGTTGATGCCTAAATCAACGGTTAACATATCCATCGACACGCGCCCGACAATCGGCACTAAGCGGCCATTTACCAGTACGGGCGTGCCCTGCGGTGCCATGCGCGGGTAACCATCACCATAACCTATGGCAACCACGCCTAATTTGGTATCCTGCGTTGCAGTCCAGCTGGCACCATAACCGACACTTTCTCCGGCTTTATGGTCGCGCACGGCAATCAGACGGGATTTTAGGGTCATTACAGGGGTTAATTGAAAATCAGCGGCACTTTTATCGCTGAAGGGGGAAATGCCATAGAGCGCAATACCCGGGCGGATTATATCGCAATGGGCGTCCGGCCAGGCAAGGGTGGCGGCTGAGCTGGCCAGTGAATTTAAGCCGCTGTCCTCTTTGATATGAGTTTTAAACAGCGCAATTTGTACGGCGGTAATGGGATCGTCGAGTTGATCGGCGCAGTTAAAATGGGTCATTAAGTTGATCGGTTGCTGGACATTTTTGCACTGTTGCAGCTGCCGATAAACCGCATCAAACTGCTCGGGGAGAAAACCCAAACGGTGCATCCCTGTATCAAGTTTTAGCCAGATTTTCAGCGGTTTGGCCAGGTCTGCATTTAAAAGTGCATCGACCTGCTGCTGAGAATGGATCACAGATTGTAAATCCTGCTCCACTAAGGACTGCAGCTCACTGTGACTAAAAAATCCTTCCAGCAGCACTATGGTTTTTTGAATGCCGGCATCGCGCAGCAGTAATGCTTCATTGAGACGCGCCACACCGAAGGCATAGACATCCTTTAATGTCTGCGCCACTTTAACTATGCCATGACCATAAGCATTGGCTTTGACCACTGCCAGCACTTTGCTCTGCGGCGCGGTTTTGCGCAGCACTTTGAGGTTTTGCTGCAGGGCGCTGAGGTTGATAACTGCGTATGTGATATCCATCAAAAAACTCTACTTATCATTATCAAAAGGTTAATCGCCACTGTGATATTAAAAAGGTTAATCGTCACTGTGATATGCCGCGCCGGTATAATCATCAAAGCGGGAATAACGGCCCTGGAAAGTTAAACGTACCTTTCCTATAGGTCCATTACGCTGCTTGCCGATAATTATTTCGGCAATGCCCTTATCATTACTGTCCTCGTGATAAACCTCATCACGATAGATAAACATTATCAGATCGGCATCCTGCTCAATCGCACCCGATTCACGCAGATCCGAGTTGATCGGGCGTTTATCGGCCCGCTGCTCAAGACCACGGTTAAGCTGTGAAAGTGCAATCACCGGGCAGCGTAACTCTTTTGCCAGTGCTTTTAATGAGCGGGAAATTTCTGAGATTTCCAAGGTACGATTATCACTTAAAGAGGGCACGCGCATCAGTTGCAGGTAATCGACCATTATCATGCTTATCCCGCCGTGATCCCGCGCGATGCGCCGTGCACGGGAGCGCAGCTCTGTCGGGGTCAGCCCTGAGCTGTCATCGATAAACATATTACCTTTGCTTAATAAAATAGAC
>Ga0075011_10000945_pt1 | contig 15600 bp, 12 predicted proteins | sample TARM_MetaG_T_14_FD_72354 | JGI IMG/M metagenome (GOLD analysis project Ga0075011, IMG submission 72354) | Freshwater microbial communities from Pennsylvania, USA, analyzing microbe dynamics in response to fracking - TARM_MetaG_T_14 | ecosystem: Environmental > Aquatic > Freshwater > River... | reverse complement strand
GTCGCCGTCGAACGCGATGCCGAGGTCCGCGCCGTGCTCGACGACGGCCCGCTGCAGGTCGACGAGGTTGGCCGGTTCGAGCGGGTTGGCCTCGTGGTTCGGGAAGGTGCCGTCGAGCTCGAAGTACAGCGGGACGATCTCGAGCGGCAGCTCCGGCAGGCCGGTGGCGGTGCCGAGGACGGCCGGGACCGTGTGGCCACCCATGCCGTTCCCGGCGTCGACGACGACCTTCAGGGGGCGGCTGCCCGAGAGGTCGACGAGCGAGCGCAGGAAGGAGGCGTACTCGCCGAGGACGTCCGCCTCGGTGACCGTCCCCGCGTGCGCCACGGCCTCGGGGAGCCCGTCGTCGAGGAAGGCCTGCGCGAGCGAGCGGACCTCGGCCAGCCCGGTGTCCTCACCGACCGGGCGCGCGCCCGCGCGGCAGAACTTGATGCCGTTGTACTCGGCGGGGTTGTGCGAGGCGGTGAACATCGCGCCGGGCACGTTCCGCGACCCGGACGCGTAGTACAAGCCGTCGGTCGAGCACAGGCCGATGCGCACGACGTCGACGCCCGCGGCGGTCAGCCCGCGCGCGAACGCCTCGACCAGCTCAGGCCCGGAGTCGCGCATGTCGTTGCCGATGACCACCCGGGGCCGGACAGGCGCACCCTCACCCGCGGGCGCATTGCCGTCCTGCTCCGGGATCACGACCACCCGGGCGAACGCGGCGCCGACCGCCTCGGCCACCGCCGGGGAGAAGGGGTCCGGGACCGTGCCCCGGACGTCGTAGGCCTTGATGATGGTCGAGAGGTCCGGCGTCACCGCACCAGCCTACGGCGCGAGTGGCGCGCGTCCGCGCCCGACGGCGTGTGCGACGCTTGGCGGCGACATGACCAGGACACCTGCCGCCACCGGACAGCCGGTGTACCACCTCGCGAACACGATCCAGAGGTATGCGTGGGGCTCCGCCACGCTCCTCCCCGCCCTGCTCGGCGAGGCCCCCGACGGACGTCCGGCCGCCGAGCTGTGGCTGGGCGCCCACCCGAGCGCGCCGTCGCTCGCGCGCCGGGCGGACGGGTCCGACGTCAGGCTCGACGAGTTGCTGCGGTCGGACCCGGTGCGGCTGCTCGGCAAGCGCGTCTCCGACGAGTTCGGGCCGCGGTTGCCCTACCTGCTCAAGGTCCTCGCCGCCGACCGGGCCCTCTCGCTCCAGGTCCACCCCAAGCCGCACCTCGCCCGCGCGGGGTTCAACCGCGAGAACCAGCAGGGCATCCCGCTCGACGCCGCGCACCGCTCGTTCCAGGACGACCAGCACAAGCCGGAGATGATCGTCGCGGTCTCCCAGTTCGAGGCGCTCGCGGGGTTCCGCAACGCCCGGTCGATCGGCTCGCTGCTCGCCGGGCTCGACGGGCCGCTGGTCAAGGCCGTGCTCGACGAGCTCGCGCGCGACCGGTCCGCGCGCGGGATCCGGGCCGCGTTCCAGCGCCTCCTCGCCGCCCGGTCGGGCAGCTCGTGCTCCGAGGCGTGTCTCCAGACCATCGACTCGATCCGTGCGCGCGCGGCCGCGGGCTCGCCGTACGAGCGCGCCGACGCGACGGTGCTGCGCCTCGCGGAGCAGTACCCCGGCGACCCCGGCGCGATCGCGTCGCTCCTGCTGAACCGCGTCACCCTCGAGCCGGGCGAGGCGCTCTTCCTGCCCGCCGGCGAGATCCACGCCTACATCTCGGGGTTCGGCGTCGAGGTCATGGCGAGCAGCGACAACGTCCTGCGAGCCGGCCTGACGAGCAAGCATGTCGACGAGGAGGCCATCTTCGAGGCGACGTCCTTCGAACCGCGGCCGCCCACCGTGCCGAGCCAGGAGCTCGCCGGCTCCCGCGGGCAGTCCGTGACGTACCGGCCGCCGGTGCGCGAGTTCGCGCTCACGATGGTCGACGTCGACGAGACCGAGCCGGTCCCGCTGCCCGGCCGGGGGCCGCGGACGCTGATCTGCCTCGACGGGGCGGTCGAGCTGGTGACCGCCGCCGGACGCACCCCACTGGCCCAGGGCAGGTCGGTCTTCGTGCCGCACCACACCGGCGCCGTGAGTCTCGTCGGGGACGGCCTCGCGGCCTGCGCCTGGACGCCGTAGGGCATTGCTCCGCGGCTACTCGGCGTCGCGCAGCACCCGCAGGTGGCCTCGGCGCGAGGTCTCGACGGCGCCCGGCTCGCTCACCACCGGCTGACGCACCCGCCCGGCCTCACGGACCGCGTCCGCGAGCGCGGAGAGGTCGTCCGGCGTCGGGCCGGTCTCGACGAACTGCGGGGTCAAGCGCACGACCTCCCACCCCCGCGGCGCGGTGAGCCTCTCCGCGTGCTCCGAGCACAGGTCGTAGCTGTGCGGCTCCGCGAACGTCGCCAACGGGCCGAGCACGGCGGTCGAGTCCGCGTACACGTAGGTAAGGGTGGCGACGGCTGCACGCTGGCATGCCGTGCGCGAGCACTGCCTGACCATTCTCACGCCGTGACCCTACTGCGGCGATCGGCGCAGTGGTGCCGTCCACGCCGCAACGGTCGGCAGATCGGTCGGCTCGCGGCCCTCTCCTCCCCGGCGTGGCCGCAGATGGGCTCTCGGCCACGCACACGTAGGCTCGGCGCATGGGACTGTTCGGGGGTGCGCGCGGGAAGAACCCTGGACCCCGGCCGCACGGCCACTCGCGGCGGCTGCGAACGGGGGGCGCGTCCACTGCGGACCTGGAGCGCGTGGCCGGCCGGCGGTCCGACGACGCGCAGCCGTTGCCGGTGCGGCGGCGCGACCGGCGCGGCCGGGGCATCCGCGGACCCCTGATCCCCCAGATCCTCCCCGCCCATCGCACGCGCGCCGAGCAGTTCGACGAGCTGGTGCTCGACGCCGTCGAGGACCTGGAGCGGCGCTGGCGCACGGAGCTGGCGGGCACCGAGTTCGCGGTCGAGGACGTCCCGCCGTCGGACCCCGCGCCCTGGGAGGCCGGCGGTGTCCCGCTGGGCCGGTGCTTCCCGGCGGAGTCGGGGCAGCCCGCGCGCGTCGTCGTCTACCGCCGGCCCGTCGAGCTGCGCGCCGAGGACCCCGAGGACCTCGCCGACCTGGTGCACGACGTCGTGGTGGAGCAGGTGGCGCACCTCCTGGCGCGCACGCCCGAGGAGATCGACCCCACCTTCGACCGGTAGCGGGAGCTCAGGACAGCGGCGGCATCGGCGTCCACGAGCGGTCGCGCCACAGGGCGCGGGCGTCTCTCCAGCCCCGCAGCACCGTCGCGAGGCCGGCTCGGCGCTCGGTGGCCAACGACAGCCGGATGATCTCCTTGGCGACGGTCGCGGCGGTGCCGATGCCGAACGACACGGGGTGGTAGTCGCCGTGCTGCTGCAGGTAGTGGGCCATGTAGCCGCGGTTGCGCAGGATGTGGTACCGGGCAAGGTCGCTCGTCGTGTTGAGCTTGCGGGTGGTCCCGAGGCGGTGGTGCGCCAGCTCGCGCGTGCGCTGGAGGATGAGGTCGGAGACGACGATCGGCTGGGTGATCTTCGCCGCGAGGTAGCCGTAGATCGTGTCGTCCCAGTAGATGAAGAAGCGGGCGTCCGGCAGCCCGAGGCGCTGCACGACGGAACGGTGGAAGAGGCCGCCCTCGAAGCACGCGGTGTTCATCGGGCGGCTGGTACGCGGCGCCGCGGGGTCGGAGCTGAACGGGTGCGGCGCGATCGGGTTCGGGATGCCGAGCCTGTTGATGAAGTGGTACTGCCAGTAGAACGAGCTGCCGTCGAAGTTGAGGCGCTGGCCCTGGACGACGGCGTTGGTCTCGGCCAGGGAGGCGCCGCGCGCAAGGTCCCACTCGACCCGGTCGGTCCAGAAGCGCAGGCGCTCGAGGGCGCCGGGCAGCACCTCGACGTCGTCGTCCATGAGCCAGATCCACTCGGCGCCGGACTCGTACGCGATCTTGGTCCCGGCGCTGAAGCCGCCCGCGCCGCCCGTGTTGGTCTCCTGCGGGGCGTAGACGACGTCGGTCGTCCCGGCGAGGTCCGAACGGAGCGTGTCGGCCAGTGCGGCGGTCTGGGGGGACGCCTCGTTGTCGACGACGACGATCGTCGCGGGCCGCTCCCCCATCGCCCGGAAGGAGTCGAACAAGCCGGCAAGCAGCTCCTGCCGCTTGAACGTCACGACGACGACGGCGACGTCGGTCCGGGCGGGGCTGTCAGCGCTCACGCATGCACTCCTGATCGGCGGGAAGGCCACGGGGGTGGCCCGCCGCGAAGTCTAAGGACTGTGCGCGGCCCGGCCGGCGTGCCCAGGCCCGCTGGGCCGGACCTGATGCCCTCCCGGGCGACGTCCGTCTCCCGCGCAGGCCCCGCGCGTCCGGTCGGGTCGGACCCGGTCCGTCCGGCCCGGGGGACGGCGACCGGCATGGCACGGCGCTGACGCTCAGCCCCCGGTGGCGTCGAGCTGACGGACGCGGACCGCACCAGGTGCCGACACCGACCGCGTCGGGGCCAGCGCGGACACGAGCCGCGCGCTCTCGTCGCTGCCGTCCTCGGCCGTGAGCTCGACCCCCCAGGCGATCCGGGAGCCGTCGTCGGCCTCGACGCTCACCAGCGCCGGGGTGCCCTGCGGAGCGATGCCCCCCACCGCGAGGCGGGTCAGCCGGCCCGCCTCGGCCTGCACCTCCTTCTCGCCGAGCACGGCGCCGTCGGCCCCGTAGACCCGGACGAGCGCCGTGACGTCGCCCTCCGGTGCGGCCTCGCCACGGACCTCGGGGACCGCCGTCAGCGCGACGACGCCCTGCGCCCCGGCCGGCAGCGCCGCCTGGGCGGTGGCACCCGGCTCGGGCAGAGGCTGACCGGCCACCCACGCAAGGTCGACAGGGTTGCCCCGGACGATGGCGTCCTCCGGCACGGGTCCGACGCGGGTGAAGCCGGCGGCCGCGACGACCGGGACGTCGGCATCGACGACGATGCCGTACCCGCCGGCGGGCAGCCCTCCGAGCGGCAGGTCCGTGACGACGCCCGGCTGCAGGTCGACGCTCTCCGCGCCGCGGAGCCGCGCGATGCCGTCGACGCCGTAGATGCTCACGCGGGCCGTCCCGGCGGTGTCGCCAGGCGCGAGGAGCCGCAGCACGGGTGCGTTCGGGTCGTCGACGGGCTCGCCGTTCGACATCAGGCCGGACAGCGCCACCGAGGTGGCGGGCGCGGCACCCGGGGCGAGCAGGTCGACGCCCTGCGGGACGAGCCCGTCCAGCCGTTGGACCTGGAGGGTCGCGGCCACCCGGGATCCCGTCGAGGTCACGTGCACGGCGATCCGCCGCTGCTCGGGGGCCACGGCCTCGAGCCGCACCTGGGTCGACTGCCCGGGGCCGAGGACGAGCTGCCCCTGCGAGCCCAGGGCCACCGGGCCCGTGGGCCCGAAGACCCGGAGCGCCACGACGGCGGAGTGTGCCCCGGGGTTCTGGAGCGTGAGGACCGCCGTCGTGCCGACCTCCGTGCCACCGCCCACGATCCACTGGGAGATCGACGGCTCGACACAGGGGGCGGCGGCGAGGCCGCGCAGGTCGCCTGCGGTGGTCACCGACGCCGTCGCACCGGCGACCCGGAACGGCGACCGTGCCACGGGCTGGGCCTGGAGCACGGAGCCGGACGGGCCGGGGTCGCCGGCGTGCACCGCCGCGTCACGCCCGGGCTCGACGGCGCCGAGCGGACCGCCGAGCACACCCCAACCGACGTCGCGCACGCCCTCGCCGAGCACGCCGGCCGCAAGGCTGGTGGCTGTCGCGACGGGGGCGGCCGTGAACTGCGAGTCACCCACGTCGGCTCCCTCGGGAAGCCGGGCGGGGGGCGCGCAGACGAGCTGGACGGGACCCGGCTCGACGTCGACGGTGCGGACGTCCTCTGTCAGGGTGCCCCCCGCGCCGGTCACCGCCTCGGCCCACGGGCCGGAGAGCAGGACGGCGGCGGCCACGGCGCCGACGGCGACCACACCGGTCGACGTCGCGCCGAGCACACGCAGGAAGCTGGTGGTCATCGTCATCTCCCCCGGCGGCGCGCCACGGGCAGCGCGAGCAGCACGTACACGAGCAGGACCGCCCCGCCGGCCGCGAGCCAGACGGTGCGGTACGGGTCGACAAGCTGGACGAGCAGGCGGCCGCCCTCGGGCGGGACGGCGAACGCCTGGAGCCCGCCGGCCTCGGCCGGCTCCAGCCGGCGGCCGTCGAGCCGGGCCGTCCAGCCCGGGTCCGCCGCCGCCGCCAGCACGACGGTGCGCTGCGCCTCCGGCGACGCCGCGAGCGGGACCTCGGCGTCGACGCGCAGGCCGTCCGAGGCGAGCACCGCGAGCGTGGCCGCCCGCTCCCCCTCTGACGCAGGCGCGTCGGTCAGGCGGGCCCAGCCGGGAGCCGGCTCCCCGTCGACGGCCACCCGCCAGAGCAGCGTGCGCTCGCCCTCGGTGACGCGCGCGAGCCCCGGGACGAGGTCGAGCGTCGTGACGAGGTCCGGGTCGGCCGTCGCGGGCACCTGCACCGCGCCGATGCCGAGGTCCGCGAGTCGTAGCGCGATCGCGGGTGTCTGCCCCGCAGCGAGCTCGGCCACGAGCGAGTCGACGTGCTCGCGCCCGGCCGGTGCGGCGGCGGCGCGCGCCACCACGGAGGAGTCGAGGAGCCAGGAGCCGTCCGCGCGCAGGAGCGACCACCCGAGCGTCCCGGCGTCGTCGCGGTCGACCTGGAGCACGTGGGCGCTGCGCCCCGGCTCCTGCATCTGCCGTCCGACGGCGGGGACCGCGGGGTCGGACGTCGCGTGGAGCGACCCGACCGTGCGGCCCTGCGCGGCGTCGCGCGCCCAGGACACCGCGCCCACACCGGGCAGGATCACGAGCACGCCGACGGCGACGACGGCCACCGCGGGTCGCGCGCGCGACCCGCGGGTGCGGTCGGGATCGGCCAGCGCATCGCGGGCGACGGGCGCACCGAGCAGCGCGGCACCCCCGAGCCCGAGCAGGACGAGCGAGGCACCCGGGCCCGGCCAGGCGTCGACCGCGGCGGCGAGCACCCCGGCGACGACGCCGGCGGCCGCGATGAGCCACGCGGTGCGGACCCCGCCCAGCACGGCCGGGCGGGCGAGCGCCACGAGCGCGAGCAGGACGACCAGCCCGCCGAAGAGCCACGGGCCCGTGTCGGTGAGCGCCTGGACCCAGCCGTCGGCACGTTCCACCCCGCCGAACCAGGCAGCCGGCACCTGGGCGTGCCCGAGCAGGAGCTGCCAGGCCGCCGGCGCGTCACCGGCTGGCACCGGCGCACCGGGCTCCGCCAGGAGCAGCCGCCAGGATCCGTCGCCCGCCCCGCGCGCCACGTGCAGCCAGAAGGGGGCACCGATCGCGAGCGAGGGAATCAGGGTCAGGGGAAGGTAGCGGCGGTCGCGCGCGGCGAGGACCATCCCGACGAGCACGGCGCCGACCGCGACCGGCAGCAGCACCGGCGCTCCCGCGACCGCCACGGCGAGCAGCAGCCCGGCCGCCCCCGCGGCCCCGAGCGAGCCGTGGCGGGCACGGTCGCGGCGCCAGCGCTGCCGGGCGGACGCCTCGGGATCGGGGTTGGCCGACTCCGGTATCTCAACCTCGTCGCGGGCCTGGGCGCCCACCGTCCGCACGAGCGCGAGCGCGGCCCACGGCAGGGCAAGGTGCGCGAGGACGGTACCGAGGCGGCCGGTCTGGAGGGCGAGCAGGAAGGCCGGCGACGCGGCCCAGGCGAACGCCGCGACCGTCCGCGCCCACACCGACCGGGTCACGGCACCGGACGCGAACCACGCGGCCGCAGCGGCGAGCGGCACCGCCGCGACGACCAGCACGTTGACCGCCGTCTGGAACGACCCGCCCGTGAGCCAGGACAGGACGGTGAGCGGCAGCAGCAGCGGGTCGGCAGGGGCGCGGGTGCCCAGGCCGGCGGCCACCCAGCCGGACGTGGCGGCGGTCCACACGTCGGTGGCGTGGCCGGGGGCGGGCAGAAGCGCTCCGCCGACGATCCGCCCGCCCTGCAGGAGCACGCCCTGCCACGCGCCGAAGACGGCGACCGCAAGACCGGCGGCCGCGAGCAGCACCGCGGTCAGCCCGAGCCGACGGCGCCGCGCCAGGCGCCGGAGCTCGACCCGCTCGAGCTCCGACGGCGCCCACCGGGTCCGGTTCGCCTCCGCGCCGGAGAGCCGCACGTCCCGGCGTTCGGCGTAGACCTGCCGCCAGCTCGCCAGCAGCGGGGCCAGCTGGCGCCGCGGGAGTGTCGATGTCCGGGCGACCCGCCGTCGCGCGCGCACCAGGGGTGCCACCCGGGTCGCGTTCCACAGCGCGGCGACGATCTCGTCGCGTGCCTGCCCAGGGCGCTTGAGCGCGAGCTGGTACATCGCGGCGAACGGCGCCCACATCAGCATCGCGAGGATCGCGGGCACCAGCAGCGGGAGGGAGACGTGCACCAGGCGGTGGTGGAGCTGGCTGCGTCGCCGCGCCCCGTACGAGTCCGGCTCTCCGCCCCGCGCGCTCTCGCGCCGCAGGCCCAGCAGCGAGGCCTGCGCGTGGTGGATCACGGCCTCGGGCACGACGACGACGCGGTGGCCCGCGCGGCGCGCCCGGCGGCAGAGGTCGAGCCCGTCGCCGAACGCCCCGTACTCCGGGTCGGTGCCCCCGAGCTCGCGCCACACGCTCGCCCGCACCAGCGCACCGGCCAGACCGACGGCGAGCACGTCCTCCCGGGCGTCGTGCTGCCCCTGGTCGATCTCCGTGTCGTCGATGCCCGTCATCCGCCGGCCGAGCGGCGAGACGGTGTGCCCGACCTCGACGAGCAGGCCGCCACCGGACGTCAGCTCCAGCGGCGTGCCGTCCTCGGCCACCGGCCATCGCCGCTGCTTGCAGCCCGCGACCGCCACCGCCTTCGTGTGCTCGACGGCCCGCAGCAGCGCACCGAGCGCGCCAGGCTCGGGGGCGGCGTCGTCGTGCAGCAGCCAGACCCACCCGCCCTCGGCGACGCCGCCCGTCTCGAGCGCGACGTCGACGGCCTCGCCGAACGTGCGGGCGCCCGCCGCCGCGACGAACCGCGCGTCGTCCAGGCGCAGGCCGAGGATGGAGCCGGTCGAGCGGGGGGCGTCCACGTCGACGACGACGACGTCGTCGGGGGCGCGATGCTGACCGCGCAGGGCGGCCAGCGTCGCCGGGAGGAAGGCGCTCCGCCCTCGGGTCACGACGATCGCGGTGACCGTCACGACCTGAGGAATCGCCCCCGTGAGGGCGTGGACGACGTCGAGCGCGTCACCACCCGGCTCTTGGGGCTGGCGGCCGCGTACCTGGGTCATGTCGGGAGCAGTCATGGCTCCTCGATCATCAACCGCGGGGCGCACGGATCGAGGGATTTGGCGGCTCCGGCGGGTCGGCGGGGCCAGGCCCGGTCACACGGCGCGACGCTTGAGCTTCCGGCGCTCACGCTCCGACAGACCGCCCCAGATCCCGAAGCGCTCGTCGTTGGCGAGGGCGTACTCCAGGCACTCGGCCCGGACCTCGCAGCCCGCGCAGACCTTCTTGGCCTCGCGGGTCGAGCCGCCCTTCTCCGGGAAGAAGGCCTCCGGGTCGGTCTGGGCGCACAGGGCACGGTCCTGCCACCCCATGAGCCCTTCGTCGTCGAAGGCCGTGCCGAAGATCGGCAGCACGGGGGCGACACGCTCCGGTGCGTGCGAGGCGTCGGACGGGAAGCCGTCCGCGTCGAGCAAGTTCCACATGGCGGGTCCTCCTGGCGATCTACGGAAACCGAATACGTGGAATTACACGCGTGTCTTTCGGGGTCGTCAAGCCGAAATGTGCTATCCCGGCCGATTCGCTGCCCAGGCGCCCCTCCTTGTGCGCGCTTATACCCTGACTTCGTGAACCTCGCATCATCTGAAACCACGAATCCTCTGGCCCCGGTCATGAACCTGCTGGTCAGGGAGCCGGGAAGGCCCCGGCTCACCTGGTACGGGGACGACGGCGAGCGCATCGAACTCTCCGGCGCCGTGCTGGTGAACTGGATCAGCAAGACAACGAACCTCGTCGTCGAGGAGTTCGACGCCGGACCGGGTTGTCGCCTTCTGATCGACCTGCCCCCGCACTGGCGAACGGCGGTGTGGGTGCTGGGCGCGCTCCGCGCGGGGGCGACGGCGGTGCTGCCCGGTGCGGCCGGTGCTCCGGACGGGCGCGAGGTCGACGTCACCGTCACCACGCGGCCGTCCGAGACCACCGAGACGGGAGACGTCGTGGCGGTCACGCTGCCGGCGCTCGCTCGCCGCTTCGACGGCGAGCTGCCGCCAGGGGCGATCGACGCCGCTGCGGCCGTGATGACCTACGCCGACCAGATCCTCTACGTGCCGGACGCCGACCCGACCGAGCCCGCGATCGTCGCCCCCGCGGAGCGGGCCCCGGTCCGGGTCCTCCACGGTGACCTGCTCGGCTGGGCAGCCGGCGCACCCGGTCTGGTGCCCGGCGCGCGGGCCGTGGTCGACGGCCGTCTTCCGCTGCTCGACGCGCTGCGCCTCATGCTGGCCCTGTGGGTGAGCGACGGCTCGGTCGTGCTGACCTCGGCCGCCACGGCCGCGGCGCTCGAGGCGGACCCCGAGCGGCAGGCGCGGGTCCTGGACCAGGAGGGCGTCACCGCCTGACGCCGCTGCCCCTGACCACCGCCGTGCCTGGCCGCCACCCCGTGCCGCGGCCGCCACCCTCAGGGGGCCACTCCCCACGCGACGAGGCCTGGTCCGCGCGTCGGGGACGCCCGCTGGACGATCCGGAACGGGAAGGTCCCGGCCGCGATCAGCGCGCCCAGAAGGGCCGTCCGCGGCTGCAGCAGGCGCCCGCTGCGGGCGGTGCGCTCGGCGACGCCGTCCTCCCGCAGGTCGCCGCGCCCGGTCGCGAGCCGGTTGCGGGCCGCCTCCAGCGCGTACCCGAGCGGCATCCCGTAGAGCCGGGTCCCGACGTCAGTCAGCCCCGTCTTCTCGAGCTGGGCCGCGAGCGCGGACGGCTCGTAGCGGCGGAAGTGGCCGACCGCCTCGTCCATCGCGCCGTACCGCGACGGCCACGCGGGCGTGGACACGAGCAGGGTCCCTCCCGGCCGCAGCCGCCCGGCCCACGCGCGCAGTGCGGCGTCGTCGTCCTCGATGTGCTCGATGACCTCGAAGGCGCAGACGAGGTCGAAACCGTCCCGGTCGACCTCCTCGAACGACCCGTGGAGCCAGGTGGCCTCCGCGCCGGCGGCAGCGGAGCGCTCGCGCGCGACGGCGATGCTGGCCGCGTCCAGCTCGACGCCGGTGTAGTGGTGGCGTCGCGCCAGCCGGACCCCGACGGCACCCTGCCCGCAGCCGATCTCGAGCACCCGCGCTCCCGGTGCCGGGAGCGCCTGGTCCACGATCCGGGAGACGACGTCCCATCGCAGCCGCGCGAAGGGTGTCAGTGGCGGCAGTGGCATGGTGGTCTCCGATGCGGTGTGGTCTCCGATGCGGTCGGCGGCGCGGCCCGGGCCGGAGCCTAGCGCTGGGGCGCCCGCCTCACCATCAGTCCGGCGACGGCGAAGAGCAGGTCGACGACGGTCAGCACCAGGCGGGCGAGCAGCACCAGCAGCACCACCGACGGCTGGGCGAGCGACCCGCCGAGCAGCGCGGCCAGCACGACCTCGCGCACCCCGGCACCCGCGGGCACGAGGACGACGACGAAGCCGGCGACCCAGGCCAGCGCGTAGCCGCCCACGAGCAGCAGGAACGTCCGGGGGGTCGCGCCGAGCCCGAGCCCCACGGCGAGCAGCCAGCCGTGGAGGCCGGCCAGCAGCCAGCCGACCACCGACCACCCGGTGGCGGTCGCCAGCCCAGACCAGGTCAGCGGGCGCTCGAGCGCCGGGCGTCGCAGCAGCCGCAGGCCGAGCCCCACGACCCGGCCGAGCACGCCCGGGACCAGCAGCACGAGCAGCAGCGGGGCGAGCCATGTGAGCCACCCCCATCCGCCGAGGTCACCGGCGCCGGCGACGGGCAGCGCGACGGCGGCGACCACCGTCCCGGAGACGCACCCGACGAGGACCGCGAGCGCCATCGCCGCCAGCGAGCGCGCCCGGGGCACCTTGTGGTCGGCGCCGATCTCCGCGGCGGCGACCACGTTCCACACGCCGCCGGGCACGTACTTGCCGATCTGGCTGATGCCGAAGATGCTGAGCGCCGACCGGGCACCGAGCGGCGAGCCGAGGTCGGCGAGCAGCGCCCGCCAGGCGAGGAGGGTGCACCCGACGTAGGCGATCCCCGCTGCCCCGGCGCCGGCGAGCGACCACCACGGCAGCCGCCGGGCCGCGGCGGCCAGCTCGTCCCACGACGAGGCGACGACGAGGACGGCGGCCGCGACGGCGCCGAGGAGGAAGAGCCATCGCACCACCGGGGAACGCAGGACCGCGAGGGCCCGCCGGAGCCCGCCGGGTTTCGCCGGAGCCCGCCGGTCGTCGCCGGCCATCGGCCGAGCCGGCCGGGCATCGCCGCTCGCCCGGCCCGGCCGGTCATCGCACGTCGCCCGATCCCGCCGGTCATCGCCGGTCATCGCCCGGCCCTCCTGCGGCGTCGAGCGCGCCCAGCAACGGCCCGGCCACGGCGGCCGGCCGCACCCGGTCCCGGCCCGCCCGGGCCCGCTCCGCGGCCGCGGCGTACCGGCCGGGCTCGGCGAGCTCTGCGAGCCGTGCGGCGAGCGCAGCCGGGTCGCCGGGGGGTACGAGCTCCAGGTGCCCGCCCAGGATGCGGCGCTGCGGCGCGGTGTCCGAGGTGACGACGACGGTGCCCGCGGCGAGCCCCTGGTAGACCTTGTTCGGGACGACCCGCTGACCCTTCGGGGTCTTGGAGAAGATGCCCAGCGTCACGTGGTGGGCGGCCGCGAGCGCCGGCAGCTCGCCGGGCGCGACCCAGTCCCGCCAGGTGACGCGCACCGATGAACCGACCTGCCCGGCGCGGGCGGCGGCGGTCCGGGTGGCCGCGAGGTCCTGCCCCGTGCCCACCATGGTGACGTCCAGGCGCGCCCCGGCCTCGGCCGCGAGCGCGAGGGCCGCGCCGATGACGGGCGCTCCCTGCAGCGGGGTGTAGAGGCCGAAGAAGACGACGCGGAGCGGCTCCCCGGCGGGCTGCGGCACCGTGTCGCCCTTCCGCACGGCGTCGCCCTTCCGCACTGCGCTGTCCTGCCGCTCCCCCGCAGCGAACCATGCGTCCGGGGCACCGACCGGCACCACTGCTCCCTTGGCGGGGTCGCGCAGCATGGCAAGGTGCTCGGCGGTGTCGACCAGGACGAGGTCGGCGGCGCCGGTCGCCCACTGGTCCAGCACGCGCAGCAGGGCCACGCGCAGACCGCGGGCGCCGCGGTCCGTGGCGGTGTCCGCCGCGAAGACGAGGTGGTCGAGCACGAGCGGGGTGCGCGGGTAGAGCAGGCGCGCGAGCAGCACGTCGAAGTGTCCGAGGTAGCCCACGAGCACCGCGGTCGGCGCGCCCCGGCGTGCCCGCAGCCGGACGGCGTCGGCCGAGAGGAGCGCCCAGCACCGGAGCAGCCGCAGGGCCAGGAGCGGCAGCCGCCACGGCTGGCGCAGCATCCGCACGCGCTCCGCGGTCGTGAGGCCGAGCGGGCGGTTCAGCTCGACGACCTCGCGCCCATGGGCGGTCAGCCCGGCGACGAGCACGCCGACGCGCGGGTGACGGTCGGCGTCGTACGTTCCGAAAGCGACGATCACGGTGCCGCCGCGGTGTCATCCGCGCGACGAGTGCGTTCGGCGCTCTCCGCGCGCTTCGGGGGGTCGGCGCCCTCCGCGCCGTCCGCGCGCTCGGGGCTCTCTGCACGCTCCGCGTGGCCCGCGCGCTCGGCGTGCTCTCCGAGCTCGGCACGCTCGGCGTGCTCTCCGAGCTCGGCGCGGTCGGCGCACTCGGCAGCCAGGTCGCGGACCAGCTCCGGGGCAGGTCCGTACTGCAGTTCCTTGGTCCGCTCGAGGATCTCCTCGGCGATCGTGCGGTTCGTGCGCAGCAGGTCGGCGATGACCATGAGCGCGAAGCACAGCAGCGACCCGACGAGCATCGTGGTCCCGAAGACGACCGACTGCACGTGGCCTGCACCGTCCCCGTATGCCCAGTGCACGAGGAACCGCACCAGCGGGATGATGCCCGCCACCCCGAAGATCACGCCGAGGGTCACGAACACGCGGTAGGGCCGGTACATCAGGGAGGAGCGCAGGATCGCGCGCCCGGACTGGCCCACGTGCTGCCAGATGCTGGTGAAGAGCCGGGAGGGGCGGGTCTGGGCGTTGGTGGTGATCGGGACGGAGACGATCTGCAGGCGCTTGTTGCCCGCCTGGATGATGGTCTCCATCGTGTAGCTGAAGCGGGTGAGCACCGCCAGCCGCATCAGCGCCGCACGCGAGTAGGCACGGAAGCCGGAGGCAGCGTCGGGCAGCGAGGTGCCCGCCGCCGCCGACACCACCCGCGAACCCACCCGCTGCATGAGCTTCTTGAACGGCGAGAAGTGAGCGATGGTGGCGGTCTGCCGGTCGCCGATGACGATGTCGGCCTCGCCGCGCAGCAGCGGCGCCACCAGCTCGGGGATCTTCTCCTGCGGGTACTGGTTGTCGCCGTCGGTGTTGACCACGATGTCGGCTCCGTGCCGCAGCGCGTAGTCGACGCCGTCGCGGAAGGCGCGGGCCAGGCCCATGGTGCGGGTGTGGCGCACCACGTGCTCGACGCCGAGCCGGCGGGCCACCTCGACAGTCGCGTCGGTGGAGCCGTCGTCGATCACCACGACGTGCACCTCGTCGATGCCGGGGATCTCCCGGGGGATCGACGCGAGCACGAGCGGCAGCGTCTTCTCCTCGTTCAGGCACGGGATCTGGACGAACAGGCGCATGGCGGCTCCGGTCGACGGCTTGACGCCGCGAAGTCTAAGGTCACGGCGCCGCGATGCCCGGGCTGCCACACTGTGCGCGTGACCACCCCGGCTACCACCACGTCGTCGGCGCGCCGCCTGCGGGACCAGCGCGAGCGCCGGTTCCTCGCCGCCCTGGTCGCGACCACCGTCACGGTCGGCCTGTGGGCGGCGCTGTGGTCCGTCCTGACCCCTCCGTTCCGCGCGCCGGACGAGTTCAACCACCTGAACAGCGCGCTGCGCATCGCCCACGGCGGTGGCTGGCCGGCGCCCGGCGACGCCCTGATCGCCCCGGCCGTCGAGCGCGCGATGGTCGAGGGCGGCTGGCCTGGCGACCTCCCCGGCGGCCGCGCACTCAACCCGGACTCACCCGCCTTCACCTCCCAGACGCCCGTGCCGCGCACGGAGCGCGCGCGGATCGAGCCGCTGGAGGCTGTTCGCCACCGCACGGCCGTGTCCGACGACGCGGCCGCCGCCTCCATCAACGCCGACGCGCCGACCAGTCCCGACGCCGCCACCCGGGGTGCGGACGTCGTCGACCAGATGACCCAGCACCCCCCCGGGTGGTACGCCCTCGGCGGTGGCCTCCTGCGCGTCACCGGCCTCCACGAGGGCCGGTGGGACCACGCGCTGCTCGCCCTGCGGCTGCTCGACGCCGTCCTGCTCATGCCCGTGGTGCCGCTCGCCGCGGCCTCGGTGCTGCGGCTGACGAGGTC
>Ga0075011_10000944_pt1 | contig 15606 bp, 12 predicted proteins | sample TARM_MetaG_T_14_FD_72354 | JGI IMG/M metagenome (GOLD analysis project Ga0075011, IMG submission 72354) | Freshwater microbial communities from Pennsylvania, USA, analyzing microbe dynamics in response to fracking - TARM_MetaG_T_14 | ecosystem: Environmental > Aquatic > Freshwater > River... | reverse complement strand
AGAACAGCCCGAGACCGCCGCCAGGGACAGCAGGAGCAGGAGCCCAAGGCTGGAGGCAAGAGAGTGGTTGCGGTCCGCGACGCACGCCGTGGCGGCGCGCCTGGTCTCGTAATAAGTGATTGTCATGAAAGGCAGTATAGCACACGCTCTGGGCAAAACGAATTCAATACAAAAAGGGGCCGCCCCGTTTCCGGGGCGGCCCTGTTTCAGCCTTGATGCCTAGCGAGGTGACGTTACGTGGCCAGGCTGTGCGCCGGTTTTAGGCCTCGGCAGCGGCTTCTTCAGATACGCAGTCGCAGTCGCCCTCGGGGGTGCATTCGCAGATATCCTCGGAGGAGCAGCCGCACTCAAGCTTCTGGGAATGCCCCACCTCGGCCTTGACGTCCGTGGCGATCTTGAAGAGCACGGTCACGATCAGGGCACCGATGGAGTAAACCATCAGGGAGACCATGAGTTCCTTCACGGTCGGCCAGTACGGCGTGATGGTCTCGAACGGGGTCGGGTTAAACCCGCCGATGAGCAGGCCGAGGCCCTTGTCGATCCAGGTCGCGACGATCAGGATGGCCAGGGTCCAGGGCAGCAGCTTGAGGTTGTTGCGGAAGCGCGGGGTCACCAGCAGGGTGATGGAGATCGCCGCGAACGCGATGAAGGTCCACATCAGGGTCACCAGACCGGTGCTGGCGTGCTCGAACAGGTACAGGATCGGGTGCATGTGGCCCGGCATGTTCGAGTAGAACGAGGTGAAGATCTCCAGGGCGAAGAAGAACATGTTCACGCACATGGCGTAAGCGATGATCTTGACCAGAGTCTTCACGGCGTTCTTGGCCATCTTGAAGCTGGTGAACTTCTCGGTGAGCATCATGACGAGCAGCAGGATCGCCGGACCGGAGCAAAACGCGGAGGCCAGGAAGCGGGCGGCCAGGATGGCGGTCAACCAGTAGTGGCGGCCGGGCAGGCCCTGGTACAGGAACGCGGTCACGGTGTGGATGGAGAAGGCCCAGATGATGGACGTGTAGATGAACGGCTTCAGCCACTTGGGATGAGGCAGGTGCTGACGGTCGGCCTGCAGGCAGGTCCAGCCCACGAGCAGGTTGAGGAACAGGTAGCCGTTGAGCACGATCATATCCCAGAACAGAATGGAGTTCGGAGTGGGATGGAAGATCATGTTCATCATGCGGGTGGGCTGCCCGATGTCCACGACGATGAACAGCAGGCACATAATGCACGCCGCGATGGCCATGAACTCACCGAAGATGACCATGTGCTTGTTGGCCTTATAGGAATGGAAGTAGTTGGGCAGCACGATCATGACGCCCGAGGCGGCCAGACCGACGAGATAGGTGAACTGGGAGATGTAGAATCCCCAGGACACGTCGCGGCTCATGCCGGTGATCTTCAGGCCGTGCATCCACTGGTCGATCAGGGCCGTGGAGCCGATACCGATGAGAACCAGGAGGAACGCAATCCAGCCGTAGTATCTCTTGGAACCTTTGAGAGCTAATTCAAGCATTCCGATCCCTCCTAAATGATGTAGTAAACACTGGGCTCAGTGCCTGCCGAGGGTTTACGACGAATGGTGAACTTCTCGCGAAGCACCTTGCGGACTTCGGAATCCGGGTCCTTCAGGTCGCCGAAGTGCATGGCGCCTTCGGAGGCCTCCACGCAGGCGGGTTCCTTGCCCACGGCCAGGCGCTCGACGCAGAAGTTGCACTTCTCGACGACGCCGCGCATGCGGGTGGGGAACTCGGGGTTCAGCTTCTCCAGGTCCAGGCCAAGCCGGGGCTCGCCCCAGTTGAACGACCGGGAGCCGTAGGGACAGCCCGCCATGCAGTAGCGGCAGCCGATGCAGCGGTGGTAGTCCATGGCCACGATGCCGTCCGGGCGCTGGAAGGTCGCCTTGGTCGGGCAGACGCGCACGCACGGCGGGTTCTCGCAGTGGTTGCACAGCAGCGGGAAGACGCGCTCGTGGACCTCTTCGGCCAGGTGCGGGTTCTCCTGCTCGGGGAAGGTGTGCGGGTAGGAGTCGTGCCACAGCCACTTCACTTCCTGCTTGCCCTCGATATGGGGCACGTTGTGCGTGTGGTGGCAGATCGCGGCCAGCTTGTCGATGGCCTCGGCCGTGTGCAGCTTGGTGGTGTCGATGACCATGGCCCAATGTTTGGCGTGGATGGCCGTGGGATTGGCCTTGACCGGGGCATGTCCCTCGGAGGCCAGGACCTTTTTGGGGGCCAGGGCCAGTCCGGCGGCAGCGATACCGGCAAGCTTGATGAAGGTTCTTCTGCTGTTCTTCATTATTTCAAACCCTCCGGCTGAACGTGGCAATCCCAGCAGTAGGGAGAGACACCCGCGTCATTGTGACACTTGTCGCAGAAATCGGCCTTGCTGGTGTGGCACTTCATGCAGGTGTTCTGCAGGGAGATGGTGAACTCTTTGCCCTTGTGGTTGGTGTAGGTTCTCTTGCCGTCGCGCAAGGCCCAGTCACGCCACTCGTTCAAAAGCTGCATGTGGTTGGCCCGCATCCACTCCGTGGACTCGATGCATTCCTTCTCGTTCTTGGGCAGCTTGAGCTCGGGCTCCTTGTATTGCTTGGTCATGGTGCCGAGCGCAAAGGGAGCGGTCAGCATCGCGATGAAGATGACCAGCCCGGCGACAATCGCAAATCCGTTGTACATTTTCATCTATGCATCCTCCATGTTCGGGGGCGTCCAGTCGTCATCTTCGTCCTCGAAGCCGGGGAGGGGTTCCTGGCGCATATCCATGGTGCGGACTTCGCCCTCTTCGAGGACCAAGGCGTTGGCGACCAGCTCGTGGGTGCCGGAGATGGCCACGCCGGGTGCCCAGTAGTCGGCCAGCGGAATCAGGGTCGCGCGGTCGATGGCGCAGATGCAGGCCATCATGTTCACGCCGTGCTGTTCCTGCACGTAGCGCAGGGCGTTGCCTCGGGGCAGGCCGCCGCGCAGACGGATTTCCATGATCTCGTCGGTGTTCAGGCCCGAGCCGCCCGCGCAGCAGAAGGTCTGCTCGCGAATGGTCGCCGGAGGCATCTCGAAGAAGTTGTTGCACACGTGTTTGAGCACGTAACGCGGTTCTTCCAGCAGGCCCATGCCGCGCGCCGGGTTGCAGGAGTCATGGAAGGTAACCCGCAGATGGTCGTTGCGGCTGGGGTCCAGCTTCAGCTTGTTGTGTTTCATGAGGTCGGCGGTGAACTCCGTGATGTGGAGCATCTTGGTGGCCGCCGCGTTGTTGAACACCGTGCCGGTGACGGGCGATTTCGGGGTGGTCATGCCTGACCACTGGGTGTCGCCGGTCATGGTGTCCATGTACTGGTGCACCACGCGCCACATGTGGCCGCACTCGCCGCCGAGAATCCACTTACAGCCCAGACGTTCGGCCTCGGCGTACATCTTGGCGTTGAGCTTCTTCATGGTCTCGTTGTTGGTGAACGAGCCGAAGTTGCCGCCCTCGGACGCATAGGTGGACAAGGTGTAGTCCAGGTCGAGGTAGTCGAACAGGAGCAGGTAACCCATGAAGGTGTAGATGCCCGGGTCGGCAAAGACATCGCCGGACGGGGTGATGAACAGGATCTCGTGGCCCTTCTCGTTCAGCGGGGCCTTGACCCGGCGGCCGGTGACCTCTTCGATGTCGTCGACCATGAAGTCCACGATGTCCTTGAAGGCGTGCGGCTGGATGCCGAGATGGTTGCCGGTGATGTTGCAGTTGGAGACCGGCTCCATGATCCAGTTGGTGTTCAGGCCGACCAGGTGCATGAGCTCGCGGGCCATCATGGTCATCTCCGCGGTGTCGATGCCGTAGGGGCAGAACAGGGAACAGCGGCGGCACTGGGTGCACTGGTAGAAGTAGATGAACCACTCCTTGAGGACGTCCTCTTCCATGACCCGGGAGCCGGTGAACTTGGACAGGATCTTGCCGGCCACGGTGAACTCGCCACGGTAGACCGAGCGCATCAGCTCGGCGCGGAGCACGGGCATGTTCTTGGGGTCGCCGGAGCCGATGAAGTAGTGACACTTGTCGGCGCAAGCGCCGCAGCGCACGCAGATGTCCATGAACAGCTGGAGGGAGCGGAACTTCTTGAGCCGCTCGCGGAAGCCGCTGACCACGGTCTCCTTCCAGTTGGCGGGCAGCTTCCAGTCAACTTCGGACGGGACCCATTTACGTGCCTCGCCCCACAGGCCGGGCAGCTTGGTCTCCATGTATTCGATCTTCTCGGGCTTGGCGGGGTAACACCAATTGCCCGGGGAGAAGTCCACCGGAGTCTCCATCCAGCCGGTGAGCGGCGGATTGTAATCTATGCTCTTGAAGAGCTCGTCTGCTTTGGGAATGTCGGACATATTCTTATCTCCTCGGATAAAGAAAGTATCACCTGACGGTGAACCCTAGGCCTCGGCCTCGTCTTTGGGCACCCCGTTCTCGGGGTTGTCCAGGGGCAGCCCAGCCTCGGCCATGGGCACGCCGAACTGCTTTTCGTAGTCGGCATAGGCGTGGGCCTTGATGTTGGGGTCGTTCCAGGGGTTCACGTGGTGCTTGGCTCGCGAGTCGTTCGGCAGATTGCGGGTCGGGGACAGGAAGACCCCCGGCATGTGCATGAGCTTGCTGAACGGAAAGTAAACCATGAGCGTGCTGACCAGGAAGACGTGGACGAAGAAGGAGGCGGGGATGGACTCGGGGACGACGTAGTGGAACGTCACCAGACCCATGGTCAGCTCCTTGATCGCGATGATGTCGACCTTGGCGTAGTAGCGCATGTAGATGCCCGACAGGGCGACGGACAGGATCAGCAGCAGCGGGAAGTAGTCGGAGACGTAGCTGATGTAGTTGATCCTGGGGAGCACCAGCCTGCGGCCGAGCAGCAGAAGCACGCCGACCATCAGGCCGACATCGCTCAGGTACATGACCGGAGCGCCGATCTGCAAAATGCCGTCAACGAACTCGAGCGCGCCCACCGGAAGGAAGGGGATCGGTTCGAGGAACAGGCGGAGGTGCCGCAGGGCGATGATGAAAAAGGAGTAGTGGAACGTGATGGCGAAGAGCCACAGCCACTTGCTCGATTTGTAGGCGACGACCGGTTGGTCCTTGCCTTGGTGCAGGGACACCTGGGTGTTCCTGAACAGGGACCGGAACGCGAAGACCTCAAGGACCATGCGGAAGAAGGTCTGAGCGCCGGTCTGGGGACAGTCCAGCTTGTTCTGCTTGAACAATTTGGGATCGAAGGACTGGAACTGGCCGCCGGTTGTGGGGATACGGAACGGCACGGCGCTCCGGCCCCAGATGACGACTTTGTATACAAAGCCGATAAGGAAGATGATGAACGCCGTTGTCGGGATGCAGACACCGAAGAAAGTCCTCATGTGTGCCGCATCAACCCCGAACAACGGGATCAACACCAGGAGAAAGACGAACAGAAGTGAGTAAAGAGCATTCATCTACCGTCACCTCGCTTGAAGGTTGGACCGCAGGGATTACCTGAACGGCCTGCCACTTTTCGGGACTCCTCCGGAGGGGCCGGTGCAAAGATGTTTGAAGCTATGCATTGAAGACGGATCCACAACCTTGCGGAAGGAATCCCCACCCCCTGTCATACTTCGCCCGGCCCTACACCGTGCGCCACACCCGGCGCGTCCCTAATCGACCGATTTATCGGCCGTAACGTCCGCAACCATTCCGGCTTTCCTGAGCAGACTGCTCTGGGAGCGCTTCACTTCCTCCACGCGGAACCGGAAGACCTCATCGCGACTCTTGCTGTAGATGTCGAAGGACATCATGGCCAGGTTGTCCACCTTGGCCTCGAACCGGAGCAGATCCTCCAGTGTGCCGTCCTTCTTCATGGGCCGGAAAAACTCGTCGCGAAGAAGTTTTTTCAGCAGAAAAACAAAACTGATGGCCTGGGAGGGCGTAAAGTCCTGCACCGCCCGGATGCGGATGAGCTTGTCGAGGCTTTTGGCCATGCCCTCGGCATCCTGCCACTCGATCAAGTGATCAAACAGTTCCCCGGTGGCCTCGAAGATGGCCGCCCCAACCGGGTTCTGAAATCGATCTTTCTGTCGGGTCCAGATTTTCTGGGTTTCCTTGGGATAGGTCCTGAGGACCAACTCCGCCCACTTCTCCGACAGCTCGGCCTTACGTTCGGCCAACGTTGATTCAAAAGTCATTAACAACCCGCAACAATCCGTGAAATGGCCCACTTGCGGACCCGGCCTCAGGGGCTCGGGGGGGCGTTTCACGGACAGGCCTTTGGTAAATAGTGAAAATCATCACGTAAAACTCAGAACCATATTCCAAACCCATGGGAAAACGTCAAGGTTTTTTCAAGGAAAAACCGGTCAATGAAAAGGGTTATCAGGGATCGGCGCCCCCCTGGAAAATTCCGGCGGAACGTCTCCTCCATCAACCGCGCACCACCCTGTTGCGGCCCATGCGTTTGGCCTTGTACAGGGCCTCGTCCGCCCGGTTGAGGAGCTCTTCCACGGTCTGGTCGGCTGCGCTGATCCGGGTCACGCCCATGGACACCGTGAAGGAGACTGTCTGATCCCCCACTTCCACCGCGAGGCTGGCCAGGGCCGCGCGCAGCCGCTCGGCCACCTCGGCACCCTCGTCGGCCCCGGTCTGGGGCAGGATCACCGCGAACTCCTCCCCGCCCAGCCGGCCAAAGATGTCCGGCTCGCGCAAGAGTGACGAGACCGCGCCGGACAACGTTTTGAGAACCTGGTCCCCGGCCGCGTGCCCATAGGTGTCGTTGATGGACTTGAAATAATCGATGTCGAGCATGATCACCGTCAGAGGCAGGTCGTAGCGCTTGGCCCGCTGCACCTCCACCCCGCCCAGTGAGAAGAACTGGTGCCGGTTGCTGGCCCCGGTCAGGGGATCGGTGGTGGCCAGCAGCTTCATCTCCTGCTCCAGCTCGATGCGCTTGGTCACGTCATGGATGACCGAATAGAGGCGCTGGGCCCCCTGGACCATGATCGGCCCGGAATAGACCTCCACATCGCGCAACGCGCCGTTGGCCAGCCGGTGCCGGACGATGAAATAGGATCGCCCCTCGTCCAGGGAGCGGCGCATCTCGTTGAACATCTCGTCCTGCCCCAGGGCGTTGATCTGGCTCAGGTTCATGGTCCGCATGACCTCAAGGGGGTAGCCGTAGAAATCCCCGGCCGCCGGATTGGCGTCGATGATCTGTTCGGACTTGGGATCGGTCAGAAGCATGATGGCGTGGTTGTTCTCGAAAAAGGCCCGGTACTGCTTCTCGCTCTCGCGCAGGACCTTTTCGGCCTCGATACGCCGGGTGATGTCGCGGAAGGTCCCTTCCATGGCCACGGGCTCATCCTGGTTGTTGAGGACCTGGTGGGCATTGGCCTCGATGACGATAGTGGTCCCATCCTTGCGCCGGGCGGTCATCTGCAACCCCCGAAGGGCTCCCTTGTCCTGAAGGATCTCGCGGAAACCGGTGCCCTCATCGACCTGACGGTACAGGGTGTCGATATTCCGGCCCACCATCTCGGACTCCTCGTATTGGAGCAGCCTGCATGTGGCCGGGTTGACCATGAGCACGGTCCCTTCCAGATCCGTGACGATGTACCCCTCCTCGATGGTCTCGAAGATGCGCCGAAACTTCTCCTCGCTGCGCTTGAGCTCGGCCTCGGCGTGCTTGCGGTCCGATATATCCCGGATGACGTTGACCACGCCCAGAGTGGCCCCGTCGTCGCCCTTGATCAGCGAGACCGACTGGTCGGCCGGAAATATCTCACCCTTGCGCCGCTTGAGCGGCAACTCGAACAGGGCGCGCTCCCCGGCCTCGAAGGCGGCCCGCGACCGGGCCAGAAAATCCTCGTAGTGCCCTGCGTTGACGTGCAGGCCGGCTACAGGCTCCCCCTGCAATTCGGCCTGGGACCGTTCGAACATGGCCTCGGCGGCGGGGTTGGCGTCCAGAATGTTCATCTCCGGGGTCAGGATGAGCACGGCCTCGCCCAAGGCCACGAAAGTGCTGCGCAGCCACAGTTCCTTTTCGGCCAGGGCCTCTTCGATGACCCGCTGTTCGGTGATGTCCGTGCCCGACAGAAGCATGCCCACAGGCAGCCCCCCCTCGGTGGTCAGCACCTGGCTCTTCCAAGTGACCACACGCGTAAACCCCTCGCGCGTGGTCACTTGGAAAGTACGCTCGTCCTCCACCTCCACCTGACCGGACAGGACCAGATACAGGCAGTCGCGGATCTCATCCCGGTGAGCCAGGGGGACCAGGGCCTCCACCCAGTCCCTGTCCAAAAGTTCCTCTTCGGCGTACCCCAATATGCGGCAGGCCGTCCGGTTGACCATATCGACCCTGCCCGCGGCGTCCAGGGTGAAAACCATGGCCCCGACCACATCGAGGTAATGGGCCACCCTGTTGCGCTCCCCGGCCAGCTCCCGTTCGCCCTCCACCCGGTCGGTGATGTCGTCGAGGACCACAGCGTAGCCGGTGCGGCTGTCGGAAAAATCGGCGGTCAGGGAGACAGCGACATTGAAATGGCGTTCGCCATGCCGCTGGACCACGGGCACGTCGAGACGGCAGGCCTCGACCCCGTCCTCGCCCAGGCCTCCGGCCTCCAGGGCGCCCTCCAGCCAGGGGGCGATTTCGCTCAGGGGCGCGGGAGCGTGGTCGCCCCGGCACCAAGCCTCCATGCCGCTCGCGCCGGTCAACTCGCAGGCCGCGGGGTTCATGACTTCCACCGCGAAATCCGCGTCGAGAAGCAGCACGGGAGCGCGCAGGCTCAAAAACAGGATATTCAGCCGGGACGCCCTGAAAGAGGAGGCCGACTTCTCGTCCGATTCACACCGGCCGGCGGTGGCCGGTCCCGTCGCTCCGGCCAGGATGCCCTCGCAAAACTCCGACCAGAACTCCACGGGATCATCGCCGTCGCGCAAGCGGGCGGCATGTTCCCGGACACGGTTCCGGAGGCGTTTCTCGGATGTGGTACGGCGATTTTCCAAGCGTTCTGTCCTCGGTGGGCGGTGCGGTTTGACAACCATGCCCCGCATGCACCGCCAGGACGGACGGCGCACGGGATACGGGCGGAAACCATACGACTTCAAACCGCTATTGTCGAGCCGGTCAGGGCGGGTTTCCCTTTTGTCGCAATGGCTGCACCGTTGTGCAGTGAGGTGCACGTTCAAACCGGAGCCTCCTGTGTCATTGACATAGCGGAAAGAGCCCCCTGGCCGGGGGGGGGGATTCGGGGGGGCTTGAAAAAAGGCCCGCTCCTGGGAGCGGGCCTGCAATTTGATTTTGGCTAGGATTCGGCGGCGTCCGGGGCGTCTTCCGGCGCGGGGGCATCGGGCTGACCCTCGGCCTCGGCGGCCGGGGATTCATCCCGGAGGGCCGCAACAGGCTCAGGCCGGGGCTTGGCCGCTGGCGGCTCCATGTACCGGGCAAAGACCAGAAAGCCGGTGTGGGCGACCATGCGGTCGTCCGGGCGCAGCCGGTCGGCCACGGGCTTCCAGCGGCGGATCAGGATCTCCAGGACCTCAAGGTCGGCAAAGGGACCGTCCTCCAGGCCGCGCAGCAGATCGGACACCTGGTTGACCGTGGGCAGCAGAAAGCCGCACATGGCGCCGGGGATGACCGCGCTCGGAATGGAATGGAGATATTCCCATGGGGTGCGCACGTCCAGAAACAGGGCGTCCGCGCCGGAGTGCAGGAAGCCGTCCTCGATGTTCTGGTTGACTTGCTCCACGCGGTGGGACAGGCCCACGCGCTCCAGGTTCTTGCCCGCAAGCTTGAAAAAATCGGCGCGCCGCTCGTAGGTGATGACCTTACCGGTGTCGCCCACGAACCAGGCCAGAGCCGTGGTCAGGCCGCCCGAGCCCGTGCCGGACTCGATGACCGTGGAGCCGGGGCCGATGCCCAGCTTCATCATCAGGTAGCCGATCTCCTTGGGGTACATGATCTGCGTCTGGCGCTTCACCCCCTTGATCAGATCGTGCAGGGTCGGCTTGAGCACCAGGTACGCCTTGCCCAGGTGGGTCTGAACGTACTGACCGAAACCGGCCTCGGCGATGTCGTCCATGAGCAGCCTGCCGTCATGGGTGTGGACCTCGCCTCCGGCCTCGAGCTTGCGCAGATAGCGTTTGCCCTTATGGCTAATGAGCAGAATGAGTTGTCCGGGTTCGATCATGGGTAATAGACCTCCTGAAAGGGATGGCCCTGAGTACGGTTCACAAGGCCGGAAGTCAAGGAAAACGGCGTCATTTACCGGGCAGGGTCACCCGGAGCGAGGTCCGGTTCTCGGCATCGGAGACCTCCAGCTCGACGTGGCCGCCCATGGCCCCGGCCGCCAGCCTGGCCGAATAGGTCCCCAGGCCGGTCCCGCCGGGCTTGCCGCCGGTGGAATATTTTTCAAAGAAGTTCTCGCGCAACGCTTCGGACACCGCCCCCGCGTTGGCTATGGTCAGAACAACCGGGTCGCCCGGGGCCAGGCTCACGGAGACCTCCCCGCCCTCGGGAGCGGCCTCCACCGCATTAAGCTGCAGGTTGGCGATCATGGTTTCCAGCAGGAGCCGATTGGCCGGAATCACCGGGCCCGCCCCTCCCTGGTCCGGGCTCCCGTCGAGCAGTACCGACACGGCCAGGCCCTTGGCCTTGATCTTGCCGCTCAGGTTCCCGAGAATTTCCCGGACAACCTCCATGACGCGCACGGGTTCGGGCTCGTAGACGAAGGTTCCGGCCTCGATCTTGTATAGGGACAGGGACAGGCCGATCATCTGTAGAGCCTTTTCCGCCTGGTGTTCGATGAGGTGCAGCATCTCGCTCAGTTCGGCGTCCAGACTTTCCTCCTCCAAGAGCAGGAGCCTACACCCGTTGATCACGCCGATGATCGGGGATTTGAGGTCGTGGGTTACGATGCGGTTGACGTCTTCGCGCAACTCTTCCAGCCTCTTTTGCTCGGAGATGTCCTGCAAACTGACCACCAGGCTCTGACGATCGTCCACCACGGAGGAGACCATGTTCTTGAGCACCGGCAACCGGGAACCGTCTTTGCGTGTCAGATAGCTCTCGTCCAGGCAGGAAACGGCCTCCTCCATCTCGCTCCAGGCACATTCGGTGGTGCCGCCGCACAGGGTCTTGCGGCATGGCATGCCCACCAACTCCTCGCGGGTATAGCCGCTCATCCTCAGAGCCTCGGGATTGGCCCCGGACAGGATATGCTTCTCGATATCCACCACGAAGATGCCCACGGGCAGGGAGTTGAGGATGCTCCTTAAGCGCTGCTTGGACCGGGCCAGGGCCTCGGCCCGTGCCTTGCGTTCGGTCACGTCCAGGGCAAAGGCGTAGAAATAATAGTTCCGCCCGTGGTGGTCGCGGGCCATGGCCATATCCAGCCGTATCCACCGGATTTCTCCGTCCTTGCGCCGCATGCGCACGACCAGTTCCTTGACCGTTTCCTCGTTTTGGGCCCGATTGATGATGCGCTCCACGTCGGCCGGGTCCACCACGTGGGAAAAGGTGCTGCCCGCCTGGGCCTGGGCCTGGGCCATTTCCTCCGGGGAGTCATAGCCGAGCATGCGGGCATATGCTTGGTTGCGCTCCACATACTTCCCCCCCACAAAGCCGTGGGTGATGCCTATGGGGCTGTTCTCGAACAAAATGCGGCGGCGTTCGTCCGAAATCCGGCCCTCGGCCTCGGCCTTGCACCGTCGGTCCACCTCGTCCTCAAGCTCGCAGGTCCTGGCCAGAAAATGTTCCTCCAGATCGCTCCTGGATCGGTCCAGGGCCTCCTGAACCTCGTCCATGGTCCGGATGGACGGCAGCCAGTACCACAGCCCGACCAGGAGCAGGAGCGACCCGGCAAGCTGGCCCACGATCTTGACCAGATAGAAATTCACGCGGACGTTCGCGACCATGCCCCAGCCGGGGATGTCGAACTGGTCGATGATCTCCACAAAGACCCCGAACAGGATCAGCAGGAAGCCTATCTTGATGAGCAGAAATCCCCGGCGGCCATAGGTAACGGACCGGTCGGCGTGAAGAAAGAGCCCCAACGCCATGGCCAGCACGAAGAATCTCAAGACTTCGAGAGTGATTTCCAGCACGAACGGTTCCTCCGAAAAAATGGGACTAGGGGCAATACTATATTATATGCGACATTCGACCAATTATTAATTCCCGGGGCCGTCCAGTGATCTGCAGAACTTGACAGAACCGCGCAGGTACTTAATAAGTTGGCAAGAGTTAAGGACTCCTTCCAAGGAACGCAACGCGACATGGCATACCAATACGTCTTCGGCCCGGTCATGAGCGGGCGGCTCGGCCGCTCGCTGGGACTCGACCTGCTCGGCGACCGCATCTGCTCCATGGACTGCGTATACTGCGAGGTGGGAGCCACCAGGGACCGGACCTGCGAACGCAGGGTGTACGTTCCGGCGGCCGACATACTCAAGGAGCTTTCCCTGTGGAAGGAGGAAGGGCTGGAACCGCCGGACATGATCACCCTGGGCGGACTCGGCGAGCCGTGCCTGAACTCCGAGATGGGAAACGTCATCCTCGGGGCGAAACGGCTCTTCCCCGGAACGCCCGTGGCCGTGCTGACCAACGCCAGCCTGATGACCGACCCGGAAGTGCGCCGCGAACTGTGCGCCTCCGATGTGGTCCTGCCCAGTCTCGACGCCTTGGTGGATGAGGAATTCGCCAAGGTGAACCGGCCCGACGAGGCCGTAAAGCCCAAGGCAGTGGCCGAGGGGCTCCTTGCGTTCAAGAAAGAATTCAAGGGAAAGATATTTTTGGAAATTTTGCTTGCCGAAGGAATTAACGATTCCGACGAGAACCTCGGCAGGCTGAAGGATTTTTGCCAACGGCTTGCTCCCGACCGAGTGGACGTGGTCACCCTGACCCGTCCCGGAACGGTCAAGGGGGTCCACCCCGTGGACGGGGCGGTTTTAAGCCGGTGGCGCCTGGCGCTCGGAGGCGGGGAGACCCGCACCGGAGAGCGGCCGGCCGAAGGGGGCAAGGAGATGAGCCTGGAGCGGATGACCGCTGCCGTGAACGCCTCCCTGAACCGCAGGCCCCAGACCGCGCAACAGCTGGCCCAGGCCCTGGGAGCGGACCCCGACAAGGTCCGCCAGGCCGTGGAAGCCCTGGAAAAGATGGGCGACGTCACCCGCCGGGATGACCGGGGGGAGGCCTTCTACCACGGAACGGGGCATGTCATCGAAGACTGAAGGGCGCGCCGGGATCAGACTCACACATTTCTCGTCACGAGGTTTTTATGACCAAGAAAAAACGGCAGAAGATGTTCATCTCCGTACTGCCGGGAGAACAGGTTGAGGTAGTCATAGCCGAAGAGGGCAAGGTCAACGAATACTACGTTGAGATGGTCCACCAGGCCAAGACAAAAGGCAACATCTACAAAGGCTACATCCACAACATAGACAACGGCCTCCAGGCCGCGTTCATCAACTACGGGGCCGAGCGCAACGGCTTTTTGCAGATCGACGAGGTCCACCCCGAGTACTACGTCAACGACGTGCCCACCAAGAAGGGCCAGCGCTTCCCGCTGATGCAGAAGGTGCTCAAGCCCGGCCAGGAGGTCCTGGTCCAGGTGGTCAAGGAACCCACCGGCAAGAAAGGGGCGTTTTTGACCTCCTATCTTTCCCTGCCCGGCCGCAGCTTCGTCTACACCGTGGGCCGCAGCCAGATCGGAGTCTCGCGCAAGATCGAGAACGAGAAGGAGCGCGCCCGGCTCAAAGCCGCCCTGGAAGGATTCGAGACCACCGAGGGCGTGGGCCTGATCGCCCGCACCGCTGCCGTGGGCCAATCCAAAGCCGCGCTGGAGCGCGATTACAAGTACCTGAACAGGCTGTGGACCGACATCCGCTCCAACGCCCAGAAGGTCAAGGCCCCGGCCATCGTGTACAAGGAACTCGGCCTAGCCGCCCGGGCCGTGCGCGACTACCTGACCCTGGACATCACCGAGATCTGGGTGGACGACAAGGAAACCTATGACCAGGTCCACCAGTTCGTGAAGCTGGCCTTCCCGCGCAAGAACAACCTGGTCCGCCTGCACGAGGACAACGACCTCTCCCTGCTGGAACGGTTCAACGTGGTCAAACAGGTGGAAGAGATATACTCTCGCGAGGCCTCCATGCCCTCGGGCGGACGGCTGGTGTTTGACGCCACCGAGGCCCTGACCGCGGTGGACATCAACTCCGGAAAGATCGGCGGCGAAAAGAATTTCCAGAAAATGGCGCTCAAGACCAACGCGGAGGCCGCCCGCGAGATCGCCCGCCAGCTCAGGCTGCGGGACATCGGCGGCCAGGTGGTCATTGACTTCATCGAGATGAAAAACCCCAAGGACTGCCGCGAGGTGGAAAAGGTCATGCGTGCGGAGATGAAGAACGACCGCGCCCGGACCGACGTCTCGCGCATCTCCTCCTTCGGCCTGATGGAGCTGGTCCGCCAGCGGCTGGGCTCCTCGGCCATCGCCATCTCCACCGAACCGTGCCCCTGCTGCAAGGGCACGGGCATCCGCCGCAACCTGGAATGGCAGGCCCTGCAGGCCCTCAAGGAAATCCACCGCGACCTGCGCAAGCCCGGCGACGAGGAGATCGAGTTCGACTGCGAGGAGGAACTCGCCATCTACCTGCTGAACAACAAGCGCGGTATCCTGGCCGACCTGGAAAAGCGCTACGGCAAGTCCATCCACATCGACATCGAGTACGAATACGACGAATAGCCGTCCCCGGATACAAAGAATAAAAGCCCCCGTCCCGAATCATCGGGGCGGGGGCCTTTCATGTAATGGTTGAGGCGGGCCTGCAACCGAATAAGCCGCCTCATCTCGTCTTATTTGCCGGCATCGAATACCCGCCGCGCCGCTTTCGTCTCCTCCAGCGTGGCCCTCCTGCATCGTATCGGGTCGGACAACTCCCCATAAATCCGCCCGAGCCCCTCCACGAACCAGACAGCGGCCAGGGGCCGTCGCCGCTTGTTCCGACCCACATAGGAGTAGCCGACCTGAATGGCCTCGCGCTCCTTTCCTTGCACGGCAACAACCTTGCGCTGCACGATCCGGCCGACGATGTTGTTTGGTTCTTCGGAGGCCTGCGTCACTTCTTGCCCGTCGGCAACCGCGGCATACAGCCTGGCTTGGATGGTCCACTCGTCCCCGCTCAAATCCAGGAAAACAACGTCTTCAGGCGCAGACCGCAGGACGATCCGGCTGCCCTGTATCGTATACGTTCGTACGAATCGGCTTTTCCGCTCGGGCACCCCGGCTTCCCCACCCCGCGGCAGAGCCTCGGGCGGCAACGTGGTCTCGACGAGCACCTTCAGCCCGCCCTCAGCCGTCCGGTCCACCCCGAAGACTTTCGTGGGTCCTCCGGCAAAATGATCGTACTCACATACGTAGCCGGGTTCCGGCCCCACAAACCGCTCGGGGCGGCACTCGGCTGTGGCACAGCCGGAACACAACAAGCCGATCAGGATTACGGTGATTAGTATATTTTGGTTCTTCGACGTTTCGTGTGGAATTCATGAAGTGATCATGAATTGAATTGGGGCGGCGATCAGGTAGACCATGGTGATGAAGTTGGTCACGTTCCGGTAGCCTCGCGCTCTGGCTC
>Ga0075011_10000943_pt1 | contig 15618 bp, 17 predicted proteins | sample TARM_MetaG_T_14_FD_72354 | JGI IMG/M metagenome (GOLD analysis project Ga0075011, IMG submission 72354) | Freshwater microbial communities from Pennsylvania, USA, analyzing microbe dynamics in response to fracking - TARM_MetaG_T_14 | ecosystem: Environmental > Aquatic > Freshwater > River... | reverse complement strand
AAATACGGCGACAGACGCGCCATCTGCTCGTCCGTCAGCCAATACAGGTCGCTCATGATCAGTCTCCTCGCGGAGCCTGAATCACATCAGCGCATGCCAATCAATGGGTCCTGAGCCTAGTCACTGTTGCCGACCTGTCCTGCTCTCGAGTCCGAACCATAGTTACACATCGGCACAACAACGATGCCAGTGCGATAATTTATGGCCATCTCAGAGACGGACTTCGCACATTACGTATACAGCAAGGCGGAAGGTGACACCATTTCACGGGCAAGCTCCGGAAGGGGCGACAATCGACCGGGCATATGCTCGATCGAACGGGAAACCCAGACTTGAAGGAATGGATACTTGCGCAAGAAGACGGCAATGATCGCTTCGCTCGCAGCTCTCGGCTTCCTCGCCGTCAGTGCCGGACCGGTGCTGGCGGACGGGATGCCGCCGGGCATGCCCGATCTTGAGGAGACCCTCAAGGCCAGGCCGGCGCCTGCCCAGCCCGATCCTGCCCACATGCAGGGCATGGCTCACGGTAAGGAGCAGATGCACGGCCAGATGATGCAGGGCCATCGAATGGCGATGCGGGATTCGCAGGACCAGGACGGCGCCTCCGGCATGTCACACAGGTCGGACGGTGGTTGCTGACCCTGCCATCATTCCATCAGACGACAAGGTTGACGGACAAGATCATGGCCGCTTTCAACCGAAGCCTTGGTCCGCCGTTCCCACGGCGGGCCAATCGCTTTTCTGGCCGGTCTCAGGACGAGAAAACCAGGCCGGGTCACATTTTTGATCGATCCCGGATCATCATTTTACGCGCCTGCTCCAGCAGGCACACGGCCGATCGGATTTCGATTCGTAACTTACGTATACAGACAGCGTCTCGCTAGCAGCATTGAAGCTTCGGAATTGCCGGGATCGGAACGTCGATCGGGCAACAGGAAGAACACTCGGAGACCCTCAATGCGACAGACGACATTTCTCGCGGCGCCCGTCAGCCTCTTCGCGACGCTAACCTTCGCCGCCGGCACCGCTCTCGCCCAGTCGACGCCCGCGCCCGCGCAGGCTGCGCCGGCCCATGCCCACCAGCAGGGCATGGATCATGGCGGGCAGCAGATGCACGATCAGATGATGAAGGATCATCAGGCCGGCGCGCAGAAGCAGCAGGGGCAACCGGCCCAGCAGGATCAACAGGGCATGTCGGGGATGGCCGGCATGTCCGGCGGCTCGCCTGCATCGAACGGCTCGGGCATGGCCGGTAAGGCGAAGAGTGGCTGCTGCAAGATGCCGATGAAGAAGGCCAAGCCGGCGGCGAAGAAGAAGACCGCCAAGCCCATGGCCGACAAGCCGATGAGCGACATGTGAGGTTTCCAGCCCCGAGAACAGACCCCAGGGGCTGAGGGCTCGCCGTTCCCCCGCGGCGGGCCAGTTCTTTGACGATGCCCAGCGTCGCCCCGTGCTCCCAGCTTTCAAAACCGGGTCCGAGCGTCTGACTTGACAGAGGAAACAGCGATGCGAAAACATCTTGGCGTCGGTGCTGCTGTTGGCTTTCTGCTCTTTGGCAGCACGCCGCTCCTCGCACAGGGTATCGGCCATAGCTTGTTCATGCGCGGCAAGATCGTCCGTATGGATGCGGGCGGCACAGTGGCCTGCCTGGGTAAGGCCGATGGCGCGCACATCGGGCAGATACTCGAAGTCTATCACGCAACGCCGCGCCACCGCCGTCTTGTCGGTCATGTCGAAGTCGACCAGATTTTCGACGACCATTATGCTCATTTCCGCGTGAGGGACGGGACGCTTCAGAAAGGCGATTGGGTGAGCCTAAAGCGCGTCCGGGCGTAACGCCAGAATTGGAATGCCAAGCGCCGCCCTCGCCAAAAGAAGACTCGGCCGAGTAACGCCTGTCTCGGCATAATTCCGATCAGGCGTGCGCGAATACGTTCAGGAGTCGATGAATATTCATCGGCTCTGTTGGCGTGTCTGACCCTCAAGCCCGCGACCCCGATACCAGACTACCTTCTGCGGAACTTACTTATAGGCCACCCGGGCAAAGAGATTACTCCGTCAGGCCATCGATAGAGATGGAGTCAGGTTATGTTCGAGAAGGCGATCGGGACCATTAACGCGGCGGCCTCCTTCCGACACCGCTATGATAATTTCATCGGAGGCCGCTGGAGCGCTCCTGCGGGCGGCGAGTATTTCGCCGACACGAGCCCGATCAATGGCGCCCAGATCGCAGAGTTCGCGCTGTCGACGCCGGAAGATGTCGAGCGCGCGCTCGATGCGGCGCACGCCGCCAAGGATCAATGGGCAAGGATCGCGCCCGCCGAACGCGCCAGGATTCTCAATCGCGTCGCCGACCGGCTCGAAGACAATCTGGAGTTGCTGGCACTTGCCGAGACGATCGACAATGGCAAGCCGATCCGCGAGACGCGCGCTGCCGACGTGCCGCTCGCGATCGACCATTTCCGCTACTTCGCCGGCTGCATCCGGGCGGAGGAAGGCGGCATCTCGACGATCGATGCGGACACCATCGCCTATCATTTCCGCGAGCCGCTCGGCGTCGTCGGCCAGATCATCCCGTGGAACTTCCCGCTGCTGATGGCGGCGTGGAAGATCGCCCCGGCGCTGGCGGCGGGCAACTGCACCGTCATCAAACCCGCATCCCAGACGCCGCTCACCTTGCTGATGTTCGCCGAGCTCACCGCCGACATCCTGCCGCCCGGCGTGCTCAATGTCGTTACCGGCCCGGGACGGACCGTTGGCCAGGCGATCGCCGCCAATCCGCGCATCGCCAAGGTCTCGTTCACCGGCGAGACCGTCACCGGCAAGCAGATCATGCACGCCGCGGCGGACCATCTGATCCCCCAGACGATGGAGCTTGGCGGCAAGTCGCCCAACATCTTCATGGCGGACGTGCTCGACGAGGACGATGCCTTCTTCGACAAGGCGCTCGAAGGCTTTACTTTGTTCGCCTTCAACAAGGGCGAGGTCTGTACCTGCCCGTCGCGCGCCCTGATCCATGAGTCGATCTTCGACCGCTTCATCGAGCGCGCCGTGGCGCGCGTCGCCGCGATCCGCCAGGGCGATCCGCTCGACCCGTCGGTCCAGGTCGGCGCGCAGGCGTCGGAGGACCAGCTCCACAAGATCCTGGGCTATATCGATATCGGCAAGGCCGAGGGCGCGCAGTGTCTGGTCGGTGGCGCCAGGGCGCTGCCGGGCGGTGCGCTCGACCAGGGCTATTTCGTGCAGCCGACCGTGTTCGTGGGTCAGAACCACATGCGCATCTTCCAGGAGGAGATCTTCGGTCCCGTCCTGTCGGTCACCACGTTCAAGACGGTCGAGGAGGCGATCGCACTTGCCAATGACACCGCCTACGGTCTTGGCGCGGGCGTCTGGACCCGGAGCGGCAACACCGCCTACCGGCTCGGCCGCGCGATCGAGGCCGGGCGGGTCTGGACCAACTGCTATCATCAGTACCCCGCCCATGCCGCCTTCGGCGGATACAAGGCATCGGGCTTCGGGCGTGAAAACCACCGGATGATGCTCGATCATTATCAGCAGACCAAGAATCTGCTCGTCTCCTATGACGAGCACGCGCTCGGCCTATTCTGACCCCCCGCTTAAAAGGAGAAACGGACATGGCGAAAACCATGAAGGCGGCGGTCGTCCGCGAATTTGGCAAGCCCCTGGTCATCGAGGACGCGCCGATCCCGACGGTCGGCCCCGGGCAGGTCCTGGTCAAGATTGCGGCAACCGGCGTGTGCCATACCGACCTGCACGCGGCAGAAGGGGACTGGCCGGTCAAGCCCAACCCGCCCTTCATTCCTGGCCATGAGGGCGTCGGGCATGTCGCCGCCGTTGGTGCCGGCGTCACCCATGTGAAGGAAGGCGACCGGGTCGGTGTGCCCTGGCTCTACACCGCCTGCGGGCACTGCGTGCATTGCCTGGGTGGCTGGGAGACGCTTTGCCACGAACAGCAGAACACCGGCTATTCGGTCAATGGCAGCTTTGCCGAATATGTCCTCGCCGATCCCAACTATGTTGGTCACCTTCCCGACAATGTCGACTTCCTCGACATTGCGCCGATCCTCTGCGCGGGCGTCACCGTCTACAAGGGATTGAAGGCCACCGAGGCCCGACCCGGCGAGTGGGTGGTCGTCTCCGGCATTGGTGGGCTCGGCCACATGGCGGTGCAATATGCCCGAGCCATGGGTCTCAATGTGGCCGCGGTCGACATCGACGATAGCAAGCTCGACCTCGCTACACGCCTTGGCGCCACACTGACGGTCAACGCGCGCAACGAGGACCCTTCGGCAGCGCTCAAGAAAGCCATTGGCGGCGCGCACGGGGCGCTGGTGACCGCCGTTTCGCCCAAGGCGTTCCAGCAGGCGCTCGGCATGGTCCGGCGCGGCGGCACGGTCGCGCTCAACGGCCTGCCGCCGGGCGACTTCCCGTTGTCGATCTTCGACACCGTGCTGAACGGCATTACCGTGCGCGGCTCGATCGTCGGCACGCGGCTCGATCTGCTCGAGGCACTGGCGTTCGCCGGCGAGGGCAAGGTCAAGGCCACGGTCCATGCAGACAAGCTGGAGAACATCAACGACGTCTTCTCCCGCATGCATCATGGCGACATCGAGGGCCGGATCGTCCTCGACCTCGCCTGAAGCCGACTTCGCGAAAGTACAGTTCATGTCTCCCTTACATATCCGGCCGATCGCGCGGCGCCGTTTCGTCCAGGGGCTGGCGATCGGCGGCGCGGTCGCCGGTTTCGCCCCGGCGCTTCTCGCGCGATCCGCACCAACCTTGCCCGCTGAGCTGAGCGGGACCGAGTTCGACCTCGAGATCGCCGAGCTGCCGGTCAACTTCACCGGCAAACGCCGTATCGCGACCGCCGTGAACGGCAGCGTGCCCGCGCCGGTCCTGCGCCTGCGCGAAGGCGACACGGTCACGCTGCGCGTACGCAACGGCCTCAAGGAGATGTCGAGCATCCATTGGCACGGCATCATCGTGCCGGCGGAGATGGACGGCGTGCCCGGCATCAGCTTTGCCGGCATCGCGCCGGGCGAGACCTTCACCTATCGCTTCGAGGTCCGCCAGAGCGGAACCTACTGGTATCACGCTCACACGCTCGCCGAGCAGACGGGACTCTATGGAGCGATCATCGTGGAGCCAAAACAGGTGCCGACGGCGCGGGCGCCCGATCGCGACTATTGCATCGTGCTCAGCGACTGGTCGGACGAGCCGCCGCTGCAGATCTTCCTCAATCTCAAGAAGCAGAGCAGCTACTATAATTTTGCGCAGCCGACCGCCGGCGATTTCCTCAAGGATGTCGGCACCATGGGCTTGGGCAAGGCGCTCGAGCGGCGGCGGATGTGGAACAGCTCGCGGATGAACCCGACCGACTACAGCGATGTCTCTGCCGCGACCTACACCTATCTGATGAACGGCGCGCCGCCCGCCGGCAACTGGACCGGTATCGCCGCGCCCGGCGAGCGCGTGCGCCTGCGCTTCGTCGGCGCGGGGACGGCGACGTTCTTCGACGTGCGGATCCCCGGGGTCGAGCTGACGGTCGTATCGACCGACGGGCAGCCGGTCGAGCCGGTCACGGTCGAGGAATTCCGGATCGGCCCGGGCGAGACCTACGACGTCGAGTTCACCATGCCCGAGGGCGGCGCCCGCACCATCTTCGCGCAGGCGATCGATCGGAGCGGCTATGCGCGTGGCACGATCGCACCGGCCCCGGGCATGGCGGCAGCCGTGCCGCCGCTCGATGCCCGGACCTGGCTCGAGCCGGTCGACATGATGGGCGCGATGGCGACGATGGGCGCAATGGGAGGCGACGCGCATGCCGGGCACGGCATGACCGAGATGCCGGCCAGGGCACGGCACGCCCGCACCGAATATGGCGCCAATACCGACATGCGCGTCGACTATCCGCGCACCAATCTCGACGATCCCGGCGCCGGGCTGCGCGGGCGCGGCTGGCGCGTGCTGACGCTGGCCGATCTGCGCACGCCGGGCGGCGATCCCGACCCGCGCGAGCCCGAGCGCGACATCGAGCTGCATCTGACGGGCAATATGGAACGGTTCATCTGGTCGCTCGACGGCATCAAGCTCAACGATTCCAGGCCGCTTCATTTCAAGCCAAACGAGCGGCTGCGCGTCACCTTCGTCAACGACACGATGATGGCGCATCCGATGCATCTGCACGGCATGTGGAGCGATGTCGAAGGCCCGGACGGCGCCTTCCAGGTCCGCAAGCATACGGTGGTGGTCCAGCCCGCCCAACGGGTGAGCTTCCGCGTCACCGCCGACGCCATGGGCCGATGGGCCTTCCATTGCCATCTGCTCTATCACATGGCGGCCGGCATGTTCCGGGAGGTGGTGGTCGCATGATCCGGATTTTCCCCTCGCGCGGCATCGCTCTTGGCGCTGCCCTCTTCCTGGCGCCGGCGATCACGGCCCCCGCCCTCGCGCAGGATGCCTCGCCCCCGTCGCCCGCCACCACCCCTGCCCAAACGGCCACTCCCGCTCCGCATACTCCTTCCGCGCAAGGCTCTCAGGACCATGCGGGCATGGACATGCCGGGCATGGATATGACCGACACGAAGGCGTCCGGTAACGGCGCCACGATGGACATGGGCTCGATGCAGGGCGGCCAGGCCCCGCCGGACGCGCGCAACTCGGACGATTATGCCGACGGCTACCGCAACTCGACGCTGCCGGGCTATGAGATGGCCGACAAGCTCTCAATCCCCAAGATACTTGTCGATGAGCTTGAGTTCACCAGCGGCAACGAGGGTCAGGGCGTGGGCTGGACCGTGCTCGTCACCAAGGGTCAGGACAATGACAAGCTCTGGCTGCGCAGCCAGGGGCTCAAGAACTCCCGCGACCAACGTCTCGATCCGGAGAGCAGCGTCGAGGCGCTGTGGTGGCACAGCAAGAACCCGTTCTGGGGCACGCTGCTCGGGGTCAGGCAGGATCTCGGCAAGGGTGCGACCACCTGGCTGGCCGCCGGCGTCGAGGGACTGGCGCCCTATTGGTTCGACGTCCAGCTCACCGGCTATGTAGGAACCGATGGGCGTCTCGCGGCGCGCGCCAAGGCGTCCTATGAGGTCTTGTTCACCAATCGGTTGATCCTTACGCCGCAGGTGGAGACCAATATCTATTCGAAGCGGTCGAGCGATCGGCAGCTCGGCAGCGGCTTCAGCAATGTCGAGCTGAGCGGACGGTTGCGCTACGAGGTGTCGCGCAAGTTCGCGCCCTATATCGGCTTCGTCTGGGAGCGCGCATTTGACGGCACGGCCGATTTCCGTCGCCTGCGCGGGGAAGGGCCTTCCGAACACAGGCTGGTGATCGGCTTGCGCGCCTGGTGGTGATCCGCGGATGGCCACTCGAGGGGTCGACCGCGAACGCGCCGCGTGACAAGGCTGGATCGCAAGCCAACGGTCGCTGGCCGGCCTCCTTTTTCGTCTTGTTGCTCGCGGCGGCTGCGGCGTCGGCGGGACAGACGGCCATTCTCGCCTTCCTTCCGGCACTGGTCGACCCGGCTCGTGGCGCGCTATCGTCAAGCGCTCATGATTTTCATGTCGCGAGCCTGACCGCGGTCCATCCCCTGGCAGCCTTGCTGGCGGCGCCGCTCTGGGGCTGGATCGCGGACCGGGTCGACTATCGGGCGATGTTGCGCGCAGCGCTGGTCATCCTCGCCCTGGTGACCGCGCCGATCGGCCTCGTCGGGCTGCCTGAGCTTTATGCATTGCGCCTGGTGGCGGGGATGGCGTCGGCCGCCATCATACCGTTGGGCTTGCTCTGCGCGAGCTTTGCCGCAAACGAGCGCGCGGACCAGGCGCGGCGCTTCACCTGGCTGACCGCCTTCTTGTTTCTGGGCGATCTCGCCGGTCCGCTGGTGGCGGAGGTCTCGGCCGCGATCCTGCCCCGCGCTCCCCTCATGATCCTCGCTTTCGGCATCGGTGCCGTCGGGGCGGCGCTTTGCGCCGTGCGTCTGCCGCGCTGGTGTGCACCTTGCATCGATGGCGGAGACCTGCCCGCGCCGACGCTCGGCGCGACGCTGATCCTGCTTTTCGTCACGATCGTCGCGGGCGGCGGGCTGGCGGCGATGCATGTCAATCTCCTGGTGACGCGGAGCGTCATTTCGCTGAGCCGCGAAGAGATCGCCTGGATGCTCAGTCTCTGCGGATTGGGCATGCTGGCAGCACAGATCTTCCATGCGAGGCTCGATTGGCTGGTGACCATGCCGAGGCGGCTTGCGGGGCTGACGCTCGGCCTGCTGGCTGCGGCGCTCTTCCTGTTCCCTGTCGCCGCGAGCATGGCCGAACTCAGTGGGATCATCGTTGCTGCCGGCTGGAGCTCGGCAACCCTTCGATTGGTCACCAGCTTCTGGATCAGCGGTGCGGCAGCCCCTTCGGGTCTGAAGCTCGGTCTCCAGCATTCCGCCGCCAGCATCGGGCAGGCGCTCGCGCCGCTGGCGATCGCCGTCGTCGCTCCCGGGGCGCAGCACTTAGTCTTGTGGGGGATTGGTGGTCTGTCGCTGGCGCTGCTTGTGTCCTTGCCGCTCGCCTGGAGGCCGCGCGCCATCGTGAAATCTTCAGCGTGATGAGGGGTAGGGGGCATCAATGCGTATAGATCATTAGGAACCCTATCGCATGCTTCCGGGAGCCGTTCATGAAGACCCGTCTTTCTGCCGCCTTGCTGTTCCTCGCCCTGCCCGGCGCAGCGCTTGCGGCGAATGATGTCGTCGTCCACCGGGACCCGGGTTGTGGATGCTGTGAGAAGTGGGCCCAGGCGCTTCGCGCGAAGCTGGGCCGCACGGTCGTCATGCGCGACGATGCGTCGCGCGGGGCGCTTCAGCGGAGGGCCGGCATGCCGGGCACGCTGGCATCCTGCCACAGCGCGATGGTTGATGGCTATCTGATCGAGGGCCATGTCCCGGTCGCCGATATCAAGCGCCTGCTGGCAACCCGTCCCGTAGGCGTCAGAGGCATTGCGGTGGCGGGGATGCCGATCGGCTCGGAGGGCATGGAAGTGGCAGGCGCCGCCCGCCAACCCTATGCGGTGGTGTCGTTCGGCAGTTCGGGCCAGAAGGTCTTCGCGCGGCATTGATCACGCACGCCTCGGCTCTCGCTGGTGATTTCCTGTTTGAATGACTGGGACTTGCTCGCCCCCACCTGTATAGTCATTTGATGCATGCTCCCGCTCGCCCCCATAGCCGCGCATCCGCTCCCCGGACGAAAGCTGCTTCTGTGGGCGAACCCGCGGTCGACGCTGCCGGTGCGGAGAAGCAACCTCGCTATGTGGCGATCAAAGACAGCATTTTCGAGGACATCCGGGAAGGTCGCCTGAAGCCCGGCGACCAGACGCCGTCAGAGGCCGAGCTCGTCGAGACGTTCAAAGTCTCGCGCATGACCGCAAACCGGGCGTTGCGGGAACTGCAATCGGCCGGTGTCGTGGTACGGCGGGCGGGGCGGGGCAGCTTTGTCGCCGAGCCCCGGCCGATCGGGCAGCTGATCGAGATCCGCAACATCGCGGAGGAGGTGCGCGGCAGGGGCCACGCCTATCGCGCGCGCGTCATTTATAATATCGAGATACGGGCTGATGCGGAAAGGGCAGCTCTGCTGGAAGTCGGCTTGGGCACGCGCCTCTTCCATTCGCTTATCGTCCATCACGAGACCGAATTCCCAATTCAGGTCGAGGAGCGCTTTGTGCTGGCATCTGCTGCGCCACGCTACGAAGAGAGGGATTTCAGCGCCTCGACGCCGAATGAATATCTGACACGTGTTGCCCCGCTCGAGCGAGTAGAGCACCGGGTGTGCGCGGCGATGCCGGATACAGCCATGCGAACAATGCTGGGCCTCGCTGAAGGAGAACCAGTGCTAATGATGACGCGCAGAACCTGGAGTCGCGGACGTCTCGTATCGCACGCTTGGCTCACGCACCCGGGCAATCGGTTCGAGCTATCGGCGGCTTTTTCTGTTGGGACCTAGCGATCAGCCCGCGCCCAACTTGACGGCCGATTTGCGCCTGCGCCGCAACCATCGCACGTCGGCGCGACTGAAGCTCTTAAACAGCAGGTAGAAGCCCGTCCCCGACAGCCACAAAGTACCGAACGCAACGAAGACGATCAGCGGGTGATTGAAGCTGGTGCGGTTCACATAGTCCATATTGTGGAGCATCCAGAAGAAATCCCAGGTGCGCCATGTGTCGCCGCGCATGACCAGGAATCTGCCGGTGTCGGCGGAGATGTAGGCGCTGCTGTTCTCTGCGTCCGCGAAATCCAGTCGCCACATGGTGCCTTCGTGCTCGCGCGCTTCCACATTCGGTTCGGCGAGCAACGTTGCCTTGCGGATCGGTGCTTCATTCACCATCGTCGCGACGTCGCGCGCGACCTGCTCGTCGACCCGAACCGGGGCGCCGCTCGTCGCGTCGATTAGCCGCGTGCCCGTGGTGGATCGAAGCTCGTAGACGGGGCGTGTGGCAAGGGACCGCAAGGCGATGCCGAGCACGGGACCATCAAGAGCGAGCTTTGCCGGCGCAATATAGTCACCGGAGGTAGGGGTCGTTTGCGGGAGGGGGCGAAATCCTACGCTAAGCCGAGGACGCGCTTTCCGTAATCTCTGAGTTCACCCTTGGGACCGACATAGCGGTAGAGAGTGACGCGCTCGATCCCGAGTTCCTTGCATAGATCGGAGACGGACGTGTCGCGCTGGGCCATGGCGGCCTGGGCGAGGCGCACCTGAGCTTTGGAAAGGGCAAACTTGCGGCCGCCCTTACGGCCCCGCGCGCGGGCGGCGGCCAGGCCAGCCATGGTGCGCTCGCGGATCATATCCCGCTCGAACTCCGCCAGCGTGGCGAAAATGCCGAATACCATACGGCCCGATGGCGTCGTGGTGTCGATCTGCACGCCCTTGCCGGTCAGCACCCTCAGACCGATGCCTCGATCCGACAGGTTCTGCACCGTGCTGACCAGATGCGCGAGCGTTCGGCCGAGCCGATCGAGCTTCCAGACAATCAGGACGTCGCCGTCGCGCAACGATTTGAGGCAGGCGGCAAGACCGGGTCGATCATCACGGCTACCGGATGCACGATCATCATAGATATTGCCTGGCTCGACACCGGCGGCGCGAAGAGCGTCGTGCTGCAGTTCGAGGGACTGCGAGCCATCAGCTTTGGAGACGCGGGCGTAGCCGATCAGCATGGATCACAAACGAAGGTTTGAGGTGGCGGAGCGAGCATAGGCATTTGACTGCGCCAGTGTGTATCTCAACCAGCATTGCAATCAAGCTATCTCAAACATCGAGTCGGAAAGAAAAAGGAACATGTATGCCCCGTCGCGTGACCCTGACCGATCGCCAGCGCGACGCGCTACTCCGTTTACCGGTCGAACAGGGCGAGTTGCTGCGGCACTACACCCTCAGCGATGAGGATCTCGGGCATATCCGGCAGCGTCGTCGCGCCCACAACCGTTTCGGCTTCGCGCTGCAACTGTGCGTTCTGCGCTACCCGGGCCGGGTGCTCGCCCCAGGCGAGTTGATCCCGGCGCAGGTCTCGGATTTTATCGCGGCCCAGCTCGGCCTGACCAGCGACGATCTACTCCCCTATGCCGCGCGCGAGGAGACCCGGCACGAACATCTGGCGGACCTGCGCCGAATCTACGGCTATCGTTCGGGGCTGTTGAAAAAGGCCGGGTGATCCGATCGCGTTCCTAACGGGTTCCCTGCTTCGACACATCGGGAGCAGCGGCCATGATGGGTGAGCAACAGCGAGGCGGCAAGGGCGCAAGTTGGCGGGCGCTAGGAGCGATGATCCCCGCCGATCACATCCTACGCAGGATAGACGGACTGATCGACCTGGGTGAACTGCGCGATGCGCTCGCGCCGCATTATAGTCGCCGTGGGCGTCCCTCGATAGCGCCTGAATTGCTGGTCCGCATGGCGCTTATCGCTCGCCTCTATGGCATCACGTCGGAACGCCGGCTGTGTGAGGAAGTCCGCTTCAATCTCGCTTATCGCTGGTTCTGCCGATTGCCGCCCGACGCGCGGGTGCCGCACCACTCGACGTTTAGCAAGAACCGGCATGGCCGCTTCCGCGATGCCGGCATCTTCCGCATCCTGTTCGAGCAGACTGTTCGGCGCTGCGCCGACGCGCGGCTGATCGCCCACAAGGATGCCGCAATCGACGCATCGTTTGTCGCGGCCGACGCAAGCTGGCAGCGCAAGATGCGGGACGCCGACATAGCCGCGCCCCGGCTTCCCCGCCCGGTTTGCGAATGGCTGGCGGATCAGGCCAATGCTCCACCGCAGGAACATGGCGTGCCGCGTGGCAAGCCGGCCGAGGTGTCACGCACCGATCCGGCGTCGGCTTGGTCTGCGCGCACGGCGCGGGGCCGGTTCGGCTATGCCCTGAATATCCTGATCGACACGCCGGGAGGGGTGACGATCGACGTGGAGGCCAGTCCCGCCCGCTTCGCGGCGGAAGTCGATGCGGGGCGGACCATGCTGGCACGGGCCGATGATCGGTTCGGCTACCGGCCAAAGCGCGTCGCGGCTGACACCGCCTACGGCAGCGCCGCGTTCCTGGCGTTTGTCACCGATCGCGGCACCATCCCGCATATCCCGGTGCTGGAACGATCCGAACAGACCAAGGGCAAATTCCCCCGCGAAGCCTTCCGCTATGAGCGGGAGCAGGACCGCTATGTCTGTCCTGCTGGCAAGATACTGCCCTTTCGCGGTGCCGATCGTCGGGCCGGCTTTCTCCGATACAGCGCCAGTCCTGCCGATTGCCGCGCCTGTCACCTCAAACGGAAATGTACCGCAGGCAGCAATAGGTCGGTCACGCACAGCGAATATGAGGACGTGCGCGAGCTGGTGCGCGGCGAGATGCAGACGCCACTATTCAAGCGGTCGATGCGGCTGCGTCGGGGCGTAGCGCGGGTGTTTGCCGATGCGAAGGGTAAGCGGGGGCTGACCCGGCTGCACCTTCGCGGCCTGCGCGGTGCCGAGGAAGAATTCCTGTTGGGTGCGGCCATTGCCAACCTCGTGCTTCTGGCCCGCCCAGACGCACGACCGGCTCGAACCCGCCGCCCGCCCCCGGTGCCTGAACGGATCGACCACATGGCCCGGATCAGCCGGGGCCGGTTCGAGCAATCCTACTACGCGACGATCTTCTGACGCCGGTCAGCCAGGTTCGCGCTCGGCCGCAGGAAAGTGGCGATAGAAGGTGGAACGGCCGACCTGTAGCAGCTTGGCGACCTTCGCTGGTTTGTCGCCGGCCTTGAGCAGCTTGCGGGCGGTATCGAGCATGTCGGGCGTCATGACCGACTTGCGGCCTCCGCCCGTGCCGCCCTTGGCTCGTGCCGCTGCCAAACCGGCGATCGTCCGTTCCTTTATCAGTTCGCGCTCCATTTCCGCGACGGAAGCGAGAATGTGGAACAGCAGCCGCCCGGATGGAGTGGCCGTGTCGAACCCATCCGTCAGGGACCGGAAATCAATCTTGCGGGCGGACAAGTCCGCCGCCAGTTCGATCAGGCCCCCAATCGAACGGCCAAGGCGATCGAGCTTCCATATCACCAGCGTATCGCCCGCCCGCACGAAATTGAGAGCTTCGGTCAGGCCGGGACGGTTCAGCTTCGCGCCGCTCACCTTGTCGGTGAACAGCTTTTCACAGCCAGCCTTGGTCAGCGCATCGGTTTGTAGCGTCAGGTCCTGATCGGAAGTCGAGACACGCGCATAACCAACCAGCATGAGTCCCGTTATCCCATCTCAAACAGCGAATTTCGGGACTTATATTTCGGGAACATATTTTGGGAAAGCCCCAGCGGGGATAGGGCGTGTTTTTGTGCCGGTGCCGGTCGTCCCGTTGGAGGTTCGTTTTTGGGAAAGGCCTTGCGCAGTCATCATAGCGGTGCGGCTGCGGCTCCCGAGAAGACGACCATCGTAACAACGAGCGCGATCGGCGGGATATGCCAGCGCATCATCGCGACCAGTCCCACACCAACTGCCGCCACGTCCGCTAGCGAGCGTATCCCGGTTGTCCAAAGCGGATCGTAGAGCGCCATTCCCAGGATGCCGACTACCGAGGCGTTCACGCCCGCTACGATCGATCGCGCGACGGGATTAAGCCGCAAGCGCGACCAGAACGGCAGGACGCCGATGACGATCAGCAAGCCGGGCAGGAACACGCCAAGGAGCGCCGGAAGCGCACCCCATGCGCTGCCGGCTGCAATCGGGCCAAGGTATCCGGCGATGGCGAACAAGGGGCCAGGAAGCGCCTGCGCGGCACCGTAGCCCGCTAGAAACTGATCGTCCGTCATCAGACCCGTTGGAACGAGATCAGCGCGCAGCAGCGGCAGGACGACATGGCCGCCCCCGAATACGAGTGCGCCGGCTCGGTAGAAGATGTCGAACATGTTCCACCCCGGCCCGCCGAGCGCTGCACTCACGACGGGCAATGCGAGCAGCATCACCGCGAACAGGATCATGCTGGTGACGCCCACACGACGGGGAACCCGTACCGGCAGGCCATCGCCGGGAGATGCCGCCAGATCGCGACATAGGACAAGGCCGGCTAATCCGCCGATGATGATGGCCGCGACCTGCCCGATCGCCCCGCCCGAAAGGACGAGGACGAGGGCAGCCGCTATCGCGATCACCGCGCGCCGGAGATTGGGAGTAAGCGACCGCGCCATTCCCCATACCGCCTGGGCGACGATTACGATGGCAACAAGCTTGAGGCCATGAATGGCGCCGGCCGCGACGGCGCCCTGAAGGCTTGATGCGCCGGATGCCACGGCCAGCATAAGCAGCGCGGACGGCAACGTGAACGCCGTCCACGCCGCGAGCGCGCCAAGCGGACCTGCGCGCAGGAGGCCAAGCACGAAGCCGGTCTGACTGGACGCTGGGCCAGGCAGGAACTGGCACAATGCCACCAGCTCGGCATAGGCTTCCTCGCTGACCCATTTGCGACGTAGCACCAGCTCGTCGCGGAAATATCCGAGATGGGCGATCGGTCCGCCAAACGAGGTGAGGCCGAGCTTGAGGAAGGCGAGGAACACCTCGCCGACCCTGCTGGCATCAGGCGGTATCGTTTCCCGGGCGCCGCTCACGCCCATGCCCTTCCACCAGTTCGCCGAACAGCTCGTGCGCCTTCCCGCGTGCGATCTCCAAAGCTTCGCGTCCAAGATCGGTCGCGACATACAATTTGCGGACCGCGCGACCGTGCCGTTCCTCGTGGCTGGTCAAATAGCCCTTCTTCTCCATGCCATGCAGCATCGGGTACAGGGTTCCGGCGCTCAGACGGTAGCCGTGATGCGCCAGCTCCTCCATCATCCACTGGCCATAGATCGGCGCGTCGGCCGCATGAAGCAGGATGTGCAGGCGCACGAAGCCGGACAACAGCTCGCGGTGATCCATCAATCATCATCCTGCGAGCTATAGAGACGAACTTCGATGTCGAAAACCGATAGCGTCGTTGCGAATTGAAGCGTCCCGGGTGTCAACACCGGGATAAAAACGGGCCAGGCACCGGTTTAAAAAGGGGCCAGTTGGGTTGAATAAAAAGCCCCATGGTTGAGGCTGGACAGCATCGGCAGCGGGGAAGCGGCTGTAG
>Ga0075011_10000942_pt1 | contig 15628 bp, 15 predicted proteins | sample TARM_MetaG_T_14_FD_72354 | JGI IMG/M metagenome (GOLD analysis project Ga0075011, IMG submission 72354) | Freshwater microbial communities from Pennsylvania, USA, analyzing microbe dynamics in response to fracking - TARM_MetaG_T_14 | ecosystem: Environmental > Aquatic > Freshwater > River... | reverse complement strand
CAATAGATTGAACACTCACACTTCAAAATTGGAGCGGTACACGAGACTCGAACTCGTGACCCCGACCTTGGCAAGGTCGTGCTCTACCAACTGAGCTAGTACCGCATCACATCTTATTTTTTCATAAGAAAGGTTTAAGCATCTTGGTAATGCCCGCCCTTATGAGTTGCGCATTATAGATAGGGGGTAAATGAATGCAAGCTTTTTTTGCCATAAGTAGAGGCGAAAAAGCTTGCCTGCTGAGTTTTTGAGCAGTTATTTTACATTTTAAACGGGAAATTTAAAAAAATGTTTTTGATAATGCTGTAATTCAGAGATGGATTCACGAATATCGTGCAAGGCTAAATGTGTTCCTGATTTTTTATGCGCGTTAACCATCTCCGGCGCCCAGCGTAAACCTAACTCTTTAATCGAGCTGACATCGATATTACGATAATGGAAAAAACGTTCCAGCTCCGGCATGCCGCGCACCATAAAACGGCGATCCTGCCCGACACTATTACCACACAATGGCGAAGCGCCTGCGGGTACCCACTCTTTTATAAAGGCCAGTGTTACCTGCTCGGCCTGTTCACAACTGACATTACTGGCAAGAACACGCTCAGTTAACCCGGATTTACCGTGATGCTCAGTACACCATTCATCCATCGCATCCATCGTCTCTTTGCTTTGATGAATAACAAATTCAGGTCCTTCCGCCAGAATATTCAGATCACTGTCGGTGACAATCGTGGCTATCTCGATTATTTTATCTGTATCGGGATTTAAACCCGTCATTTCCAGATCAATCCATACCAGGTTATTTTTATTCATGCTTATTGTGATCCTTTTCTCTGTGAGAGGAGTCTCTTTAAATAATTTATCTAAAAAATATAGTATGATACGGGATTAATACAAAATGTGGTAGTTAAGGGAAACAGTGACTAAGAAAAAACGACTCAGTAAAAATCAGGTTCGCCGCGTGCAAAGTAATCAGACTAAACGTCTGCAAAAAAACAGTGACATAGAATGGGACGAATCTGAACTTGGTCCACAACTTCAGGGTGTCGTTATCAGTCGTTTTGGTCAGCATGCCGATATAGAAGATGAAAAGGGCAAGATAGAGCGCTGCAATTTACGCCGGGGAATTAAATCACTGGTAACGGGCGATCGCGTTGTCTGGCGGGCAGGCAATGAAGCTTATCATGGCATCAGTGGCGTTGTGGAAGCCGTTCATCCCCGCAAAACGGTATTGACCCGCCCTGATTATTACGATGGCATTAAACCTATTGCCGCAAATATCGACCATATTATCATTGTCAGTTCCATTGCCCCTGAATTTTCCCGTAATATTATTGATCGCTATTTAGTCGCTTGTGAAGATATCGGCATCACCCCGATTATTGTCTTGAACAAAAGCGATCTGCTCGATCAGCCTGCGGCTAAAATGGTCGATCAGGAGCTGCAAAGTTATCGTGATATCGGCTATCAGGTTTTATATAGCTCTATGCATGGTGACGGATTGGACGCGTTAAAGGGGGCGATGAAAGATAAAATCAATATTTTTGTCGGCCAATCGGGCGTCGGTAAAACATCATTATTGAATATGCTGTTACCCGAAGTTGAAGCGGTCACAGGCGAAATATCTGAACTGTCCGGGCTGGGCAAACACACCACCACCACAGCGCGCTTATACCATTTCCCTGAAGGAGGCGACTTGATTGACAGTCCGGGCATCCGTGAGTTCTCATTATGGCATTTAGCCGCAGAGAGAATTGCCAGCGGATTTATAGAGTTTCGCCCGTTTTTAGGTAAATGTCGTTTTCGCGACTGTAAACACCAAATCGATCCGGGCTGTGCATTAGTTGAAGCGGTTGAAAATGGTAAAATAGATTCTGCCCGTTACCAGAGTTTTTTACGTATTTTAGAAACCATGGATGATGCCAAAAATGCGCGTCACCGGGATCCAAACACGCATTAACAGTTATTTAGAATTTAATTATTATTAACAAGAGAAGATTATGATTGAGCAGCTTAAAATTATTGGCCAGTACCTTTTGCCCAAGCACCTTGTATCGCGTTTAGCGGGTAAATTAGCCAGCATGAAAGGTGGTAAATTTACCACTTTTTTGATTAAACAATTTATCGCCAAATTTAAAATTGATATGAGTGAAGCAAAATACCCAGATCCGGCCCATTTTAAAACCTTTAATGATTTTTTTACCCGAGAACTGCGTGAAGGTGTACGCCAAGTGATTAATGGAGATGAGAACCTTGCCATGCCTGTGGATGGCAAAGTGAGTCAATTAGGCATAATTAAAATGGGCCGTATTTTTCAGGCTAAAGGACATGATTTCAGCTTGCGTGAACTGCTCGGCGGGCGCGATGATATTGCTGCCCCCTTTGATGATGGCCTGTTCGCCACCGTTTACCTCTCACCAAAAGATTATCACCGCATCCATATGCCCCTAACAGGCACTCTGGAGCAGCTGATTTTCATCCCGGGCGATCTGTTTTCAGTCAGCCCCTTAACCACTGAAAATGTGCCCAATTTATTTGCCAGAAACGAGCGCGCTGTAGCTATTTTTTCCACTGCAATCGGTCCGATGGCAATGGTCTTAGTGGGCGCAACTATTGTTGGCAGCATTGAGACAGTATGGGGCGGCACACTGCACGCTAACGCCAAAAAAGAGATCCAATATTGGGATTATAAAGATCAGAATATCATTCTTGAAAAAGGGGCTGAAATGGGCCGTTTCAAACTGGGCAGCACCATAGTTGCGCTATTGCCGCAAAACAGCGTTAATTTTAGCGACGCTTTACAAGCAGGCTCAGCGACACGTTTAGGCGAACTCTTCGCAACTATTGCCACTAAATAGGGAACTTCCTCACCAATGACCCAATTATCAGCAGCCCAATACTTAAAAAAAATATTACTTGCACCTGTTTATGAAGCCGCTATTGAGACGCCGTTACAGGCGCTCAGTAAGCTCTCAGAGCGGTTAAATAACCAGATATTATTAAAACGCGAAGATCTCCAGCCAGTGCATTCATTTAAACTGCGCGGTGCCTATAATAAACTGGCGAACTTAACCGACCAGCAAAAGCAATCTGGCGTGATAGCCGCCTCGGCAGGTAACCACGCACAGGGTGTCGCCCTTTCCGCTAAACGTATGGGGCTAAAAGCGACCATAGTAATGCCCTGCACCACGCCGGATATTAAGGTTAATTCAGTACGTGCACTGGGTGCCAATGTGGTGTTATTTGGAGACGGTTTTGATGCGGCCAATGAGCAGTGTAAAAAACTCGCACAACTGCATAATTACACTATCATCCACCCTTTCGATGATCCCGATGTCATTGCCGGCCAGGGCACCATTGCCAAAGAGCTGCTGCAGCAAAATGCCCATCTGGATAAAATTTTTGTTCCTGTCGGTGGCGGCGGACTGGCTGCAGGCATTGCGGTTTATATCAAACAGCTTCTCCCTGACATTCAAGTTATTGCGGTTGAGCCGGAAGATGCAGCTTGTTTAAAAGTCGCCCTGGATCATGGCGGCCCAATCACCTTAAGTAAAGTCGGCTTATTTGCCGATGGTGTGGCAGTGAAAACCATTGGCAGTGAAACCTTCCGTTTATGCCAGCAATATATCGATGATGTGGTAACGGTAAGCAGTGATGAAATTTGCGCAGCGGTTAAAGACATCTTTGAAGATACGCGCGCCATTGCAGAGCCGGCAGGTGCCCTGTCACTGGCCGGATTAAAAAAATACAGTCAGCTCCATGAACTGAAAGACGAGCGCCTTGCCGCTATTTTAAGCGGTGCCAATGTTAACTTTCACGGCCTGCGTTATGTTTCTGAACGCTGTGAATTAGGTGAACAGAAAGAGAGCATTCTTGCGGTTACCATTCCTGAAAAACAGGGTGCATTTTTAACCTTCTGTAATGAGCTCGACGGACGCGCCATCACCGAATTTAATTACCGTTTTAATTCGCGCAAAGAGGCCAATATTTTTGTCGGAATAAGAACCCCGCAGGGGCATGATGAGCTGCAGATACTGACCCAAAAACTAACCGACTCGGGTTATTCTGTCGCCGATTTAAGTCACGATGAGACAGCTAAACTGCATGTTCGCTATATGGTCGGCGGCGCGCCAATCAGCGATTTAAAAGAGCGCTTATACAGTTTTGAATTTCCCGAGCACCCCAATGCGCTGGTTAAGTTTTTAAATATGCTCGGCACGCAGGCCAATATCACACTCTTCCATTACCGTAATCATGGCGCCGCCTATGGTCAGGTGCTTGCCGGTTTTGAAGTAGATGAGAAGAGCAGTGAAACCTTCGATGAGCACTTAAAAGCACTCGCTTACAACTATAAAGATGAAAGCAATAACCAGGCTTACCATTACTTTTTAACGCAGCAAGATAAGCGCTAAAAAGTGATGCTTATCCTTCCGAAAATACTTAAAAAACAGCTGCGCCGCTTAACCCTGCAGTTAACCTGGCCGATGATGTTCTTTTTGGTGATCGCCCAGACCTGTATCACCTACCTGCTGCTGGTTATGAGCGACGAAAGCGCGTTAACCGACAATCTGTTGCAATTTATCTATTACAATACTGTGGTTATTTCAACCGTCGGATTTGGTGATTTCAGCCCGACCACTGACCTTGGTAAAATGGTCGTTGCTTTTTTCCAGATCCCCTCCGGGCTGATCATCTTTGCCACTTTTATCGGTAAAGTAACCCAACTGTTTATCAATATAGCGAGAAACAATATGAACGGCAGCAATGACTTCTACCACCTTGATGACCACATTCTACTGCTTTGCGGCGATAATCATGCCAGTGAACAGATAGTGCAATTAATACTGGGTGATAAAAAACGTCAGAAACGGCAGATATTGCTCTGTGTCACCGCCGAGATAAAAAACCCATACCCGGATATTGATGAAGTTTCTTTTGCACGGCTGCGCGCCTTCTCTGATTTGAAAGAGCTCGAACGCATCGCATTAAGTAAAGCGCGGCGCATTATTATTGATGGTCAATCTGATGATGAAACGCTATCAATAGCGCTGAGTATTGCCACTTACGCCAGTGCAGAGGCCAATATCTCGGCGCATTTTTTTGATAAGAGCAAAGCGGATCTGTTGAAAATTCACTGCCCGCAGATAGAGTGCAGCATTGACAGCAGCGCGCAGATGATGGTGCGCAGCATGCAGGATCCCGGATCCAGCCAGGTTACCGCGCATATTCTGTCGACATTAAATGGTGCGACTCTGTATTGCCTGCAGGCACCGAAACTTGAACAACCTATCCCCTTCGAGCAGCTATTTAACCGTTTAAAGCACAGTCACGGGATGATTTTAATTGCCCTGAGCCATTTTAAAAATGGCGATGATATGCAGGTAAATCCGGATCCGCAAAGTGAGATAAAAGGCGCTGAATTTTTGTATTACATAGCCAACGAGCGGATCACTGTGGATGAGATAAACTGGCACGATTTCTATCTCCCTTAGCGTGAGTAAGGAGCCCTTTGTTGACAGTCATCACTATTTATCTATAATCGCCTTTCTTTATGTTCCTCGCTTAAAAAGGGCCAGGATTAAATGGGAAGCATGATTCACCTGTATAAATGGTGAAACCAGCATGCACTGCCCCCGCAACTGTAAGCGTTAACTGTCAACGCAAGTCAGATACCAGCATAAAGAGCGTCACTGTCTATTAAGCGGGCGGCTTAGTAGAACGTAAAAACATCCAAACCACTTGCACATTAATTTTGTAAGTTTGGTCAGGGTATTCGTAATGGTGGCGAGCCAAAGAAAGTCTTTGTTGCTCAGCAGATATGAAAGGCCACCGCCTTGCCATAAAATTCTGAACTTCAAACTTTCTTCTATTTAGCAATTAAAATAACAAGGAAGCTCCATGCCACGCCTACGTCATACCCCAGTAGCCTTAATAGTGTTAAGCACAATTTTTAGCAGCCAGAGTTTTGCCACAGAAACACCAGTTGCCGATAAAAACAGCCCGGATGATATTGTCATCTCTGCCAGTCGCGTTGAAAGCAAACGCATTGAAAGCGGCAGCGCAATTACCGTGTTCGATGCGCAGTACCTGCAGGACAATCAGGCACGCACCGTAGCTGAAGTGCTGCAGGATGCCCCCGGAGTGAGTGTTGCCAGCAACGGCGGTTTAGGCAAACAAACATCCGTCTTTATACGTGGCGCAAGCTCCAGTAACACAGTTGTGATTATTGATGGCGTTAAGGTTACAGATCAATCCTCCGCAGATGGCGGTTTCGATTTCGCGCATTTAATGGCCGATAATATTGAACGCATTGAAGTATTAAGAGGCCCGCAAAGTGCGCTGTGGGGCAGTGATGCCATGGGCGGGGTGATTAATATCATCACCAAAAAAGGTAAAGACGGGTTTAACCCAAGCGCGGCTATCGAAATTGGTAAAAATAATTACCATAAAGAAGATGTTAATATTAGCGGGGCGCAGGGAAACAGCCATTATTCACTCTTTGCCAGCAACCTTAAAACTGACGGTATCAGCACAAAAAATGGTGCGTTTGATGATCCCGATGATGATGGTTACAAAAACCAAAATGTAACGCTAAAAGCCGGTCATCAGTTCAACAACTTTTTTTCACTTGATGGCGTGATGCGTTACACTCAAGCCGATTCTGATTACGATTCTTATAACTATAACGCCACCGCAAATGCTGACAATAATAGTCATACCAAAACACGTCAACGCTTAGCAAAGCTCAATACGCATCTCAACCTGTTAGATAATAACTGGAAAAATCGCTTATCGTTTTCTTACGCCGATGCCAATTCAGAAAATTACGATCCACAAAGAACCAACTGGACGACGTTTGCAGCAGAACCTTACACAGAAAACAGCGGCGAAAATGTTAAGGGCGAACTGCAAAGTGATTATTTCTTAAATAATAGCGGTGATTTTAAGCACAGATTTACCCTTGTTGCTGAAACTGAAAAATCGACCTATCAAGCCTGGTCAGTTGCGCAGGAACAGAAGATGTATAGTTCGGCAGCAGTTGCTGAATATGGTGTTGACTGGAGCAAAACAATTTTCTTAACAGCGGCTTTACGCCGTGACTTTAACAGTGAGTTTGATCATACGACAACCCATAAAATAGCTTTGACCGGCTGGGCTACTGACGGTATTCGCTTGCATGCCAGCCAGGGATCGGGTGTTAAAAACCCAACCTTTAGCCAGCTTTTTGGTGATTATGCAACGCCAGATCTTAATCCGGAAACCAGTGACAGTTGGGATCTCGGTATAGAATATAACTTCGAAGGCATTAATGGTTATATCGACCTGACCTATTTTGATGCCGATTATGATGATGCCATTCGCTGGGATCCGAATAATGGCAGTTATGGCGGCTATGCAAACCAGGATGAAAAAAGCAAGGGTGTAGAAATCAGCACCTTCTTTAAAGTCACCCAGGCACTGCGCGTTAACGCAGCATACACCTATATGGAAACCCATGACGGCACGGCGCAGAAGAATGAGCTATTGCGTCGACCAAAACATGCAGCCAGCCTCAATTCTAACTACAAGTACACGGATAAATTGAGTGCCAATATTGGCATGCGTTATGTCGGGGAACGTTTAGATTACGGCAATATTGATCTTAATGATTATACCGTTATTAATATTGCAGCGACTTACCAGATACATAAGCACATTGCTGTTTCTGCGCGCCTGGAAAATGCCTTTGATAAAGATTATGTAGAGGTTTCCGGTTATAACACAGATCCGCTAAGCGCTTATCTAGGCGTCAGCTTTCAATAAAAGCACGACTTGTGAGGGTAGATGAACAATCTTAAACTGCTTTTCTTTGCCCTTTTTTTACTATTAACAGCTGTGCTTATACACCTGCAAAAAGGGCCATTGTTTGCCCTTTTTGCAGGTGTGAGCAGCGCCAGCACAAAAATTCACGGGGAAGCTTTCCCGAAAACACTTATCGATGGTACAGGCATTGAATTTGTACTGCAGACGCCCCCCACTCGCATTATCTCGGCCACTCTGGCCAGCGACCATATTCTCTCGGAACTCATCAATCCGCAGCGCCTGATAGCGGTGAGTAGTTATGTTGATTACCCGAGCCTGTCTAATATCGTCGGCTTTTATGATAAAGCTATCACCCGCACCCAAGGTGAAATTGAATCTATGCTGGCACTGCAGCCTGATTTGGTTTTCATTGCCCCCTACAGTAATCCTGAAACTGTTCGCTACCTGCTGCGCAGTGGTATTGCTATTGTCCGATTTGCTGAGGTCAACGCTTTTAGCGATATTTTCAGCAATGTAATGCTTGCGGCAAAGGTCACAAATACAGTGGCGCAAGGCGAAGTGGTTATTAACAATTTAAAGGCGCGCATCGCATTTATTAAGGCGCAGGTGAAAGATAAAAAGAAACCGCGGGTACTATATTACGATCTAAATGGCTATAGCGTTGGCGGTCATTCTTTAATGGATGAAGCAATTCAACTCTCCGGCGGAATTAATGTCGCCAGTGGCGTACTCGCTGACGGTGAAAATAAAATCAGTGAAGAGTTGGCCATCTCACTGCAGCCCGATGTGATTGTTATCAACCAGTGGGTATTTAATCAGGATAACCAGGTAGGCTCCCCGAGCGCTATTTTACAAAATAAAAAAGCCTGGGCAGATGTTCCCGCGATCAAAAACGGCCGTCTTTATGCACTGCCGGGGACCTGGCTGCGCAGTGTCTCGCAGCATAGAATTAAAGGGGTCGAGGCGATCGCCAGACTGCTGCATCCGGATATCGACATTTACCAAGAGAGCCCTCATGTTCAGTAACTTACGCTTCGTACAACTAATATTAATGCTCTTAATCGCGCTGTGCGCCGGCCTGACCCTGCTGGGGATATTGCAGGGGCCGGCGGATATCCCCTTAGCCAATATTGGCATCATCCTGAAACAGGCGTTATTTAACACAGGCGCTCAAGCGCTGCCGAACTGGCAAACCAGCATTATTTTAGATGTGCGCCTGCCGCGGGTGATTATCGCCCTGTTTGCCGGTGCAAGTTTAGCATTATGCGGTTTAGTGATGCAGGGTATGTTCCGAAATCCACTGGCATCACCTTCCGTATTAGGGGTTTCATCGGGCGCCTCATTAGGTGCTGTCATTGCTATTTACCTCGGTGCATCGCTCGTTTCTGCCTGGGCTATTCCACTGTTTGCCTTTATTGGTGCCAGCATCTCCCTGACTATCGTATATCGGGTCGCCTCCAACCACGGCCAAACCAGCGTCGCCACGCTGCTGCTCTCAGGGGTTGCCATGAGCGCGCTTAATGTTGCGGCAACCTCTTTATTACTGGCTTTATCTCTGAGCAATTGGGATGTGGCGCGGATGATAATCTATTGGACCATGGGCGGACTGGACGGGCGCACCTGGGATCATGTTTTAATTATCCTGCCGATTGTCGTGAGCGGATTTGTTTTATTAGTTTTTTACAGCAAGCAGCTGGATCTCCTATTACTGGGTGAGCAGCACGCCCTGTCGGTCGGTGTCGATGTCAGGCGAGTCCGCCGTAACCTCTTAATAATCAGCACGGCAATGGTCGGAGCATCGGTTTCCGTTGTCGGCGGAATAGGCTTTATCGGCCTGGTTGTACCGCATATTATGCGTCTCTTATTAGGTCCCGCGCATCGCTATCTGTTACCGGCCTGCCTGCTGGCAGGGGCACTCACCCTGCTCGGGGCGGATCTGTTTATCAACCGCTTTTTTAGTGAACAAGCGATTCCATTAGGCGTGGTCACAGCAGCATTAGGAGCGCCTTTCTTCCTGTTTCTTTTAATCAAGCAACGTTTTACGTTAAGTTAATGGAGTGCGCGATATGTCACCTTTAAGCTGTTCTAATCTGCTTTTTTCTTACGATAAAAAACCCCTGTTAGAAAATATCAGTTTAGATTTTACAGCCGGACAGTTTGTTGCTCTGATCGGCGCCAACGGCGCGGGTAAAAGTACCCTGCTGCAGCTCCTGTTAGGCTTAATCAAACAGCAATCGGGCACAGTATTTATTGATGGCCGCGATATTCATAGGCAAAAACGCCGTGATATTGCCAAACAGCTGGCCTTTGTTCCGCAATCCATTGAGCTGCCTTACGCTTTTAGCGCGCAGGCATTAGTGGCCATGGGCAGAAATCCCTATCTGGGCCCCTTTGAGCTGGAAACAGCTGAAGATCAGCGCATTATCCATAACGCCATGCACCAAACTGATATCACCCATCTTAAAAACCGTTTGGTCACAACCCTCTCCGGCGGGGAAAAGCAGCGCGTTATTATCGCCCGCGCACTTGCCCAGCAGGCCGCCACGCTTTTACTGGATGAGCCGATTGCCAACCTGGATATCTGCCATCAGATAGAAACGCTGCAATTAATCCGCGCGCTGACTCACTCGGGAAAACTGGCCATCAGCGCGCTGCATGATCTTAATCTCGCCGCCCGCTATTGTGACCGCCTGATTCTGCTCGGCCAGATGCCGGGCAGCAGCGCAACAACAGTTGTTGCCGACGGTTCACCAGCGCAGGTGCTGACAGCTGATAATCTGGCACAGTGTTTTTCTATTGCTGCCGATATTATCACCTGCAAAGGTATAGTTAATCTGACTAATATCAGGCCGATTAAAGAAAAGATAGAGCAAGACAATTACGCGACGCAGAGCACAACAAGCGCCGTGTATTAATCAATCTGCTTTGCTCTGCAGTGGCTTAGCGTTAAACTGCTTTTTCAGGGCAGTTCACAAAGTAGTTTAAATATAGAATCCCCGACACAGATAATAGGAATAACATAAAAATGGCACCGGACAGCGCACCAGGCATGCTTGCAAACCTATCGATTTTTCAGCAGATCCAGCTAACCATGCCGCAATGGTTTCAGCAGGGCGGCGTTGTTATGTGGTTATTACTGCTCGCCTCTTTTTTAACCAGCATAGTCACCTTAGAGCGTATTTTTATCTGGGCAAAATACTACTTAACCCGCGAACAGCCTGTACTGCAGAACTGTTTTAAGGCATTAAATCAGCATAAACAAAGCGATGCATTAGCGCTTTGCCGGACACTCGATACCCCGGCATTAAATATGCTTGCGCATGGCATCGATGCCCTGCCCTTTCCGCCCAATGAGATAATGGAATCCTATGCGGAAAAACAGATAAGCTTAATGTCACGCGGGCAATCACTGCTCGATACCGTTATCACCCTGGCACCCATGCTCGGCATTTTAGGTACTGTGCTGGGTATTATCGACTCATTTAATATTTTAAGCCTACAGGGCGTTGAAAACCCCACTGCCGTTGTCGGCGGCATTGCCCAGGCACTTATTTCAACAGCGATGGGACTTTGTGTCGCAATGCTGGCGCTATTGCCTTACAACCTGTTCCGCGCTTTTATTCAAAAACTAACCTTACATCTTGAGGGCAGTGGCAGTGAATTTTACCACCTCTGCCATCAAAAACGTCTGTTCAGCAATCACGACGCTGCAGTAGTAAACCTTCGGCAAGCCAGTGGCAATGACAAGGGATCCGATGAAGTGAAAGTGAAGCTGCATGGCCAGATGAACATTCACAAAAGCACACAGAAATCCCTGCTTGAGATGTACGCCAATGCAATTGATAGTAAAGATCAGTTAAAACAGCAGCCTGCTACAGAGAAGGTGCTATGAAATTAAGTAAATCACGTTTTCAACAGGCCGCACGCTTTGAACTATTGCCGCTCATTGACGTGATCTTTTTACTGCTGATCTTCTTTATTTTTGTCATGCTCAAGATGACCATGCAAAACAGTATTAAGGTTGATCTGCCGCAATTGGTTGAAAGTACTCAGCAGACAAAAGAGATGCTGACCATCAGCATTAATGCCGATAACCAGGTGTTTATTAATGAGCAAAGCAGTCAGTTACAGGATGTGGTAATGCAGGTGCGCGCCCTGCAGCAAGAAAACAAACTGCCTATTTTGATCAGAGGCGACAGGCAAGCAGACTTAGGTGTGGCCTTAGCCATTTTAGATAAACTGCGCTTCGCAGGGTTTGAACAGGTTGCCTTTGCAACGGAAAAAGATAAAGAGAGATAACTACTTTTATGAAACAGGGTGATAGGCAAGCTGACTTAGGCGTGGCCTTAACCATTTTAGATAAACTGCGCTTTGCAGGGTTTAAACAGCTTACCTTTGCAACGACAAAAGATAACAAGAGATAACGACTTTTATGAAACAGATTGGTCACTACTTTCCCTTTTTTGTACTAACTATCCTGCTTTACGGATGGTTTTTTTATCATCACAAGCAAGCAACCATCATCACGGCTATGCCCTTAAATTCCGGACAGCAAGCCGTGCAGCTGCAACTGCTTGAGATGAAAGGTGTAACAGAAGATACAGCAGACGAAGCTAAAACAGAAAACGAAGTCAAAGCAGAAAGCGAAGGTAAAGCAGAAAGCGAAGTCAAAGCAGAAAGCGAAGTTAAAGCAGAAAGTGAAGTTAAAGCAGAAAGTGAAGTTAAAACAGAAAGTGCAGTCAAAGCAGAAAGCGAAGTTAAAGCAGAAAACGAAGTTAAGGCAGCGCCTGCAAATCTGTCAGTTACAGATCCGGACACACAAAAGCAGTCGCAAATTGAAATAGCCAGTCAAACAGCACAGCAAAAAGTTGAAGAAACCCCGGCCAGCAGTGATGCCATGCTCAAAGCGGAACTGTTTGAAGCCGATTTTCACCTGGATTTGCCAGCGCCAACAGCCATACAAAGAGCCGCACAAAATAAGCAGGCCAACGAGGCTGCAGTGGAGAGCAAAAAAGTGAAGACTATGCTTTCTGCTGCGCCATCCTTTGTCAGTGAAATTTTACAAACACAAGAAAAACCTAAGCCTGTCTTCAAAAAACAACCACAAGCCAGCGCCACCAGCATCAGCGAGCAGGGAGTGTTGCAGGAAGCGATAGTCGTATCAGGCAATAAACCTGTCTATCCCAAACGCGCAATATTACGCAATCAGCAGGGCCGGGTCGTCGTTAAACTAACGGTTACCACCAAAGGAAAATCAGCAGATGCGCAGATCCTAAGCTCAAGCGGACACAAAGTGTTAGACGATGCGGTACTCGATTTTGTTCACGACGAACTGTTTATGCCGGCGCATCAGGGGGAAGAGAAAATTACCACAGAGCAAGTATTTTCATTCCGTTTTGAGCTTAACTAACTGCCTGTAAAATATTTTTCGCTATAGCGCGCCAAAACAGTCAATAAAGCCTATTTTTTAATGAGTGATAAGTATGAGTAAACTAAAATTGTCCGTTGATCGCCTGCTCCCGGGTTTGTATATCCAGCTTCCCTGCTCCTGGACCGAACACCCGTTTCTTTTCGGCAATTTTAAAATACAAGATCAAGAACAGGTAACCATACTGCAATCATTAGGCTTTAAATATGTTTTATTTTATCCGGAAAAAAGCGATAGCGCGCCGCTGCCCGTCAATACAGAAAAAACAGCAGAAGTGGACAGCACGCAAAAAACGCTTTGCTTAGATGCATTATGGACAGAAAAGGAGCAAAGGGTTGAAGAGCAGCAGCTGTATATTCGCAACTTAAGAAGATGTGAAAATGAGTTTAAACAGTCCCTTTCGGTGGTACGCGCCATCAACTTAAAATGGGATAATCAGGCATCCTTTGCACTGGAGGACGCTAAAGAGTTAATCACTAACATCATCAGTAAATTAAATAACAATGACAATGCCGTATTACATTTAATGGAAGAGGGGCAGGAGGGCGACAAATACCATTGCCACGTCTTTCATGTGTCTATATTAGCGCTGATGCTGGGTAAGGCATTGGCACTGTCAGAGCAGGAGCTTATCCATCTCGGATTGGGCGCGCTGTTTCATGATCTGGGTAAAAGTAAAATCCCCAAGCAAATTATCTATAACAATCCCGAGATCAGCACTGCGGAAAAAAACTATTTGAAGCTGCATGTCCGTTATGCACTGGATAAAATCAGTTATACCCCTAATTTCCCCGCACAGGTAACCGAAATTATCAGCCAGCATCATGAATACCTTGATGGCAGCGGTTATCCGCAAAAATTAAGCGCTGCACAGATTAACCTGCTAACCCAGATTGTCACTATTGCCAATGAATATGACAACCTCTGTAATCCAATGGATAAACACCCTGCCCGCTCCCCTTACCACGCTCTCTCCTATCTTTATAAACATAAAAATAAGCAGCTCAATCAAAAAGTATTAGGCTTATTGGTCAAAGAGTTAGGAATTTATCCGCCGGGATCTATTGTGCAGCTTTGCAATGAAAAAATAGCCTTAGTGATAAGCGTCAGTCGCGATAATATCCTGCAACCAAATGTACTGGTTTATGATCCCTCCATTCCCAAAAACAACGCCCCTATTGTTGCACTGGCAAAATTCAATTTAAACATAGAAAAAGTCATTTTCCCCTCCAAACTGCCCGAAAATATCAGGGAGTATTTGAACCCGCGGGCACGCATAAACTATTATTTTGAACATGCCGAGCAGCACTAGCGCACTGCTCAGCTTAAATTTAGCTGAGCATCTAATGGAAAAACACTTTTTTGTAACCCTTGGCTGTAAGTAACATCACCAAAGAGCGTCCTGAGTGTTCGCTTTATGCTGTTTTTGGTGTGGGTGAAAGGTATTCCTTGTTCAGTGTAAAGGTCAGAAATCTATTTTTCATTTGCCGCCTGCTCTATGATTACATCTAGTAAAAACAGCCATCATTCCCGCATTTTTTTACGAGTGGATTGCTATTGTTCAAGTATCATCCACTTCGGTTTTTGTGGTCGCTCATAGATCACGATGTGATCATACTTACCAATTTTTTTACCTATCCTAAAATCAGTTTTTGTAGCCCTAGCGCCATTTTGCTGAAAAATTCCATTTATGCCGTTATTTTGTAAATAGGCCAAATAAAGCGCATCACTTATGATTAAATTACCTTTTTTGAATGTACCTAATATCGCCCTAAGCATTGAATGCTCATCTGCTCCTTTCCCTTTGTAAGGGGCTATTTCTATATTAACAATGGCGCCGCTTTCTAAACAGAGCACACCTAAAAATCGACAAAGAGGAAATTCTAGGCCTTCTTTTTGAGAGGATTGCTGCGGATATTAATCAATTAAAAACCAAGTAAAAGTTGAATAAATAAACTTTTTCCACTACTGTGTTTTTTTTTTGATTTTTAAGTTGTTAGTCGTAAGGCGTTGTCAACGATTTTAAACGCCATAAATACAATGTTCGGTATTTTATACATGGCTAAATACATAAGAAAGTACACACAGAAGTGTCCGCTACCTGAGCAGCAGAAAAATTCGGAACATGCGAAGATTTTAAATCATTAAGTAATTGGTTTTATTTGAATCAATATATGGATGCCTCTAGATCGTGATCGACACAACCGAACAGCGGATTATCAGCAGCACTTGGCATGTTATTTTCAACCAGCCAAACCATTGCCACCGCAGGTAAGCAGGTGACAACTTATGGCTACTATGGTAATGGCGCGTTGACCGAAAAAACAGAATCAAAAATTTAACTATTTTAATTTTTTTTTGGGCGAGATAAGCCAATGAGTAGTTAAGGATTACAAC